>JACCDP011403512.1_pt1 | contig 79482 bp, 64 predicted proteins | sample 7445841 | NCBI WGS metagenome assembly JACCDP01 (sample SAMN15323441, study PRJNA562643) | freshwater metagenome | isolation source: river surface water | place: USA:Blue River Watershed | collected 2017-08-17 | reverse complement strand
CAGTAATTAAATAACAAGGCCTCTGCGTAATCTGAGCCTTCTCTATTTTACCTACTTCAACTTTTCCAAATAATTCGATTCTGTAATAATTTCGAAACTTGCTTCGGGGTAACTGTTTTGAAATGCTTTCGATACTCGTTTAGGTGCTGTCAACTTACATTCAATAGCCAGAATTTGATCCCCCTGTTTTTCTATTAGATCCACTTCCTGCTGATTGTAATTTCTCCAAAAATAATACTGAACCCAAGCCCTATTTCGCTGATGCAATCGCTGACGCTCTTGGATTACCATCGCTTCAAATAAATTCCCCCAATCCGTCCGACTGCTTTTATCTTCAAATCGACCAATCAACGCATTTCTAATTCCATTGTCATAAAAATACCATTTGCTTTTTTAGTAATTTCCTTCCGCTCGTTATTCCCAAATCCCTTCAATGAAAATAAAATGAAATTCTTCTCCATTGATCCATAACTTCTTACCCGCTGTAAACCCATGGAAAATTTCACGCATCAAGTAGGTTTTACCCATTCTGCGTGAACCGTAAATCACCAGTACTTTTTGCGTTCCTATGCGAGATTCGATTTGGACTTTTAACTGCCTTGGAAATAAAACCATTTGTAAAAATGGTGAATTCTGTCAGTCAATTGACAAAATTTGGATGAATTTAGTCAGCCAACTGACAATTTTCATTAAAATTCATTTTGCACTAACACATCTTCCAGTCTACTTATGACTATTTCCAAATTGAACTAAACCAATTACAGATTAGATTCGTACAAAGACAAAACTTCATAGATTCAGACCCGCGTTAAACTGAAGTAAATAAAAATTTCAAAAACAATACCTTTAAAATCATGGAAAACTATCAGGTTCAAATCATGGAATCCGTTGCCGTAGTCATCGGATATATAATTACCCACTCCATTACTAGGGTATTTATTAATAATTCTTTGAAACAAACGCACTTGCAGCGAGGAAGAAGGAAAATGATCATCAAAGCCGTACATTTATTATCTTTCCTAACCGCCGTTGTAATTCTTTCGGCTATTTGGGGGCTTAAACAAAACGAAATTGCTGTTTTCGTTGGCACCATTTTAACGGCAATAGGGATTGCATTTTTTGCCCAATGGTCGCTGCTATCCAATATAACCTCTAGTCTGCTTTTATTCTTCAATCATCCTGTAAAAATTGGGGATACGGTGAGAGTATTGGACAAAGACTGTCCCTTTGAAGGGGAGGTAATTGATTTAACCTACTTTTTTATCCATTTACGAAGCCAAGAAGGTTCTATTATAACTATTCCCAACGCACTGATTTTCCAAAAAGCAATTAGTGTTGTGGAAAAAAGCAATTCCAAAAAATCCCAAATTAGTTAGAAAAGCCTTCGCCCCAGTTCTTATTCAATCACCATCAACCGATACATGGAACCAACATCCCCAAATCTGTGTGTACGCAATATATACATACCCGCGGAAATGGTTGAAGGAATGGTTAATTGCTGATTGGATAGCATACCTTGTGAAACATGTACCCCACTCGCAGTGCTCAAATCCCATGATAAATCCTGTAAACTTCCGTCAACGGTTAAAACTTGTCCAACACGCACTGGATTAGGAAATGCATTGCCTTGGTATTTAGCAACCAATGCACGAACGGATAAAGAATTACAAGCTCCCACTTTAATTACAAATCCCTTATAAGCCATCGCTCTTCGAGGACAATTATCGTCTATTGCTTTCACAGAAAAAGAATAAGGCAAAGAACTGCTAGCACCTTTGGGTACTATCCAACAGAATCTTGAAACCGGATTTTTACCAATAGAGACAGGCGTAAATGTAGCACCCGATATACCCGCATTCCACGTTAATTCTATACTATCGCCAACGGTCTGGCCCGTTTGCAGTGTATCGAATGCTTGAACATTAAAACAAACAGTATCACCTTCCGAAACACAAAGAGAATCAGTACCTTTAATCTCAGGCACCATATTACTTGCACAATTTTCTACGATCAATTGCATATCACGACGAACACTTCCCATCTCCACCATAACCCCACCTACTCTTTTATATTCAATAGCTTCAACTACTACAACAGCCACTTCATCGCACTTGGAAGGTGTAAATACCATATCTCCCGAAACCCCATCAAAATAAAATCCAACCGGTACTTTTTTACTTGGATCAGGCGCACATACAATGCTAGCACTTCCACAATAAGGAGTTACTGGATTTTTATAACTAAATGGAGCAGCATAAGAGATAGATGAGCTAGGTAAAGACCTAATTCCCGAAACAAGTCTAAATGAAATGGAATCCCCGGGCGTATTATCGATTAATCCATGATTAAAACGATACGGTTGATTGCAACAGGCGTAAAAAATTGGTCGGTTCGAAAATTCAGGACTACTATTACAACCGCTGAAAGAATTACATATGTTTATGGTGGTAGTCGTATAAAAGTCATCGTTAGCAGCACCGGTGGTAATGGCTCCGTTTCTACAACACTGCCCCAGATAAAAAGTCACTTCGCAGCACGAAGATTTGCCAACATAATCCACCAAGGGCGATGAATTGAAATCAACAATTGCCTCAAAAACGTGCATCTCTACCCCGTTCCCGGTGCCGCCCTTGTTGCTATCACAAGTTGCTTTCGCAGTTGCACACAATTGAGATACATCCGAAATACTAACACGACTAATGGTTAAATTCCTACTACCACATCCATTATCTCGGTTCTTTCCCGCATACACACCAAATGAAGGGCTATTAAAAGAAATGCCCCTGCAATCTCTATAAACTTTAGCAATAATTTTATACTTGCCTCCCCCCAAGCATTGGTAACTCATATCTGCCCCCATCATGTGAGATGCATTTACCACATTCATGGATTTTGTTACAAAAACCAATAAAAAGACCAACAAAATTCTATGGGTGAAATTCATATTTCTAAATTTTCGTTCCGAACACTCAAAAGCTTATAGATAATAAATTAATCGTTGTATTTCCAGGGATCATTCAACGAGCCGTTTCCTGTATTATCGCCTTCGTCCCACTTAAAATTCAATTGATCACTGTACACATTGGTGATTCGATATTCTACCGTTTTACCCCGATCCGTGGGTTTTACATATTGTTCCGCACGGCTGTAAGGCTTTATATCTTCAAACATCAAATGCTCTGTTTTATACGTGTATCCATTCACCGTTTTAATATCAACATCCACATATACCCGATCCAAAACATATTCCGTTTTATTGGTTACGATTATCGATAAATTGGAAATTCCTCCTAATTCCGAATAATTAAAAGAACTACGAGTTACAAGGATATAATCTTCCCAATTATTTCGAATGGCCATATTCCGTTGAGTAACGGCAGCCTCCTCTGCTGAATTATTCTGGTCGTTGATACTTCCCATGGACGAATCCATAGGAACTACAGCTCCTGACTCATCCACATAGGTAGTAGCCTGTCCACTATCTGCCGTAGGTGTTTCAGCACCGTCGTGATTTGAACCAATTTTTACACCAATTATTCCAATGATCACGATAACAAATAAGATCACCGCCGTGATCATGACCAACTTTTGATTTTTAGTAAATCCCGTATTTGAGTTGACTTGTTTACCGTTGGACTTTATTGAAGATGAATTATCAACTACCCCCTCGGTATTGGAAGCATTAACCTTAGCTCCACAAGATGGACAAAAATTAGCAGCACTCAACAATTCCGTGCCGCAATTACTACAAAATTTCATACTTATTATTATTTTCAATATTAATGTAAAATCCAACGGATTTTTAAAATCAAACACAAAATAATCCACCTAATTATTATTATAATCATGGTGACTTAAGGGATTAACTAGCAGTATCTATTAATAATACAAATTCCCTTGTATCCAATAAAAACTTGATTTAAATACAATTTCAAAATACCTTTACATCCATTATTCTTTCACCACATTAATCATGGGTCACCGTCCAATAGTTCACTTTGTTATCACCGTTGTGCTGATTCCTATTTTTACTTTGGTTTCTTGCAAAAAAGACGAACCCGTAAAACCTGTGGATTCCATCAATGCGGCTGTGGATGAATCTGCTCTTCCGCCCCAACCCCCGGCAAACTCCTTGAAATTTAGAGATACGGTATTGGAAGATCTGTTGGTCAACGGCGTGCAAACCAAGTGCACCACCTATACCGCAGACCGCATTCAACGAATCAATACCTTTGACTACTTCTACTCCGAAGACAAAGCCGATATCTGGCCTGGCAACATCGTTCAAAGTAAATATTTGCGAGAAAATGGTCGATTGGTTTCCTTCGGAAATTTCCCACGAGATCCTATAAATTATACCTTTCAGGGAACCCAAGGCGCTACCAGTTTTAACCTGCCCAACCCTTCCAATGCTGCCTACCAATCGGAATTTAACGACGTCTCCAAGTTGTTCTGGTTCATGCCTCCGGCTTTCACCTTTCAAAACGTGCAGATAACCTATTCCGAAAACCAAGCCCTGCTCGATCTCGGACTGAATTTTGGCTTTCTTGCGGGCGGACTCAGCACGAAATTCCAAAAAATAAATACCGCCGGAACCACCACCTTGTACATGATGGTGAAGAATATCTATTTCAATGTAAACGTGGAATATCCCAGCAATCCCGCTGGATTCTTTGGCACAAATGTGAATGTATCGGATTTGAAACGCTTGATATCGGACGATAATCCACCTGCTTATGTTTCCAACGTTTCTTATGGCCGAGTAGCCCTCGCGCGCGTGGTTTCCTCCTACAATCAACGCGAAATCAAAGCTGCCATCGAACTGGTACTAAAAGGGAAATCGGCCAGCCTTACTGCAGAACAAAAGAAAATCGTTTCCGAAATTCAGCTCACCGTGGAAGCAGCTCCCGGACCATCCATCGTCCTAAAAACCCTAGACGATGTGTACCAATACATGAACGAAGGCAGTCAGTTTAATCACCGAAACGGCTGCGTACCGGTAGGTTACGAAGCGCGCTACCTGAAAAACAACTCCATTCTCATGACCCACACTGGTTTTAGTTATAAAGTGAACGAATGCTTATGAAAATCCTGGGAATAAAACGATACGGATTTAAAGGAGTTTTCCTGATTGCCATTGCCTCAGGGTTGGGATCCATGCTGAGTTCATGCAAGCCAGAACCCGAACCTCAACTGCTGTACAACGATTACGTGGTACCCTTTGAAATTGTGGAAGAAACATTCCGATTGGGGGCACGAAGCACTGCGTGGATTTCCAACAAATCCGTGATTACCCGCACCTTTAAACTACCTCCGAGGACCGTGTATTGGTCGTACTGGATGGGTGCAGGACCCGAACCGGTAACGGAATTAGCGAAAATAATAGTCCCAGCTGCAGCAGCCAAATTAACCAAAGATCCATTTGTGGCCCATGCTTGGGGATTGTTGAGTGGGTTGAATCTGTTCACCGCCGGCACCTCTACCGTAGATTTGTTTATTTTACCAACAGAGCAAGCTGGAGGTTTTAACTTCCAAGATACCTTTCAATCGTTTATTGCCAAACCGCAGTCGAAAAACGTGTACGACAAATACATAGACATCCTCGACACCCCTACAGACAGCACCAACACCATAACCCTGGGATTGAGGAACCCCAATTACGGAGCCGGGGTAGATGTTAAGATGAAAATTTGGGCATTTGTGGTAAAACCACTGTAGAAAGCACTGATTTACAAGTCCGAAAGCACTTCCGTAGCCACCCGCATGGATGCCGATTTACCTTCCGGCAATTGCAATAAATCGCGCAATTCTCTGTACCCCGTGGCTAATTCCTCATAACGAGAGCCTGATTGTTGTTGATCGATGGCATGCAACGATGCCACCAACGTTGAGTTCGTAATTTGCTGCAAATGTTCTTCCAACAACCCTCGTCTCAACAGAATATTTACCAGCGATACCCACCGCAATTTCACCAACCACTTCGCCGCCCAAAACGTCAATGCATTCACCCGATACGCCACCACCTGAGGTACGCCCAACAAGGCCGTCTCCAACGTAGCCGTACCACTGGCAACCAATGCCAATCCTCTACCTTTTAACGTGGACACTACTGGATGTGCCATTTCCCCATCGCCCAGTTGCATCAGCAAATGATAAGTAGCACCAAACACCACGTGAACGGATTCTTTATCGGCTTTGGTCAGCTCCCCTTTCCCAATCGCTTCCTCTAATACCGAATCGTAAAAATTCCACTCCAATCCCGGTGCCCCTGCTACCACACAAACCGCATGGCTATCGTACAATCGAGCCGATTGAATAAATATCGGCAACAAACTCCGCACTTCGTTTTTTCGGGATCCTGGCATCAACAAAATCACCTTGCTATCGGTTTCTTGAACCCAATCTCCCAAATCCACATCCCAACCCCGCTGGTCATGAAATCGTTCTATACTACTATTAATTTCCTCTAAAATGGGATTTCCTACATACGTACAAGGCATTCCGCGTTGGCCAAAATACTCTTCTTCAAAGGGGAAAATACCGTACAATTTATCAATGCTGGATCGCATCGATTTAATCCGCCCTTCATTCCACGCCCAAGCTTTGGGGGCAATGTAATAATGTACTTTTATCCCGCGGGCTTTGGCAAATTCGGCCAATCGAAGATTAAATCCGGGATTATCGATCAGCAACAAAACATCGGGATTCTCCCGCACAATATCCTCCTTGGCTTGGGACAAAAACCCCATCACCGTCTTTAAATTCTTGATCACTTCCACCAAACCCATGAAGGCACGGTCCCGATAATGACTCAGTAACCGCATGCCGGCTTGTTGCATCCGATCACCTCCCCAGCCTACCAATTCCAAAGATTCGCTGTGGGAACGCAGGTTGGACTGCCAAGATTTAATCAGGGAAGACACTACATGACTGGCATGCAAATCGCCACTGGCTTCTCCGGCAACCAAGAATACTTTCACAATCAATGCACTAAGAAGACCACTTGCCGAGCTCGATTATCACAGCCCAGATGGTGTGAGCGATGGTTGCAATCAACCACCCTCTGCCAAAATACACCAAGGAATGGCCCGGGATGTAAACGCCCAACGATGGCCAACGGATTTCCTCAACCCGCATCAACAGAAAAAACACCCCAATATTAGCAGCAATGGCTAGCTGATATATGGAATTGTAAAACCAACGCATGTTAGCAATGGCCCATAAAAAATTAGCCGGTTTTACCTGTTGTGCCAATGCAATCAACACCCCCAACGCTAGGGGAAGGGCAAAGGCTACAACTAAACCTACAATCATCCAAAGTATTGATTTACTGTTCATTTAAATCCCATTGATTAAGGGTTGCAATTCTTCGATGATCCGTCAAATCAAACATGGTGGGGACCACCGAAACATATCCGTGTTTTAGGGCCCATTCGTCCGTATCATCGCCGTGATCCAAATTCACAAAATTACCGGTCATCCAGTAGTAATCCCTTCCAAAAGGGTCTTTGCGCTTATCGAAATCTTCCTTCCATTTGGCTTGTGCCTGCCTACATACTTTTATGCCTTTAATTTCGCCGTCTTCGGGTACCGGAATATTTACATTCAACAAGGTCCCGTAGGGCAATTCGTTGGCCAAAACCCCTGCCATAATTTTTCGAATAAAGGGTTTAGCCACTTCGAAATTGGCATTCCAACTGTAATCGCACAAGGAAAAACCAATGGCTTTCATCCCATCTATGGAGGCTTCAACCGCGGCACTCATGGTGCCCGAATAAATTACGTTGATGGACGAATTACTTCCGTGGTTGATGCCCGAAACCATCAATGACGGCTTCCGAGACAACAATTTATCGATGGCAATTTTCACGCAATCCACCGGAGTACCCGTACATTGATAGGCAGTAACACCGTCGTACAAATCCATTTGGGTTAATCGAATGGGTTGATTGATGGTAATGGCATGACCCATAGCGCTTTGTGGTTTATCTGGTGCAACCACCAATACATCTCCAAATTCTTTGGCTACGGAAATCAACGCAGCAATACCTGGAGCGGTAATCCCATCATCGTTACTTACTAATATCAAAGGCTTTTCTTGACTCATACGCAATACAAACCTACCACAAATTTTGCGAGCAAAAAAATCGTGTTACCTTTGCAGTGGCATGACAGACAAATACGCACAACGCGGGGTTTCATCGCAGAAAGAAGACGTTCACAAAGCCATCGCAAATGTAGATAAAGGCCTATTCCCACACGCCTTTTGCAAGGTAGTCCCCGACGTATTGAGCAACGATCCCGACAGCTGTTTAATCATGCATGCCGATGGGGCAGGCACCAAAAGCAGTCTTGCTTATGCCTATTGGAAAGAAACCGGTGATGCCTCGGTTTGGGCAGGAATTGCTCAGGATGCCATCGTAATGAATACGGACGATTTGTTGTGTGCGGGCGTAACCGGTCCATTTATGCTTTCTTCCACCATTGGTAGAAACAAACAACGTATTCCCGGAGAGGTAATTGCCGCAATCATCAACGGCACCGAAGCCTTTTGCGCAAATATGCGTTCTCACGGAATTGATATTTTTACCACCGGTGGTGAAACAGCCGATGTGGGCGATTTGGTGAAAACCATCATTGTAGATTCCACTTTGATTGCCAAAACAAAACGCTCGGAAATCATTAACAACGCCAACATTTCTGCGGGCAATGTGATTGTTGGATTTGCATCCTACGGACAGTCTACCTACGAAACAGAATACAACGGTGGCATGGGCAGTAACGGCTTAACCAGCGCAAGACACGATGTATTCTCGTCCGAGTACCGCCAAAAATATCCCGAAACCTACGACAACGCCTTATCGGACTCCGTGGTGTATTGCGGTAGCAAAAAACTCACAGACTCCGTGGACGGATCCCCCATCAACGCAGGAAAATTGGTCTTATCTCCCACCAGAACCTACGCGCCCTTGGTGAACGAGATTTTTAAAACATTGAAATCCGAAATTAGCGGAATGGTACATTGCTCCGGCGGCGGACAAACCAAGATACTTCACTTTTTGCAACAAGGCCATGTGATAAAAGACAACCTTTTGCCTATACCGCCGCTGTTTAACCTTATCAAAGAAGAAAGCGGCACCGCATGGAAAGAAATGTTCCAGGTATTCAACATGGGGCATCGTTTGGAAATTTACACCACCCAAGCAGCTGCAGAACAAATGATTACTATCTCCAAAACTTTTGGCATTGATGCTCAAATAATCGGCCGTGTAGAAGCACACAACGGCAAGAAATTAAGCATTCTAGGACATTGGGGGCAGTTGGAATATTAATCCAACTTCAATAATTATTTCTTTTTAGCGTTTACCTTTCACCGCCTTAGCGTATTAATGCCCAAAATCAAACAATTCTAACTACATGGTGAATCACTCGAACATCAAAAACACGGCTGCCGCATTTGCGTTGTCATTGCTAGCATTGCCCCTAGAAGCACAAGCCACCGGCAACGAAGTTTGGAACGAAAACAACCGGTTCAAAAACAATTCTACCTACCAAGCAGCACCAGCGACAGCGGATTATGTAGAGTCCGACGATTACAGGGCGGCTGCCGTAATGAGAAAATCCAAATCCGTAGACCGCGATGGCAGAGCAGATAAATCCTATCAATGGAGTTTTGGAGATGGTCAATCGGCCGATAAACGCTCTTTGATGCAAACCATTCAAAACAATGTGAGTACATATTACGATGGCAACGACATGGTATTTAATATCAGTGTGTTATACAATGCAGCAGCAAATTCTCACGTGGCCATATTCCACGTAAATCAAGCCGGTAAAAAAGTACAAGAGTTGGATAGCTTGATGCAAAAACGAATCAATAAATTCATTGCTTCAGCCCAAACCTTGGGGTTGAAAAAAGAGGACTTTCACTTAGACATGATTGCCTTGGTACCGATTTTCGAGAAAGAGAAAAAGACCTTTTCCAAAACCTACATGCAGGTTCCCAAAGGATTTGAAATGCAGAAAAACTTGCACGTAAAATTTAAAAACTCCGCCCATTTGGATGCATTGTTCACTTTTGCGGCTCAAAACGAAATCTACGATCTCATTAAAGTAGAATACCAAGTAGATTCAACCGAAATGGCCTTGCAAAGCATGCGTCAACGCGCACTTAAAGTACTAAATACACGATTAAATAACGCCAAACAAATGGGAATCAGTTTAGATACTTGCTTCCGTACGTACAACGAAAAGAACTACGAATTTTATCCTATCGATCAATATATGCCGTACAAACCCTTGGCAATTTCCAGTATAGACGAATCCGAGTCTACTCCTGCCAACGGAGCCGTTGTAGCCCCAGTTCAGCGTAACACCATGTTCTACAACCAATTGCCCAGCAAAGGTTTTGATGCCGTAATAAATCCATCCCCCTTACAACCAACCATTCAGTTTGCCTATACCTTGCAAGTGCGCTACCGCCTCAAAGACACCGTGGTGGTTCAAACCAAAACCGAAGTTAAAAAACAAACGGATTTATTGATCATCACTCCACAAGGAACCATCAAGGAAATCACCAAATAATTCCGGTTACCAACGGTTTCTGTACGGTTCCTGCCGTTACCATCAGAAAATCCCAATTCGGGAATTGACAACCTGAACAGCTATCGTTTATCCAAACGCTGTTCAGGTTTTTTATTTACTAAACATCCAAGATTGCCCAGGTTGGACAATGATCGGAATGAACCGCTTGGGCATCGATCCCAGAAGCAACCAAGGTTGAAGCCAGTTCTTGGGATGCACTCACATAATCGATACGCCAACCTTTGTTCTTGCCTCGAGCTCCCGCCCTAAAACTCCACCATGTATATAAATGCGGCTCCGGGTTCAACGCCCGCAACGTATCCACCATACCTGACTCAAACCATTTATCCATCCAAGCGCGTTCTTCGGGCAAAAATCCAGTGCTGTTTTTGTTACTCACGGGATCGTGAATGTCGATGGCTCGGTGACAAATATTATAATCCCCGCAAACCACCAATTTATCAGGCCCCAACTCCGTTTTCAACTGCTGAGCATAATCAAAAAAGAAATCCAAAAACTCGTATTTCACCCCTTGCCTGTCGTCACCGGACGTTCCGCTTGGAAAGTACACACTCAAAACGCTACCCCAAGAAAAATCGGCCCGTATCACCCTGCCTTCGAAATCAAACCCTTCATGTCCACAGCCATATTCCACATGCAACGGCTCCTCCTTGCACAATATACCTACCCCAGAGTAGCCCTTTTTTTGTGCCGAAAACCAATAACAACGATACCCCAAATCGGCAAATAAAGATTCGTTAATTTGATCGGGCATGGCTTTCAATTCCTGCAAACAAACCACATCGGCATTGGACTCTTGCAAATATGCCGCTATCCCTTTGTCCGAAGCACTGCGAATGCCATTTACATTATAAGAAAGAATTTTTTTCATGATTTTACTTTATGATCCCAACATTCCATGAGCAACAAATGCCCGTGTTTATAAGTTATTTCTACAAATCCATCGGCCATCACTCGGTTTGAGCTTCCAGACCGGTAGGGCAACTCCAAATCCATCCCCGCCAAGGGAAATTCCAAATTTTCGCTGTGAACCTCTTCCACCTTTCCAATGGGCATTAACGATACAGTGGTGCCAGCAGGATACCATTTCTTGAATGACTTAGGCAGGGGATACACCCTGGAATAATCGTCCAAAATGGAAACAGTAATGTCATTCCGATACCGAGGCAAAACAGATAAATTCTGAAAGGTATGATCCATCCTTCTTCCCGTACCCCAGATAATATTGGCCGATTTGTGTCCGCGCGATATTAAAAATTCAATGCCCTTTTCCAAATCCGTTTTTACCTGATCGGGGGTGATAATTTTCTCAATGCCTGCCGCCAATAAAAATTCTTCGGAAGCCCATAACGGATGATCCAACAAATTCCCTCCACTGTTTGCCGAATCAAAATCACCCAACCAAGCATCGGCCCGAATGCCTAATTCTTGCACCCGGTGCATCGCCCCATCCAATACCAATACGAACGGACACCATTCCATTAATTCGTCCATCAACTCCATCGAACAGCTCTCGCCATTGGCAATAATTAACGCAGCCTCCTGATTATCGCGTACAATGTGATGGGAACTCATGGTTTTATCCACAAAGTTGCATATTTAAACGCATTTTATGGCATGCAGGCACGAATTTTGACAGGAAATCGTTACATATTTAACTATGACAAAACCGCAGATACTTTGGGCCGATGACGAAATTGATTTATTAAAACCACATGTTTTATTTTTAGAGGGAAAAGGCTACGAAGTTCATTGCGTAAGCAGCGGAAGGGATGCCATCGAAGAGGTGAATAAAACCGATTACGATTTGGTCTTATTGGACGAAAACATGCCCGGAATTTCTGGATTAGAAGCATTGCAGGAAATCAAGCAACGCCGACCCTCACTACCGGTGATCATGATAACCAAAAACGAAGAAGAGCATATCATGGAAGAAGCTATTGGTTCCAAAATTGCCGATTACCTGATCAAACCCGTGCATCCCAATCAAATTCTATTAGCGCTTAAAAAGAACCTGGACGAAAAAAGGCTGGTTACCCAAAAAACTACCCAGGGCTACCAACGAGAATTTATGCAAATCGGCATGTCGGTTAGCGATAAATTGAATTTCAACGAATGGAAAGAAGTTTATAAAAAATTGGTTTATTGGGAAATAGAATTGGATTCCAACGGGGAAGAAAGCATGCGGGAAATTTTAGAAACCCAAAAATCCGATGCCAACCGCAATTTCTGTCGTTATGTCACCGATAATTACATCGGCATGCTCAAACAAACCGGGGAAGACGGTCCCATCATGAGCCATAACCTATTCCGTAGGACAGTAAATCCCTTATTGGACGAGTCTCTTCCTGTATTTTTCGTGTTGATGGACAACCTCCGTTTCGATCAATGGAGAGCCATTTCCGATATTCTTCAAGAACGGTATCGCATCGACAACGAAGACATGTACTTGAGTATTTTACCTACAACCACACAATATTGTAGAAATGCGATTTTTAGCGGTTTACTGCCGTCCGAAATAGAGAAACGTTTTCCCGATAAGTGGAGCAATGACGAAGACGAAGGCGGGAAAAACTTGTTTGAAAAAGAATTCGTGGAGGATTTGCTAAAGCGATTGCGCCGGGATTTGAAATTCAGTTACACCAAAGTCACCAATTTAGAAGGGGGTAAAAACTTGGTCGATCAAATTCCCAACATGTTAAAAAATAAACTTAACATTTTGGTATACAACTTTGTAGACAGTTTCTCGCATGCGCGTACCGATGTAAACATTGTACGCGAATTGGCCGAAGAAGAAGCAGCCTACCGCAACGTAATGGCTACCTGGTTTAGGCATTCGCCCTTGTGGGATGCGTTGCAGCGCCTGGCCGACAAACCTTGCAAAGTAATCATCACCACAGACCACGGCAGTATCCGCGTAAAAGATCCCATAAAAATCGTTGGCGATAAAAACGTAAACTCCAACTTGCGCTACAAACAAGGAAAAAATATAACCTACAACCCCAAAGAAGTGTTCGAGGTAAAAAAGCCCGTTGATGCCTTTTTACCAACCCAACATTTATCCAGTGCTTTCGTATTCGCCAAAGAAAACGACTTCTTTGCCTACCCCAATAACTACAATTATTACGTTAATTATTATAAAAACACCTTCCAACACGGAGGTATAAGTTTGGAAGAAATGTGCTGCCCATTGGCCGTTTTAAGTCCAAGATAACCAAATTACTAATTTAATTCCATCGTTGTGGCGCCTTTGTTGAACCATACCTATTCCATCGATAAGTGGGAGGGAGAAATATCTAACATTCAAGCTCTCGTTGAAAAGATTACATCCTTGGAATCTCAGGAATTTTACTTGTTGCGGGGGGAGGTCGGTGCCGGAAAAACAACCCTGAGCCAAGCACTTATAACAGCATGGGGAATAACCGACGATGTAACCAGTCCTACCTTCAGCATAGTAAATCCCTATACACTGCCCAATGGCACTAAATTATACCACCACGATTGGTACCGATTGAAAGAAGCCGGAGAATTGTTCGACGCCGGAATTGAAGAAATACTTAACGAATATCCAAGCCAACACCTCATCGAATGGCCCGAAATTGGTGATTTTTTACTTCGCGATTTACTAGAAAACTTCAAAGCTAAAATTCTGGAAATTCAAATCATACATCGGGGCAATCAACGCCAATATCAGCTGCTGCGTTACATCGTGGACTAGTGTTCAATTCGGCGAGGAGTTACATTTTCTCCTCTATTTTTGTGCGGGTATCCCCATTTATCTTATTTTCACCACGGGTCTAAACCCTACCATGGGCAAAGATTCGTGGGTATAAACCAACGCTTTACTGCCAGGAAATAACAAATCGTTTACATCAATAAAACACCCTCCCTTCACAACCATCATATCTCCCACATTGGTACTCGTCATTTCAGCCAAATTCCCAAAGATGTTATAACATCCAGCATCATTCATCCAATACGAAAAAACAGGAACCTGGTACAACCCCATATCGGCCATCATATCGTTCAAGTTTGAAGCCCTATTGTCATCATCAATTACCATAGAATCTTGTTCGAAGGGATTTAAGTACTTTTTCTTACTTTGCGCTCGAATTTTATAATCACCTAAAGGAACAAAATTGGCAATATATATTCCCTTCTCGTTGCGCCAATACTTATTCACGCTGGGCTTATAATAGGAAGGCCGCTGGGCAGTCTCGTAACTTGCGGCTTGTATCCATTCTTGTTCCGTAGGCAATGCCACAACAACCTCTTTGTTAGATATTGCCGATAATTGTTTACTTAACCAAGCACAATAAGCCATCGCTTGGGATTGCAATAAATTACAAACCGGATAATCTCCGTAAGCACGATGAAAGGTATAATATTCCCGCATTGGATCGTGATAATTCATGGCCGACAAATTGAATTGCCATCCCGAAATATCCGGAAAAATCGCTACTCCATTGAATGTAAGCGTGGATAATGTCAACAGCTGATGCAACAACTTGTTTTCCTTGGTTACCGTATCCACAATCATCGACTGTATTAAAATAGTACCCAATCGATCTGCTTTCTTAATTTCTCCGTACACCTTGGCGTTGGGCGGTAAAAAAACACGCAACAATGCATGATTAAAACTATCGGAAAACAGGCCCTCTTTATCCAGGACTTGGAGATTGGGCGAAACCACTTTCAACCGCTGTATTACCACATCGGTCACAAAATCCCAATACTCTTTATTGGATACCTCATGGTTAAAGATACACACGCACTTCTGCGCCGGGTAAGGCAATAACGGCTCAATATCCTTGGGAACATTATTCTTAATTATTCGTCTTCCCTCGTTGGGACCTTTCCATACAACGGGTGCGCCATCGAGCCACGTATAGGTATACCCACCCGTATGCTGAACCAAGCCTCCCGCCGGGGCATAGGCCAAATTCAAATCCATCCATTCGGCCAAGTTTTTCTGTTTTCGTTTAGGACTTTCCTCCCCATCCTTACTGCTCGATGTAGCCGTAAAAATCCCTTCCAATGGATCGTATTGCTGTCCAAAAACCGGCAAACTCCACAATAAAAAACTTAAATAAACAATTTTTCTCATGCAAAAATCAACTCCAGGGAAACAATTAATTGAAACTGTAAGCAGTCCACAACAAATGCTTATCTCGATACGCTGACAATAACACCTTGGACTTCTCTATGGGAATAATCATCTTACCTTCTTCGTTAAACACCAAACAGACTAACGGATTTTCTATCTGTTTTATTGTATTCAGCCCATTTTCTGTGCTCAATTGCATTTCTTTTAAGGTAATTAACGGAAACTCTGTGGGTTCGCCCACCTGGGTTGGGATCCCCTCCATCGACAAAAACCGTAATCGCTTTCGGTCCTCCGCAGATAACATCCAAGAATTCAACCACAGGGTCTCTCCTTTTCCACAAACAAATATTGTACTCTTAGGAAATTTTTCCAACATATACCGATAGGCCTGCAACGTAGTATGCTGCCAATAATCCCCCGAAAACGGAAATCCATCCACCGGACCCAAAAGCCCATCCATCAATTGGGACTTTTCCGATTTCGTTATCCAGGAAGCCAAAACATTAAAATCAGAACCTGCAGAACTATACCCCAGTTGCAGGGTCTTTTTCGAATTGTTCAGGGAATTAGGTTCCACCAACGAGTACAATAAACTCCCCGCCAAAAGGGCATGCATCCACCACATTTTGCGGTGATTAATGGCCGAAGCCCCTACTCCAATGAACAGAACTAAAGGAACTGCCAAAAAATACAAATGCCGCCAGCCATTGTATAAAACAGGCTGCAACAATAGGGTATACCAGAAAAATGCAAATAACACCGCCAACGAAAAGAACACGATGGGCTGTTTCCATACCCTATTACTAGGCCAAACATGCAATAATACAGCCACAAGCAATACCAAGATCCACTCGCTGAGCGTCACCAGTATCCAAATGGGTAAATACCACCGGGATTGCGGATTTTCGAAGGTATTGATCAACTCCCCCATGAATAAAGTGGGGTGTTTCCATGGATTATTGGCTCCAAATTGCAGAATTTCTATAAATCCATTCCATCCTGTAAACCACAGATATGGATAGGTGGAAATATATCCTACTGTAAACAACGCCAGCAACCCAGATTTTTCTTTAATTTCCGAAACGAAAAACAATTGCTTTTTCTCACTCCGCTGATACGATACTACAAAATCTGCAATCAATGCGATGGCAAAGACAATCAATCCACTGAGTCTAATCGTGGCCGATATCCCCAAAAGCAACCAAGGCCACACCCGTTGAAACCTCGACAGATTTGCGGCTTGCCAGCGCTGATCCAAACCCGTCCAAACCCAAATCATTAAACTCAAGAATAACGCATCTTTGGAATTGTAATGGGCATCAGCAAACAATCGCGGCCAAGTCATCAACAACAACGCCGGCAACAAGGCAACCCACTGATGCAAAGGCGATCCGCCTTCAATATTCAACCAGGTCCTACGCATCCCCCAACGGTATAATCGCCAACAACTCAATAAAAAAAACGACCATAACAACCCTCGATGTAACAGCAGTTTAAAACGCAAACTTCCTGGGAAGTATACCTGTTCGGCCAAGTAACACAAACTCTCCCAAATAGGACCAAAAAATCCGTGCTCTTGAACTTTATCGAAGCCCACTCTACCGCTTAGAAACCGATTATTTTCCATGCCGATGGTGCGTTGGGTAAGTTCGTCCAGCCCAACTCCAAAATCGGCCAGCGTTATAAATCCCCAGGCTCCGTAAAAAGCAAAAAAAAGTGGCGCCCACCAAGCAGCGTACTTTGTAAATATCGCTCTTGGGGGCGCCACGTTCATAATCTCAAATTAAAGGGGCTGCAACTACGCGTTCGCCTCCTCGTTCATGTAAGCATCGATAGGCAAACATGCACAAACCAAATTCCGATCTCCGTGGGTATTGTTTACACGAGAAACCGTTGGCCAGAATTTGCTCCAACGCAAACGATCTGCAGGGAATGCCGCCTTTTCTCTCGCATATGGACGGTTCCAAGTATCGCCAATAACGGAAGCTGCTGTATGAGGTGCATGCTTTAATACGTTGTTGTCTTGAGGATAGATTCCGTTTTCTACTTCGCGGATTTCCTCACGGATTCCCAACATCGCATCGCAGAATTTATCCAATTCCTCTTTGCTCTCGCTCTCGGTGGGCTCAATCATCAAAGTACCTGCTACCGGGAAACTCAAGGTAGGTGCGTGATACCCATAATCCATCAAACGCTTGGCAATATCTTCTGCCTCAACACCCACCGCCTTGAACTTACGAGTATCCAAAATCATCTCGTGCGCTGCATGTCCGTTTTCACCGGTATATAAAATGGGATATTCCTTTTCCAAACGAGCCTTGATGTAATTGGCATTCAGTATCGCATATCGCGTAGCCTCGGTTAAGCCATGTCCACCCATCATCTTGATGTAAGCATAGCTAATCAACAAAATACTCGCACTTCCAAAAGGAGCGGCACTTACCGCATGCATGGGTTTCTCAACATCCATTTTCACCACGGAATGACCTGGTAAAAATGGCGCTAAATGCTTCGCTACACCGATAGGTCCCATTCCAGGTCCACCACCACCGTGGGGTATACAGAAGGTTTTATGCAAATTCAAATGACAAACATCGGCGCCAATCATCCCAGGACTGGTTAATCCAACCTGAGCGTTCATGTTGGCACCGTCCATGTATACCTGGCCACCGTATTGGTGAATGATTCCAGTAATCTCCGTAATAGCACTTTCAAATACACCGTGCGTACTAGGATAAGTTACCATCAAACAAGCCAAGTTGTCTTTGTATTCTTCGGCTTTGGCTTTCAATTCAGCAACGTCAATATTCCCATGGTCATCGCACTTGGTAACAACCACTTTCATACCCGCCATTACAGCCGATGCTGGATTGGTTCCGTGCGCACTTTCCGGAATTAACGCGATATTTCTATGATCTTCTCCACGGGATTTGAAATATTCACGAATAACCATCAATCCCGCATATTCACCCTGAGAACCTGCATTTGGCTGCAAACTCATGGTATGAAATCCGGTAATCTCAGATAAATCGCGATTCAATTCCTCCAACATCTCGTAATAACCATCCACTTGATTCCGTGGAACAAAGGGATGCAAAGAGTTAAATTCAGGCCAAGTAACCGGAATCATTTCCGTAGTTGAATTTAATTTCATCGTGCAACTTCCCAATGGAATCATCGAATGGCATAAACTCAAATCCTTGGCTTCCAACGACTTAATATACCGAAGCATCTCGTGCTCGGAATGATACAAGTTGAACACGGGGTGCGACATAAAATTGCTGGTGCGCACCAACGCGGTTGGGATCACCGCTGTAACATCAGCGCTAGGGTTAACCAAAACTCCATCCACCGATTTGCTGAATACATCGGCAATCGACTTAACGTCTGCTAAAGTACATGTTTCGTCCAACGAAATACCCACAACCGAAGTTCCTTCGTAACGGAAATTCATTCCCGCGGCTTCCGCCAACGATTTGATAGTCGAATTGTTCGGTACCTCTATGGTTAATGTATCAAAATAATGGGCATGCCTTACTTTGTAAACGCTGCTAATCTTTCCAATAGCATCGGCCAATGAAACCGTTAATGCGTGAATTTTACCAGAGATTTTTTTCAAGCCTTCCGCACCGTGATAAACGCCATACATCCCCGCCATGATGCTCAACAACACCTGCGCAGTGCAAATATTGGAAGTAGCATTCTGACGTTTGATGTGTTGCTCGCGAGTTTGCAAAGCCATTCTCAAAGCGCGATTACCATCGGCATCAATGGAAACACCAATAATTCTTCCAGGAATTTGACGCTTAAACTCATCCTTGGTAGCAAAAAACGCTGCGTGAGGACCGCCAAAGCCCATGGGTACTCCAAACCGTTGGGTATTTCCCAACACACAATCCGCACCAAATTCACCGGGAGGGGTTAACTGGGTCAACGCCATCAAATCCGAAGCAAAAATGGTTTTTATACCTGCCGTCTGACAAGTAGCTACAAACGCGCGGTAATCTTCAATGCTACCTTCGCTGTTTGGATATTGCACAAACGCTGCGAAGTACTCATCGGAAGCTGCAAACGACGTATAATCGCCAATCACAATTTCTACACCGATGGGCTCTGCACGGGTAATCAATACATCCAACGTCTGTGGGAACACCTTACTATCTACAAACAATTTATGCGCGCCTTTCTTCTTATCCAAGCCATAGAACATAGCCATCGCTTCAGCCGCTGCCGTTCCTTCGTCCAACAAAGAAGCATTAGCCAAAGGCAACCCAGTTAAGTCTACAATCATGGTCTGATAATTCAACAATGCCTCCAATCTACCCTGCGCGATTTCAGCCTGATAAGGAGTATACTGCGTGTACCAACCTGGGTTTTCAGTTATATTTCTTAGGATTACTCCTGGAACATGGGTGTTGTAATACCCCATACCAATAAAATGCTTGTATAATTTATTTTTGGATGCTTTCTGTTTTAACATTCCCAAAAACTCCACCTCACTCATAGGTTCACCTACGTTCATGGGTTTTGGCAAACGAATGTTTGCAGGCACAGTTTCGTCAATGAGTTGATCCAGAGAATTAACTCCGATCACTTCTAACATGGCTTTTACATCGTTTTCTCTCGGGCCCAAATGCCGATGCGCGAACGATTCAGAATAACGAGCGTTGAAATGGCTTGACATAGATGCACAAATTTACAGATTCTGCATTGATTTTCTATTCAATTTCAGTGGGTTTAACAAGGAAGCTTCAACTCTTATACAAAGCACCCCAACACCGTGCGCACAACGTCTTTGATAGAATTAAATCCTTCCCTCATCCGCCATGCTATAGTATTGATTTTCAAAGACTATCAAATGATCAATCAACCGAATATCCAACGAATCCCCAGCTTTTCTTATCCGTTGTGTTAAATCAATATCTTCATCGCTGGGCGTTAAATTACCCGAAGGATGATTGTGCGAAACCAAAATTCCCGATGCCCCTAATTCCAGCGCCCGCTTCATAATAACCCTGATATCTACCACCGTACTGCTAATCCCACCCATACTTACCAATTCCGTCCGCATCACCCGATTCGCCCGATTTAAATACAAACAATAAAAACGTTCCGTTGTGGCTGCAAAAAATTTAGGCTGCAATATTTGCATGGCCGATGAAGAATTTCGAATGCCCACCAAGCTAACTTCCTCCTCCAACCGCAATCGAACCAAAGCCATCGATAAACAAATCAACTCCACCTCCCGCAGCCGGATACCCGGATACCCCAACAACGATTCCAAACTGCACGTAGATAACCCAAACAAACTTCCGCCACACCATTCCCATAACCCTTTATAAAACAAATCGTTGTCTTCCCGTCGTCCCCCCCTACTCAACAATCCACGAAGCCAAATAAATCCCAAAGATTCATCGAAAGAAATGGGAATATCAACGTTTTGCAATTTTTGCAAATCCGACCATTTTGTCCCCCTTTTTACTTGTGTTGATAAAAATATTGCCATAACTTTGACAAATATATTTTCAAAATTATTAGATTTGTATCACCAAAAACGAAATTAAACGGATAATTATTATACAGTTATGAGCGAACAACAAGAGAAACTTAAAGCCCTAAAACAAACCATTGAGCGTTTAGAAAAAACCTACGGTAAGGGCGTTGTAATGAAAATGGACGACACCAAAAGCGTTGCCGTAGATGTTATTTCTACCGGTTCTTTTGGGTTGGATTTGGCCTTAGGTGTTGGCGGTTTTCCACGAGGCCGAATTATCGAAATCTACGGTCCTGAAAGTTCAGGTAAAACAACCATCGCCTTACACACCATTGCTGAAGCACAGAAAAAAGGTGGCATTTGCGCATTCATCGATGCAGAACACGCCTTTGATAAAGTATATGCCGAAGCCCTGGGAATTGACACCGCCAACCTGTTAATATCACAACCAGACGATGGAGAACAAGCCCTAGAAATTGCCGATAATTTGGTACGATCCGGAGCCATCGACGTGATGGTTATAGACTCCGTAGCCGCCTTGGTACCTCGCGCCGAAATTGAAGGCGACATGGGAGATTCCAAAGTAGGTCTACATGCTCGTTTAATGAGTCAGGCGTTGAGAAAACTAACCGGTACCATCTCAAAAACCGGATGCGTAGCCATATTTATCAACCAGTTGCGTGAAAAAATCGGGGTGATGTTTGGTAACCCTGAAACCACTACCGGGGGTAATGCATTGAAATTTTATGCGTCAATCCGACTAGACATTCGCAGAAATGCACAAATCAAAGACGGCGATGACATTGTTGGTAACCGCACCAAAGTAAAAGTGGCTAAAAACAAAGTAGCTCCTCCTTTCCGTGTAGTTGAATTTGATATCCTCTATGGAAAAGGCATCAGCAGAGCCGGTGAAGTTCTTGACTTAGCCGTAGAAACCAACATCGTTCAAAAAAGCGGTAGTTGGTATAGCTACGATACCACAAAACTAGGTCAAGGTAGAGATGCCGTGCGCGATTTATTGTTCGATAACCCCGAGATGATGGCAGAAATTGAAGCCAAAATCAAGGCTAAAAATGCTGGAGGAGAAGAAGTTCTCGCTGTCCAGCCCGATTAAAAAATCATTTTATTTTCCTATAAAAGGTCGAGATATTCGTATTTCGGCCTTTTTTTGTATCCATTATCCAAGATGAAAAAATTAACTTCAGCATTACTATTTCTTCTATCGTTCAGCATAAATCCAAGCTTTTCCCAAGTACAATTCCGAAACCCCAAGACTACCATGAAACTGAATCAAACCATTGAAAAAAATGGAGGTTCAAATAATTATTGGTATAAAAATTCCAATTGGATACCTCAACCCAGTACCACATGGAATACCTTCAAATTAAATTTATTGAAATCCAATCCTACTATCAACGAATCCCTAGCCGAAAGAGGCAAATTTAGCGGAGTGCTGATCATTGATTTAGATAAAAAAGGAATAGTCAAATACACGGACTTTCTATACTCCTCTCGAAACGATTCTATTTTAATAAACACCGTATTGACCCAAATTTACCAAACTAAATTCCAATCTTCAGACAAATCCCGAACAAAACAATCCTTTGAACCTTTCAAAGCCTATTTCGAAATCAAAACAGATAAAAGTCTACTAACCGACATACCAGCCTCCAGTATTCCCGATAGCGTTAACAATCCATGGCGCTCCTTGGACTCCGCTACCTTGGCTGCGATTAACAAACTTGAATTTCCAACCACCAAAGAAAAAGTAACAGATTCTTCAGACCAAGCAGCAATCAGCAACAACAAATACCCAAACAATAGTACCAATATCAAAGTAGCGGAAGATACAAATTTTGTTAAAGCGCAATTTTTTGGTGGCGATAGGAAATTTCAAGAGTTAATAATGGACAATTTCGTATATCCATCGCGATGTTTAGAAAAAGGCATTTCGGGACATGTACAACTTAAATTTAGGGTGAACCGTGAAGGCATCGTAGATAAAATCACCACCACCACCAAAACCCCCTCTTGCCCCGAATTTACCGCTGAAGCTAAACGCGTTATCCAATTAGCTCCGTGGATTCCTGCTACTTACAAAGGTAAAGTCATCAATTGCTGGTTAACCATTCCTATCAAGCTTTCGGTACAATAGATTATTCCTCATCCTCGATGGGATGACCGTAGAATTTCTCTTTGTACATCATCGGATACACGATGAATAACATCAACATTCTGCTGTATCGAATAATCACAGGAATATTGAGAAGTAAAAATGCCATGATGCCTCCTATTGCATAATCCCACCATCCCGCCAATTTCATGATCACACCGCCCGTAATGATGGTACCAACAATGAGTGCGTAGCTCCAATACATCGCCCCAAAGAAAAATCCCGTTTCTGGTTCATACGCCAAGTTGCAATTCGGACAATTATCAAATGTATCCGAAAACTTTCCCAAGGAAACAATGGATTGAGTAAACACCCTACCTTTGCCGCACCTTGGACATTTACACGCCAAGAAGGATCCTATTCCCGCGCGTTTATAACTTTCCATTCAGGCGTTGCTTTCTGCGGTAATTAAAAAACACCGCACCTGCAGTTCCCACCAACACATACGGCGTGGCTAGTAACAATAAAATTCCCTTATTGATTCCATTGCCAACCACAGGCTTACTCATCGATTTCTGACCACGATTGGAGGTCAACGCGGTTTTGCACATTGGACACTGCCCATAGCTCAGACCGGAAATTGCTAAAAATACCATGGAAAATAATAACTTCTTCATATTTTATGGATTAAAATGGGAAATATTGAAATGGATAATACGGAGCAATCATCAAATAAACCACTACTCCGGTTATGGATACATACAACCAAATAGGAAACGTAATTTTTGCAATCTTCTTGTGCTTTGCAAATTGTTCCGTTGTGCTGTAATAGACCGTGTACAATACCATCGGTAAAACAGCAGCTGCCAATACAATATGGGTTAGCAATATTGCATAATAGGTATACAAAACAGCTCCAGTACCTTCATGCTTGGTATGGCTCATGCAAACGTGGTAGGTTACGTAACTCACTAAAAACAAACCACTTAACAAAAATGCACCCAACATATATTTTTGATGGAGACCTTTATTGCCCGATTTTATTGCACGCAAACCTAAAATTAATAAAATACTTACCACCGAATTGATGGTAGCATTGGTAAACGGTAAGCCTTTTGCAAAATCGGCAGAGGGTCTTAAATCTGCAGGTAAATATTGCAGCAATACCACTACAGCAAACACTGCAATGGAAACAATCAATACCAATCGGAAGAAAGCTTTATCGCTAATCCAAGCTTTTTTTTCTGTATTCATAAAGCAAGTTATTTATATCGTCGTTTATTCGTTTTACCCGATCTAATTTGTCTTTAAGGGTTGCTCCTCGAGTCTCTAATATACTGCGTATATGTCGATTCTTATCGATAATCACAATTTTATCATCGTGAATAAAATCACTACCTCTCTGCTCCGTAGCCAACAGCAAATCGTTCAACACCCAATCGTAGATTACCGTTTTTCTACCTGTGGCAAAGGTTCGCTTGTATAAATCTGCATTGTAAGCCGAAGCATAAGAAGCAATCACAGGAACCGAATCGTGTTCGGGGTCTATACTTATAGTTAAAAATTTTACTGTGGGATTGGAACGAAACTCTTCGGCAATTACTTGTACCTGCTTGTTCATTTCGGGACAAACTTCCGGACAAGTAGCAAAAAATATATTCGCCACAATTATGCACGAATCGAAATCAGACAAAGTGATATTCTTTCCATGTTGATTGATCAACTGCACATCCGAAACAGTGTGGTAGGACTTACTACCGTCGGGATTTACGAACGTTTCCCCCAAATACGGCAATTCTTGGTGCACCCATACCGCTTTGGAAAGGAGTAGCACACCTATTATTGGCAAAATAACAAAGGCCGCAATCGCGGCCTTTCTAAAATATGTTTTATTAAAGGCCATTATTATTTCATCCAAGTGATGGCATTGCCTTCATACAGCAATCCCATGATCAAACCGATGATAAAAATGGTTGGCACCAATATAATCAACGCCAAGTTGATTTTTTCGTGCTTAAGGTGCATAAATGCACCCACTATATAATAGGCCTTCACGATACCAAAGAAAATGAAAATAAAGTTTCTAAATCCTGTGGGCTCCAACGCAAAATAGATTATAAAGTCAAAAATTGTGATGCCTAATAGGATCCAAAAGGTTCTCCATAATTCCTTCGTACCGTGACTCTCGGTATGAGGAACATAGTTCATTGCATCGTACTCTCCTGGTTTAACTGGAAATTCCATAGCTTTATCAATTAATCAATTAAATCAAATAGAAGAAGGTAAATACAAATACCCAAACCAAATCCACAAAGTGCCAATACAATCCGGCTTTTTCAATCATCTCGTAATGTCCGCGCTTTTCGAATACACCGCGCACGGTCATGATGTAAACCACCACATTAATGACAACACCGCTGAATACGTGGAATCCATGAAATCCTGTTACAATGAAGAACAACGCCGCGAAAGGTACCGGTCCATTCGTTCTGTCTCCGTCTGCCCAATGGAACGCATCACCGAAATCAACACTAGACAAATGCTTATATCCTTGTTCTGTAATTCCAAACATGTTGGAATGCAAACGTGCTCCTTCATGAATAAACGTATACCATTCCCATGCTTGACAGCCCAAAAACATAGCTCCACCGATGATGGTAAGAATCATGTACTTTTCAACTTCTTTTCTGCTGTTTCTATGACCTGCTTCAACCGCCAACACCATGGTTACGGAGGAAGCAATCAAAATAAAGGTCATTACACTCACAAACAACAATGGCAAGTGTACTCCGTGAATGAATGGGAAATGGTTAAAAATTGAAGCTGGATCAGGCCACTTCGTGGTAACCGGACTCACAACATTACTGAAACGCTGTGCTCCGTACTGAACCAGTAAACTCGAAAATGTGAATGCGTCCGACAAAAGGAAAATCCACATCATTAACTTTCCATAACTAACATTGAAGGGAGAACGCCCTCCCGCCCACATAGGCTGTTTTTCAAATGCTGCTTGTGTGTGATTGGCCATGGGTAAATCTATCTTGCAAAGTAAAGGAATAAATATAAAATAAACCACAATAAACCTACAAAATGCCAATAAGTATGTGTTACCGACATAAATGTCAATTGCTTTTTGTGGATTTCAAGTTTGAAAGACTTGTAAATTCCCAACGACAATAATATTATTCCGCCCAACACGTGAACCACGTGAACAACGGTTATCATCCAAACGTAAGAAGCTGAAATATCTTCGGGTCTGGGATTTACAAACGTTAACTTCATAGATACCAATTCTTTCCATCCCAAGTATTGCGAAATACAAAACAATATACCCAAAACGAAAGTGACAATCAAATACGTACGATTCTTAATGAGCTCGTCATTTTTAGCATTTCGGAACGCCGCATAAATGGTAATTGAGCTAACAATAGAAATTATTAAGGAAACCAAAAAATAAGTTGGCAAATTAAACATCGTCCAAGTTTCCTTTGCTTTTGCATCCGGTTGATGCACTACAAATGCACTTACCAATGCCGCAAACAACATGCTGGAAGCCAACATGAATAACCAAATATTCAACTTGGCAGGCGCTACCAGCGGTGCCTTGTCTTTGATTTTTTTCTGAGCAATCGTTGCCATAATTAAAATAATATGTATGCTAAAAATACTATAGGAGTGTACAAAAAGGAAGCAAACAACAGCTTCCGAGCGTCTGTCATCTCAAGACTACGAAACAGTTTGTAAGCAAAAAATATGAAAATCAATCCAACAGGAAGTACCAGCATTCCTGCACGCGGCTCCGCAACATGATAATAAATGGGCATAATACTAACCAAGAATACCAAAACGGTATAAATCAAAATATTGTAAGCACTCTTTTTATCCCTTCCACCCTTAGACGGCAATAACCAATACCCTGCTTTTAAATAATCATCGTGCAGCAACCAAGCAATGGCCCAAAAATGGGGAAATTGCCAGAAAAACTGTACTAAGAACAAAAGAACCCCAACTTCGTCAAGCCTCCCGGTAATCGCGGTATACCCAATCAACGGAGGAAATGCCCCTGGAAAAGCACCCACCAACACCGCCAAAGGGCTCACCTGTTTCATGGGAGTATATACAAAGACGTACAACACCAACGATAAGCCCGCTATGAAAACCGAAATAAATGGTACCGTTAAACTCAGCACAACCATGCCTAAAATTCCAGTAATCCAACAAAATAACACCGCATCTCGATTGGGAATACGGTCCTCTACAATGGGTCTATTTGCGGTACGATTCATTTTACCATCGTTCGATTTCTCTATGATCTGATTCAACCCGTTAGACGCAAATACCACCAGCATACCCCCTACCAGAACCGCTAAAAATTCCAACCAATCAAAACGTTCCCCAATGGTACCAGAAATTGAGTTAACCTTACAACCAATCAAATAACCAAACGCCGAAGTGGCCGCTACGGTGCTGGTCAATCTAAATTTTATTAGCTGGAAATAACTTTTTATATCAATTCTGGGTCTATCCATGATTATTTACGTTCAACTTTAATTTCAAATGTTCCGATATCCACCATATAAAACTCAACGTGACAAATGCACTTCCCAACAAAATATGAAGTACTTGGGACCATACAGGCAAAACATACAGCACTTGTATTACCCCCAATATTATCTGCATCACTGCAACAATCATCAATACAAATTCAGGACTCGCAAATTGAACAACACCTCCTCGCAATTGTTTGTACACCCAACGAATTAATACCAACAACAATAGAGCAGGCAGATACCTATGCACCGCGAACACTATTCCCATTCCCGATATATTCAGACTAGCTGTCTCCTTGTCGATTAAAATTTCCGCTACCTTAAGAAATTCAACTTGCTCTCGAGACCAAGTACCTAAAGTAACCACCAACCACGATATCAACCAAAACAACAAGGCCTTTTTTCTATTAAACTCCTTGCTCTCCGTTGAACTTTGCATAGAACTCACCCAAAACGATTTACTACCTAAATACAACGCATACAGCATAGCAAATAAACACACAAAAGACAGCATATAATGAAGGGATACGATGCCAGGTATCAAGTTGGTTGCCACCACTAAACTGCCTAGCCACGCATTCACCAACAAGAAAAAGAAACCCAGACTTACCCAAAAACGATACGAGCGCAACGATCGATTCACAAATACCAAAACCATCCACGCCAAACCAAACAAACCACTCAACACACCAAACAATCGATTGATGTATTCAATCCAAGCCTTCAAGGGGTTAAACTCCTCGGGTAACCGAATGGATGGATCCGTATTCAATCGTTGTGCCGATTCGTGCATCCCTATTCGATCCAAGAACCCAGCAAAACGTTCTACTTTCTTCAAACGCTTTTCCAAAAAAACTTCTTGATAATTGGCCGGCAAATCGCAATCGCAAGTAGGCGGTGCTAACAAACCAAAGCACTTGGGCCAATCCGGGCAACCCATACCACTTCCCGTAGCTCTTACCAATCCTCCCAGAAGGAATAATAAAAAAACAGACGAACAGGCCAAAAGTCCTATTCGTCTGTATAATCGTTCTATTTTCAGGGACATCCCTACTTGATTAGCTCAAGCCAAATACTTTTTTAATCGCTGCGAAGAAAACTGTTGATTCTTCTGTTTCCTTCACTTCTTCGGTTTTAGGAGCGGATTTAGTTTTAGTGGGTTCCAACACTTCAGGTGCAGTCTCATCAGGCACATACTGAGGGAAGAAATCTTCTTCGCGATCAGGTCTTGAATATTCGTAAGGACCACGATACACCGTAGGAATCTCACCAGGCCAGTTACCGTGAAGGTGCTCAACCGGAGTACTCCATTCCAACGTATTTGAATTCCATGGATTCTGAGGTGCCTTTTTACCGCGGAACATGCTGTAGAAGAAGTTGTATAAGAACAACAACTGAGCAAATCCACCCACCAAAGCAGCTACCGTAATCAATTTATTCGTATCTCCCCAAATTTCGAAATCTTTAACCAATGTAAACATGTAGTATCTACGTGGAACACCGGCCAATCCCATAAAGTGCATGGGGAAGAACACCAAATAGGCCGATATAAAGGTCAACCAGAAGTGGAAATACCCCAAATTCTGATTCAACATTCTTCCGTACATTTTAGGGAACCAATGGTATATACCCGCAAACATTCCAAAAATCGCAGCAGAACCCATAACCAAGTGGAAATGCGCTACTACGAAGTAACTATCGTGCAATTGAATATCCAAAGCCGCATTACCCAAATAAATACCCGTTAATCCTCCAGAAATAAAGAAGCTCACCAATCCTATAGAGAACAACATCGCAGGATTGAATCGCAAATTACCACGCCACAAGGTAGTTAAGTAGTTAAACACCTTCACCGCACTAGGAACCGCGATAATTAATGTTAATATCATAAATACAGAACCCAAGAAAGGATTCATACCAGTGATGAACATGTGGTGTCCCCATACGATGAACGACAAGAAACTAATGCCCATCAAAGAAATAATCATCGCCGTGTAACCAAATATCGGTTTACGAGCATTGGTAGAAATTACTTCGGAAGTAATACCCAACGCAGGCATCAAAATGATGTATACTTCGGGGTGACCTAAGAACCAAAACAAGTGTTGGTATAAAATCGGTGAACCACCAATATTCTCAAGTGCACCAACTCCCTCTAAATAAATATCAGATAGGTAAAACGAGGTACCAAAGCTACGGTCAAAAATCAAAAACAAAGCTGCACCTAACAATACAGGGAAGGATAACAATCCCAACACCGCAGTGAAGAAAAATGCCCAAATGGTCAATGGCATGCGGTTCATGCTCATTCCTTTGGTACGCATATTCAATACCGTTGATATATAATTGATACCCCCCAACAAAGATGATACAATAAACAAGGCAATGGCTACCAACCAAAGAGTCATACCCAATCCAGATCCAGGCATCGCTTTTTCCAGCGCGCTCAACGGAGGATAAACCGTCCATCCACCCGATGCTGGTCCAGTCTCAATAAATACACTGGTTGTTAATACCACCGAACTCATGAAGAAGAACCAATAGCTCAGCATGTTCATGAACGGAGAAGCCATATCGCGGGCTCCAACCTGCAAAGGAATTAATAAGTTTGAAAACGTTCCACTAAGTCCAGCCGTTAATACATAAAATACCATGATGGTACCGTGGATTGTAACCAAACCCATATAAAAATTAGGATCCAGCTTACCGTCTACGGCCCACTTCCCTAACAATGTCTGTAAAATTCCAAATTGCTCATCCGGCCATGCCAACTGCAAACGAAACAGCATGGACATAGTCATACCAAGGATACCCATGATAATTCCCGTAATTAGGAACTGCTTCGAAATCATCTTGTGATCCATGGAGAAGACGTACTTCGAAATGAAAGTCTCCTTGTGGTGATGATCGTGATGATCGTGGGTGTGGTGCTCTGAATGTAATGAAGCGGTGCTCATATCAAAGTTCTTGTTTTTTAATGTTGAGTAAATTAACGTATTGCAACTGTAGGTTTAGCAGTAGAATCTGTAGTAGTAGGAACTGCAGGTGCCTCAACTACCGCAGGGGCAACGATAGGAGTTTGAGAAGCCAACCAAGTGTTGTACTCAGCCTCGTTTTCCACTACCGTGATCTTAATCTTCATGTTGTAGTGCGCAGCACCACAAATCTTATTGCAATACAAATAGTAATCAAATTCAGGATTTCCCTTGGTCTTACGTGCTTCCGCTGTTGTTTTCGATGGAACAAATGGGAAAACAGTACTCATACCAGGTACACAGTTCATTTGCAAACGGAATTCAGGAGCATACGCAGAATGAATTACGTCGCGTGCACGGAACTTGAATCGGTACGACTTATTCTTAATCAATACTATTTCTGTTGTGATTTTATCATCGTTACCCGCGTTATTGAAAACTGCAGGCATAGCACGATACGCAGAGATACGTTTTAAATTGGTCTGCTTTCGGCGCAAATCTTTTTCGATTTGACCTTCGTAAGCTCCACTTCTAACATCGTCCAATTTCTCGCTTAATGCTTTGGCTTGGGTAGTATATACACTTGCCAAACCGCTTGCATTCAATTTATCCAATTGAGATTGCCACAATTTTGTAGAATCCCCAACCGTCTTCAATTTTACGTTCAATTCCGATATCTGAGCATTCAATCGAACCACCAAGGAATCTACTTGGTCAGCTACGGCAATACCCAATGGGTTAGAACCGGAAATGAAATTGAAATTAGCTTCACCAAAGGTATTATCGTTGCCCGCATATCTAGCCTTCCAACCAAATTGATAAGCAAATACTTCAATCTCCTGATCTTTTTTGTAATCTTCATGATCCGCAGAACCTCGGTATGTGATCTTCGTCCAAGTATCAAATCCACGCAATACCAAGAAGGTCAATACCACAGCAGGAACTATAGTCCAAATCAATTCCAATTTGTTGTTGTGGAAATAATAATGTGCTTTTCTGTTCTCGTTGTACTGATAACGGAACATGAAATAAAACAACAAAAATTCAGTGATTAAGAACACCACAAACGTGAACCAAAACGTCCACATAAACATGGAATCAATTGTAGCTCCATGCTCGGAGGCTGAATCAGACAACAACAAATATTTACCGTGTTCGCTGATTTCCCAGAAAACACCCGCTAACCCCAATGCAACGAATATTATTGCAACCCATGCATTTATTTTGTTTGCGCTGGCAATCTTCTTGCCCGTTACAGATTCTGCCAATCCTCCAATGTCAAACGCACGAGCAATTACCAATACGATCAAGGTTATCAAAACCCAAATCAAGATGCTTGCCCAATCCCACGACATAGGATCGAATTCTTTTGGTGGTTCAATAACATCACCGGTAGCAGACTGTGCAAATGCAAAAATAGGAGCTACCACCGCTACGATGATCGTTAAAATTCTCTTAAACAATAAGTTAGAAATAACTGTGGGACTGGTTATCGTCATTTTGAGAGCCTTTTAGGGTATTATCAGTTCGCAAATTTAATATGTTCAAGGGTTTATCACTACATTTTTCTAAGGAAATTTAGCATCTTTATTTATATGGAACGATTCTAATCTGTGCCATAAAAAACTGAATATCATATTTTTACAAAATGGACTAAAATGCCTTACAAATAGACAGACAAACCCGTACAAAGCACCAATTCGCTGTAATCCAAATACTTAACCTGAAAAATATCAACTACTCAACCAATCCTCGGTAATCCGAATAAAATCCTCTACTCCCAATTGCTCTGCTCGTAAACCTAAATATTTCGGTGCTAATCGGAATGCATTTCTTTCGCCTTGCAATGGTTTCAATGCATTGCCTAACGTTTTGCGGCGTTGACCAAAAGCCAATTTAACAACCTTTTTCAACGCTTCGTAATCGATCGATGGAATCACCGATTTGCGTTTTGCCACCATCACCCCGCTGGTGACTTTGGGAGGTGGCTGAAAACATACATCGGCCACATCAAACAAATACGTACAATCGTAATACGTCTGCAACAAAACACTGGTAATTCCATAATCTTTTTTACCAGGCCCCGCACACAACCGCACCGCTACCTCCTTTTGAAACATTCCAGCCATGTACGAAACAGGCGATCCACATTCCAAAACTTTAAACACAATTTGCGTAGAAATATTGTACGGATAATTCCCAATCACCGCTACATCCAAAATACTACCTTCCGCTAATTTTCGCTTTGCTTCCAAATTGCTCTCCCCGATCCAATCCCCAAACTCAAGCTGCAAAAAGTCGCCATACTTAACCGACAATCCTTTTCCCCAGGCTTGTCTATGCAAATACTCCACCGATTCTCTGTCCAATTCCACACACAACAACCTCTCCCCAAATCGCGGATATAAGCGCTGCGTTAACACCCCCATGCCTGGACCTATTTCCAAGACTGCATCCAATTCCGTGGGTAGTATATCCCCAATGGCGTCCGCTACGCCCATATCAATTAAAAAATGCTGACCTAGTCCCTTTTTTGCCGAAACCTCTCGATCCTCGTTTCGATTTTTATTTTCCCACTGGTGATTTTTGGTCAACTGTTTGTTGTCCCTTCGCTCAAATTTATGCTGCTTCATTGTATTACCGCCTTGCCTAAAATCAACTTTCCCAATAAGTGATGTAGTATTTCTTTACCGTATCTTGCAAAGCAGAAAGGTTATAATTGTCGCTGGCTGCTGCTACATCCACCACATCCCCGTTCTTTCTTAATATTCGAATACCTCCGCCATCGGTTCGATATGCGTTATTTTCCAATTCTCCCGTTTTCACAAAATGATGTAAATCTTGCTCAGTCACCCCGAAAATCGAAGCAGCTTGGGCTTTGTGGATATTGACAATGGCATCTCCTACAGGTTCCAACTGCACTTTGATTTTCGGCAATTGCCTGCGCAACAATCGCGAACTTAGATTGCTAAGAATAGGATCTTCATGGAATTGCCACTGCTTGATAGCGGAAAGAATATCTACGTCGTCTAATTGTACAAACAACTGCAAATCTTCGTCGGTAAAATCTCCGCTAACCACATCTTTAAATAAGAAATGCATTAGTGGCTGATAACTGCCCAATGCGCTGCCCGTTTTGGCTAATTCTCGAGCTCGCTGCAAAATCGCTACCAAGTGATTATCCGCGGCAATCACCGTTTTATGCAGATACACTTGCCAATACATCAATCTACGAGCCACTAAAAATTTCTCTACGCTGTATATTCCTTTTTCTTCCACTACCAAATTCCCATCCCTCACATTCAGCATGTGCACCAACCGATCTGCCCCTACAATTCCCTCGCTTACCCCGGTATAAAAACTATCCCGGAGCAGATAATCCAGGCGATCCATATCCAACTGACCGGAAATAAGTTGTAACAAAAATGGCTTCTGCGAATACTGCCCCTTGAAGATGGTAATCGCCATATCCAAAGCACCTCCAAATTCGCGATTCATCTCCTGCATCAATCGCTCAGAAATATATTCGTGATTCACCCCTTGCACCAAGGTATATTCCAAGGTATGGCTAAACGGACCGTGACCAATATCGTGCAGTAAAATGGCTAGCACTGCGCCTTGGTATTCTTCGTTGGTAATCTCAACCCCCTTTTGCCTGAGAATATTGAGCGATTCCATCATCAAAAACATGGCACCTAACGCGTGATGAAAACGCGTGTGTGTGGCGCCCGGGTAGACGCATTCGCTCATGCCCAGCTGTCTGATTCTACGCAATCGCTGAAAAAAACGATGCTGCACTACCTCGTAAACACCAGGAACGGAGAAGGTAATGAAACCGTGCAACGGATCGTTGATGATTTTCGATTTAATACCGCCAAACATATGCACAAAGGTAAGAGAACCTTACCAAGGTAATGCAGGTAACCCTGCGATTAGAATTTTACGAAGTGCCCAGTACTGGATTCGAACCAGCACAACCTTACGGTCACCACCCCCTCAAGATGGCGTGTCTACCAATTTCACCAACTGGGCATTTAACGGGTGCCCAGAACAGGATTCGAACCTGCACACCTTTCGGCGCTGCCGCCTGAAGACAGTGCGTCTACCAATTTCGCCATCTGGGCTTATTACTACTATCCAAGGATACTAGAATAACCAATATTAATTGTATGAACGGGGGTGCAAAGATACAGAATTAACCGATTCGGCATTTATTTCTTCCACCATTTCCTTTTGAAAATCGATGGTTGAACCTCTTGCAACAACCAAAATAAACCTACAGGTAGTATTCCTGCCCATAGCAACACCCAACTCGTGGTGTAATCCACGGAATGAAGCAACGATCCCCATTGAAATAACATTTGCTTGTACGTGCCCAAATCTTCCATCGAATCCATCGAAAAACCACTCCCTAATTCCAATTCTTGTTGAAAAAGATAGGAAGCAACCATCATGGCTATGGCCCCCAACATTCCACCCCAAAAAGCACCACCTAGATGGCCTTCGTGCGAAATTCTATGTCGATCATCGGTTAAGCTAAACACCATGGAACCCCAGTTAATCAACAAAGCAAATAACCAACCCGGAAGCATTATCGGCAAAATAAACAAACCTAATTTAATCGATGGCACCCACATCACACACATCATCATCAATCCCATCACGCCGCCCGAAGCACCCACCGCTAAATAATCGTGGTCCAATCTCCTCAATCGCATGGCATAAATGCTCCCGCCCAAAACACTGAGTAAGAACAATAAAATCATAAGCCATGGGCCCACCAAACTCTCAACCATGGTAGCGAAATACCAAATTCCCAAACAATTTAAAGCCAAATGCATCCAACCCGAATGCACAAAACCCGAACTTAACATTCGATACCATTGACCCCGATGTTTGATGGAATAGGTACTTAAGCACCAACGCTCCACCAAAGATTCATCCCCCAATGCCGCAACGTGCACCACAATAAATGCCGCCATCAACAAATAACTCCCCGGTGTATCCAAAACCATTCCCGCAATTACCATAATCCAAACTTAAGGCAATTTCAACACCCTACCCATACCCTGCTCCACCTTTTCGAAGCGAATTATCGGCTCTTGCTTGTAAAAAATATTCCCCGATCCATAGCAATTTGCTTGAAATTGTTTTACCGGGTTCACCCAAACATCCCGCTGGGTGAAATTCCAAATGTACACATCGTCCGAATCCATGTTTCGAGAATCTACGTTCCCCCCCTTTTCGCAGCTCCAAGAAAAAATCACCCCCCGCCCCTCGAATAAAACACTGCCCGTCCCTCGAATGAAACCAAACAACTGACCGCAATTTACCTTCAATAACTGTGGATGCGTGGAAACGGTTTGAACCTCCAAAGCCTCTGAATGAATGGTGTCCAGTGCAATCACTTGCACGTTATCCTCAACTACCAACCTGTCCAGCTTATGTACATTGAGTGTGCAAACCGATTGGGTATCCAAGCGCCTCAACCACCGTATTTGATTTCTATCCTCAATTACCAATTCCCCTTCCGTATTCACTTCCGTACTCAGACCTTTCAACACATTGGAACCCCATAACAATTGGGCCGACAGTTCTGCGGTGGAATCTTGTGTTAAATACACCAACATCTTGCCACGCAATCTTACTTTTGTAAATGCTGTTAGCGTTCTGCTTTCCTGAACGATTTCACCGAACGATTCCCAAGGTTGCGCGCTGTCCTGGCATGACAATAACAAAAAAATCGACAACATTGGCACAATCCACAACTTCCATCCTTTCATTCGTTGATATGGTTGCAGCAATGACTTCATTCGTGTTAGAATGTAGCGAAGTTATTCTTCATCCATGAATTTCGCAATGCATGGATGGCATAAATAAAAATCTTTAATTTACAAAATCAACATAGCATCGCCGTAGCACAAGAATCGATATTTTTCCTTAATCGCTTCTTGGTATACTTCGTTCATGAAATCATGATCGGCATAAGAGCATGCCATCATAAATAACGGAGACTCTGGCTGATGCAAGTTGGTGATAAACGCATTGGCGATGTTGTAATCGTAAGGAGGAAAAATGAACTTGTCTGTCCATCCCTCACTTGGATTTAACGTGCTGGTTGAACTTACGCTTGATTCCATTGCACGCATTACGCTGCCACCCACGGCTACAACTCGTCTGCGTTTGGCAATTGCATCGTTCACCATATTGCAAGCGTTTTCATCAATGCGGTAGTATTCGCTGTCCATTTTATGCTTTGTAAGGTCCTCTACTTCTACTTCTCTAAACGCTCCCAATCCCAAATGCAATGTAATTTCAGCAAAACGAATTCCTTTGATATCCAATCGCATCATCAACTCACGGGTGATATGCAATTGCGCCGCAGGAGCTGCTACAGCCCCTACATTCTTGGCAAATAAACTCTGGTACCAAGCTTCGTCCTCTTCCTTCACGCCACGCGTGATGTATTTAGGAATTGGCGTCTCACCCAGTTTTTTAATCACTCGATCGAATTCCTCGTCCGTACCATCAAACAAGAAACGAATTGTTCTGCCTCTGGAAGTGGTATTGTCTACAACCTCAGCTACCAAATCGTCATCTCCAAAATACAATTTATTACCTACACGAATCTTTCTGGCGGGATCTACCAACACATCCCACAAACGCAATTCGTGATTCAATTCGCGCAATAAAAACACCTCAATCTGAGCACCGGTTTTTTCTTTTTGACCGTACATCCGCGCCGTAAATACCTTGGTATTGTTAACTACAAACACGTCATCCTCATCGAAAATGTCTAAAATGTCTTTGAACATTTTGTGTTCGATGCGTCTTTCTTTGCTGTGCACTACCAACAGACGACTGTCGTGGCGGGTATTGAGTGGTTCCTGAGCGATTAACTCCTCGGGAAGTTCAAATTTGAATTGCGATAATTTCATCGGTGTGTACTATGCCCAAATTGGGGGTGCAAAGATAATTACTTTTTAGCAAAACCCGGCGCTACCACCAAATCCTTGGTTCCATGGCCATAATCGTAGAATCCTCTGCCGGATTTTACACCCAAATCGCCACTGGTTACCATGTTTACCAACAACGCGCAGGGCGCATATTTGGGATTTCCGAAACCATCGTGCAACACATTCAAAATGGCCAAACAAACATCCAAACCAATAAAATCAGCCAACTGCAGCGGTCCCATGGGATGAGCCATGCCCAATTTCATGATGGTGTCGATTTCTTCTACACCCGCCACACCTTCGTGCAACGAAATGATGGCCTCATTAATCATAGGCATCAAAATTCGGTTGGCGATAAATCCAGGATAGTCCTTGGTTAAGGCCGGAACTTTCCCTAACTCCTTGCTTAACAATAAAATACTCTCCGTTACGGCCGAATCCGTTTTAAACCCTTCGATCACCTCAACCAACTTCATCACAGGAACTGGATTCATGAAGTGCATGCCTACCACTTTCTCCGGACGCTTCGTCCCCGCTGCGATTTTTGTAATAGAAATACTGGATGTATTGGTGGCCAATACAGCATGTGCAGGAGCGTGAGCATCCATTTCGCGAAAAATAGACAGCTTGATATCTACGTTTTCCGTGGCCGCTTCAACCACCAAATCCACCGATGAAACCCCTTTCGCTAACTCAGTGTAGGTTGTAATATTTCCCAAAGCAGCTGATTTTTCCTCTTCTGTTAAACCGCCTTTCGCAATCTGCCTATCCATGTTTTTGCCGATGGTAGACAAGGCTTTGTCCAAAGCTTCCTGACGAACATCAATCAGATTTACAGAATACCCTTTTTGGGCGAAAACGTGAGCGATGCCATTCCCCATGGTACCACCGCCAATAACTGCTACAGATTTAATCATAGAATTAGGTGGATGCAAAGGTAATACCCACAGCGCAAATCCCCCACAAACCCTTTTAACTGCAAATTATCACCCGATTGGTGGCGTTTACATTCAGTATTTCAACACGCAAAAAATATTGTTTCGCCAATTCCTCTACAATTTCCGCCGATTTGAAATCTCCCGTTTCGCTCTTCATCGTATTAATCGCAACGGCTCCGGAAGCAGCCACCACCGACAGCTGATGCATGAATTGCTCTTGCAAAGCTTGTTCTGGCACCAAATCGTCAATAAACAAATCTACAAGAATTACATCGTACTCCCACGAATTTTCTGAAGCTTTTCGAACATAGTCAAAAGCATTTTCTTGCAGTATACGCACTCCTTTGGTGTAGAAATAAGATTTTGCTAATTCCACCACCGCTGGATCAATTTCCACCCCCACTATTTCTGCGTCCCGCTGATATTCTTGGTGAATAATCTCCGCCGCACTACCTCCGCCATACCCCAACATCAATACCCGATCAAAATCCGGAACTTTCTTTTTCAAAACTTCCAATGTTTTTTCCATGATACCGTGCAAAGAACCAAACGAATAATTAACGCGGGTTGTTTCCAAGATAAATTTGCCTTTCCACGACAAAACCTGCAACCTCCCCGAATATTCAGACGATTTTTCCAGTACGCGCTGCGGCCAAACATAACTCAACAACTTTTGCATACCCTTGGGTTTCTTCCTCACATCCTTGGGCTCAACATGCTGCTGCATCAACGATTCAATATCAAACATATCCTCCTATCTTTATTTTACAAATTTCTTCAAAATCCTACAATTCAGCACCCCTTTTCTTTGGGAGTAGATACTTTTGCAATTCCACATCTTTATACTTACCTATTCATGAGCTTTCAAAACAACTCAAACACCCTCCTACCGCAATTTAATTTCCAAATACTCCTGGCTAGCCAATCCCCCCGCAGACAACAATTGTTCAAAGAAACAGGGTTTGAATTTTCTGTGGTTCAAATTCAGGCCGATGAATCGTTTGATCCCTCTCTGCCACCCCATCAAATAGTGGAATACCTCGCCCAACATAAGGCCAGTTATTACACCCAACCGCTTTCCAACCGTCAGCTTTTGGTTACAGCCGATACCATTGTTTACACCCAAGACAAGGTACTCAATAAACCAGAATCCGAAATGGAGGCATTTGAAATGCTCACCGCATTATCCGGGAAAACCCACCGCGTTTATACCGGAGTATCGATGCAGAGTGCCCACCAGAAGCGGGTGTTTCACGAAGTAACCGAAGTTACTTTTCAAACACTGTCCGAAAAAGAAATCTGGCACTACATAAAAACTGCCAGCCCTATGGATAAGGCCGGCAGCTATGGAGTCCAAGATTGGATGGGCTACGTGGGTGTTTCCCAAATTCACGGTTGTTTTTACAACGTGATGGGGTTCCCCATGAGCCGATTTTGGACCGAATTATCTTATTTTATAGATTGAGCGGTCTTCAACGCGTTGTGCGCATTGAGCAACCCCCCGGTTTTACTTAAATCGGTGAACAATGCAGTATTCTTGGAGCCAGGCACTTTAACTTTCGCCGAAGACTTCATTTTGTGTGTACTGGATTCCAATACACTTTTCAACTGTTCCGCTGTTAATGTTGGGTACCTGCTCCACACAAAAGCCGCAACTCCAGCGCAAACAGGTGCCGCCATGCTGGTTCCATTGAAGTAAGCGTAATCGTTGTTCGGAATGGTACTATAAATATCCTGACCAGGAGAAAATAAGTCTACGTTGTTTTTACCGTAATTCGAAAAATCCGTAGCCAATGTTTTTGCCTTGGGTTGAGAAGCTCCAACTTCAATCCAATTCTTAGCAAATACGCCATTGCCCAAGGAATCGTTGGGGTAATTGGTTTCCTTATCGATATCCAAACTGCTGTTACCTGCAGCGTGAACCAACAAAACACCCTTGCTTTCCGCAAATTTCACCGCATCGTTCACCACCCCTTTATCCCAGCTATATCCCTTACCAAAACTCATATTGATAACTTGAGCTCCATTTTCTACGGCATACCGAATACCGTTGGCAACGTCTTTATCGCGTTCATCCCCATCGGGCACCACACGAACTACCATGATTCTAACATTATCGGCAACACCATCCAAGCCCACGTTATTTCCTCTCACCGCGGCAATAATACCCGCTACGTGAGTACCGTGGCTCGCATCCGGACCCGAAACATTGTTGTTGCCGTAATGGCGCTCGCGAGAATTGGCGTAATTATCGCCCACAATGGATGCACGAGGATCAAAATCCAAATTGTATTGGAAATTAGCCATTCCGTCCAATTGCTCCAAACCGGATTTCAATTCTTTTTTTAGCGACAAAAACGAACCCGTTTTTTTCATGGCCTTCACCAAGGAAGCCTTATATTTCTCTTGATCAGCTGAAACAGACATGGCTTCAATATCAGCGGCAGAAGGATTGATTTTGCCCGTTTTCATGGCAATATCGGTCCAATTTTTATCCAATTCTTGGTACGTCTCGTAAATGGATTTATACATGGCCGATTTCATGCCGATATCGCTCTTCAATTTTTCATACAACGCACCTTCGGGCTGTGCAGCAATTTGATCTTCTGTCATTCCAGCGAACTTATCCTTCAACTTCTTGTAAACCCGAGTAGCCTCCAAGTTGTCTTTGCCAACCATTTTACCGTCGGCCCCTCCAATAAAATTCCACCCTACGGTATCATCTACATAGCCGTTTTTATCATCATCGATGTTATTAAAAGGAATTTCTCCGGGATTGTGCCAAATTACACTTTTTAAATCGGGATGGTTGATATCGGTCCCCCCATCAATTACAGCCACCACGATGGTCTTTTTGGATGGGACACCCAAAGAATAGGCCTCATTCAGCGAAATGCCCATATTTTTTTTACTGGGCTTGCTGTGATACCAATGTTTGTCTGGTTTGCTTTGGGCAGAAACCACAGAGATAGTTGCGAAAGAAGCTCCTATCCATAGAATTTTATTATAAAGTTTCATAGATAATTACGTATTAATTTATTTTTAACGAATTCGTTTGCAAATTACTAAGATGCTAACAGCTTTGAATGGATTTGACGTAGAATTTCCACGAAACACCCATTTTCTTAGAAAAGATTGCAAAGGCTTCCATCGGATTACATCCATCGGGGCCGTAACATACTTTACCTGCAAGATCTCAAACCCATGCCTTTGCAGCAATCGCAGTATCCGTTTACGTGTGTAAATTCTGGCATGCGCCCAACGCTCGTGCAAGGGCCTAGGCAACCAACTAAAAAAGGGCACACGATTCCAGGGAAGAAGCGGCAAATTGGCACCATGCGTCTCAAAAATCCACCATTTATTGGGAACCGAAATAGCCGCTATTCCATTCAATTTCAATGACTTTGCATAATTGCCAACTCCCTCCTCGCTGGGTAAGTGCTCAATTACTTCGAAAGATATAAGTCGATCTGCCAATCCATCCCCCACTGCCGAAGAAGGGAAATCCAACTCCGTATTCTCCACTTGCTGGTTTGCAGAAAATAAATATGGAGCACTCATTATATTCCAAGTCTCGAATTTACTATTGGTCACTCCCAACGTTTCCCGCAACAATTCAAACTCCTTCCTATGAACACCGGCATACTCCAATCCAACCGTTTCCTTAAATTGGGAAGAAATTTGCAACACCGTATTCCCATTCCCACAGCCAATCTCCACCAACCTTTCTCCCGACCAAAAATCTTTGTACTCCTGCAATAGGGCTATTCGCCTCGAGACCAACAAATCATTTGCATCCGCAGGCTTACCCAAATAATGTTCTTCTTCAAACAACGTTTTATCTACTCGCTCCGTATTGCTCATGATCTAGGGTTTATATAATTTTAATGAAAATAACACTCTCCGTACTAAAATCCATCCATGATTCAACACATTAGAAAACCATCCGTAATGCTCACTCAATATAGCAAATCGCTCTTTCCAGGCTTCCCTAGTATATTGATAACTGCTGCCTCCGACCTCAAAGTCGCTTACTACAATACCCAAATTAAATCCAGGTTCTGTCAATCGCTTTAACGATGCAATGATGGAGTCTACATCTGCCGCCAATCGATATTTTTCAGCATTAAACGGCACAAACACAGTTCGATGTAAAAACAAACTCTGATGGCAAATATTCATTCCAAAACGAAAGCTTTTAAAATTTAATTCTTTAGGAAATGGTTGAGGTTTTAATTGAGAAATCAATCCAATGGCCGTGCCTTCGGGTGTAACAAATTGCGTATCCCCATACATCGCCTCAGGCTCTTTACCATTGTTTATATGTTTATATTCCTGAATATAACCAACCACGGTTTCCATCACGTTGGTTGCATGAAAAGTATCACCGGAATTCAGAAACAACAAGTAATTGCCCTTAGATAATCGGTACCCTTTGTTCATGGCATCGTAAATGCCCTGATCTCGCTCTACTACTAAACTATCAATTTCCGATCGAATGGAATTTAAGTATTCTACAGAACCGTCCGAACTATTCCCATCCACAACAATCCAATCGATGTGCTTTCGATAATTCTGACGCAACACACTTTCGGCCGTACGGATTAACCCCTGTTTGTTGTTGTAGGTGATGGTAATAACGCTAATTAGGGGATCCAAAGATTATTGCTTATTCAAGAACTTTAAAACAAACGGAGCTAACAACAAAAGAAGTATCGCAAAAGAAGCGCCCGCTTCCAAAGTCACCAACAAACTGCGATCTTCTGGAACATACACCCATTTTAAGTTGTGTTTACCCGCCGGGATTATTGCACTGCGCAAAATATAATTGGCACGGTAGGCTTTTGATTCTTTTCCATCGATGTAAACCTTCCATGCGCCATTTTTTTGGTTGTAATAAATTTCACTAAATACCGCCAATCCTTCGGAAGCACTATTGCTTAGGTATTCTATACTATCGTTGGTGTAAGATAATCGAGTAATCTTGGAAGAACTATCTCGGGAAAACACTACCGTTTGCGGAGATTCAGAAGCCGGATCGAAAATCGCATTTCTTCGGATATTTTTAACATTGATATCCATCAACGCTTGCTTAGCCGTAGGTGATTTGATCACCGAGTCTACAAACCACGCATGACCCAATGCCGTTGGCCTATCTACTGGGATTTCTTGTTTATTGTCCTGGGTAATTCCTAAAATATACCCGCAGTTCAACATGTCCAAAGCATTATTATTCATCAAATCACCACTTCCGGTAGGACCGCTAGCACCAATGCAATACGTGATAACATCCTGATATCGACTCATTTTAGCGGGGTGATACCCACCAATACTGCGATGAAAAGCTCCCAATGTATTGTCGTTAAATGTTCGGTTAATACCCGCACGATAATCAATGACACGTTTTCCATCTTTGTTCATTTGCATAATAGCCTCGTCGCCGGGTGTTGGCATAATCGCTTCTTCCTCTTCCACTACTTCCCAATTTTCATCCGTAAGATAGCGTTTGGATACTCCCAACATATCGTATCCTACCAACACAATGCAAGCAATACCTGCAACCATGCCGTTTATTTTCTTTGTTAATATTCCCCAAACAACTCCAACCGCCATGCCCATTAAAGCCAACGAGCGCATAATATCACCCCAAACCAAATCTCCACGCAATTCCTTCACCGCATTCAATGTCTCTCTCCCATTCTCACCTTCCAATAAACGAGCATCTTCCGGTGCTGAAACATCACCGCCCATGGTGATTAATATGGCCAATCCCATCAATCCTCCGGCAATACCCAACGTAAATGTCCAGAATTTCTTTCTGCTTTCCGCCGATAGGCCTTGTTCCGACATCAAATTTACCAATTTCCCAATACCCATAAAACCAACCAAAGGAACCACCACTTGGGCAATTACTAGGGCCATCATAGGCGTTCTAAATTTATTGTAATACGGTAGATTGTCGAATAGAAATGCATTCAAGCCCAAGTATTTACCCCAACTCAACATCAGGGAAATCAACAGCGATGCCAATCCGAAAATGGCCAATCCCAAAAACAACCTATTTTCTTCGTTACTTGAATCTGCTTTATAATCTACAAATGCAATCACACAACCCACAATAAACAACAACATCATGACCGCACCCAAGTATACGGGCCCGCTGGTGAACTGTAAATTCCCAAAATACAAAGGCAAACGAGCTTCTCCAAATCGTTCGTCGTTCACCAATTCACCCGAACTACCTCCTTTAAAACCAGGGATTAACAAAGTGAATGATTCATCCAAACTGTAACTCCAAGCAAACGCATAATCCATATCCAAACCTTTTTTGCTAACCTGGGTACCTGCAGCTTTTGGTGCTCCATTGGCATCATCGGCAACGGCAGACCCACCGCGCATGGTTTCTTTCGCATAATCGTTGGTATCTTTTAATTTTCCTATGCAAGTAACGGTGCCAAGGCCCGCTGAAAGTGCAGCCAAAATACTCGCGGTTAATACCGATTTGAAATTTTTATTCAACGCCGCCATTACCCATTGCACCACAAAATACACCACCATCATAATCCCTGCATAGTACACGATTTGGTAGTGAAAATACCCCACCAACGCAGCGAAAAAGAACGAGGTTAACGCGGTACCTAATAAGTACTTACCGCGATTCAAATAGACCAAGCCTGCAAATACACCCGGCATAACGCCCATGGATAGAACTTTGGTAATATGACCGGCCTCGTAACTGGAAATAGAAAACGTCATAAACGCATAGCCAATGGCTCCAGCTGCCGCTAACCAGCGGTCTACACGCACGCTGAGTAATAACACAAACATACTTACCATCGCAACGAAGAGAAAATTAAAGGGCGATTTTACCAACCCAAACAATTCCACCACACGCCACTTTAGAATTACGCTGCCCTGCTCTATCCCCGTAATCAAACTGGAAGGCATCCCCGAAAACAATCGATCATTCCATTTTGGAAAAGCTCCTGTCTCCGCCTTCACCTGCTCTGCAGCATGTTTCATCAATCGAACCTGCTGCATATCCCCCTGCTTTAGCATGTATCCATCCAGTGCAGGATTTAAATACCAAGTGGATATCGCCCAAAAAGCCGCTAAAAAAATCAAGAATATACCTGTATTCTTTAAAAAATTCTTATTCATTTCCATGGAAAAATAATGGCGAATTTCAACAATTTCAGCCGAAAAACTCCAACAATTATAAAAATATGCAAATCGTAAAAAATAATTTGCAAAAAACGCCGAAAAACAAGGCCTTTTTATCATTGTATTGTAAACTTGCAACATGTTTGCAGGCAGAGACGAGATCGTGTTTAATTTGATCGATCAAGAATTAAAAAGACAAGAAGAAGGAATAGAATTAATTGCAAGCGAAAACTTTGTAAGCAAACAAGTTATGGAGGCCATGGGCTCCGTGCTTACCAATAAATATGCCGAAGGGTTACCCAATAAACGGTATTACGGGGGGTGTCAGTTTGTAGATCAAGTTGAACTGCTAGCCATTCAAAGACTGAAAGAACTCTTTGGTGTTGAATGGGCCAACGTTCAACCCCACTCCGGCGCTCAAGCCAATGCGGCAGTTATGTTGGGGGTATTAAAACCTGGCGATAAAATTCTTGGATTCGATTTAAGCCATGGAGGCCACTTAACCCATGGCAGCCCTGTGAACTTCTCAGGCAAATTGTACACGCCTTCGTTTTACGGCGTTGAAAAAGAAACCGGACTTATCAATTACGATAAAGTAGAAGAAATTGCCAAAGCCGAACAACCTAAATTAATCATTTGCGGAGCTTCCAGTTATAGCAGAGATTGGGATTACCAACGACTAAGATCCATTGCAGACCAAGTAGGCGCATTGTTATTAGCCGATATCTCTCACCCTGCCGGATTGATTGCCGTTGGACTACTCAACAATCCCGTACCTCATTGCCATATTATTACCTCTACTACCCACAAAACACTTCGCGGACCCAGAGGCGGAATTATCATGATGGGCAAAGATTTCCCAAATCCTTGGGGGGATAAAACCCCAAAAGGAGAAGTGAAAATGATGAGTGCTATCTTGGACGGTGCTGTTTTTCCTGGAACTCAAGGTGGACCGTTGGAACACGTTATCGCGGCCAAAGCAGTGGCTTTTGGAGAGGCCCTACAGCCTGATTTCAAACGCTACATGCAACAAGTGGCCAACAATGCACAAGCCCTTGCAAATGCCATGGTGAATCGTGGATATTCCATTATCTCGGGAGGCACAAACAACCACCTCATGTTAATCGATCTAAGATCCAAAAACCCAGATTTAACCGGAAAATTAGCCGAAGAAACCTTGGGTAAATGCGATATTACAATCAATAAGAATACAGTTCCTTTTGAAACCAGAAGTCCATTTGTAACCTCCGGTATTCGTCTGGGAACCCCTGCCGTAACCACCCGCGGATTGAAAGAAACAGAAATGGAAGAAATCGCCGCTTTGATTGATACCGCATTGAGCAACACCAACAATGACTCCGTATTGGCAGAAGTTAAAACCAAGGTGCATTCGTTAATGCAACAGTTCCCGTTGTATCGATAGCATGTAAACAGGGAACAGCAAAATTACTTTTTGACTACCCACTGCTTAATCTCCGCTCCAAAACTCAAATACACTTGCAGAATTGCACTCAAGGCAACGGAAATCGCCAAGGGTGCCCAAAATGCAGATTGATTGGAATCCGCGGCTGCGGCAGAAAAACCTACAAGCGTTTTTATCAGTGTAAATACAATAGCCGGAACGAGCAACTGATACACAAAATATTCAGCACGACTCCATTGCCAAGTAAACAAACCCTTGGAATGCGCTCGATACATACATCCCAACGCAAATAACCCTTGCGTTGCTAATCCACCCTCCAACGCACCAAACGGGCCCAACATGGGTATACGCATGCTATCAATGCCAATGTTTACAACCAAACAGAGTATGGCCAAAAACGAAAGCCACCGTACATCCCCAGCAGCCGTAAGCAACGTACCAAATACATGAACCGTACTCATGGCCATAAACACCAACATAAATCCAAAAAACAACTGCCCCATGTTATGTGCCTCAGCAGTAGAATCAATATGATAAAATAACTTCATCAAGGACGTACCGTAAAAATACCCCACACATACAGCCAATACCGAAACCAAAAATACAATTCGAAAACCCAACCAAACCAAGGCGCTTACATCCAATTTATCGGCAATTCGTTTGCTAAACAGTGGCAACAATTGCACGCTTAACATCGAACTAAAAATCAGGGCTGCATCCAAAAATCGATACCCTTTGGCATAGAAACCGTTGGCTAAAAATCCTGGATTGGCTTGTTCAGGAAAATCCAACGGCAATACCATTTCCTTTGAAATATCTAAGGTAAACCATTGCAACATTTGAATGTCCAATCGGGTAAAAGCACTCATCGATAAACCCAATACCACAAACCAACCCATGGTAGTTAACCATTGCGAAATGCGAGTTGCCTCCGGCGCAGAATACCCAGAAATTTCCACTTCCATGGGCACAGTTGCTGATTTTCGACCTAAAATATCGCCCCCCGTAAACCACAAACCCAACAGCAATGCCACCGCGTAACCAATGCCTTGCGCAATTAAAAATTTCTCTACTCCGTGGGAACCCATTCCCCGTACATCAAACAGTTGAAAAAACACAACCAACAACACTATGGCAACGAATCGGTCTACTACACTCACTACGCTGTCCCACTTGAATTGATGTCGACCTTGCAACACCGATCTACTCAGCAGTACCGAAGCCGCCAGCAACTGATTCATCAATACCAGCCCAATTAACCCCCACTGAATCGCCGACTGAAATACAGAAAAAAGCAATACCAACAACACATACAACCCGGTTAACCCCAAGCGCAAATACAAAATTCGCTTCCAAGATTGCAATCGACCTTGCATGGCTATTTCTCGGCTGATGTATGCATTTATTCCGGCATCCAATAACACAGCAAACAATACGCCTATCCCAACATGCACGGCATATCGTCCATACAACTCATCACCCAATTGCAGTTGAATTTCACGCTCTATCAATAAAATCCAAATAGGCTTTATCAACCAATTTAGAATCTGCAACCAAAATAGATTTTTTAAAAATGAGCGCTGCACAACTTCAAAGGTAAAGAAATTCGATGCCCATTGTATCTTTGCAAAACCGAGGAATTATCGCCTCAATCCAGTCCAAAACATGCACGATTTAGAACCTCATTTTGCTTGGCTCAACCAATACATCGCCGCCGAAGACGAACGCTCTCCCTTTTATCAACGCGAATACAACGAGTTCTATTTCGATAAAACCGTATACAATTACCTCATCCATCCCCAGTGGGACCATTTTGGATCTAACACCTTGTATATCAAGATTTTATTTGCCGATTATCAAGATAAATTTGCCATTATTGAAATGATTGGAGAATGGAACGATGCCTTGTACAACGACATCATGACGCTTAAACGCGAAGTGCTGGAATTGATGATGGCCGAGGGAATCAATAAGTTCATTCTATTGGGCGAAAACGTAATGAATTTTCATGCCAGCGACGACTCCTACTACGAAGAATGGTTTCAAGACGTTGAAGACGGATGGATAGCCATGATTAATTTTCGGGATCACGTGGTTGATGAATTCCGTCAATACCGAATCGATTATTATCTCAATTTTGGTGGTCAACTCAACGAATTGTTATGGCGTAAAATGGGGCCAAGGCAATTGTTCAATTTTATCGACGATATATTGAGCAGACGATTGCAATAAAACTCGTATTTTTGCGATTCCTTTGAATTTTCAATCATGAGAGAGATCCAATTCCGTGAAGCTTTACGCGAAGCAATGCAGGAAGAAATGCGTCGTGACGAACGTGTTTTCTTGTTGGGAGAAGAAGTTGCCGAATACAACGGTGCCTACAAAGTAAGCCAAGGTATGTTGGCAGAATTTGGAGCAAAACGAGTAATTGACACCCCCATCGCTGAATTGGGATTTGCCGGTATTGCTGTAGGTGCTGCCGCCAATGGATTGAGACCAATCTGCGAATTCATGACCTTTAACTTTTCCTTAGTTGCGATAGACCAGGTTATAAATTCGGCGGCAAAAATGAACTCCATGAGCAACGGACAGTATACCTGCCCCATGGTTTTCAGAGGACCCACGGGAAGTGCCGGGCAATTAGCACAGCAACACTCCCAAAACTTCGAAAATTGGTACGCCAACACCCCGGGTTTGAAAGTGGTTGTTCCCAGCAATCCTGCCGATGCCAAAGGATTATTAAAATCCGCCATTCGCGATGAAAATCCTGTTATTTTCATGGAGAGTGAGCAAATGTATGGTTTCAAAGGAGTGGTACCCGAAGAGGAGTATTTGATTCCGTTGGGTATGGCTAAAGTTGCCAAAGAAGGTAGCGATGTAACCATCGTGAGTTTTGGTAAAATGATGTTGCGCGTTTGGGACGCAGTAGCCGAATTAGAAAAAATGGGCGTGAATGCCGAGGTTATCGATTTGATGTCTGTTCGTCCCATTGATTACGACACCATCATTCAATCCGTTAAAAAAACCAACCGCTTGGTAGTTGTAGAAGAAGCATGGCCATTAGCATCCATCAGTTCAGAGATTAGCCACATCGTGCAACGCAGAGCCTTTGATTATTTGGACGCCCCCGTGCACCGCGTTACGTCCATGGATACCAGCTTGCCGTATGCGCCTACCTTTGTGGAAGCTTACTTGCCGAATGTTGCAAGAATTATTGATGCGGTAAAAGCAGTAACCTACAAAAATTAAAAACCGTAGCCCTCTCGTTACAAAACCAACACGGTTTTTTCCGTTGGATCACTCACCCTACCTATAGTCCATGACTGCGTATTGTTGATACTCCAACAATCCAAAAATTCTTCGTTATTCTTAGGATCTACGGCTACTAACAACCCACCGCTGGTTTGAGGATCTACCATCCAAGCAAACGCATCTTGATCGGTCAATTCCACCCGATGCTGATACGCATTCCAGTTACGCATCGCATTATCCGGCAATACAAATTGTTGTGCCAAGGACAACGCGGCTTCAATTTTGGGTAATTTCTCGGCATACAATTCCATCCCTACCCCGGAGGCAATACACATTTCCAACGCATGCCCCAACAAACCAAACCCGGTTATATCCGTCATCGCATGTACCCCATTTATTTCAGAAATTTTACTACCCAACGCATTGGATAGCGTTATCCACCGAAACAACTCCCGGTCTTGTTCCAAATTGCTAAGTCCGCGTTTATGAGCCGCCGCAAGCATCCCAATTCCCAGTGGCTTCGTTAAATAAAGAAAATCTCCAACGCATGCGCCAGCGTTTGTTTTAAGTTGAGTAGCATCCACTAAACCTGTCACCGATAGTCCAAACATAGGTTCAGGAGAATCAATGGAATGACCTCCTGCCAAGGGAATATCGGCTTCCTTACAAGCTTCCACCCCTCCTAAAATGACTTGCTTAGCTACAGTTACGGGTAAAATATCTACCGGCCAACCCAATACTGCATTTGCCATGATAGGTTTTCCACCCATAGCCCAAATATCGCTCAAGGCATTGGTTGCTGCAGCCTTGCCAAATACGAAAGGATCATTCACCAAGGGCGTGAAAAAATCAACCGTTTGCAACAAATACTGTCCAGTCCCCAAATCGTACACCGAACAGTCATCTCCAAAATTGTTACCTACCAACAACCTACCTTGAGATCCTACCGTAACTCCAGCAAGCATTTCTTGTAAAATGGCCGGCTGTATCTTACAACCGCAGCCGCTGGCTTTGGCATATTGGGTTAATGGATAAGAATTTTCAGGGGTAACCATGGAATTAAAATTCAAAGGTCGGCAGGAAACCCTATTCCCACCACAAGAACCCTAAAATTAGTAAAAATTAAAAAAAGTTTTTTCGTCCTTGGGGGATTTGCATAATTCTTGTGTTGTTGTGCTAAACGGCTATGAAACACAAACTGATCCATCTGGTATTCCACCCACTATCCCTGGGGTTATCGATGATAGCACTGCTCGGATCTTGGGCCGCACTATCTCCCTACAACAACCATTCAACCCAGAACTTACTAGCCCTTAGAAGCTTATCCAACAAAGCTTATCAACCCGGCGAATTACTAAAATACAGAATCCATTACGGTGCCATCAATGCAGGCATTGTAAGCATGAGCGTTTCCCCGAATGCCCAAAATATTTCTGGGAAAAATTCCTATGCCGTAAAAGTTGAGGGCGAGACCGTGAAAAGTTTCGAATGGGCTTACAAAGTGCGCGATAAGTTTGAAAGCTGGATCGACCAAGGGTCACAAGCACCGCTGCGCTATGCGAAAACCTTGAGGGAAAATGATTATTTCGCGCAAGATATCGCCATTTACGACCACGAAAATGCTAAACTCCGAAACAAAAAAGGAGAAATTACCATCCCCAAATACACCCAAGATATCGCTTCCGCTATCTATTATTTAAGAAATTTAGATTACAACAAAGCGGCCCTAAATACTCAATTCCCCGTAGATGTTTACATAGACAATGAGATTTATAAACTCCCAATTACCTACAAAGGCAAAGAAATTATTAAAACCGATTTAGGGAAAGTACGATGCATTAAACTAAAACCCCAATTGGTTGTAGACCGAGTGTTTGCGAAAGCCGATGCCATGACTGTGTGGGTAAGCGACGATGAAAATCGAATCCCCGTCAGAATTCAAACCGATATTCGAGTAGGTTCGTTAAAAGTAGACATTACCCATTACCAGGGCTTGAAAAATGAATTTTCTTCCATGGTTAAATAGATTCCCTACAAGCACTACCAAAAAATCAAAAGCGCTACAATAAACAGAATCAACACTATCGAAAAAAATGTAGTTGCAAAATTCTGCAAGCATTGGTGATTGGAGAACACATCTTGAAAATAGGCCTGTTTTTTACGTTTCCCAATATTGTTCATGGTTGTAAGAATTGAAAGGACATGAAGATTTGTAATTTAATTGTCAAATTTCAAGCCAAAACCGCACAATAATCCTACCGAAAATTTGGTATTTTAGTTAATTAAACGAAAATCAATACAATTAACCCTCTATAAATACGCGGATAACGCGTTGAGAGACAGCGGTTAATACCTCGTAAGGAATGGTGCCGCGTCGTTCAGCTACCTCCTCTACGGAGATGTGTCTGCCGAAAACCTCTACCTCTACTCCAACCGCACAGTCTGGAACTTGAGAAACATCCACCATGGCCATATCCATGCAAATATTACCCACCAACGGAGCTCGTTTTCCTAACATCCATACCTCGCCATTTCCTTTGCCATCGGCACGCCATAAACCATCGGCATACCCCATTCTGATTACTGCAATCTTGCGATCCACCGCCGAAACATCGTGCATTCCATAACCAATGCCATCACCGGCCTTCACGGTTCTAACTTGTGAAACTTCGGTTACTAATCGATTTACAGGCAATAAGTTGTCCCTTAAAACTCCACTGGGATCAATTCCATACAATCCGATACCTAGTCGCACCATAGAAAGTTGAGCTTCGGGAAACCTTACAATTCCAGCCGAATTATCAATATGTTTTAATACCGAATAGCCTAATTTCGCTTCCATCGACAACAACTCACGCGAAAACTGCGCAATCTGAAAACGCGTAAATTCATCGCTGCCTGCGTCTTCGGAGGCCGACAAATGACTAAATACCGAAGCAATCCGAATGCGTTGATCCGCAATTGCACCAAGCGCCGCGTAAGCTTCACCTGCCCCAAAGCCCAATCGATGCATTCCCGTATCCAACTCCAAATGAATCATGAACGGACTTGCGGTACTGCATAAGCTCTTGCCTTCCTCTGTGCGGTATACAAATTCAACCAATTCCGCAAGAATATCGCTGGAATATATCACAGGCTCCAAGTGATTTTCTTTCAGTAATTTCCATTGAGTAGCGTCTACATTCATCACCATGATGGGCGATTTAACACCTGCTGTTCTCAAGGCAATTCCTTCGTCCAAGTAAGCAACCCCCAAATAGTCCACCCCCAACGAGTCCAAGCGTTTCGCTGCTTCGTAGGTACCACTACCATAACCAAATGCCTTTACCATGCACATAATCTTTGTGCCCCCTTGCAAATAGCTGCGATAGGTGCGAAAATTATGTGCTAGTGCCGATAAATCAATTTCTAAATAGGTGCCGTGATGCCTGTCTTGCAAGCTATCTATCACCCGATCCAATCCAAAACGGTGTGCCCCCTTTATCAAAATTCCAGCATCGGAAACCGATTCCAAATCGTTCGAAGCTATCAATTGCTCTACCGAAGAATAAGTTGTTGCCATTTGCTTGGAGAACAACCCCACCCCTCGAGTTAGGGTATCTCCTACCAGAAACATTCGCTGAACCGAATACCGGTCCAATAACTCCCTCACCGATTCCATCCAAAGGGTCTGGTTCACAGAAATTTGCTCAAAATCTGCTAATACCACAGCCATAGTAGGATGAGGCGACTGTTGTTTCAGGAACTCTAAGGCTACCGCCAAACTTTCTATATCGGCCGAATAGGAATCGTTCAAAACCACGTTTCCACGTCTGCCCTGAACCAACGATAACCGGTTTTTCAATTTGGGTAAAAAAGCAAATTGCTGCACGTGAGCAGCATCCCAGCGTTCGAAGGCCACCAAGGCCAGCAAAACGCTCATGCTGTTTTCCCGCGATGCAATATCTGCTTGAACCAACGGTATCTCGTGCGTTACGGATCGATGCACAAAACGCAAACACATTTCGCCTTCCGCATGCGGTAATACCCGAAAAGACGAGCCTTCCGATGTGCCCCACGACAATGTCCTCATCAAGGGATACCGCTGTTTTAACCCCGCAACTTGCTGTTTTACAACAACTTCGTCGTTAGGAAAAATGAGCACATCCGCATCCTGCGCCAATTGCAATTTCTCCGCTACTTTCTCCTCCAAGCTCGTAAAGGAAGCGCCGTGTGCGTCTCCCAAATGCGTAAAAATCACCAAATTGGGTTTAATCATGGCATGCAGTTTAACCATTTCACCGCGCGAAGAAATTCCAGCCTCTACTATGGCTAATCCGCAATTATTGGGTATTTCCAGCACACTAACCGCTACCCCCAATTGAGAATTAAAACTTCGAGGACTTCGATACACGCCTCCAAAATCCAACTTTAACACATCGTACAACCATTCCTTAACCACCGTCTTTCCGTTGCTACCTGTAATGCCAACTACGGGCATTCGCAGCGTGGAACGGTACCAACTGGCCAGTGATTGTAAGGATTCCAACACATCCTCAACCCGATAAAATACAGAACCCTGAAGTCGGTTCCATCCCTCTCTCACCTCGCTAACCAAAAACTGTCGGATTCCTAAATCGTATGCGTTTTCAACAAAATCGTGTCCGTCCCTTTTATCCTTTAAAGCCAAAAATAACGTTTCCGATAAGCCCAAAGAGGACTGCGTCACCTGCCGAGTATCGAACAATACTTTGCTGATAAAATCGGAACCACCTCCTCCGGAAACAAATCTATTTCCGTGATGATCAGAAACTTCCGAATTCTTAATAAAAACATCCTCTTCTAAATGCTGATCAGGAATTTCCGTTGGTATTGCCTTCAGCAATTTCACAAAATCTGAAACAGCAATCCGAAACCCCATACCCACTAATTGCTACGTAAATTGATTTCCGCGCTGTCCCCAATATTCAAGCTTTGAATACCACCCATGAGCACCGCATCCGAACCTACCAGCGAATCCTCCAACAAGGCGCTATTGAGCTCCGCACCCTGACCGATGATGCTATTTTTCACAATGGAACGATGAATAACCGCGTTTTCCCCAATACTTACATCCGGTCCGATGATACTGTGTTCTATTTTGGCCGATGCCGCAATATACACCGGGGGAACAATGATATTGTTTTTAGAAAACGCACTGTAATCTTCGTTCGCTCTGCGTTTCAATAAATTCTTATTCGTCTGTAAAATGATGTCCTTCTTTCCGCAATCAAACCAAGCATCCACCGCAAACGTGGTGAATTTGCACCCCCGTTCAATCATGCACTGCAGCGCATCCGTTAAGTGAAACTCGTTTTGCGTTTTGATTTCGTTCTGAATGTTGTAATCCAAACACTCAAACAAAGCTGCAGTATCCTTGATGTAATATAATCCTACGGCTGCCAAATTCGATTTAGGGATTTGAGGTTTTTCGCTGAGTCGATGTATGGTGCCGTCTTCCCGCAATTCTGCTACTCCAAACTGACGCGGATCCTCCACCTTTTTCACCCCCAATGCGTTGCTATCGCCTCCCAAAACATGGGAAAAGTTTGCTTCGAAAATGGTATCGCCCAAAACAATCATCATAGGCTCTCCCTCCTGAAAGTGTTCTCTTCCCAACCAAATGGCATGACCGATTCCTTTGCCCAGCGTTTGCATTACGAACTCCGTCTTGCAATTGCTGTAATTCTCGCGAACATATTGCTCAATTCGATCCCCCAAATAGCCAATGACAAACACAAAATCCTCAATCCCTTCCCCTACCAATCGATCTAAAATATGCCCTAAAATGGGCTTACCCGCCACGGGAATCAAACTCTTGGGCTGGGTTTTGGTATGAGGCCTCAGTCTACTACCAATACCGGCAACGGGAATTATGGCTTTCATACTAGCAAACCTACATGTTTTTTTGTAAAGCCTATTTAATTTTGAATGAAATCAATTCGAAAACAATGCACATCTTGCGGCTTAACCCGATACACATCGCTCAATTTCAATCCCAATACGGCTACAATTTCCCCCATGCCTTGGGTGATCACAGGATACCTGTCTTTTAAATAATTTTCAATTTTGTAATCAATCATCACATCACTCAACAGTACTTTTTTCCCTGATTTAGAAAGAAAAAAATCCCCTTGCACACGAGAACCTACCTGCAACAATGAAACAGGGGTATCTCTGGAAACAAACACCGTAGTTGGCGAAGGATGAATCTTATTTTCCAAGCTCCAAACGCGGAATTCCTCCACCGAAACCGATGCCACCTCCAATTTTCCCGATACCGAATTGGGAGTAAGCCCCATGGACTCTTTACCTGATGCCGAGGAGACCTTGAACAACATCCAGCCTTTTCTTGCCCGATGGGCTGTGAACTGTTTGCCAAGAATTTTACCCCCCACACTTACAGTACCCTGCAATATTTTCTGGCACTGATCCACCGAAAACCCCCAGCGCTGCAACCTACCTTGGGCATAATTTCTCAACTCAGTTTCCAACAGCCACGATTTACCTCCTACCGTTTCTGGTATCCATACCGAATGCTCCGTTTGTTCAACCCAACGGTCCCATTCCAATTCCAACCGGGGTAAACGATGGGCTTGGATACGCTGATATTGCAGGCTTAACTCGTAAAACTGATGCTCAAATCCGTCCCGATTCCTATATTCCCCCTTGGATAATTCCGAGGTAGAATTCGCATGCGGAGTCATTAATTGTGGGATGATCCAATGCCGAATTTTATTCCGCAAGTACAAAGTCTTTTGGTTGCTGAGATCTTCCCGCCATTCCCACCCCTGTTCGGTGGCAATTTCGTAGATTTCGTGCTTGGTATAGCCCAACAAGGGTCGAATGATATCTCCATTCTCCGCTGGAATCCCACGCCAAGCTACCGGTAGATTTCCGCGATACAGGTACAGGAAAAAATGTTCCAAATTATCGTTCGCATGGTGAGCCGTTGCAATTTTGGCAAATCGGCCGGGGTATTTTGCCTGTATTTCCCTAAAAAAGGAGTACCGAACAGTACGAGCCGCCATCTGCAGCGAAATACCCTGCGATACGGACAATTCTTGGGGATTGGTTCGATGAATAAAACATTCTACCCCCAATGCATTCGCTAATTCTTGAACCAACTGCTCATCCAAATCGCTCTCCTTACCCCGCAATCCGTAATTCACATGAGCAATCGAAAATGGCAAATTCATGTGTTTAAAAAAATGAGCCATCACCACAGAATCCGCACCTCCACTCACAGCCAAAAGCGTTTCACATCGGTTTAAATTCCAATTCCATAGATTTGCCAACCGATTAAACTCTTTTAACACGTATTTTGCAAAGTTAATTCATTGGCCCGGTGACCGCATCCAATTTTCGCATATCCCTCGTATTGCTTATCGTTTTTGTAAGCTGTGTGGCCGAAAATATTCATGCTCAACCCATCTCTTTGCAAGCCGGCCGAATGAAATCATCCCGAAATAATGGAAAAATGGTGCAGCTTCTCAAAGACAATGTGCGCTTTGAACAAAGTGGATCGCGGGTATTTTGCGATGAGGCCGAATACGATCCGGAAACCGAAAATTTAATCGGAAAAGGAAATGTAAAAATTTTAAACCCCGAAGGTGTGGTAGTGACCGGCAGAAATCTCTACTACAACAACCAAACCCATGTAGCCAAAGTAGAAGGCAACGTAATACTTAAAGACGGAAGCCTGGAATTAACCACCCCTTGGATTCAATACAATACCCAAAGCCAAGTAGGATGGTACAATGCCGGGGGCAATATCAAAGACAAAGAAACCCGTTTAGTTTCTCGGTCTGGCTCCTACGATCCGGCCAAAAAAACCATGTATTTCAGGTACAATGTGGTCCTTACTACCCCCGATTACACCGTAAAAACCGATACCTTACAGTACCGAACCGACAGTCGTGTTGCTAGTTTTTATTCCGCCACTCAAATAGATTACAAACAGTCCTCCATTACCTTTCAACGAGGGTGGTACAACACCGAAAAAGAATTGGGTAATTTCTACCGAGAGGTAGGACTTTTTGAACCCGGAAAATTATTGGTATGCGACACCTTGGAGTTTGACAAGAAAAATGAAACGGGAAAATGCAAGGGGCATGTAATGATTCATGACTCTATCAATCAATTGCAAGGATGGGGGAAAACAGGCTGGTACAACGGACATATAAAACAGATGCATCTGTTTGGAAATCAACAGCAAAAGGCCTTGGTTTATCAAACAGACAACCCCAAGGAACCCTTTAAAATTGCGGCCGATACCTTGCTATATTTCAATGACAGTTTGGCAAAAAAAGCCTTCGATGCCATTCATCATGTGAGTTTCCTACAAGCCGGTTTTAGCGGTAATACGCATCAACTAACGTCTTGGCGAACCGATTCAACCGTACGATTTTCCAGCAAACCTGTGTTGTGGGACTCAGCAACCCGCATTTCCGGAGATTCCATGTTCATGGTTGTGATAAACAAGCAAATCAGACGTCTACACGTTTTCCCAAAAGCATTCACAGCATTGGACGAAGGAGCAGGTTATTTTTCCCAAGTTTCAGGAGATTCCATGGTGAATTATTTCAACGAAAACCAACGCATTCAAGCCGTTCGGGTATATCGAAAATCCAAGAGTATTTATTTCGTTCGAAACGATTCCAACCAAATCGAATCGGCCAATTGCATCGAAGGCGGCGATATGCGCATCAACCTACGCGATGGGAAGTTAGAAACCGTTACTTTTTTCAAAAATCCAGAAGGTACGTTATTCCCTATCAACCAATTACCTAACGATAAAAAACAATTGATCGGTTTTGTTTGGGATCCCCAAAACAGACCCGATCCTGCCAGTTTCTTGCCATTTTTTCAAGCTTCCATTCCAGCACTTCCCTACGCGGTTAAACCAACCAAAAACAAAAAGAAGGAGGGTAAACGATGAGAAAACTGCGTTTGATGTTGCTGTGGTTGGGCGTTTTAATGGGTTCATCCCAGACACATGCACAAATTGTTGGATTGGTCACAGATACGGCTTGGGCACCCATTCCCAACGTAAAATTGTTCGATAAATCGGGAATGACCCTATCCCAAACTCGATTGGACGGATTCTTCGGTTTGAACCTAAGAAACGGAACCTATAAAATCATCTTTTCTCACCCGGATTTTCACCCCCAAGAAATTCCACTGATCGTACAAGGCAATTACAAAGACACCCTCAAAGTGGTGCTAACTCCAAAAACAGAGAGAATTGAAACATTAATTATCACCAAAGAATGGAAAGATCCAGGACCTGGATACATGCGGCAGGCCATTTTAATGCGAGATTCCTGGAGCAAACGAATTCCCGCTACCTCGTCCCTCATTTATACCCGTGCTTTTGAGGAATCCAAAACTCAGATTAAGCAGAAGAAAGAGAAAAACCAAAGTCATTTGGATAGCCTCATCGCCAAATTACCTTCCGCTTCCACGGAAAATCAGCAAAGCGATAGCATCTCATCCAACCCATCGGTAGATTCAATGTCCTTAAAGCATATCGCCAGTACCAAAGATTACGACAGAATTTCAGATACGCAACGCATCGATGCCTTTGTTGAAATTCTACTGGTGCGCGACCAAGCCCGTCCCAACAAATTAAAAGAAGTGAGACAAGGGGTTAGAAAAATTGGTTCCAAATCGTTTTTGTTTTACTTAACGGCATCGGACGGTGATTTTAATCCTTACCAAAATTTATTTCAAGTTCCCGCTTTGTGCCCATTGCCTGTGATGAGTCCTTTGAGTAATTCGGCATTGTTGGCTTACAAATTCCAATACAAAGGAAGTTACGAGCATCCTAAATGGGGTAGGGTTTTGAGAATTCACATGCAAGGCAGACAAACCGCCAATGCCACCGTAAATGGAGAATTGGAATTGGTTGAAAACGGTTTTTGGGTATTGAAATCTATGCTGGATTTTCCCAAACATTTGATGGCGGAATACGATCACATGCAGGTGGTTCAATACTACAACAAGACCGAAGAAAATTGGCTTGTGTACGATTCCATGCGCTTTTATTATTCAGCGAAATTTGGGAAGACTACCCTATCGGCGACTACCGAAGTGGATGTAAAATCCAGGACCATCAATCCGGTTTGGAAAAAAAATCACTTTGGGTTGGAGATTAGTAAAACCACGGACAGTGCATACAAACGCGATTCAGCTTTTTGGGAACAGCAACGCAGCAGTCCTCTTTCCTACGGACAAGCAAGAGCCATTGCACTCAACGATTCATTGCAACGCGTTTACACCTCAGACAAGTACTTGGATTCGGTTGAGAAATCAATCAATACCGTTAATTTCAAGTCGTTGGTTCTGGAAGGTCAGGGCTATAAAAACAGAAAACAAGGATTGGAGATGTCGTTTCAACCCTTATGGACGGTATACCAACCGTGGTGGCCTGGAGGAACTCGGATCAGTATGTTTTCTAGGATCGATAAAACCTTTGAAAACAAGCGAAGCGTATCGATTAGTGAAAACATAAGTTACGGATTAAAGAACGAGGATTTAAGAGGAACTGTTTATCTATCAACCTTATACAACCCCTACAAGCGGGCTAGTTTCACGGTTTCTGGAGGGCGAGATTTTGGGGTTATCAACGGAAATGCTGCGTACTTGGATATGTTCCGCAGAGATAATTTCTATGTACACAACCACATTACGGCCTACCACAACCAAGAATTAATCAACGGTTTATTCCTTCGAGTACAGGGCGAATATTCCAGCCGCGAGGATATGTCGGATTACCAATTCGACGAATTTGGAGACAGCTTATTTGAGAATAACAAACCTTCAATTTTTGATAACAACAAAGCATTTTATGCAACCGTCAATCTGAGTTACACCCCTTTCCAACGTTATATTTCAGAACCCAAACAAAAGGTAATTCTCGGCTCCGCATGGCCCACCATCGGAATTCGAATTAAAAAAGCAGTGCCAGGAGTATTGGGAAGTTCCATCGATTACACATTTTTGGAATATTACCTCAACCACGAATTCCCCATCGGACTGTTTGGTACTTCTGAAATTCGCGCCAACAGCGGTAGTTTTCTCAATTACCGCAACATCAGCCTGATCGATTACCGGTACCAGCGAAGAGGGGACGCTGCAATCTTCACACCGCCTTTGTATGCATTCCAGCAACTGGACAGTACTTTTTATACCTTCAAGCGATTCGTAGAAGTTCATTACCAGCATCGATTCAACGGTTCTTTGGTGAATAAAATTCCATTCATTAAAAAATTAAGCCTGAGCGAACGGGCTGGAGTAAATATTTTGTACGCTCCCGAACGAAGAAACATGTTCTTTTACGAAGGGTATGCGGGCATCGATAAACTGATTAGAATTTGGAAAGACCGATACAAAATTGGCATTTACTATACCGCAGGTTACTCCAACTTGTATGAAAAACCGAGGTATGGATTGAAAATAAACTTCGAATACTACGATCGATACAACAATAAATGGTAAATTCTATCGTAGAATGATGAATAGAAAATCACACTGATTATGATTAGGAAATCACTAACATTATGAAAAGGAAATCACGTGCCATCGCGACGCTGTATGGATTATTAAACGTTTATGGAATAAGCGTATCCAAAGCAGAAACTCCGGGTATTACCCTTACTGAAACAAAAATGAAACTCTGCATAAGTGCTCCCAAGAGACACTCCATAACCTTGATGGCGAGTTTATCCAACACCGGAATTAATCCCTTCACTTTGCAAGTAAGCCCTAGCCTTCGCTGCGTTTATGAAAATGGAGAAACCGTCAATACACCCGTAGCTATCCGATACCAATACCGCATGAAACGAGGGAACAGGCTGGGTGTAGATTACCAAAATATGTACTGTCCAATTAGTTTTCATCCGCAATACCAAACAAATAATTTTGGTTTTGGAGGTCCCATGGTGCCAGCCGTTAGTTCCAATCTACAAGGAATCAATTTTCACTATTCCAAAGCGATTGATATCAAATTATTGGAAGTATTTGGCTTTGTAGGTGCCGGTGGATATTACTCGGGTAATTCTTCAACGGCAACGGCCGATTATTCCTGGTATAAATCCGCATCGCCCGAATTTTATGAATTTGCGCCTGCCGTTACCCACAATGTGATTAAATCTTTTATCCCCATGCTGCACTTCGGTGCGGGTGTGAGATTAAAACACTTGGAAGGAGGCATCAACAATCAATTCTCACTTACTAGTCCGATCAAACCCGTTGAATACCAAGGAACCACCTTCAACAACAATATCCGATTGAAAAGCATTGGGTATTACATCGCCTACCGCTGGGAATTTTAATTCAAGGGCAAATTCACGACCCTTTTCGGTATTCAAAATCTTTGATACAGAGATTTTTTGAATGACCATCATCCTCTCCACTCGTTTTGAACCAACTGCTTATTTCGGTATGCACTAAGGTCTGAAAGGAATTCGTTAATCCATTTATTCTAATTGCAGGGCCAACATATCCGTACCACCATCATTCTGTCCCGCATTTGTATCACTGCATTGCCTGTCTTCTGGATTAATTAAACAATTTTTTTGTTGATTTTTAATCTCCAAAATTCTATACATCAGCGGTTTGTCAAAAAACTTATTGTAATTTTTACTATAAGTAAATAAATCTTCTATATTTGAAAAAAATCTAACACTATGAAGAGAATAATTACTATGGCTTTTGTTGCTGGTTTAGCTGCTAGCAGCTTTGCTCAAATCGCCGGAACTTGGAAGTGCACCTTTATTGGTGTAGGACCAAACAAAGGCGATTTCAGTTGGTTCAGCACCAGCATCGACGCTAACAACAGATCTTGTTTTGCAGACGACGAATATGTTTTTAATTCGGACGGAAGCTTCGAAAACAAATTGGGAGCAGAAACCTGGGTTGAAAAATGGCAAGGAGCTGCTGCCGATGGTTGTGCTACGCCCGTTGCTCCCCACGATGGTTCTAACAAAGGATCTTGGCGTTACGATGCAACTGCAGGTAAATTATCCATTGTTGGTAAAGGAAATTACTTAGGAATTACCAAGCCTTACAACGGAGGAGAATTGGATGCAACTAAGACTGCACCTGATTCTATCGTTTATGAAGTTTCTATCAGCGGCAGCAACATGACCGTTGACATCAATTTCGGTGGCGGTTACTGGCGCTACACCTTGACAAAAGAAGGTGGGAGTCAAACCGTTGTAACCAATCCTACCGGCAACTGGGGTATGCATTTTATGGGTGTAGGTCCAGCAAAAGGTGATATTTCTTGGTTCAGTACCGCTCTTAATGCTACAACTCGTCCATGTTTGGCCGATGACGAATATCAGTTTTCTTCAGACGGTACTTTTAAAAATGTAGTAGGTACCGAAACATGGATTGAAAAATGGCAAGGGGCTGCAAACGACGGTTGCGCTGCACCTGTGTCTCCTTTTGATGGCAAAAACACTGGAAAATGGATGGACAACGGCGATGGAACCGTTTCAATTATCGGAAAAGGAAACTACATCGGTCTAGCCAAAGTAACAAACAAGGGTGAATTAGCCTCCGTAAATGATGCCAAAGACACCATCACCTATGAAATCACATTGAATGGTAACGAAGATACCATGAAAGTTAATATTAATTTCGGCAGTGGCTATTGGTTTTATGAGTTCCACAAAATCATTCCTGTAATCACTACCGATCCAAAAGGCGATTGGAACATGACCTTTTTAGGCGTTGGTCCAGCCAAAGGAAATGTTTCTTGGTACAGTACACCGTTAAATGCTACTACCCGAGGTTGTCTTGCAGACGATATTTACAGCTTCGATGCATCCGGTACATTCTCAAATGTACAAGGCTCTGAAACTTGGGTGGAAGGTTGGCAAGGTGCCACTGCTGACGGTTGTGCTGCTCCAGTAGCTCCCCACGATGGAAAAACTGCAGGTACTTGGAAAGACAACAAAGACGGAAGCGTTACCATCAATGGAAAAGGAAACTACTTAGGTCTAGCCAAAGTAATTAACGGTAGCGAATTGAAAGCATCTGCCGATGCAGTAGATGGTATCACCTACGAAATGGTAGTAAATGCCGATACCATGATTGCAGATATCGCAATTAAAACAGCAGATGGAACACCCGCTTATTGGCATTTCCGCTTCTTGCGCGTCAATCCATCGGCTTCCAACAAAACAATGACAACAAATACCATCCAAGTATACCCTAATCCAGCAAATACAACGTTGTGGATTAGAAATGCTCAGGTAGGAAGCAATGCAATTGTGCGTGGCATGGACGGTAAAATCTACATAACTTCCAATGTATCGGCACAAGGTATCGACATTTCAAACTTGTCTGTAGGCACTTACCTTGTTACCATTGAAACGCAAAACGGAACTATTGTTGAGCGATTCATCAAACAATAATCTTTTTTATAGGTTTAGTAAAGAGGGGGGTGGTATCACCCCCTTTTTTTAAGATTCAGATTTTACAACTACACATGAATTCAATCAAAAAACTAGCAATTGGCATTTCCTGCGTTTTGGGTCACCCATTACTTGCGCAAACCGCACCCGGTGACAGCACCAAAACCGATGCGGATAAAATGGACGAAGTGGTAATCATTGGTTATGGTAAAGCCTCTAAAAAGGAATTTACTGGAGCCAATTCATCGCTCAAAGGACAATCGTTGGAGAAACTAAACATTCCTAGAATGGACCAAGCCCTGCAAGGCCAAATCCCGGGCGTAGTAGTTAGCACTAACTCAGGTTCGCCAGGGGGTACGGCAAGCATTCGAATTCGCGGTTTAAGCACCTTTGGGGATAACGACCCTCTAATTTTGGTTGACGGTGTAGTGTACGATAGCGAAGGCTTAAATGCACTTAGCCCAAACGATATTGCATCCATCAACGTATTGAAAGATGCAACCGCAGGCATTTATGGTGTGCGCGCCGCAAACGGTGTAATCATCATCGAAACTAAAAAAGGTTCCTTGAAAAGTGCCCCCAAATGGGAAATCTCCGGATTTCAAGGGATTCAACAAACGGCTAAAAAATTAGATCTTCTTAACGCTAGAGAATATGCCGTACTTAAAAATGAAATGTTCGCCGCCGGAGGCGAAGCACTGCCGTTTAAAAACACTTCCTTAGGGGAAGGTACTAATTGGCAAGACTCTTTATTCAAACTAGCTCCCATTCATCAATTGAACATTTCAGTGAACGGTGGGAACGATAAATCCACCTACTCCATTGGTGGAAGCATTTTCGATCAACAAGGAATTGTAGGTTTGCAAAAAGCTAATTTCAATCGACTTAATGGACGCGTAAATTTTGATACTCGTTTGTCCGATAAGTGGAGATACAGCAGCGTGTTTCTTTACACCAACGAAAAAAGATCCGCTTTGCCCGAAAACGGCATTGGAAGTGTTTTGTACAATACCATCAATGCTTTCCCTACCGATCCCATCAAAGGATCCAACGGCAAATACACCTACCTCGAAGAAGTAAGTGATATCATCAATCCCTTTGCCCAAATGGAAAATACGCACAATTGGGCCTGGGTTAACAAATTTGTAGGTAAACAAGAATTGTCTGCCGAACTAACGAAGAACCTAACTTTCACCAACCGCTTCAATTATAATTTTGCGTTGGTAGATAACAAAGCCTTTTCACCGTTGGTCTGGTTTGGCCCCGGAAAAGCGCAAAATACAGCAATAAACGAAAATTTAGACCCCAGTACCGTAGAAATTGCACCCGGAACAACCATCGATCGCGGTGCTTCGGTTTCGGAAGGTAGAGCTACCTACGGCGACCTGAATTTCGAATCGTTTATCAACCATCAAAAAGATTGGAAAGGTGGCCGAAAATTAAAAACCACTGCCGGTGTATCCATTTTTCAACGACGAGGAAGTTATTTGGGTGGCACAGCCTACAACATCCCCAACAATTCCTTAGAATTTGCCGATATATCGGCCAACCTAGCCCCAGGAGGATACCTAAACAACGTATATTCTTGGGAGTTCATGGAACGATTGCTTTCTGGATTTATTCGCGCTGAATACAGCCTGCGCAACAAATACTTCATTTCTGGGATAATTCGCAGGGATGGTTCCAGTAAATTTGGTCCCAATGCACGCTGGGGTTGGTTCCCCACCCTTTCCGGTGCTTGGATTGTATCGGACGAAGATTTTTACAACATCGCATGGATGAAAACCGCTAAACTGCGATTGAGTTACGGTGTTAGCGGAAACGATCAAATTGAGAATTTTGCATACCGCGGATTACTCAATGGAGAAGGCGATTACGTATTCAATGACATCATCGTAAAAGGCGTGTCTATTGGAAGAGCCAGCAACCCCGATTTAAAATGGGAATCTACCTCTCAATTCAATGCCGGTGCCGATTTGAATATCGGAAGGCATCTAACCACCACATTCAACTATTTCATTAAACGCACCAAAGATTTGTTGTTTCAACCGGATGTCTCTGGGTTGTTGGGAACCGCAGGTCCCGGTAGTTATCCTCCCATCATCAACGCCGGTGACGTATCCAACAGTGGGGTTGAATTGGATATCCAATACCAAGGCTCCATCAAAAGTCGTTGGAATCTAGCCATGGGATTGAATGCTGCTTATCTCAAAAATACCGTACTCAGCACCCCAGACGGTGTAGACTTCATCCCAGGGGCTGCCTTTGGAGTTGGCGGCGGAGTAGCTTCCAGGTTTCAAAAAGGTCAACCCATCGGCTATTTCATGGGCTACCAAACCGATGGTGTATTTCAAAGTCAAGCAGAAATCGATCAATCACCCGTTAAACAGTTAGGTGCAAAACCCGGTGATCTAAAATTTGTAGACCAAAACGGAGACGGTGTCATTAGTTTCTCAGACGATAGCGATAAAAAATTCCTTGGTTCACCACTTCCAAAATTTACAGCCGGTTACAACCTTAGTCTTTCACGTAAAGGCTGGGATATTTCGATGCAACTCTACGCTGCCTTGGGTCAAAAAATTGTTCGAAACTACGAAAGACAGCAACCTTATGCCAACCAATTGGCGTATACTATCAACCGATGGACCGGGCCAGAAAGTACCAACGATCACCCCAGACTAACCACATCGCTTACCCGCAATAACGTATTTTCGGATTATTACGTGGAAGATGGGTCCTTTCTTAGATTACGAAATTTACAAATTGGCTACAGCGTTACCGGCAAATCTTTACAGAAATTAAAAATGACCGCTTTGCGCATATATCTATCCGCGAACAACTTGTATACGCTTACCAAGTACATGGGGTACGACCCCGACTTAGGTTCGGTGGGCGGTGCTTTGGGTGCCGGTATTGACAATGGATTTTATCCGCAGGCTAGATCATTGATGTTGGGCTTCTCTATTCGCTTCTAACCATGAAAAAAACTATTTTATCTACGTTCGTAGGAATTCTGCTCCTTATACCCGAATTCGGCTGTGAGAAATTTTTAAATGTTTCTCCGGCCTACACCCAAGATGCAGACAACTTTTTCAATACTCCTGTAGACTATCAGCGAGCCCTAACAGGAGCCTATGATTTATTGCAAGGTTCGTTTTTATCGGTTTGGATTGCGGAAATCGCTTCGGACAATACCATCGCCGGGGGTGAAAGTGTTAGCGATACCAAAGGTCTTCACGAAATAGACGACATGAGTCATGTTGCTGTAAATCAAGAACTTAGAAATGTTTTTCGGTGGAATTATGCGGGAATCACCCGGGTGAATTTCATCATGGAAAATAAAAATAAAATCGATTTTACTGGCAAAGAGAACATCCTCGCTCAGGCGTCGTTTTTACGCGCATTTTACTACTTTGAATTGGTTAAATTCTTTGGTGATGTGCCATTGATCATAGACAAACGCTTGGGTGCGGACGAGGTTACTACGGTGAGTAGATCTCCAAAATCCGACGTATACAAGCAAATCGAAATTGATCTTACCTACGCCGCATCGAAATTGGACTGGACCACCACCGAAAAAGGTAGGATTTCCAAAGGCGCAGCATTGGCATTGCTTGGCAAAGTATACCTCTACCAAGACAAATTCGACGACGCCGCGCAGACTTTCCAATCAATCATCGACCAAAATCAATATTCGCTCATCAACAATTACAATCAATTGTTTACCGTTGCCAACGAAGGTCATAAAGAAACCGTTTTCGATGTGGAATACACCGGCGCTGAAGGCGGTGGATACGGTTGTTTAATTTGCTTAGAAGGCAATGCAGGTCCGGGCTTCCAAGGAATCAGGCAGTACAACGGCCCTGTATATGGCGACGGAAACAGTTACAATCTGCCAACTAAAAATTTATACGATTTCTTTGATCCCTCAGATGTAAGGCGAGATGCTACCATCTTGGATATTGACGCATTTATTGCGAAACAAGCAAGGCCCCAGGACATTACCTATGCAAAAGGCGCAGGCGGACATACCGGTTATTACAACAACAAATACATCAAAAAGCAAGGAGAAATTGGTTTACCAGACAATGATCTTACCAGCCCAGTAAACTACAAAGTAATTCGATATGCAGACGTGCTCCTTATGGCAGCAGAAGCTTATGCCAGAAAACCAGCACCGGATGAAAGCAAAGCAAGAGAATTAGCAAACTTGGTTAGAAAGAGAGTAAATCAGCCCATTTTAACCAGTTCGGGCACTACTTTAATTGACGATATTTGGAAAGAACGTCGATTGGAATTGGCCTGTGAAGGTCATCGTTTCTTCGATTTGGTTAGAACCAATAAAGCAGCTACTTCCATTCCTGGTTTTATTGCTGGCAAACACGAAGTATTTCCGATTCCCCAAATTGAAATTGATTTAGCCGGTGGCAAATGGCCACAAAACCCAAATTATTAGTTAAAAATCTTACCATTTGAACTCGTTAACATTTAAAATTAAACCATAGATTATGAAACCCATAAAACTATTTTTATTAAGCGCTGTAAGCTTACTTGCTTTGTCCAGCTGCGAAGATGAACCCAGCTTGGGTACTCCCCCAACCGCTGCAGACGCAGAATTTACCTACGCTGCAACGCCAGACAATCCCAACATCATTGAATTCAACGCAAAAAACAAAGGATTGATTGCCAAGTGGGATTTTGGCAACGGAACCAAAGCGGAAGGGCCCACCGTTTTGGGTACTTTTCCCCTAAAAGGTAGCTACACCGTTACCCTTACCGTTTTCAATTCGGGTGGAAGCGCTTCATCGTCTCAAACCATAACCATAGACCAAGACGACGCTACCCTATTAAACAATCCCCTGTATACCATCCTAACCGGTGGAAGTGCTGGAAAAGGTTACAAAACATGGGTTATCGATTCTACGCGCGAAGCGCATTTTGGTGTGGGGCCTAACCCCTCCGGAGCCGCTGGAGATTTCCCCGAATGGTGGTCAGCTAAGAAAAACGATAAATCCAATACCGGTTTATACAACGATGCGTTTGTTTTCCGTTTAAAAGGATTCGGTTTTGATCAATTAACCAAAGGAGATGTTTACATCAACGCCAAACAAGAAAGTAATTTCCCTGGGGCCGTACCATCGCCCAAAACCGACTTCACCGCACCGTTCGCGGATCAGTTAAACCAAAACTGGACCCTAACCCTTGGAACAGACACCACATTAACCGTTTCCGGCAAATCTTTCATAGGCTATTACACCGGCGTGAATACGTACAAAGTTGTTCGAATGAGCGAAAACGAAATTTACTTGCGTTACATCGATGCAGCCAACAGCCAATTGGCTTGGTACATTCGATTGGTTCCGGACGATTACCCCATCGACAATGGAGGTAACAACGATCCTACCTACACCTTACCTATCGATTTCGAATCCGTTGAACCTAAGTTCACTACGTTTGGTAACAGCACCTATTCCATTATCAATAACCCACATTCTGGCGGAATCAATACCAGCTCCAAGGTACTAGAAACGGTGCATGGCAACGAAACCTGGGCCGGTATATTTGTTGACATGACCAATAACTTCAATTTTACTACCGATAAAAAAATCCTGTTGAAAGTGTATGCTCCGGTTACGGGTACTATGAGAATAAAATTGGAAAATCGCAACAACACCACCGAATTTGCAGAAAAAGATGTAGACGTTACCGTGGCCAACCAATGGGTTGAAATCTCTGTTGATTTCAGCGATGCTGCTTCTACTGTATTCAATCGATTGGTTCTATTCCCAGGATGGGATGTTGCATCCGCCGGTACATTTTATTTAGACGATATCCAACAAAAATAATTCATGCCACGACCTAAGATTTTTACTGTGTTACCCATACTGAGTATATTCCTAGTTGCAGGATTCTGTTCTTGCGAGGAAAAACCCGTGGATTCTGTTGTTTTACCCCAGAATTTAACCTACACCATAGAGTATTCTACAACTACAAAGGGTAAAGTAACAATAACTGCGAAAGCCGATAATGCCAATTATTATTCGGCAATATTCAGTGATGTAACCGGTGAAAATACCGTGGAATCTCCCAACGGAATACTATCGTACACGTTCAGCAAGGATGGAAAATATCCTGTTGCTATCAAGGCTCATACGAGTGCGGCGCATTATATCAAAACCGTTGATACAATTACAATAGAAGCCGTAAGTTTGAACGATGGGTACGTGACGCCTTCCTCGTATGCGGGTTACAAATTAGCTTGGGCCGATGAATTCTCCGGTGAATCATTGGATTTAAGCAGTTGGGGATTCGATGTAGGCAATGGTTCGGGTGGTTGGGGAAACAACGAATGGCAATACTATACCTCCGGCAATGCAAATTGCACCGTAGCCAACGGAAAATTAACCATCACGGCGAGAAAAGAAAGTCAAGGCGGTTACAACTACACTTCGGCACGCATTAAAACCCAAGGCAAACGCGAATTTCAATTTGGAAGAATTGATATCCGAGCAAGACTTCCCAAAGGTCAGGGCATTTGGCCCGCTTTGTGGATGCTAGGAGCTAATTTCTCCTCCGTTGGCTGGCCTGTTTGCGGAGAATTAGACATCATGGAATTAATTGGCCACCAACCCAATCGGGTGCATGGTACGGCTCATTTTGGATCTGCACCCCCGTCTACCCAAAGAACCGCATCCTATGGATTGTCCTCTGGAAATTTCTCCGACGCCTACCATGTGTTCACCTTAAAATGGGAAAATAATTTGGTTGAATGGTACGTAGACGATGTCAAATTTCATACACTAACACCCGCAAACACCGGTGGAATTTATCCATTCAATCAAAAGTTCTTCTTTATTTTCAACGTAGCCGTAGGCGGTAATTGGCCCGGATATCCCGATGCTACTACCGTATTTCCGCAACAAATGGACGTAGATTACGTCCGCGTATTCCAAAAAAATTAATACAAGAATAGCGTAGTAATACAACAAATCACATCCTATGTAAAGCACTTCCTAATCTTGGAAGTGCTTTTTTTCAGTACTTACCTTCGTTGTTTTAATTCGAGGGACTTTTATATTATTTAACAGATAATATTCTGCTTATCACGAAATCAAATTCTATTTCGTTGATTTTAGGTCCACCATCCCTTAAAATTTATACGTACGGTTCACGGTTCTTTGTTGCACAGCGGGATTGTTGCACCAAAAGCTAAAATCTCCTGCCTCGGTAGTTCGCTTCAAATCTTCAGTGACAAAACTCAACATTCCCAACGTAAGTGGAAGCCTTACTTTCACGGTACTTCCTTTTGGAATCCAAAATTTTTGAAACCCCGTCAAATGCATAACCGATGGTGTTATACTCGCAAATTCATCACGGAAGTACAATTGAGCAACCTCGTATCCATCCCTAGAACCTGTGTTCGTTATGTCCCATTCGGCCCAAACCGTGTCCTGAATGGATGCAAATTGACCTGTCAATCTCAATGGACTGTGCTTGAAATTGGTATACGATAATCCGAAACCAAAATCGTACAAGGGTTTATAGGCATTGGTGCTAAAATCGATATGGAAATCCTCGGTATGCTTTCTATCGTGTTGTACCACACTTCCGCTTGATCTTGGATAGGTAAACGGCAATCTCCCCGATGGATTGTTGATTCCCACTAACGTCTTCGCTATTGCTTCCGGTCCAAAATCCGATGGCAAATACGCATAAACTACGGCAGACACCAGGGAATCCAAACCTGTAATTATTAAGGGTCGATTAAAAAAACACACCAAAACCACCTTCTTACCCAGCGCTGCAATTTGCTTTACATATTCCCGCTGCGCCTCGTCCAGATCCAAACTCTCCGTATTTCCTGGTATTTCCGTTCCGGGCTCCTCTCCCAAACAAATTACCACGGCATCCGATTTCTTTACCGATTTCATCAACGACTTACTAACTTTTACCGATTTCAAACTCGTGGGATTCTCCTTCTCCGGAAAACGCCAAAAAATTCCTCCGCCATATTGCAAACAGGCATCCTCCATGGTTTCCCCTAAGCCATATTTCTCCGCTAAAGCTTCATCTCTGCCTAACCAACTGTGCGTCCAAGCACCATTAACCAACGATAAATTATGGGCAGCAGGTCCACAAACCACCACATTTTTACCGTTTTCTAACGGCAAAACACCATCGTTCTTTAATAGAGTAATGCTCTGTAAAGCCGATTCCAATGCTATTAACTTAAACCCATAAGAAAACGCAAGAGGATATTCATTGGCCGGCAAGCCCATTGGCGCTTCAAACAATCCCAAATCGCGCTTCATTTCCAATATTCTACGTACGGACTGATCGATTCTTGATTCCGGAATTTCTCCTGCTTTCACCAGCGAAATCAATAAATCAATAAACTGAAAATCATTGGGTATCATACACATATCAATGCCCGCCAATATGGCAACCTTAACGGCTTCTCGATAATCTTTGGCCACTCGATGATTGGCATGCAGTTTATAGATATCCTCCCAATCGGTAACCACCACTCCATTAAATCCCAATTCGTTGCGCAACACTTCGGTTAACAACCGGTAACTCGTATGCACTGGAACGCCGCTAATTTCGCCACTATTCACCATAATACTCTTAGCACCCGCGTTGATTGCCGCTTCGAAACTGGGCAGGAAAATCTCCCTCAAATCACGTTCGGTGAAATACGCTGGGGTTCTATCCTTGCCTGAAAACGGCGCACTATATCCCATAAAATGCTTCAAGCAGGCAGCTACATTGTAGGACGATATTGGTTGATTTCCATCTCCGATTTTATCCTCGGGTAAACCAAAAATAGCTGCGGATATGTTTTGATACCCTCGCACTGCGGCGGCACCCATGGTCTTGCATAGGTAGGGGTCCGACCCATAAGTCTCAAAAAAACGAGACCATAAGGGCTGACGGGCAACATCCAACACCGGGGAGAAATTCCATGGAATTCCACTGGCCCGGGTTTCATAAGCAGTAATTGCGGCACCTTTGTGAACCAGGTCCGGATTCCAAGTAGCTGCCTGACCTAGTTGCTGTGGGAATAGTGTTGAATTATGCAGATAGGTTGCTCCGTGAATGGCGTCAATTCCATACAAAATGGGTAACACCCCACTACGTTGTGCCACCGATTGAATTTCACCAATCCACTGTCTCCATTCGTCCTTGGAATGCGTGCCCGTTCCACAACCGCAATTCAATACCGATCCAACTTTGTATTCCGATATGGCCTTTCTTAACTTGGCCTCATTTAAAACCACCTTTCCGTCCCTGGGATTGCATGTTTCGCCCTCCCATAATACGCCCAAATCCACCTGAGCCATTTGACCTACTTTCTCGGCCAATGTCATAGTTGAAATGCACAAATCAATGCTTTTCATTGCCACAGAATCCAAGCGTTGAGATGTTCCACGCTCCGCACCCAACCAAAAAAACAATCCAAGTACGTACTTTGCGATTTGTCTACTATGTATAAAACTACCCATAAAATATTGCCAATCTTACTTATTGTAAAGTAAACAATAATAATGCATACCTACAATATGCATGTAACAAATAATCAGCAAATATTGTTGGAACTTATAATTCCAAAAAGGAAATTTATTGCAATTTAATCTAAACCCTAATCCATAGACATCAAGGCCAATTGTGATTGGCTAAAACTTAATAAATGCAGTGATTTACAATGCGATTAAGCCTTACTTTTTTTCAATTTTATACAGTCTTCCGGCATCCGTAACTGCATACAGAGCACCGTCAGCTCCTTGGGTAATGTCCCTAAAACGCTGTGATTCTGAAACTAACAATCGTTCTTCGCCTAACACTTTGTTGTTAGCAATATGCAATCGCGCAATGTGCGTACTTCCCAAAGCACAAACAAATAAATTGTTCTCCCATTCAGGAATTCGTCTCCCCTTGTAAAACGTCATGCCGCTGGGCGAAATCGCTGGATCCCAATAATAAACGGGTTGTTCCATGTTCTCTTTTTGCTAGATTCCTGCACCCACTTTTTGACCGCTGTACTCTATTCCGTAGGTAATTATGGGCCAACCATAATTTTTACCCGGTTCCAACAAGTTTATTTCATCTCCCGCTTTTGGCCCAAATTCACCAAGCCATATTTGTCCAGTAACAGGATGAATTGCCAGACCCTGTGGATTGCGATGGCCGATGGTATACAATTCCGCCAAAGCTCCTGCATCGGAAAATACTGGATTCCCAGGTGCCGATTTTCCTTCGGTTGTTATACGAACAACTTTACCTAAACTACTGGATACAGATTGTGCAAGCACCCGAATAGAAGCATCGGAACGCTCTCCTAGGCTTACCAAAAGATTGCCTGACTTATCCATCACTATCCTTGCCCCAAAATGCAAATTACCATTATACGGGGTATTGGAACGATAAATTACTGAAACGGATTCCAAAGCATCCTCATTCTCCGATAATCTGCCCTTTGCCACCGACGTTACACTTCCTCCCGTAACATTTTCGGAGAAGGCCCAATACAACATGCGGTTGGATTGAAAATCGGGATCCACGCAGATACCCAACAACCCCCCTTGTCCAGAAGAATTCACCGCAGGGACATTGGCAATATTTGCGCCCAAGACACCTTCCGGGGTAACGGTACGCATAGTGCCACCTTGTTGAGTAATAATTAATTTCCCATTGGGTAAAGCTGCAATTCCCCAAGGATCATTTAAACTGCTATTAATCACTTGAAATGCAAAAGGCGTCTTTGTTTGTAAACCGCCCACTCGAGTTTGACCTATAAACGCAGGTGAATACTTGGTCACCGTACTTCTAGTTTCAACGGGAGGTCCTAATTCCAATTGCACTGTAGAATCGTTAAGGTTTGGAGTCTTGTCCGATGGCTTTGATTTCTCGCATGCTTGGAAGTGAAATACCAATGGAAAAACCAATAGAATTCTATATACAACTTTTAACATCGTACAATGATAAATAGACTTTAAAGCAACTCCGATATGGGTATGCTAACTATTCATCGAAACATCCTTAATTTCAGTGAATCATTCAAAAAATCTGCATCGTTTTTTATAATAATTTCGCATTCACTTATATTAATTCTACATTCCGTGCTAAAATCTCGCCGAAAGAAAATAATACTCGCACTTGTTGCTATTCCTATAGTGTTATTCTCCCTATTAACAGGAGTTTTATATATCAAACAGAATACCATTACACAGAATCTTATTAAAGAGCTAAATTCTGATTTTGCTGGCGAGATTTCACTGAAGAAAATTCAAATCTCGCCGTTTTCAAATTTTCCTTATATATCCATCGATCTAAAAGAGGTCAAAATATTCCAAGACAAAATCAACAAAAAAAAACCTATTCTTAACGTAAACGACTTGTACCTTGGCTTTGATTTGTGGACACTCCTGAGCGGAAAGTTCGATATCAAATCACTAAAATTAAAAGATGGCTACATTAATATAGTTCAAGATACCTCGGGGGAATTTAACATTACAAAAGCATTTGCTACTACCAAGAAAACAGAAGTTTCTTCGGAGGCCTTGCATTTAGATTTAAAACGAATCGAAATCCAAAACATTGACATTAATAAACTCAATGAAGAAAACAATTTTCTTTTGGATATTTACGTCAAAAAGGCCAAATCCAAGTTTAAAACTAACGATTCCGAGACCTCCTTTTCATTGGATTCAAAATTCTTATTGACCATCATGAAAGGAGGAGATACCACGATAATTAATAACAAAAACTTTGATATTGACACCAAATTAACCTACGCCCATGCAACTCAAATTTTAAAAATTGAACCCTCAGAAATCAATTTAGAAAATGCACGATTTAAAACAAAAGGCAGCATTGACTTTGATGACGACATGAATATTGACATGAAATTCGAAGGTGCAAAACCAAATTTTGATTTATTCTTAGCATTTGCTCCAAAAGAATTAGAACCCGCTTTAAAAAAATATGAAAATAAAGGCAACGTCTTTTTTGATTGCACCGTTAAAGGTAAATCCACCCACGGTCACAACCCCAAAATCAACGCTAACTTTGGCTGTTCTGAAGCCTATTTTGCCAATTCAATCAATCGAAAAAAACTAGATAAATTACAGTTTAAAGGTCATTTTACCAACGGTGAAGCGTGCAACGCTGCAACTTCCGAATTTTCAATCACTGATTTTGGTGCCAGACCAGAAGCAGGCATGTTTAGTGGCAACTTGGTAGTGAAAAACTTCGATTCTCCTGAAATTAATTTAAAACTCGTTTCCGATTTTCAGTTAGATTTCTTAGTTAAATTTTTGAATTTGGAACAAATTAAAAATCCAAAGGGTAGTGTAAAACTAACCATGAATTTTAAAGACATCATAGACTTAGAATTTCCTGAACGAAGTATCGAAAAACTCAATGAATCCTATTTTACCGAGCTTTTGGTTAAAGATTTGAGTTTTTCATCGCCACAATACCATTTAGCAGTTAATGATTTAGACATCAGCACCACTGTAAAAGGCAGCCAAGCAACATTGGATTATTTCAAGATGAACGTTGGCAAATCCGATATTCTCATCAAGGGAAATATCAGTGACTTACCCGCCATCTTACACCATACAGATAAATTGGTGTCCACGGAACTCACCATTAACTCAAAGTATCTAGATATTTACGAATTAACCAATACTGGGAAAGAAGGCAACAAGCCCGTAAACGAACAAATTGAAAACTTCCGAGCAAAAGTGGCTTTTAAAAGTTCAGCCAAAGCAATATTGGAATCACCCAATTTACCGATAGGTGAATTTTTCATTGAGGATTTATATGCTAAAATGAAACACTATCCTCACACACTGCATGATTTTCATGCCGATGTAATCATCGATAAAAAAGATTTTAGAATCATTGATTTTAAAGGAGATATAGATAAAAGCGATTTCCATTTTTCGGGTAAACTCTACAATTACGATCTCTGGTTTACAGATCAACCGCTGGGAGATACAAAAATTGAATTTGCATTGGACTCACGGTTGTTGCAACTGGAGGATTTATTCGCTTATGGAGGCGAAAATTATGTTCCTGAAGATTACCGACACGAAGAATTTAAAAATTTCAAATTGCATGGATTTACCGATTTGCATTTTAATAAAGGATTGCAATCGGCCGATATGTATATTGATCAATTGGAATCTACGATGAAAGTCCATCCTTTGCGCTTTGAAAAATTCTCAGGTAGGTTTCATATCCAAAATCAACATCTCACCGTTGAAAAATTCACCGGTAAAATTGGGAAATCTACTTTCTTAGCCAATCTTTCTTACCATTACGGTGAAGATAAAAAAAATAAGAATTACCGAAATTCTCTCCAATTAACGGCCCCGCATTTGGATTTTGATGAATTATTTAATTACAATCCCCCGCCAGCCAATGCCAAAACTATCAACCACGAAGCGGCTTTTAATGTATTCCAAATTCCATTCCCGGATATGGATTTCAACCTTAATATCAAGCATTTAAAATATCACCGCATCCTACTGGATGATTTTTATACGAAATTCCGTTCGCAAAAGAACCACCATCTCATCATAGATTCCATGCGACTGCTTGCCGCGGGTGGAAGCATGTACATCACCGGAGATTTTAATGGTTCGGACAAAAGAAAACTCTACTTCAATCCCAATATTCGATTAAAAAACGTTGACTTGGATAAACTCATGTTCAAGTTTGAAAACTTCGGACAGGACCACTTGGTTTCGGAACAATTGCATGGCAAATTAACCGGTCGATTGTATGGACAAATCCATATGCATGCCGATTTAATCCCAATTATTGACGATTCAGAAATTCATTTGGACGTTGAAGTTGCCAAAGGAAGACTTGAAAACTACGGTCCAATGCTCTATTTGGCCGATTTTTTCAAAGATAAAAATCTGTACAGAGTATTGTTTGATACATTATCCAATCGTATCGACATTAACAAAGGAATCATGTATGTCCCCAAAATGTTAATTAACTCCTCGTTAGGTTTTATTGAACTATCGGGGAAACAAGACATGAATTTTAACTTCGAATACTATTTACGGGTACCCTTAAAACTAATTACTACGGAGGGTATGAATAAATTATTCGGGAAAAAATCTGACGAAACCAATAACCTTCAAGAAGATGCGATTGCTACATTAGATCCAAACAAAAAGGTGAAGTTTATTAGCATTAAAATGACAGGCAATCCCGATGATTATAAAATTACACTTGCCAAAGAAAAGAAAAAATAAAGGTTAAAAGCAACTATAGGTTCGGCACTACTCCACCGTAACAGATTTGGCCAAGTTTCTGGGTTGGTCCACATTGCAACCGCGCATCACAGCAATATGATAGCTCAACAACTGCAAGGGGATAGTATTTAGCAATGGGCTCAAAGCCTCGATGGTTTCAGGAACTTCAATCACGTGAT
>JACCDP010891404.1_pt1 | contig 79783 bp, 94 predicted proteins | sample 7445841 | NCBI WGS metagenome assembly JACCDP01 (sample SAMN15323441, study PRJNA562643) | freshwater metagenome | isolation source: river surface water | place: USA:Blue River Watershed | collected 2017-08-17 | reverse complement strand
TTTACCAGGAATTGTTAAAAATGCCGTAATTCCATCAACAGGTTTTTCATCTAAAATAAAATCACCCTGCCAACTACCTTTTCTCAACCACACATAAGCAACTTCTAAACTTGCACTACCCGGCCAAGTTCTGCTAGGTACAGCCCGATAAATGATACAATCTTCTATTAACTCGTCTAACCCCACTTCCCTAGTATCACCTTGGGCTATAGTATTTGTAGCAATTAACCCAAACCCACCATTTTCATTTAATAAATCTTTAGCCTTTAAGAAAAAGTAAGCACAAAAATCAGCACTGCCTTTTTTATTATTACTAATCCATTTAACAATAAAATCTCGATATTCTGTACCCAAACTACCAGTAATTTTCTTTCCACCCATAAACGGCGGATTTCCCACAATAGCATCAAAACCTTTTTGGGAATGGGGAACACTTCCAGGTACTTCGACTTCGCTCAGTACACGTGCTTCGACTCCGCTCAGTACAGGTCGCTCAGTGCTAGTTGGTAATGAAGAATTGGGAGATTTTGATTTTGACGACTTTGATTTTTGAGAACTTGCAGAATTAGCAACCAACGATAAAGAACTATCAATAAAAACTTCAGGAAATTCTAACTCCCAATGAAACGGACGCAACTTATCAAAATCAGGTAAAACCTTACCCATACCATCAGGAATATCCGCACCTTCCCGAAACGAATTTAACAAAGTCTTCCTTAAACCTTCCCTTTCCTTCTCATTCCAATTATTCAAATAACTCCCCACCAATAAATTACAACCTTGACGTAAATCAAAACTTCTTGCTTCAGCTTCCGTCAATAAAAACGCCTTGCGATTTTGGTCTTCTGGAGTCAACACAGGTAAAGCCGCAAGTTCCCGCCGTAACTCCACCACCTTATCAATTTCTCGGCGAATTTCCTCCGCAAATAATTCCAGTGTTCCCGTAATATCTAAATTCCAATAACCCAACTGTTCCAAACTCACACCAATTAACGAATCACCACATTTTAAAGCATGATCTAAAAAAGTAAACGGACGGCTTTTTTGCAACGTTATCAACCATAAAGATAACTTCGCCATTTCCACCGCCAACGGGTTTTTATCTACCCCATACAAACACCTATCAGCAATAAACCGCCGCGCCACCATTAAGCGTTCATCAGCTTCCTTGGGAATTAGGCACTCCTGCGGTACAGATTTAGACAGCGTACCCTCCGGCGCTACCACCACCTTACCAGGATTCGCCTTTTCCACATTTTCCCAGGCCTCCACCAACCTTTCCCCCAAATAGCGACAAGTCTGCACCAAAAACGCCCCCGAACCCATCGCCATATCACATATCTTCAACTGTAATATCTCAGCCGCAGATTTAAGTTGCCATTCCTGCTGCGGTTTCCCCTCCGCTACACCCGCATATACCAAAGGTTCTAAAGTGTACTTGACAATTTCCTCAGTTAAATTCCGGGGTGTGTAGTGAGTTCCCGTTTCCCTTCTATCCGTCCCCTGAGTCACATACACACTACCAGCCGGAATCACCACCGGATAACCCAAAGTATCCAACCGCACCAACCCCGCCAAAGGACGCACCTGATTAAACAAATCCAGATCATTATTACAAGCCGTTAATAAACGTTGTTCTTCATAGCTTGTTAATTCCACCTGCAAAGCCTTTTTTAAAGCCGTCTCTGACCTGCCAGTAGCTTTTTTGAGAAATTTAATCAAATCCTGATTATCCCCCAGCTTAGGCATTTTATCCCCACTTGCACTCAGCGACCTGTACTGAGCGAAGTCGAAGTAAGTCGAAGTGTCCCCAATCCCCAATTCTCCCAACCCAATTTCCGGTTCTTGATACTTAGTCCCCACCAGTCCCAACACCGGCGCAGTCGCCCGGACTGCCGTATGGTCAAGTAACCCTTCATACACATGACCAATTTGTTCAATATCCAAAGCCCGGAAAGATAACCTCCGTGGTTCTACAGTTCCAGCAAATTTAATTTGTAATATCTGCAACGCTTCCAACAAATGCAACACAATCCGGTTATTTACAGGAATAGGTGCGGCTGAACTCGTTTCCCAGCTTGTCCCCTCCGTCCGTCCTTCCAAAAACGGAAACCTATCCGGGTTAAATAAACTACCACCATAAGCGGGTAACTTTAAATTATCATGGTAAGCACCAGCATAAACCGCCCGAAAGGTTGCTAATAAACGACTCCAAGCATCATAACGCCGTTCTAAAATTTCCTCCCCTTCCTTATCTGCTTTTTGCTGTAACTGTTCCCGAATCGTCGAAACCGCATAATATTGATCATAAATCGGGTCGCCCAACAATAATAAACCCCGTTCCTCCGCAGAAAACAGGAATACCAACCGCATCATAATAGTTAACGCCGCTTGATACAGTTGAGTTTCGGAAATTCCCGTTAATAAAGTCCGGTTTCTATCTTGGTCTATGCGGTCTAACGCTTGTACCAACACCTCCACAGCCTTACGGACTTGATACCCCAATTGGTCTGTAACTTCCTGTTGGTCCGTCAGACTATCAGCTAAAAGTTGTTCTAAAATTTGCGAATTATCAACACTAAAAAAGCGGTAAGCACTCAACAAACTTTTAAAAGCCCGCAAAGTGATATGTTCTTCTAACCACAGACTACCATACCAAGAAATATAACCAGCAGTTTCCCCCCTAGCTGCATTAACTAACATCCAATGTTCCCCATTTGTCACCAACCCCAACCGCACATTACAAGCGTGTAGTAACTCCATCATACGAGTTGCAGGACTAGCTTTCCAACGCTTATCAATTAAAGATTTTTCCAGACTTTGGTTAGCGGGGACTATCTGCACCAATAACCGGACTTTCCCCTCACCTCCCTTTCCCCCCAGAGGTGCAGGTTCAACCACCACCCAGTCAGGACGTAAAGTTTCACCATGTTCGGCAATATTAGCATAAAGACCTGTGGGGATACCTTGCCCTTTTAATAGCACTTCATCAGGTAACTCTAAAGTCTGTTGTAAAACAAAATTCACCCAAGCGCGATGAATTGCCACCTCTGGTTTCACACCATTTTGATTATCTTGCCATTCTTGATAAGCTAACCGTAACATTTTTAAATGTTCTGGATCATGGGCATCCAAACCAGTAGGAAAAGCCTTTAAAAGTACAGGTAAACTCAGAAACGGACCAGAAGCCTCAACCAAAGATAACCATTCAGCGTGATGACGGGCGGTAGACATAATTGGGGAATGGGGAATTAGGTAATAATTATTTTATTTTGTCAGAATCAGGATGTCCAGGATTATAGGATTTTCAGATACTTTTAGCTTAATAGTCAAATCATTATAATAGCCAGGGAATAAATTCCCTGTCTAAAAGCTAAAGTCGGTTAAAACCGACTATTTTTATGAGAAATTTTCTTATTTATTGTCTAAACAATATCCTGTATATCCTCAAATCCTGTACTTCGACTTCGCTCAGTAACCAGATATCCTGATTCTGACAAATAACAACTCCCAAACACCAAACAAAAAATATATCAACAACATCCCGAAAATCCCATAATCCTAGAAATCCTGACTCTGACAAATAACAACTCCCAAACACCCCACAAAAAATATCAAAACAACATCCTGAAAATCCCATAATCCTAGAAATCCTGATTCTGACAAATAAAATTACCAAACACCCCACAAAAAATATCAAAACAACATCCCGAAAATCCGATAATCCTGGAAATCCTGATTCTGACAAATAACAACTCCCAAACACCAAACAAAAAATATATCAACAACATCCCGAAAATCCCATAATCCTAGAAATCCTGATATGACTAACGCCACGCTATCAGACAATTAACAATTATCTAAATTAGCTTCATTCATATATTCAATCATAAATTGTTCAATACTTTCAGGAAAATCACCATTTTCAACTTTTTTAGTAAACACTTGGTAACAATCTTTTTTATCCCCCTCCTTACGCGGAAAACCTAACCACAGAATAATAATTATCTTTTCTTCTTCAAAAACCCTAAAAAACAATCTATATCTTTCTGGTAGTCCCATTTTCTTGAGACGACTATACTTTTGTAAAGGTTTTTGTAAAATGAAATATGACGCAAAAGGGTCTTGAGCAATTTTTTCTTTAATCCCAATATTTAACGCTTTTAATAATTTCGCGTCTGGATGTTTGATAAATTCCTCTTTGGGTAATTCATCTTTTAATTTTTTCACCTTATCACGCAATTTTATCCACTGGGTATTAAATAATGGGTCAAAAAATATTTTCCACCCATTACAAGCAAATCCAGCTTCCCTATTCTCCATTTCCTATTCCCCAATTTCCACATCTGCTACTAAATCATCTATTTCTTCACTCATTTCTTGAGTGTACATAACCAATTTATCAGGATTTTTCATGGCATCTTGCATGAGAAAATCTAAAAATAAACTTAACATCACACTTTCATCTTCATCATCATTATTAATATCATTCGCATCTAATTTTACTAACAATGTGTTATCAGATAACACTTGTAAATAACCTGAAGCATTGGCTAAATGGGGATAATCTTTAAAAAAAGATTGCGGGAGACGAAACCCATTTTGATTACCAATTTTTGCAGGATTAATAGGATAAATTTTATCAGCCATAATGTTTTTATGTAACAGGTTTTAACATACTAGATAATTTGATTATAACATCAGTTATAACTTGTGTTGTAATTCTTAACAACCACATCCTGTATATCCTCAAATCCTGTACTTCGACTTCGCTCAGTAACCAGACATCCTGATTCTGACAAATAACAACTCCCAAACACCCCACAAAAAATAAGCTGTTGTGCATTTAATTTGTATAAATGAGACAGGCAAGATGCCTGTGCCACAAGAGTTCAAGAATTTATGACTATACAATTTAGCTGCATAACAGCTTATCAAAACAACATCCTGAAAATCCCATAATCCTGATGCAGACAACCACCCAGACCCCCGACTTCTAACATTAATTAATGATTTATTTACAAGATTAAAAAAGAAGTCGGGGATCTTATTTTCCCTATTTCGCTAATTTCTGCGGAACTAAATAAATAACCGCTAATGGAAATAGTCTAGGTGTAGGATTTGTAAACCGCGCTTTCACTGCTGCAACCTCCCTTTCAACTTCTGCGGGAATTTGTGCCAATCTCGCCTTTAAACTATTCACATTTCTCTCAAATTGTTCCTTTTCCGTATTATTAAATAACTCCAATTGCTTAATCTCCGGTTGATTTAACTCCTGTTCAATACTCCTTTGTAATTCTGTTAAAATAGCCGTAATATCCGCCGCTTCCTTTTCCGCCCGATTGCTTAAATCGCGCTGTAAACTCTTAGCCCTATCTTGCATTCGCACTTGCAAAGATTGCATTAATAAATCTCCATGACTATTCCATAAACTCTCTAAAGTCTTTCTAATCTTTTCCGGTGCTAAATTTGGTAAAACTGCCGATAATGCCGATTGAATTTGCATTACACCCATGCGGTTAAACTTACCTTCCTTTAATAAACCTCCCGCCGTAATTACCTCTTCATGTAATCGCTGTTGGTCACTTCCTAATATTACCAATCTCCCATAAGCAATTACCGCCGGTGTCTCTAAAACTGAATTAGGAACTAATCGCGCCGTCACTCGATTTAATGATTTTTTCCCCTCTTTTGACCACACTTCCGCCCTTAACAAACGTAAACACATTTGCACCAACCGATGATTCAAATGCGCCAATACTACATCATCTCGACCGTGGGATAATTCAGGGTCAAAAACAATAGGACGAATTACTTTTGTATGGGGATGTGCTAACCCTTCACTACAAGCTGCCCAACTACTTTTCAAAGGTGGTAAATAAAAAGCTTTCCCGGTTACTTCTTCTAAATTAGCCTCAATTAACCCTGGTTGTTCTGCCAATTCCAACCCAATCCTTACCACTGCTTCAATATTATTTGGTGTCAGTCGTAAATGTTGACGAGTTTCATTTAATTGTTCTCGTAATTTTTCAATTTGTTCCCGGACTTGACGCTCAAATTTTAACATCCGACGGACAGTTTCTGATTCCTTTTCTGCTACTGTTGTATCTAAAATAGTCCGTTTTCCCATCATTGCTTCTTCTACTTGGGCAGCAATAACTGGGCCAACTTTTCCCAAATCTTCCCGAATATTATTAACCTTTAAAGCCGCCCGCATGAGAAATTCTAAATCCCCTTCTAGTTCCCCCGGTTTAATTCCTTGGGTGCTATTTTGCTGATAATCTTTACCGACAAAGTGATAAATTAATACTTCTGAAGCCTTTTGTCCATGTCTATCTATCCGCCCATTTCTTTGTTCCATGCGGTTAGGATTCCAAGGTATTTCATAATGAATTAACCGCGAACAAAAGTTTTGTAAATCTAAACCTTCACTAGCTGCATCCGTAGCTAATAAAATTCGCACTGGGGAAATATCAGGATGAGCTTGAAATGCCGCCTTTACCTGTTCTCTTTCCTCTGATTTCATCCCCCCATATAGAGTCATTAACCGTTCTTCCTGGACTAATCCTTGCGCCGCTAATAGGTTATATAACCATTTTTGTGTAGCTCGATATTCTGTGAAAATAATGACTCTTTCATTAGACCATTTTCCATCTGGTTTAATATAAGTATGAATCCAGTTGAGGAGTTCCTTGGCCTTAGCATCAGCTAATCTCGCTGTTGTTTCTGCCCATTGCAACATTTGGGTTAATAAACTTTGTTCTTCAGGATTTAATTCTCTAAATAACCGAGTTGTATGAGTAATTGCTTCATCTGTAGATTCTTCATAAACATCATCATCAGCAAAATCTTCTTCAATTTCTTGTAACTGTCGCCGTAAAATTCCTTCACTCGGTCGAGATAAACTAGATGCTGTGCGACGACGGGCAGTAGTTAATGATTGTTGGTGTTGTTCTAAGGTACTAGCAAAAGCTGCTGGTGAAGAAAATAAGCGTTTTTTTAAGAGTTTTAAAACGAATTCAGTGGCATATTTTTCTGTATTATCTGCCACACCCTTGCAGCGTAATTCTGTATATCTTTTTAATGCAGCGTGGGCTTGACGTTCTGCGGCTGGATAATCTACAGAAATGGCTGCTAACTGGCGCTTAGGAAATAGTGGTGAACCATCCCAATTTTGCATTTCCTGTTTTAACCTGCGTACCATCACCACCTGCAATTGTTTCCTGTCCGGTGTTACCCCCCGTGCAAACCGTTGAGAATCAAGCAATTCTAACAAAGCAGTGAAACTTTCGGGATAGCCGTTATGGGGTGTCGCAGTCAAAAATAACTTATGTTCAAAGTGGGGGACTAATAGCCGAATAGCAGCCGTTCTCATGGAATCTACCGCATATTTACCCCCACCAGAGGGGGCGACGTTATGGGCCTCATCAACGATTAATAAATCAAACCTGCGGGGGTAGAGAGATTCCCCTTCACCTGGTAATATTTCTCCCAGGAGACGTAAAGGGCGATCGCGTTTCAAAAAATCTATGGAAGTAATTAACCGAGGAAAATGTTGCCAAGGGTTCACATGAATACCCCGTTTCCTTCGCAGTTCTTTCATTAATGCACTGTCAACAATCCGAAAATCCAAACCAAATTTATCCCGCATCTGTTCTTGCCATTGCACTTGTAGCGAAGATGGACAAACTATGACAATCCCATGGCAACGATGACGGATAATTAATTCCTGGGCTACTAAACCAGCTTCTATGGTTTTACCTAAACCCACATCATCAGCAATTAATAAGTTAACACGGGGCATTTGAATTGCCCGGACTACCGGATCTAATTGATAATCTTCAATATCTATCCCACTGCGAAAAGGTGACTGCACAGTGCGAATATCAGCCGTAGAAGCTGCACCCCATCGTACTGCATCGAGAAAAGCATCTAACCGTTCTGGTGAGTCAAAACCTTTAGGTTCGGGTAACTCCATTTTTTCATAAATACGCGCCCCCACTTCCAATTCCCATATAACCTGTAGTTCTTCTCCCAAACCATCATCTTCTACAGAAGAGAGTTTGACCAAATGCTGGGTTTTTGTCACTCCACCCAACACGGGGTTATTGGGTAAGCTAGTATGATGAACATCACTGACAACATATTGACGCGATCGCACGTTCACCAGTTGACCTTGTTCGGGAATAGCTCTAACTACGGTCATAAGTAATTCAAGATAAAATGAGTCCGGTGTTTAGCCTGTTGCTAATTTAGCATTTAAATACACATCAAATAAATAAACGGTTTTAGCTTTATTCAGCAACCCCTAATTAGTCTAAGTAATTGGACAAAAATATTTACAGTCATTGCGAACGAAGAGAAGCAATCACAGTCATTGCGATTGCTTCATTTCACTTCGTTCCATTTAATAAATTAAACTTTCTTTAGGAATAGCAAAGGTTTCGCTGATAATTTCTGATGCTAATTGATCAGATTTTAGTAATGGATAAACTCTATGATCATTATGATGATCTAAAGAGGAGAATGATTGAGATTGTGCATATATTCCCAAGGAAACACTAGGTAAATAGGTAATATTGTATTTTACTGTATTGACGGAAGTTACTGAAGAAAAAGACAAATTAAACAAGCTATGCAAAGGTAATTTATACAATTCTCGATGGGGAATTAAAATAATTGTATCCACACCTTCTAATTCTTGAATAATTGTGGAAATATTCAAGATTTCTTGCAATAGTAACAGTTTGGATATTGTTGCTGATTTTTGCCAATCAATTAACCAATGTTCAAAATCAATTAAGCGTTTTACCCCTTCGGAAATTGTTTCTCGATCTTGTATTGGTGTTAATAGGAGAATAGGTGATGGCGCCTGATCTTTGATAATAAATGTGTGTAAAGCTGCTGGACTAAGATGCCAATAAATTATGGCAGTTCCGGGATTAAGTAGTTGTTGAATAGAGTTATAATTTCTAGATTGCAGTTGATACTTCAACTCTGGCATTAACCACTGTAAGCAATTATTTTTACCCTGTTCGGCAATTTCCCAAGCTTCTACTACGTCTCCAGTATTTACGGCTAAATCAACAGCTAACTGTCCCAAACCTGCGAATTTTAAAACTAATTGTTTTTTGTTTTCATCAGTGCGCGTGGGATTATTTACCGATTGTTGTAATAATTCAATTCCCCATTTTTGCAATTCTTGGGCAGCAGTTGTTTCACCTAAACAAATTAGTGTTTTAGTGAGAGACTGTAAAATTTCTAGGTGCAATTCGGGAAAATCTTCAGGTGTGAGCGTAGATAATGCTTTTTGGTATTCAGATATGGCATGATGCCAATGGTCACGGGGTGAGGCTTCTTTTTTACTTTGTTCGTAGTAAGTATTACCAAGTGCTATATGTAATCTTCCCCAACCTTCTGGATGTGTATCTGGACGCAAATGCTTTAAACCCTCTTGATAAGTGGCTAATTTACCTGCATAGCCGGCTAAATTCAAATCTGGGTTAGATTGAGAAATGCTACTAAATACAATTAGTGTAGATTGCTCAGGGGTAAGATGACCCACGGCTGCACCACGACCTAGCCAGGCTTCCCAATAATCTAGTTTAATTTGTAAAGCACTATCATAACAGGATATAGATTCGGCAAAACGTTCTAAATAAAATAGGGCTACGGCTTGGTTATACCATGCTGGGTGAAAATCAGGTTTAATGGCGATCGCTTGTTTATAGGAAATGATCGCATCTTCCCGACAACCGAGATTTTCAAAGGACACACCCCGGTTATACCAAGCGAGATAAAATTCCGGTTGAATGGCCAGGGCTTGATCCCATGATTCAATTGCTGCGGACCATTGTTTTAAATTAAATAGCACCACACCCCGATCAATCCAAACTTCATGATAATTGGGTTCTATAGCTACAGCTTGATCATAACTAGCGATCGCCTCTGCATATTGTTCACATACACCTAAAGCTATACCTCTGTAATACCAGGTTTGGGGGTCTTGGGGTTCAAGATCCAGAGCTTGATCATAACTAGAAATTGCTTCCATAACTAAACCTAACTTGAGTAAAGCCAAACCCTTACTAAACAAAGCTTCTGGATAGTCTGGTTTAATAGTGATCGCCTGATCAAAAGATGCGATCGCCCCATCAAAATCGCCCAATTCTCCCAGAATCCCGCCCCGACTATACCAAACCTTATATAAATTCGGTTTCAGTGCCAGAGTTTGGTCATAAGCAGCGATCGCTTCTGGAAATCGTTCCAAGTAAAACAGAGTTAAACCCTGATTTAGCCAATATTGATATTCTTCCCGATCTAATTGACTTGCACGCTCATACAAAGCCAACGCAGATAATAAATCTCCTGCCTTAGCTTGCTGCAACCCTTGGTAAAATAAAGCTTGCGCCCGATTAACAACAACTATGCCAAATGACTCATGAGGAACAATTTCCTTGTCACGAATTGCCAACTCTGAAGCCAACTGCTGCGCCAGACTGGTACTTTGTTCCAACCGTACCACCAATTCATCTACGGTAGATGCTAACTGTGGTTCAACATTTACCAAAGACTGATTTGAACTTTCCTCCCGTAGCGATAGAGAATCTGCAACTACTTTTTGAACCTGCTGAGGCAGATCCTCAACTGCATATTCATAACTTTGATAGTCATTGTCTGACAATTGATGGACATCATGAATATTTTTCTCTATGTTCTCAACAATATCTTCAGGTAAAGACTCATTAGCTATGTCTACAGACTCACCCATTAACAGATCGTCAATCATTTGGGATGCTGATGGACTTTTCACAGCATCCGGCGATTGATATTCCCAGAGTTCTTCACCAAATTGGCGAATTAATTCTTGCCCTGGCGTATCTAATTCCTCTTCTGTGGGTATGGCAATTTCTATTTCTTCTGACTCTTGCTGACGCTCATCCTCTTGATTGAGATTGCGCCGCAATAGCTGAATCCCAATATCATAAGCAAGATTACTAATATCACCAATGCCTAACTCACCCAATTGCACCAGACGCTTGGCCAAATGATAATTGGGTGCTGGAGAGGCTAGTAATCTGTCACCAAACCCCAACAACCAATCTATCCAACGGTCAATAGTAATTCGCGGCTCCATGCGCTGCAAATACTTTAACGCCCACTGTTGTCCTCGCGCTTGATACACGCCCTCTAGAAGTTCATTAAACAAGAACTCTAGATCCGCATTCGAGAGTTCTGGTGGTTGATCTGCCACCAAATGCTCTTGACTAGATTGGGTATCAGTGATCCCCATACTGTCAAAGAGGTACTGTAAAAATCTGTTAAGCCACTGCAAGAGCCACCTGAACATCTGCCAATTTGTTGGATTTTCCTTCTCCTAGATTGTAGCTATCGTTGTGTCAAAAAAATTATTAATTACCGAATTAAATCAAAAATTTCCTTTTACTCTCGTAAAAATACTGGTAGCTACTTTGAATAAATAGAACTGACTCATCACACCATGGGTGAGGAATGATTCTCATCTCATTATTGGTCTATATCGCTTCTGGGCAATTAGTCTGAGGATTCATTAGTTTCATTATACTGGTTAACCAAGGCTTCAATAATCTCTTCTGGATGATCTGTTTCCATACCTAGCTGTTGGGCAATTTGCTGACACAGGGTTTGATCTTGCTGCAACATCATCAATAATTCATCCAAGGTAACAGTTTTGTATTCTCCTTCCGCTAAATTTTCCTCCGTTGTCATAGGAGGTGGAGGTGGACTCTGTATTGCTGTATCCGGTCCGTTATATTCCCAAATTGGCTGTCCTGGATTGCGTGTGAGGATTTTCATACCTATATCATAGGCGAGGTTACTAATATCACCCGCTCCCAACTCACCCAATTGGATTAATCTCCCAGCTATTTCATTATGGGGTTTAGATGATACTAATAATCTTTCACCAAACTGATTGAGCCATTCTAACCAACGTTCTGTACTGACTCGATGCTCAAGATTATGTAGCCATTTTTGCGCCCACGCCTGTCCTTTAGCTTTATGAACCCCTTCTAAAAGTTCTGTAAACAGAAATTCTAAATCCGTATCACTTAAATTTGGTGCGGCTTGTTGTGGCATTTCTTCTCGACGTTGAGTGAAATTCTGTTTAGTACCAAACAAGCGCTGAAAAAAATTTTTAAGCCATTGAATAAGCCGCTTGAGCATTTGATGCACCATTAATGTTGCTTTCTCAGATTTTAACGATTGAAGTGACTTCAGAGTGCGAAATTAAAAATTAAAAATTACAAATTACAAAGCTGATGTTATGGCTTTGTGGTAACTTTTTTCTGGCGCTAGAATTAGAGTTCAGATGTACTATTTCTCGCCCTCAGAAAAATTACCATCAGTTGTTAGAATGGTAAAACCCTGAATTCACTTGGGATATAAGGATTTACAGATTTCCATGTCTTACGAACCCCTGCACCATAAGTATCGGCCAAAAAGTTTTGCTGAACTGGTGGGTCAAGAGGCGATCGCTGCTACCCTCACTAATGCCATTCTTTCAGCGAAAATCGCCCCTGCCTATTTGTTCACTGGCCCTAGAGGTACAGGCAAAACTTCTAGTGCCAGAATTCTCGCTAAATCCTTAAATTGTCTGCAAGGTGGTCAACCAACACCTCAACCCTGTGGTGTTTGTGAAATCTGTCAGGGCATTACTAAAGGTTATTCTACAGATGTAATTGAAATTGACGCTGCTAGTAATACCGGTGTGGATAATATCCGGGAACTAATTGAAAGGGCGCAGTTTGCCCCCATGCAGTGCCGCTATAAAGTTTATGTGATTGATGAATGTCATATGTTAAGTACCGCAGCGTTCAATGCGTTACTTAAAACCCTAGAAGAACCACCTAAGCACGTTGTTTTTGTCCTGGCGACAACAGACCCCCAAAGGGTATTACCAACCATTATTTCCCGTTGTCAAAGGTTTGATTTTCGCCGCATTCAGTTAGATGCGATGGTGCAGCATTTAACTAATATTTCCGCCAAGGAAAATATTAATATTACCCATGATTCTCTCACCCTCGTCGGACAAATTTCCCAAGGGGGATTAAGAGATGCGGAAAGTCTATTGGATCAACTAGCTTTAGTTACAGGAGAAGTGACACCGGATAAGGTGTGGGACTTGGTAGGTTCAGTTAGCGAAAAAGACTTATTTGGACTATTAGAAGCGATCGCTCAAGATCAGGCAGAAATAGTCCTCGATACTACCCGCAAAATCCTAGATCGGGGACGAGAACCCCTGATTATTCTTCAAAATCTCGCCGCTTTTTACCGGGATTTCCTCATTGCTAAAACCGCCCCCAATCGTCAAGATTTAGTTACTTGTACTCAGTCAACCTGGACATCATTGGTTAGCTTTGCCCAAAAATTTGATACCACTACGATCTTACGAGGACAACAACACCTCAGAACCGCAGAAGTACAACTGAAAAACTCCACTCAACCCCGGTTGTGGTTAGAAGTCACATTACTGGGATTATTACCAAGTGCCAATATTCCTATCCAAACTGGAAATATTTCCCAACCAACTCAGACAAATTCTGTTATCCCTGTTTATCACCAAACTGCTGCACCTCCTCCAGCATATCAACCCGCTTATATCCCAGCACCACCTACTCCAGAACCTATATCTCCACCTACCTATCCCCAAGCTGCACCAGTACAACCAGTAGCGGATGCTTCACAATCTGATTTAACTCAAGTTTGGCAACAAGTCCGGGGACATATTCAACAGCTACCCACACAAGCATTGTTGGGGCAAATGTGCCATTTAATAGAATTTAATGGTGCGATCGCTCGTATAGGAGTCAAACCAGCGTGGTATGACAAGGTAAACTCCTATCTCCCTATGATCATCACAGCTTTTAGGCAAACATTCCAACGAGAAATACAAGTAAATCTGGAAAAAGCCACTGCTGGAAATGCCACAGTAACCAGAAGAAACCCACCACCACAAAATTCTACCCCCGTACCTCAACCAGTACCCCAACCAGTACCCCAACCAGCACTCCAACCAGCACCCCAACCAGTACCCCAACCAATACCCCAACCAGCGCCTCAACCAGTACAAAATCAGCCTGTTAGCACCAACACAGCAGCCGTACAAACCATTACTGCACCAACGCCATCAGCCTCATCCAACTGGGATCAAGATAGTGTGATCAAAGCCGCAGAAAGTTTAGCTAGATTCTTTTCTGGAGAAATTATCCGTATTAATGATGATAGTTTTCAGCTATCCGATGCCGTCACAAATCATGAAGCACCAGAAATATATGAATCCTACGTTGACGATGAATATAATTAGGATTTGCTGAATAAAAGCAAAACCTAGATAAATCAAGAATTTAAGGGTAAGAAAAAAGGAGCAAAGTGGAAGGGAAAGGAGTAAAATAGGCAAAAAACCTTGCATCAAGTGTTATCACGGCTTTTGTGGGGGTTTTTATGTCAATTTTTCAAAATTACGCCTTTTTTACCTTATTTCATTAACAAAATTAATAGTTTGTCTAATTTTAGACAACAAAATCTTATCTTTATTTCTGCCTGACTACCCACTCAATTCTCCTCAAGGTTTTCTTCGACTTTTTCAGCAACCCCTAATTAAATACCGGATTGATTTAAATTTGCTAACCTAGAGGTAGTGTAAATATTGCTAATGGTGGCGTGGTTCTCTATTAAAAGTATTATTTGAGCAAAAATTATGACGGCGTTTAACTCCAACAGCTTGCGTTCTTACAGCCAAGAAGATGTACAGCAAATTCTGCAATTAGCGATCGCTCGTCAAGTAGACGATAATAATCAAGAATTTTCCTATCAGCAAATCCTGGAAATTGCCACAGAGTTACAAATATCACCCGATATCCTCCAACAAGCGGAACGGGATTGGTTAGGTAAACAAAGCGAAGTTGAACAGCGTCAAGCTTTTAATCTTTATCGTCAAAGTAAATTTAAAAAACGTTTAGGAAATTATGCAATTATTAATATTTTTTTCCTGGGTATGGATGCCATTAGTGGCGGTATTTCTTGGTCACTTTACATCTTACTCGCTTGCGGATTAGCCATATCCTTAGATATTTGGAATACTTTTCAAACCAAAGGTGAAGATTACGAAATCGCCTTTCAAAGATGGAATCGCAACCATCAAATTAAACAAACAATCAATACAGTTTTAAATAAGTGGTTTAAGGTATTTAGCCCTTAAGCCCGATATCACCTGAGTGAGACCTAAGAGAGTAACCTATTTAGCTTGATCTGGATCAAAATCTGCTAGAAAGGGTGAGGCATTCTCTATTGCTGGTTCACTGCTTGGGGCTGTGTTATGATCAACGGTATCCATAGCTTCCTAAATTACAACTTCCACATTTCCGAGGGGGAAATTGACGAGTTCGGTAATCAGCAAGTTACTAGATTGATCAATTTTTCCTTTTGAGTTTGTATGCTTGCATGATGTTTTTCATGAGACTCTGTTTTTATATTATCTCGCGTTGAGCAAAATTCAATCTCTAAATTGGGGTTTAAATTATGATAACTACACTTATTGAACAAGAAGCAGAACCAATTTTAATTAGCGACTTAACCTGGAGAGAATTTAAAGCTGTTGAACAGCTAATTGAGCGCCCAGGGTTAAGGTTATCCTTTTTAGATGGAGTCTTGGAGATTCGGAAAATGCCAGGAAAAAAACACGAAACTATTAAAAAACGTATTGCTGCTTTAGTAGAAATTTATTTAGAATTTTTGGAATTAGATTTTACTCCCACTGGTTCTGTTACTCTAGAAAATGAATTTGAAAAAGTCAAAAAAGAAGGTGATGAATCTTATGAGTTGGGAATAAATAGAAAACGCCCTGATTTAGTAATTGAGGTGGTTGTTAGTAGTGGAGGAATTGATAAACTGGAAGCATACAAACGGTTACAAATTCCTGAAGTTTGGTTTTGGATGAATGATGAATTATTGTTTTATAGTTTAGGAAATGAGGGATATGAAGCTGTTAGTAAATCCCAACTTTTACCGAGTTTAGATGTAGATTTATTGATCCGTTGTATTAATATAGAAAATCATGCACAAGCACTGCGGGAATTTCGAGCAGGGATAAAAATAACAGGATAGGATAAAAATTGTAGAAACTTCTACTCAAGATTATACCTTTGCCAACTTTTATGTGATAGTTGCTATTAAATGCGATCTTGCCAATATTTTGGTTTGCGACTACAGTGCATAACTGCTACAATTAGAATGTATTCATCTTCTATGGTATAGAGTATTCCATAGGGAAATTTATGCACTAAACACCGACGAATATCTTCATCAGTAACCGGATAGCGTTTAGGTGATTCAATAATTCTGAAAATAGCATCTTCAACAGCGTTGATAAAATTTTGTGCTGTTTCAATTTCATTTTCTGCATAAAATTGGACTGCTTCTGAGTATTCTGTTAATGCAGCCGGATGGAAATTATATTTCATTTTTCATCTTTCTAAAATTTGTCTGATTTGAGCTAAAGCTATTTCTCCAGAAATTGGCTCAACGGTATGATTTCTTATTTCATTCCGGCGTTTTTTAGCTTCTGTGTTCCAAGTTTTTTGGATATTTTCATCAATATCAGATTCTAGACTTTCAATTAATTTTTCTACTAAAAATACTCGGCTAGAACTGGGTAAAGACAAGGCTTCCTGAATTAATTCTTCAACTGATAGCATAACTATTTATATTCCCTGTAAATTGAATTGAGAATAGGAACAAACAAAGACTTTATCCACAAGCTATTTTATCATTCTTTCTGTGGAAATGTCATATTGACAATGACTGTGTTTCTACATTATCTGGTTTTAACTAAATTGCATCGTGTATTTCTCTAGTGCAACCGTTTTATTTCAAACACCTTCTATCAACCAGTAAAAATTTTACCAGAAAGTTGACTTAGACTTAATAGGTGTGTACTATAGATTAGTCTGTATATTTCATAGGTGAGTATATGTCTCGTGTATTAGAAGCAGTAATAAATACTCTTGATAGTTTAATAAAGGAAGAAGGTTCTCTTTTTCACCGCTTAACTGTTGCGTCTAAGAGCATGGAGACTATTTGCGCTGAGTTAAATGTTCCAAAAATCAGGGAATCTACTCCAGAAGACATAAGAGAACAGGTTAAAAAAGTTGCACAACTTTTAAACAGTTTAGATACAGCGACCGGTAAGGATAAACTTGAAGAAGTAGTTGATGAGATAATGGCTTTATATCATGTTTCTATGAAACAACGAAATTATTAACTAAAAAAATATAATTTTAGGTATCATAGGTAATATTTAAAGCTATTTTTTAGCAAGATAGCTTATTTTTATTTGGGGTCGCTTATGGATAGCAGTTCACAGATTGATACTGTTCAAAAGTTTGCAGATGTTATTGGTAATAATGATGACCTCTGGAGTCTTCTGGTTGGAAGAGAAGTTAGTCGCTTTGATAACCACTTTAAATACAAACATTCCACAAAAGATATCCAGGGTACAACATTTCGCAAAGAAGGAAAAGTTATTGAAATAAAACATTTGAAAACTTCTAAATTATTACTAAGAGTAGATTATGGAACTGGATATATTTTGATGTATGAAAAAAATCAATTTATTCAAATGTTTAATCAAATCTCACCTCCTTTAATGCAAGAAAATATTTTTGGCTTAACACTAATAACAAACTTGAAGGAAAGCAGACAAGAGAAAAAAATATCTTTAATACAAAACCAAAATGATGAATTTAATAATAACCTTCTTAACATTGATACTGTTAAAAAGTTTGCAGAGGTTATTGGTGATCATGATGACCTATGGAAGTTTTTAATAGGAAAAGAAGTAATTCGTTTTATTCCAGAAATTACATATGGAATGCAAGGAAAAATTTTAAGCATATATATAAAATATCAAGAGGTATTAATTACAGTCAATTACAAAAATAAATTTCATATCGAATACGATAAAGATTTTTTTGTGGAAATTTTTAATACAATACACCCACCAATTTTTTTAAAAGAAATACTTGTATTAGTAGAAGTTGAGCAAGAGAAAAAAAGGATAAAGGCTGAAAAAATTGAGGCTCAAAGAATAGAAGATCAGAGACGAGAATTTGAAAAATTAGAAGCTCAAAAACGTGAAAATGAAAGACTGGAAACTCAAAGATTAGAAATTGAAAGAAGAAATGCTCAAAAACTATCTTTACTACAAAATATAAAAGACGAATTTGAAAACAACTTTCTTAATGCCGACAACTTTTATCAACTTCATTGTACTGAATACATATCTTTTCAAGAATATAAATCTGAAAAATCAAAGTACATACAAAATTGGGTGAAAACAAATTTAAACTCCTCTCCTGATATTGAACAAGCAGCAGCAATTGGCACTATTGAAAATCATATACAAGTAATAGCTAGGGCTGGTAGTGGTAAAACATCAACCTTAGTCCACCGAGCAATATTTTTACGGAAACATTGTGGTATTGCACCAGGGGAAATGTTGCTTTTAGCCTTCAATCGCAAAGCAGCAGACGAAATGCGAGAACGTCTAAAGTTAGAATTACAAAATTCTGTTCCCCATACAATGACTTTCCATGCCTTAGCTTATGCCTTAGTTCATCCTGAAAATATTCTTTTTGATGAACCAGATGGAGAACAGAACCAAAGCCGCGCTCTACAGATTGTAATTGATGATTGCTTGCGCCACCCAATATTTTATGCAAAAATACGCGATTTGATGATGGCAGCATTTCATGAAGACTGGGAGCGCATAATTTCAGGTGGCTATGATAAAACTCCAGAAGAAATGCTTCGTTATCGTCGCTCATTGCCAAGAGAAGGAATTGATGGTAACTACTATAAATCTTTTGGTGAAAAACTAATTGCTGACTTTTTATTTGAACATGATATTAAATACAAGTATGAGCGTAACTTTTGGTGGAATGGCATAAATTACCGTCCTGATTTTACAATATTTACTGGAGAAAAGCAAGGAATAGTTATTGAATATTTTGGACTAGAAGGAGATCCAGATTATGATGAGATGTCTCATGAAAAGCGAGAATATTGGGCAAATCGTCCTAACTGGCAGTTAATAGCATTATCACCAAGACCTCTTAAAGATCAAGGAGCAGAAGTTTTTTGTGAATTACTCAAAGATAAGTTAGAAAATTTAGGTATTCAATGTAATCGTCTAAGTGAAGAAAAAATTTGGTTAAAGATAAAAGATAGATCAATAGATAGATTTACGACAGTATTAAAAGGATTTATTCAACGATGCCGTAAACTTTCTTTAACTTCAGAAAAGTTAGTACAAATTATTTATAAACACGAATGTGTGAGTAAGATTGAAGAACAATTTTTGGATTTAGCATATAGATTTTATAACTTCTATTTAAGATGTCTTGAAGATAGAGGTGAAGAAGATTTTGATGGACTAATGCAGAAAGCGGTGGAAGTAGTTGCATCAGGACAAACTATATTTCGCCGTAGATTAGGAACTGGTGATTTAAAAAATCTCAGATACATCATGATTGATGAATATCAAGACTTTTCGGAACTATTCTATAATTTAATAGCAGCAATAAGAAAGCAAAATCCTCAAGCCCTCTTTTTCTGTGTTGGTGATGACTGGCAATCTATTAATGGTTTCGCTGGTTCTGACCTCCGATTTTATCAGAATTTTCACCAATTTTTCCAGCCATCACAGCAATTAAATATATCTACAAATTACCGTTCAGCTTATTCTATTGTTGGTATTGGTAATAAGTTAATGCAAGGATTGGGTACTCCTGCTCGCGCTCATAAAACCATGTCAGGAATAGTAAATATTGCTGATATGTCTAGCTTTGAACCAACTCCTACAGAGCAAGAAAATTATCCTGGAGATAATATAACACCTGCTATTTTACGTCTAATTAACAAGACTGTTAAAGAAGGTAAAAAAGTAGTATTACTCAGTCGAAAAAATAGTTTACTTTGGTATGTGAATTATAAAAATCAAAAGAGTCAATATAAAAATGGTACACTTGATAGTTTTTTAGAATTAGTGCGCTCATACCTTCCTGAAGAATCAAAAAAATCAGTAACTATATCAACTGCACACAAATATAAAGGTCTTCAAAAAGATGTAGTTATAATACTTGATGCTATTCCTCGTTGTTATCCCTTGATACATCCTGATTTAATGTTTACCCGTGTCTTTGGTGATAGCATTGAGTCTGTAGTAAATGAAGAAAGACGTTTATTTTATGTGGCTTTAACTCGTGCAGTTGAAACTTTATTTATTATCACAGAAAGTAAAAATTCATCACCTTTCCTTGAAGAATTAAACAGCAGAACGGCAATTTCTGTATTAAATTGGTCAGATTATCAAACTTTTATTGGTGTGGGGACTATACGGTATATTACTGTTAAAGTTGGCAATCAGGATGGTAAAGGTAGCAACGGTACTATTGCAATTAAAGACCTGCTCAAACCTGAAGGCTATGTTTGGAAACCAGAGGTTTGGCCTGCTTGGTGTCGCACCTATCCAGCAGAAGGTTTTTCAGTTCAACAATATTTCAATAACGCAAATTGGATTTCTCAAGCTGTGGGAATTGAAGTGCGGTTTTATGACGACGGGGAAAATAAATCAGAAGTTTATCGTGTAAATCAAGGTCAATACTACTTGGTTAATGAAAATGAGGAGTAAAAGCAATCAATCCTTCCCATTCCCATAAGAAAACCGCCTGTAAGTGCAAAAAATAACAACAAGCGGTTTTCTAACATATTTACAAACTGAATTAGCTACTAGAAACACTTGTTGCTAATTCTGCTAACCGTTCCTGTTGATCTTGCGATATACAAGATTGAATCACCGTCTCTATATCACCTTCCAACACAGGATTAAGGGTAAAATTTTGACCTAAACGGTGGTCAGTCACCCGGCTATCTTTATAATTGTAAGTGCGAATTTTTTCCGAACGAGAACCCGTACCCACCTGCGATCGCCGCATGGAAGTCACAGCTTCTTGTTGTTCTCGTAACTTCATTTCATACAACTTAGCCCGGAGAATTTGCATTGCCCGTTCTTTATTCTGTAACTGGCTTCGCTCTTCTGTACAGAAAATACGGATACCAGTAGGTTTGTGAAACAAATCGGCAGCTGTTTCCACCTTGTTTACGTTTTGTCCACCCGCACCACCAGAACGGGCCGTACTCATTTCAATATCCTTAGGATCAATATGGATTTCCACTTCATCCACTTCTGGCATAATCGCTATAGTCGCCGTCGAAGTGTGAACCCTTCCCCCAGATTCCGTTGCTGGTACGCGCTGTACACGATGTACACCAGATTCAAACTTCAGCTTACTGTAAACACTATCACCTTGAATTTCTAGAATTACTTCCTTAAACCCGCCCATTTCTCCCAAGGACTCGCTGACTAGCTTCACTTTCCACCCTTGGGTATCAGCGTAACGGGAATACATCCGCAGTAAATCTCCTGCCCATATACTAGCTTCATCACCACCAGTACCAGCGCGAATTTCCAACATAATATTTTTATCATCGTTGGGGTCACGGGGTAGCAATAAGACCTTTAAACGGCCTTCTAAATATTCCAGTTTTTCTTCTAATTCACTAACCTCCAAAGCTGCCATTTCATGCAACTCTGGATCGCCATTGGACTCTTTGAGTATCTGACGCGCCCCAACCAATTCATCCTGGGCTGTTTTCCAAGTTTCGTAGGTATTAACCACCTCTTCCAAAGAAGAACGAGACTTAGCAATTTTTTGATACTCATCAGGATTACTAGCAGTATCAGGATCAGCTAAACGACGTGTTAATTCATTAAAGGTTTGTTCAACAGATTTAAGTTTCTCCAGTAGATATGTTTCTGCCATGATGACTAAATAATCTCCTTAAAAATAACAAGTTGGCTCAAGCATTAAATGACAACAGACCCAGCACGATCATGCAGGGTCGTCCATGGCTTACGCCACGCTACGCTATCAACAGCTACAGCCAACCAGCTACTTCTGATTATCGTCGCCAGTTTGAGTGCTGGACATACCATATTTACGGAGGAAGCGTTCCACACGACCCTCAGTATCAATAATTTTCTGAGTACCAGTGTAAAAGGGGTGATTTCCAGACCAAACATCTACGTGTAGTTCGGGTTTAGTTGAACCAATAGTCATAACGACTTGACCGTTACAGTAGACTTTAGCGTCTGGATACCATTGGGGGTGAATATCGGGTTTAGCCATTGTTTTGTTGTTGTGAATCTATCAAAAATTATAACTAGACATTGGGTATTGAGATAAGTAGGTGACAGGGGACAGGTAAAAACCTCACTTTTGACATCTTTATGCTGACTCCTGTACAGACGTTTCGCCGAAACGTATCTACTGACTCCCAGTCTAACGTTTGGAGTATTGAGGTGCTTTGCGAGCTTTGTGCAAACCGTATTTTTTCCGTTCCTTAGCTCGTGGATCACGAGTTAAATAGCCTTCAGTTTTCAAAGGTGAACGGTTATCTGGATCAAGCTGACATAAAGCGCGGGCAACACCCAAGCGAATAGAATCAGCTTGTCCTGTTAACCCACCACCTTCAGCTTTTACCAAGATGTTATATTCGCTTTCCAATCCCAATGTTTCCAAAGGTGCTTTTATTGATCCTAAGTAGTTAGGATTGAATTGGAAATACAATTCCCCATCTTTACCGTTAACAATCAATTTTCCTTCACCGGGAACTAGGCGGACACTAGCAACTGAGGACTTACGGCGACCAGTTCCCCAGTAAACGGCTCTACCGCTAGTAGTTTCTGCTACTTGCATTAATTTTCTCCAGGAATTGTACTAATTGTGAGTTCTTTGGGTTTTTGTGCTGCATGAGGATGAGTTGGTCCTGCATACACCTTGAGTTTGGTAAATAACTGTTTACCCAAACTATTCTTAGGTAGCATACCTTTGACAGCGTGTTCAAGAATTCTTTCTGGTAAGCGCTGTTGCAACTTAGCAAAGGTTTCTGTTTTCATGCCACCAGGACGGCCAGAATGGCGACGGTAAACTTTTTGAGTACGCTTTTTGCCTGTAACTGCCACTTTCTCAGCATTGATAATAATGACAAAATCCCCCGTATCTAAATGGGGAGTATATTCAGCTTTTCTTTTCCCTCTGAGGATCATGGCGACCTCACTAGCAAGACGACCCAGACGTTTGTCTGTAGCATCTACTACGTACCAATCGCGCTCAAGAGATGCTTGAGGGGGAAGGTAGGTTTTAGTCATTTTTTGTTTTTGTCCTTTGTCAGTTGTCAGTTTTCCTTTGTCATGATTCATAACCCATGACTAAGTATGGTTGGGTGTCATACCAGATTTTTTCTGGAAAGGGAAAATCAGTATAGCCCACTCTCAACAAGCATAAACCCTGGGCAGGTGCAGAATATTTAACTTCCTCCCGCCGTTCCTGTTGCCAGATATCCGTAAAGCTATCTGGCGCCCGTTGTCCAGAACCTACTTCTACTAACATTCCTATTAACAGCCGCACCATGCCATATAAAAATCCATTAGCTTGGATTTCAACATGAATAAATGATCCACTACGATGGCATTCTACTGCTTGCACTTCTACCCAGGAATGTGATCTAGCTGAACCAGCCCTTTGGAAAGCAGATAAATGATGTTTTCCAAGTAGGGGTATCAGGGCAGATGTCATTAATGATTCATCCAAAGGTGCATAGTAATAATGCCAACTGAAAGCTTGTGCAAATAAATTTGGTAGCTGTTCAGTATAGATTGTGTAGCGATATCGTCGGTAAACTGCGCTAAAACGAGCGTGCCAACTTTCACTTACACTGGCTGATGCCCTGATTAATACATCCGGGGGCAAATAGCCATTGAGAACCTTTGCCCACCTGTGTGCAGGAATTAAAGTTGTAGCTTGAAAATGGGCTACTTGAGCAGCCGCATGAACTCCAGAATCAGTTCTACCTGCTCCATGGAGTGTCACGTGATACCCTAGAACAGTTGCTATAGCTGTTTCTATCTCTTCTTGGACAGTACGCTGCCCTTTTTGTCTTTGCCAGCCGTGAAAACGAGTACCTAAATACTGAATAACTAAGGCTACTCGCTGAGTCTGATTTTGCTGGCGGCTTTCTAACATAGTTGTTTGTCAGTTGTCAGTTGTCAATTGTCAGTTGTTTTTTCTTTGCCACTGACTAATGACCAATGACTAATAACTTTAAACCAGTTCAATAATCGCCATTTCAGCATTATCACCGCGACGGGGTACTGTATGCAAAATGCGAGTATAACCACCTTGACGGTTAGCATAGCGAGTAGGAGCTTGCTCAAATAGTGCATGAACTAAGGTTTTATCGTAGATATAACCTAATGCTTCCCGACGCGATGCTAAAGAGCCATCTTTAGCTAAGGTAATCATTTTGTCTACTTTACTACGGAGAACTTTAGCTCTGACTAAAGTTGTAGTAATTTTGCCATGACGGATCAATTCTGTTGTCAAAGCTCTGAGGAGAGCGCGACGTTGATCCGCTGGTTTACTAAGTTGTTTGACTCGGCAACGATGACGCATAACAATGCACTAATGAATTATAACTTTGCTTTAGGCGTTTTTAGAGCTTCTTTCTTGAGGTAAAGTAATACCTAAACGGCGCTGTAAAGCTTCAACCACTTCTTCGGCAGATTTTTGACCAAAGTTTTTGATTTCTAATAGGTCTTCTTGGGTGTAATCCAATAAGTCAGCTACAGAATTTACTTGAGCGCGTTTAAGACAGTTATAAGCTCTGACAGATAACTGCAACTCTTCAATGGGAATTTGAGCAGTAGGATCATCTGGGATATCTGAACCTATATCCGTTGGTTCTAGGGAGATATCTTTGAGTGGGTTAAATAAATCTACCAAAATTCCAGCGGCCGATGATAGTGCTTCTTGAGGAGAAATACTGCCATTAGTCCATACTTCCAACAGTAATCTGTCTTTCAAAGAGCCATCGCCACGGGCTTCCTCAACACTATAGTTGACTTTCCGCACAGGCATAAACACTGAGTCAATTTGGAGAAAATCCAAAGATGTGGCTTCCTCTCTGCCTCGCTCAACTGTGCGGTAGCCTTTGCCTCTCTCAATCCGAAATTCCATTTCCAGTTTTCCACCTTCGGCGATGGTGGCAATATACTGGGTGGGATCTATTACTTCTACTTCACTAGGTAAGTCGAAATGCGCTACAGTAACTGTTGCTGGTCCGTTAACGAGTAAACGACCGATTTGGGGTTGAGAAGAATAACTTTTCAGAATGACATCCTTCATTCGCATCAGAATTTCCAGTACGTCTTCCCGCACACCTGGAACTGTTGCAAACTCATGGGTAACACCAGCAATTCTCACTGCTGTTACTGCTGTCCCTTCTAAATTAGAAAGCAAAACCCGCCGCAACGCGTTGCCAACAGTTGTTCCCTGACCACGCTCTAGGGGTTCTAGAACAAACTTACTGTTATAGCTCCGACTTTCTTCAGCATTAGACTCTACACATTCAATTTGAAACTGCGCCACGGAGTAGCCTCCCTTGTTAAGGTGCTGCTAGAAGGCAAATTGCCTCTCGAATTTTCTTTGATGCTCTGAAGTTTTTTTGAGGACATCATTTGTGTTTACATATAGTTAACGGTGATACCTCAAGACCACAGGCATTATTGTTTCATTTTTACAAAGTTGACTAGCCTTTCCCAGAGAAAAAACTAACGCACTATGAAAATAATTCTTAAACGAACTTATTTACCCCATGCGTTTAAGTTGGGTATGTATTCGCTTGGGGAAAATAGTTCCAAATCACAAACCACTGAGGGCATTGTTAAAATTTCCCTGGTTTTCCGCCTTTTGGCTGACCAAACTAGGTTCTGTTTACACTCGACGGCGCTTGGGTGGACGGCAACCGTTATGAGGTATAGGGGTAATATCCCGAATGAGTGTAATTTCTAAACCTGCACCTTGTAGCGCTCGAATAGCTGTTTCTCGTCCTGCACCTGGACCGCTAACCATGACCTCGATTTGTCTCATACCTTGGTCAGTTGCCCTTCTGGCGGCACTTTCAGCAGCAGTTTGTGCGGCAAAGGGTGTTCCTTTTTTCGCGCCTTTAAATCCACTAGAACCAGCACTTGCCCAGGAGATCACATCTCCATTTTGATCGGTAATAGTGACAATGCTATTGTTGAAAGTAGACTGAATATAGGCAATTCCATTGGGAACATTACGTTTTTGCTTTTTGCTCCCGGATTTTTTAGTTGGTTGTCTAGCCATATTTGTTGAGTAAATTGAAGGTACAACCCGCTGTGATCAGCAAGGTTAAAAAAATTATTTGCCAGGAGCTTTCTTCTTACCTGCCACGGTCTGTCTTCTACCACGTCTAGTTCTGGCATTGGTACGAGTTCTTTGTCCACGGACTGGTAAGCCCATACGGTGTCTCCGACCTCTGTAACAACCAATATCAACTAGACGCTTGATGCTCATGCCTTCTAAGCGGCGTAAATCCCCTTCAACTTGATAGTTGCTTTCGATTTCCCCTCTCAGGGCTGTTACCTCGGCATCAGAAAGGTCTTTGACGCGGGTATCTGGATTTACACCAGTAGCTGCAAGAATTTTCTGTGATCTAGTTAAGCCAATTCCGTAAATGTATGTGAGACCAATTTCAACACGCTTATCGCGTGGAAGGTCTACTCCGGAAATCCGTGCCACAATGAATCTCTCCCTATTATTTTCTTAATTGCAGTTAACAAAACGTGATGGCATAACCTTGTGTTAGGCAATAGCATCATTACTAGTGAAGGAGTTACAACCTGAAAATGAAAATTCAAATAGTTTTCACTTCTGACTCCTGCTGTAATCATCGCGGTTTTAACTTTGATAACTAATGTTTATCCTTGGCGTTGTTTGTGTTTGGGATTTTCACAAATCACCATCACGCGACCACGACGTTTGATCACGCTACATTTTTCACAAATTTTCTTGACTGAGGCTCTGACTTTCATGCCTTTTAAAATTGACTCCAAATAGTAAATTATAGCATTTCTAGAAGAAATATTTCAGTTCTGTAACTAGAAAAATACCAGTTGATTTATGGTAAGATCCTCTACATAGATTTATTTCTTCCGCAGACGATAGGTGATTCTACCTTTGGTTAAGTCGTAGGGTGTCAATTCTACTTTGACCCGATCGCCAGGTAAAATCTTGATGTAATTACGACGGATTTTCCCAGAAATGTGTGCTAGAACATTAAATCCGTTATCTAGGTCAACACGAAACATTGCATTAGGCAATGATTCGGTGACAGTTCCTTCCATTTCAATTAAATCTTGCTTAGACAAGTTTTTTCCTCAACTCAACAATCTCCTATTGTCCTTATTGCATGGGCATAAAGAACACAGTTAGAGAAAATATATCAACAGTTTATTAATATATCTTAGCTAAAATTGACTTACGCCTGACTTAGAAGATAGGGCAGAGGTAATAGGCTAAAAAAAATTTTTATTTTATCCCTAACCACACAGACCGCTACCCCTGGTTTTATCTAAGCAGCTATGATATTTTTCAAATCAGAAAAAACTTCTTCTTGGGACTGATTACCGTTGACATTTAAGAGTTTCTGGCGATCGCTGTAATATGTAATCAAGGGTGCTGTTTCATCGCGGTAGATTTCTAAGCGGCGACGAATTACTTCTTCAGTATCATCTTTGCGCCCGCGTCCTAATAATCGCTTAATCACAACCTCATCAGGTGCATCTAGATTGATCACTTTTTCACCACCTTCGTGGAGACTGATTAGTAGTTCACCCAAAAACTTGGCTTGTGTAACTTTACGAGGAAAGCCATCTAAAATCCAACCTGTTTGAGCATCGGGTTGTTTCAGGCGTTCTTCGACCATATCTTCTACTAATTTGTCTGGGACTAATTCGCCTTTATCCATGAAACTTTGGGCTTGCATTCCCAAATTTGTTTGATCTTGAATAGCTTGGCGTAAAATATCACCTGTAGAAATATGGGGAATCTGTAAAAATTCAGCCAGATTTTTGGACTGAGTTCCTTTTCCTGCTCCTGGGGGTCCCAAGAAGATTAATCGCGTCACTATTGTTTCACCATTCCTTCATATCGCTGAGATATAACATACGTTTGGATCTGTTTAGCAGTATCAATTGCTACACCCACTAAAATTAACAAAGATGTTGCACCCAGACCTTTAAAGGTGGGAACTTTCAAAGCACTTTCTACGGCTGTAGGAATAATAGCCACTAAGCCTAAAAAGATCGCGCCTAAAAAAGTCAGTCGGTTTGTGACTCTTTCGATATACTCACTAGTAGCTTTACCGGGACGAATACCAGGAATACTAGAACCCATTTTTTTCAAGTTTTGAGCTACATCCACTGGGTTGAGAATCAACGATGAATAGAAATAACTGAAGAAAACAATGGAAGTTAAGTAAACAAGTGCGTATACCCAAGGAGCAGAACCACCAGGACTCAGATAGGTATTAACAATGTTGGCTAATTCTTGATTTTTGGCAAAATTGGCAACTAACAGTGGCAAACTCAGGATTGCTGCTGCAAAAATAATGGGCATGACACCACCGGAATTAAGCCGGAGGGGTAAATAACTGCGTTGTTCAGCTAAAACTCTTCTACCCACTTGACGACGGGCAGAAATAATGGGGATACGGCGCATTCCTTCCTGGACAAAGACAATTCCCAGAATCGTGGCCAAGAAAACTAGCACCAAAACTATGACCCGACCGACAATTTCCCTACCACCAACTTGTACTAAGTCAATGGTGTCACCCAAGGATTTTGGCAGGGAAGCTACAATGTTGACAAAAATCAACAAAGATGCACCATTACCAATACCCCGTTCTGTAATGAGTTCTGATGCCCACATGACGAACATTGAACCAGCAGTTAGGGCGATCGCCGTTTCTGCTACAAACACAAGGCCAGGATTCAGGGCGAATTGTTGCAAAAATAATGCCGAAAAAGCCACACTTTGAATAATTGCCCAAACTACAGTCACATAACGGGTAATTTGTGATATTTTCCGCCGACCCGCCTCACCTTCATTTTTCTGTAAATTTTCTAAAGATGGAACAGCAGCGGTCAGCAATTGGATAATAATGGAGGCATTAATGAAAGGTAAAATCCCCAAGGCGAATACGCCCAAAGTAGACAATCCCCGCCCCGAAAATATATCCAATAAGCCAAAGATGGAATTATTGCCCGATATAGCTTCAGCAAACCGCTGGCGATCAATTCCTGGTACTGGTAAAAAGATACCCAGACGAACCAAAATTAAAATACCGACAGTAACAAGCAGCCTACCTCTAAGTCCGGCTGCTTGTGCCATCTGCATAAAAGTTTCTTGAGCCGTTGGGGCTTTGTCTCGACTGATCATAGAGTTTTACCTTTGAAGTCTTAACTATGATTTACGTGATTCATTATGATGAAGATGATTAGGGTATCTGTTGACCAATGATCTCTTCCCCAATGACCAAGAGATAAGATTTTTCATCCTGACTATAATTCATCTGATGAAGATGATTAGGGTATCTATTAACCAAGGATCTGTTCCCCAATCACCAGGTGCTGTTGCAATTTGCACCTCTCATCTTTCATGCACTTTCACAACTTCCACCAGCAGCCTCTATTTTAGTGCGGGCTTGTCCTGTGAAAGCGGCTGCTTTTACCTGAAGAGGAACGGTCAATTCTCCATTACCCAAAATTTTCAATGGACCCTTAACAGCAGTGAGGATACCTGCTGCTTGCAAAGATTCCAAAGTTACTTCTGAATTAGGAGGTAGGTTAGTTAACTTCTCTACATTAATCGTAGTGTAAATTTTCCGGTTAACGACGGGGAAGCCTTTGAGTTTCGGTATCCGACGATACAATGGTTGTTGACCACCTTCAAAACCCGGTCTTGTACCGCTACCAGAACGGGATTTTTGACCACGCATCCCTAGACCAGCACTTGCACCTTGTCCAGCGGAAATACCTCTACCTACGCGCTTACGGCGTTTTTTTGAGCCTTTTTGGGGCTTAAGATCGTTGAGTCTCATTTTGGGTTGGGATTTTAGATTTTAGATTTTGGATTGAGAATCTGATACCAGGATTGACTAAATATAGAGTTTCTCAATGGCAATACCGCGATCTTCGGCCACTTCAGTCAATGTCCGTAGGGTAGATAGAGCATTTACTGCGGCTCTAGCGTTGTTTAAAGGATTGTTAGAACCAAGTTGTTTAGCGAGAATATTACGTATTCCTGCCAACTCTAATACAGTCCGTACAGCACCCCCGGCAATTACACCTGTACCTGGTGCGGCTGGACGCATCATTACTTTAGCTCCACCACCAACACCGTCAATGGGGTGAGGAATGGAATTAGATTTGGTAATAGGGATGTCAATTAGATGTTTTTTACCATCAGCGACACCTTTTTTAACTGCACCAATTACATCTGATGCTTTCCCAACGCCTACTCCAACTTGTCCACGTTCATTACCAACAACGACAATGGCACGGAAGCTGAGTTTTTTACCACCTTTGACGACTTTACTCACCCGGCGGATTTGGATAACTCGCTCTTGCCAGTTGGTTTCTTCTTTTTTTGTACGGCTTGCTTTACGACGACCGGTTACCATAATCAATGCTCTCTTTTAGTTGTCAGTTGTCAGTTGTCAGTTGTCAGTTGTCAGTTGCTACTGACTATTGACTACTGACGGACTTAGAAATCTAAACCAGCCTCACGTGCCGCCTCGGCTAGTGCTTTAATACGACCATGATAGAGGTTGCCACCACGATCAAATACGACTTTGGTGATCCCTTTTTCTAGTGCGCGTACAGCTACCAATTTGCCAACTTGTATAGATGCTTCACAGTTAGCGCCAGAAGCAATATGAGATTTCAATTCTGGTTCTACTGTTGATGCAGCTACTATTGTTTCCTGTTTGGTATCATCAATGACTTGAGCATAAATATGCTCGTTGGATCGGAATATAGATAAGCGTGGACGTTCAGGTGAACCGTTAACTTTGCCACGAACGCGGCGATGACGACGCTGTTTGGATTCTCTACGTGTAAGTTTCATGTTTACTTCTTACCACCCTTACCAGTCTTACCAGCTTTGCGTCTGACCACTTCACCGGCATAGCGAATACCTTTGCCTTTATAGGGTTCAGGTGGACGAACGGCGCGAATTTTAGCTGCTGTATTACCTACAATTTCTTTGTCATAACCAGTGACTATGACATTAGTAGTACCTTCTACGGCAAATTGAATGCCCTCTGGTGGTTCAATTTGCACTTGATGGCTATAACCCATGTTTAAAACTAGGTTACGACCTTGGACTTGGGCGCGATAACCAACCCCTTGAATTTCCAAACGGCGTTGGAAACCTTGGGAAACTCCCTCCACCATGTTAGCCACTAGGGTGCGGCTCAAACCGTGCATCTGTCTGGATGTGCGGGTTTCATCACGACGGGTTACTAGTAATGTTTCTCCTTCTTGGGAAAGAATGACATTGTTAGGTAGTTCACGGGAAAGCTCACCTTTTGGACCTTTCACCACTACTTTGACACCATCAATCGCCACTTGTACTTTGGCGGGGATAGTAATTGGACGTTTACCAATACGAGACATGATTTTTTGTTCTTTGTCAGTTGTTGTTTGTCAGTTGTCAGTTGTTCGTTGTTTTGCCACTGACCAATGACCAATGACGACTACCAAACGTAGCAAAGCACTTCACCACCTAGATTTTGGCGGCGTGCTTCGCGGTCAGTCATAATGCCACTAGATGTAGAAATAATGGCAATACCGATACCGCCTAACACTCTTGGTAATTCTTTTCTATTGGAGTAAACACGTAAACCTGGTTTACTCACTCGCTTTAAGGCAGTAATTAAGGGCTGGCGATTTTTACCTTTGTATTTCAGGGAAATAACTAGGTTACGCTTTACTCCTTCTCCTGCTTCTTCAACTTCCGCAATAAAGCCTTCTTCTTGAAGTACCTTAGCAATACTCCGAGTCATTTTGGTTGCTGGTACTTGCGTAGTTTGATGCTTCGCCATATTGGCATTGCGGATGCGCGTCAGCATATCTGCAATTGTGTCGTTAGCCGCCATCGTTCCCTCTTTAGATGAACTTATTGATCACGAAAGGGCATTCCCATTTCCTTAAGTAAGGCGCGGCCCTCTTCGTCGGTTTTTGCTGTGGTAATGATGGAAATATCTAAACCACGGACTTGATCGATGCTGTCGTATTCGACTTCTGGAAATATTAGCTGTTCACGGACACCTAGAGTGTAGTTACCACGTCCGTCAAAGCTTTTGGCACTGACACCACGAAAGTCTCTAATTCTGGGTAGTGTAAGGTTAATCAGGCGATCTAAGAAAGCATACATCCGTTCACCTCTCAGCGTCACCATAATGCCTACTGGCATACCTTGACGAATTTTAAAGCCAGCGATCGCTTTCTTTGCTCGTGTAACTACAGGTTTTTGTCCAGTGATCAGGGCAATTTCGTTTAAAGATGCTTCCAGTGACTTAGCATTTTGAGCAGCTTCTCCCAAACCTCTATTTACAGTTACCTTAATCACCTTGGGTACTTGATGTACATTGGTGTATTGAAACTGATTAATCAATTTGGGGGTAATTGTCTCTTGATATACAGTTTTCAGTCTTGTTGTGGCCATAGTGTTCTGTCCTTATTTTCCCTGGGCTTGGTCAGGGAATTTTAGATTTGGGATTTGGGATTTGGGATTTAAGATTTCGGTAGAAAATCTCAAATCTGATCCTCATTCACCAGTTTATTTATCAAGAATTTCACCTGTTTTTTTAAGCATTCTCACTTTCTTTCCTTCGGAGGTGAAAGTGTAGCAAACCCGACTAGCAACGTTTTGCTTGGTAGAATAGAGCATAACATTGGAGCTATGGATGGGATACTCCTTAGTCACTATTTGCCCCGATTCGCCTTCCTGCTGGGGTTTAACGTGCTTGGTTTTAATGTTGACACCTTTGACAAGCACTTTGCTCAGTTGTGGTAGTGCTTGAATCACTTCACCAACTTTGCCTTTATCTTTACCAGCGATGACTTGAACGGTATCACCGGTTTTGACGTGCATTTTATGAAAAACTTTGGGTTGTGGCTGCTTTGCCATTACAGCACCTCCGGAGCCAGAGAAACAATTTTAGTAAAGTTTTTGTCACGCAGTTCTCGAGCTACGGGTCCAAATACCCGTGTACCTCTAGGATTACCTTCTTTGTTGATAATCACTGCGGCGTTATCATCAAAGCGGATACTCATACCACTATCACGGTTAATAGCTTTCCGTGTCCGCACAATTACTGCTTCCACAACATCTGACTTTTTAACCGCCATGTTGGGTGAAGACTCTTTAACAACAGCGATAATTCTATCGCCTACGCCACCGTAACGGCGGTTGCCTGCACCTAATACGCGGATGCACATTAGCTTTTTAGCACCGCTATTATCTGCGACATTCAGATAAGATTGGGGTTGAATCACAACTGCTCTCTCTTTTGGGTTCGTTGTAGCTTTTGATACAACGGTTTACGTTGTAGCTTTGGTGTTGAGGATTTCTGTAACTTGCCAACGCTTAGTTTTACTAAGGGGTCTAGTTTCTTGAATCCGCACGCGATCGCCTACTTTACACGTATTTTCTTCATCGTGAACCTTATAGCGGCGGGTTTGAACTACAATTTTGCCGTACTTGGGGTGAGGAGCGCGGTTTTCTATGGCTACTACCACAGTTTTTTGCATTTTATCGCTCACTACCAAGCCAACTCGTTCTTTGACTGCCATAATCTCCTACTTTTGTTCTTCGTCTGATTTGCTGGCTGACCTTTTCCGTTCTCCTTCTACTGTTAGCAGTTGGGAGAGACGATGGCGGGCGTGTTTAAACTGGTGGGGCTTTTCTAGTTGTCGAGTAGCTTTTTGTAACCGCAACTGGAACAGTTGTTTTTTAACGGCGACAATTTCCTCGGACAGTTGTTCGTCACTTAATTCTCTAGCTTCCGCAATTTTGGGAAGAGGCATAACCTACTCCTGCTCCTGTGGTTGAGAGCGCACAATAAATTTGGTCTTAATTGGCAATTTAGCATCAGCCAATCGCATAGCTTCGCGGGCGGTTTCTTCAGCAACACCGGCGATTTCAAACATAATCCGGCCGGGTTTGACTACAGCTACCCAGAATTCTGGAGAACCTTTACCAGAACCCATCCGGGTTTCAGCAGGACGCATGGTAATGGGTTTATCTGGGAAAATGCGAATCCAGATTTTACCACCCCTGCGAATATAACGAGTCATTGCCCGACGGGAAGCCTCGATTTGCCGTGAGGTAATCCAAGATGGTTCTTGGGCTTGGAGTCCAAAGTCCCCAAAGTTTAGGGTACTACCACGGCTGGCAAGACCTTCCATGCGTCCGCGTTGTTGTTTGCGGAATTTAGTTCTTCTAGGACTTAACATGATTTGTCAGTTGTCAGTTGTCAGTGGTCGGTTGTCAGTTGTCAGCTTGTTTTATTACTGACGATTGACTAAGCTTCATTGGATCGGTCTTCAAACTGCTGACGGCGACGCTGTTGTTGGCGACGACGGGGTTCGCGTTCACGATCGCCACGGTCACGGTCACGTTCTCTGGAGGCTGGGGCGGGAGTTTCTTCCTGTCCAGGAATAATTTCGCCTTTAAATACCCAAACTTTAATGCCGAGAATTCCGTAAATTGTCTTGGCTGTGCAGTAGGAGTAGTCAATGTCAGCACGTAAGGTATGGAGGGGAACTCTACCCTCACGGGTCCACTCTGTGCGGGCAATTTCTGCTCCGTTGAGGCGGCCACTAACTTGAACTTTAATTCCTTGTACACCTGCCCTTTGCGCCCGTTGAATGGCTTGACGGACAACTCGGCGGAATGAAACCCGACGTTCCAATTGTTGAGCAATATACTCGGCAATCAGGTAGGCATCAGCATCAACTCGTTGAACTTCAACAACGTTAATGCGAATTTGGCGATTACCGCCTAAAGCTTCTTGCAGTCCAGTCCGTAATGATTCAATCCCTTGACCACCACGACCTACAACCACACCCGGTCTAGCTGTCCGTACTTCTAGGTCAATTTGATCAGCTTTGCGTTCAATTCTGACTTCGGAAATGCCGGCGTTATTTTGAGCGTATCTACCTAGTTTTTGTTCGATGTATTGACGGAGTTTGTGGTCTTCTTGTAGAAGTTCTGGATAACGGTCAGGTTCTGCAAACCAACGAGATTGGTGTTCTTGAGTTATACCCAGTCGAAAGCCAACTGGATGAATTTTCTGTCCCACAAATGCTTCCTCTAAAATTTCTGACTGTACGCAATTTTGTTGTGTCTGTCTGGCTGTTTACTCAGCGATAGCACCAGGGGCAACAGCGACAGTGATATGACACGTTGGTTTGCGAATTTGGTAAGCTCGACCTTGCGCTCTGGGTTGAAATCGTTTTAGCACTGGTCCTTGGTCAGCATAGGCTTGACTAATTACCAAATTAGCTCTGTCCAAGCCAGCATTATGCTCGGCATTAGCTGCGGCACTTCTGAGAACCTTTAAGACTGGTTCACAAGCACCGTAGGGCATAAATTCGAGAATGATTAATGCTTCTCGGTATGAACGTCCCCGAATTTGATCAAGTACACGGCGCACTTTATAGGGAGAAATGCGGATATAACGGGCGATCGCCTTAACTTCAGTAGTATCAATTGCCATAACTTACTCCATTTTTATCAATTAAAAATTCACAAATTAAAAATGAATAATTCTCATGTTTTAATTTTTAACTTTTAATTGATCTATCTCCCTGATTTTTTGTCACTTTTGCCATGACCTCTGTAGGTACGAGTCGGAGCAAATTCTCCTAACTTATGTCCTACCATTTGTTCATTGACAAATACGGGAACGTGCTGCCGTCCATTGTGAACAGCGATAGTATGACCTACCATCAAGGGCAAAATTGTTGAAGCTCTTGACCAGGTTTTGATCACTTGTTTTTCATCTTTTGCATTCAACTTCTCAATTTTCTTGAGGAGATGATCAGCTACAAAAGGACCTTTTTTTAAAGAACGACCCATAGTTCAATTCTGGATTTTGGATTTTTGATTTTGAATTTCTTAATTTTGGATTTTGGATTAATTATCTATGGATTAATTAGTTGAACATTTAATGCCAATTAATAGTCTCCAATCTAAAACCCAAAATTTAAAATCTAAAATTCTAAGACTGACGACCACCACGACCACGTTTAGAAGATTTACGGCGGCGACGGATAATTAGCTTAGTGCTGGCTTTTTTCCGCTTCCGTGTCTTAGCTCCTAAAGTAGGTTTACCCCAAGGTGTTACAGGACCAGACCTACCGATAGGTGCTCTGCCCTCACCACCACCATGTGGGTGATCTACTGGGTTCATGACGCTACCTCTAACCTTGGGACGACGGCCTTTCCAGCGATTTCGTCCTGCTTTACCAGCACTGAGGTTTCTTGCATCTGTATTACCGACTTGTCCGATGGTGGCATAACACTCACGACGAATCAAGCGGACTTCACCAGAAGGTAACTTTAGAGTTACATAATTGCCTTCTTTAGCAACAACTTGCGCTGTTGCGCCTGCTGCACGCACGATTTGCCCACCTTTACCAGCAGTCATTTCTACGTTGTGAACGCTAGTACCCAAGGGGATGTTTGACAAAGGTAAGGCATTACCATCTTCAATGGGAGAATCAGGTCCAGCAATTACTTTTGCACCTACAGTCATCCCGTTTGGTTGGAGAATATAACGCTTTTCGCCATCTTCGTATAACAATAAAGCGATCCGCGCATTCCGGTTGGGATCGTATTCAATGGCTGTAACTGTAGCAGGTATATTCCGCTTATCTCGTTTAAAATCAATAATGCGGTAAAGTTGTTTGTGTCCGCCACCCCGACGACGGCTAGTTATCCGCCCTTGATTATTCCGACCTTTGGGACGATGAACTGATTCAGTTAATGATTTTTCTGGCTCAGTTTTGGTAATTTCGGCAAAGTCGGAGATGGTAACTTGGCGAGTACTGGGGGTATAAGGGCGATAAGAACGAGTACCCATAGTTGGATTTTGGATTTTGAATTTTGGATTTGGGAGTCAGAATTTTTTGATTTTAATTTCCGATTTTTGTCACTTGGCATTATTTTTATTAGCCCAATCTAAAATCTAAAATCTAAAATCTAAAATTTCTAGACTTCTGGGAAGAGAACTTTTCTGATTTTTTCTTCATCCCCAGGGGCAACGGTGACAATAGCTCGCTTATATTGGGGTTTGAAACCAATAAATCTACCTACACGGCGTTTTTTGCGTGGAGGATTGGCGGTATTTATTTTGACGACTTTAACTGCAAATAAGTCTTCAATTGCGGCTATAATTTGGGGTTTAGTGGCTTTAGGAGTTACTTCAAAGGTGTATTTGTTTTGCTCCATGAGCATTGTCGCTTTTTCGGTAAGAATGGGGCGACGCACTAAGTCTGGCAGATCACGGGTCTCAACTTTAACCATTGTAGACCTCCTGAATTTTCGCTAGTGTTGATGGTGTAACGACAATTTTGTCTGCATGAAGTAGGTCATAAACGTTCAACTGATCAGCAGCTATCAGTTTGAGGTTTTCGACGTTACGGGCTGATAAAAGCACGTTTTCTGCAATTTCTGACAAAATTAAAAGTGTTTTCTCTTCTGGTGCTGCGCCCCATCTAGCTAATGCTGATATGAGTTCTTTGGTTTTAGGGCGTTGTAGTTCGTTGCCAAATTCTTCAACGATAATTAGATCTTGAGCGCGGCTGATTAAAGCTGTACGTAATGCTAACCGACGCTCTTTGCGGTTCATTTTCAGGTTGAAATCTCTGGGTTTTGGTCCAAAGATGACACCACCACCACGCCATAATGGTGAACGGATAGAACCAGCACGGGCGCGACCTGTGCCTTTTTGCCGCCAAGGTTTACGACCACCACCACGAACTTCTGCACGAGTTTTGGTGCTGGCAGTTCCCTGGCGAGAATTAGTCATTTGTCTGACTAGGGCGCGGTGTACAATATGTACCGCTGTTGTTTCTTTGGCAACTGGTAAGTCAAAGCTTGTCTCTCCGACTTGCTCTCCTTGCCAATTTTTAATTACACTCTCTACCATCTTTGTGTCCTTTGTCCTTTGTCAGTTGTCGGTTGTCAGTTTCTACACTAGCAATGACAAATGACTATTTTCTACCAACTTTCTTTGCAGGGACAACGTTCACTAAGGCTCCTGGTTTGCCAGGAATTGCTCCCTTAATGAGGATTAAGTTGCGTTCTGCGTCTACTCGCACTACCGTGAGTTTGCGAATCGTGACACGAGTACCACCTAAACGTCCTGCCATTCTTTTGCCGGGATAAACACGACCGGGGGTTGTACCAGCACCAATAGAACCTGGCGCTCTATGGTTTTTAGAACCATGGGACATCGGACCGCGACCAAAGTTGTTACGCTTTTGGTTGCCCGCAAAGCCGCGACCGATGCTTGTACCAATTACATCTACAATTTCACCAGCACTAAAAATATCTGCTTTAATTTCTTGACCTAAAGCATAATCACCAGTGCTATCGGTGCGATATTCATTCAGATGACGAACTGCTGGGGCGGATGATTTAGCCAAATGACCCAATAATGGTTTATTCAATGCTTTCGGCTTGACTTCACCATAACCAACTTGAATGGCAGAGTAACCGTCAGTCTGTTCTGTTTTAACTTGTGTGACAGTGCATGGACCGGCTTTGATGACGGTGACAGGAATGGATACTCCTTCTTCATCAAATATTTGGGTCATGCCCAGTTTGGTGCCGAGAATACCTACAGACACAGTTACTGGTTCTCCTTTCTAATTACTGACCTGGAAATGAAATTGGGGACAGCTTTTGCGGCTATCGCTTGAGGATAAACTATACCTCTTGAATTTGGACTGGCGTTAGACAGTGCAAATCCTTAGCGCAGAAACAATTTTTGTCCCTTGTGTTTTAGTGAATTTGTTTATTTTCACTTAGTTAACCGCCATAACAGGAATAACTCCTTTCTCTACTGAGAAGGTATTATTTCTGCAATTCAATGCGAGGCTTGATTGCTTTGCGCTTTGTGCAGCAATGCTTTCGTCCAAGCAGTTGCTCTGGCACTCTACCGTTGTAGTCGGACTTAAGTGGTTATTACCCCTCAGTATCCTTTGCTTGAGACTTAATATAATGCCATAAAACCAACATTATTGCTCAGGGACTACTTGTTTTCTTACCTTAAACTATTGTTTGAGGTTTTGCCTAATTATTTTTAGGTTTTACGGGAGTGATTCGGTATGGGAGCGTGAAATACCCTACCTTAAGAGGGACAGGGCTTCCCCATTGACAAGGAATAGCCTCCAGGACTTGGTAGTCCTATTGGTCTCATATCCCCTCTAAGGGTAGGAGTCCTAATTCCCAAGACCCAAATCTTTTACCCTGAGCTATACCGAAGGTCTCTCTTGGCAACACTTACCTACCAGCTTAGTTTTCGCTTACGGCATTGGTGTTAAATATGATTTTGGCTCTTGCTTTGACCTGAAAGCTTTTTTAGTTTAGCAGTCGCTTGATGTGTCAGGTCTAGTTTATTCTCGCAGGAAGCTAACTAAAAACTGAAATCTTAGGACTAACTAAGAACTCTAAATAAGATGGCTATCTATTTATACTATTCGGTCACAATCTAATAATATAAATCATTCATTAATTTTTGTCTAGTATTTTTTTGGGTATGTTATGGGGTTAGGGGCAGATTAACCAATATTTCAGGGGTAGGTTTTGAAAATTCTGGAAAATCTGGGACTTCATGCAACTTAATCTACCACTATAAGGTGAATAATAGAGATATCTGAGTGGGATAGGAAGAAAATTTATGGCACTAATTACCACTGGCAACGGTTTCATCCGCAATCTGGAGAAATTTGGCGCGTTGGGTGTTTATGTTCCTCTGGAGGGAGGCTATGAAGGTCGGTATTTACGCCGATTACGGGCGGCTGGCTATGTTGGCCTCCATATTACTGCTAGAGGACTAGGTGATGTGGCTGCGTATTTAACACAAGTTCATGGTGTTAGACCACCACATTTGGGTAAAAAAAGCACTGGTAGCGGTGCGGCGGTTGGTGATGTCTATTATTTACCACCAATGATCGGTTCTCATGTGGCACAATTACCTCCTAAGTCTAAGGGGTTGGTGTTGTGGATTATTGAGGGACATACTTTGTCTGATCAGGAAGTTGAGTATTTAATGGATTTACCTAAGTTAGAACCACGGGTTAAGGTGGTGATTGAGAGAGGTGGCGATCGCACTTTCCGTTGGACACCTTTAGAAAAAACTCTATTAGCTAGTTAAGCTGATGGTCAGGGTGGGGAAACCCCACCCCTGAATGTTATTGATTTAAAGTTTGGTTTTATCTTTTGTCTTAATTGCCCATTCTACTTGTCTTAAAATTCCCCGTAACATTCCCACTTCCACCGGTTCTAAATAAGCGCGGTTATATATGTGGCGAAATTTTTCCATGCGACTAGCTGCCGTGTGAGGATAAAGATAACCTATGGTAAGCAGTAGGGATTCCAATTCTTGATAGTAGGCTTCCATAGCGTCTAAAGAGGCAAGTTCTGTAGTAGGTATATTCTGATCTGTAAATATATTTGTAGCTTGAGATAGTTCATAACAGCATATAGATACGGCCGTGGCTAAATTTAAAGATGGATATTCTGGGTTGGTAGGAATAGAAACTAATTTGTGAGCATAATTTAATTCTTCATTGGTTAATCCTCGGTCTTCTCGTCCAAAAATCAAGGCTACAGGGTTTTGGACTCCTAATAACCAGGGTAGGGCGGTGCGGGGGTTTTCTATGGGGATTTCTCCACTGTAATCACGACCGATAGTAGCGATCGCACGGACACATCCTTGTAATGCTTGTGGTAGTGTGGGGACGATGATTGCAGATTCTAAAATTTCTTGGCCATGAACGGCCATTTTGACAGCATCGAAGGATGAGCGATCGCATTGAGGATTGACTAATATTAGTTGAGATAAGCCAAAATTTTTCATCACTCTGGCTACTGAACCGACGTTCAGAGGCCCTGCTGGTTCTACCAATACTATAATTACCTTGCTGTTATTGGTTTTGATATCAATATTTTCTGTCATATTTAAGATTCATATTTGATGGTTTCAATATATTGGTTTTTGGTTGGATATAAGAAACTAAAAAGTTAAAAAAATGTTGTCATTGTAACAAAAATTTATTAATTGTGAGGGGATCAAGATATTAGTGGTTGAGTATTCATAAAAACTTATATTAATCTATGTTCCCATATATATATTCTACAGCAACGACAGTTAAGAAATCCTGATTAAAAAATATTGCAAGAACTTGATTTAGTTGCTAGTCTGTGTAGGTACGACAGCACTGGTGAATGCTCGGATCATTTAAAAGAGGTAAAATCAATGAGCTTTATCCATTCTGCCAAAAGTATTTTATGTTGTCTGTTCCCATTGTGAGGATGAGGAACTTCTGCTTCCTACAAGCAATAGAGGGGTATTGCAAACGAGCAGAAAAACAATTTTCCGTCTGATTACTGAATTAAAATTTGATTTTTGTTTACCGCTCATCAATCGTCTTACTTGTTGATTGCTAAGTGCAAACAGGAAAGACGAAGAATTTGGAGGTGAAAAGCGATGAAGATTCAAGGAAAAGTTGCACTAATTACCGGGGCTTCTCGTGGAATTGGTAAAGCGATTGCTTTAGAATTAGCCAAACAAGGAATGAAAAGGTTAATATTGGTAGCACGGGATCGCCAAAAATTAGCTGAAGTAGCCACAGAAATCGAAGCCTTGGGTGTAGAAACTACAATCATGGCTTTAGACTTAACTCACTCAATCAACGTCAACATAGCCGTAGCCCAACTTTGGCGCAGTTATGGGCCAATTCATCTATTAGTAAATTGTGCCGGAGTCGCACATCAAAATTCATTTCTGCAATCAAAACTTCCCCAATTGCAAGAAGAACTTTCCGTTAATTTATTGGGAATGTACACCCTCACCAGCTTGATAGCCAAACGCATGGTTAGTCAAAAAAAGGGAATCATTGTCAATGTCTCCAGCTTAATGGGGAAAGTTGCCGCCCCGACAATGGCCACATATTCCGCCACCAAGTTTGCCATTGTCGGATTTACCCAAGCTTTACGTCAAGAACTTGCCCAACATAATATCCGCGTTATCGCCTTACTTCCTTCCCTGACGGAAACAGATATGGTGCGTCACTTGCAATCATTCCGAGGAGTGATCCCCATGACACCCGAACAAGTCGCCCAAGCACTCGTCATCGGCATAGAAAACGATACCGCAGAAATCCTAGTCGGCTGGCAATCTCACTTAGCCGTATTGTGTCAACGTCTCGCCCCTTGGTTACTAGATATCATCTTGCAACTAGCAACACCCAAAAAACCATTACCTGACGCTGCGGGATAAAATTCAACCCATTTGAGTTTTGTTTCGCACCATCTCTAAAAGAGATATTCAAGGGTAAAGGCTAATCAGCAAAGACGCAAAGAGTTTTTTGTGTCTTTGCGTCAAGTAAAGTTAAGAAATGGTAGGTTGGGTTAAGCGATCGCGCAACCCAACTAAAAATTTGATAATGATAAGAAAGAAATGACACCATCACTAACTCTGTAATAATAGTGCAGAATCATAACTCATCTTACTGTAGCGATCGCTTGATCATCAAAATAGTTGCTAGGAAATAAATATATTATTATCAGAATCATGATATCCGGTTACTGAGCGAAGTCGAAGTACAGGACTGAAGGATTTACAGGATTTTGATTTTATTTGTGGCGTACTAATATTTTAATTTGTCAGAATCAGGATGTCCAGGATTTTAGGATTAACAGGATGTTGTTTGAAAGTATCATGTTTTGATTTTTGATTGTCCGTTTTTGTCAGAATCAGGATTTTAGGATTTACGGGATGTGGTTTTTACTGGTTAATAATAGAAATTCCTAGTTATTATAACCTTAATTTTTGGCGTTCAGCTAGTCTTTCTTCACTATTCATTTGCAACAACTTAACTGTTGTTCTTCCTTCAGGAGTTAAACCAACTATAAGCACTTCTGAGAATATGAAATGTGATTTCCATTCCTGGTTACGCGGGTTAAAGAGAAAACTAAAATTGCGTGTTTCTGGGTCAAATGAACCCAAGTCACTACCTTTATATCGGTTACAACGCCAACAAGTAAGAGCTAAATTATCAGCATTAGTTTCACCCCTATGCTTTTGGGCAATAATATGGTCAATTTCATGGGCAAAAAATGCGACTTTTGCAGGTAGTAAACAATATTCACATTGATATTTTGCCCGTTCTTCTACCAAGCGGCGAAGTGCAGCCGGAATATAGGATATACTCACGGGTTATTACTCAAATAAGATAAATTACCAGCTTTAATCATGACAATTAAGTGTTCAATACGTTCATACTCGTTTAGTTCTTGTAATTCTCTGGGTGTGAGTTTATCTGCTTTACTTTGTATTAGCAAAGTACGTAACCTATCTTGCATTTCCGGTGTAGGTTTAAATTCTGCTATTTGTGGAGGAGTGGGGTTACTAGCAAGAAAGTTCAGAATATATTGGTAAATTTGTGTTGGTATTGGTGATTGTTGAAGACTCAAAGCAAGTAGTTCTGGTAAGGTATCTATCCCTATTTGTGCTATTTGTTGAGATAATTCTTCTGATATTTCTAGGGTAATTTTGGGCATGGTGTATTTTTCCAAAATCTGTTATTTTATTATTTGTCTGAATCAGGATGTCCGGTTACTGAGCGAAGTCGAAGTACAGGACTGAAGGATTTACAGGATTTTGATTTTATTTGTGGTGTACTAATATTTTAATTTGTCAGAATCAGGATGTCCAGGATTTTAGGATTAACAGGATGTTTTTTAACAGTATCATGTTTTGATTTTCGATTGTCCATCTTTATCTGTGTTTATTTGCGTTTATCTGCGTTCAATTATTCTTGATACTACTGTTAGATTACTATTTTTTTTAAACGAACCACAGAGGACACGGAGGACACAGAGAAAAAATATCAGTTATCTTTGTGTGGGAAGGGAGTAATTTTCTCGTTCATCTAATTAATTATCTCAGAATTGGGAAAGATTTCATCAGAAAATAAAATCCTGTAAATCCTCAAATCCTGGATATCCTGATTCTGACTTAATAATTTTGGCGTTGCTGATTTGAGGTATGAAGTTCTACATACAACGAAAGCGATTGATCTGATACTTGAATAAATATGGATTCTAAGCCATAATAAATTCATGACATGGGAAATTTTATTTCATGACGAATTTCTACCTGAATTTTCTGAACTAACAACAGAAGTACCCCGAAGAACTTCTTGCACACACAAAATTACTAGAATCCGCCGGTCTATTCCTACGTAGACCTCATGCTGATACACTTAAAGGTTCTCGACATAAAAATATGAAAGAACTGCGTTTTTATGCGGACGATGGTGTGTGGCGAATAGCTTTTGCTTTTGATCCAAAAAAGAAAGCAATATTACTTGTAGCTGGTAATAAAGCTGGAACAAGTGAAAAAAGATTTTACAAACAATTAATTACAAAAGCAGATAAAAGATTTGACTCCCATCTTCAGGAATTAAAAGACAAAGGAGAATAAAAATATGGCGACAAAATTAAGTGATATCATGGCACAATTACCACCAGAACAGCGGGCAAAAATTGAAGCCCGCGCCCAAGAACTGATTTTGGAAAATATGACTCTTCAAGATATGAGAAAAGCCAGAAAATTAACTCAAGAATCTATGGCAGAATTATTAGGAATCCGTCAAGATAGTGTTTCTAGATTAGAAAAACGGGCGGATCTTTTACTTTCTACATTACGTAGTTATGTAAAAGCAATGGGAGGAGATTTAAAACTTGTGGCAGAATTTCCTGATAGACCTTCTGTGATTATTTCCGCATTAGGAGAATTAGAAGATGAAGATTCCATACCAGAATAATCGTCTTGTCAAGTCTTAAAATATAAAATTGCTCAAAAAAGTAGAGAGATTCAGATCCCCGACTTCTTTGATTAATCTTTTCATTCACGCAATTAATTATGTTTAGAAGTCGGGGATCTTTGACCACAAACAAACATCCTGTAAATCCTTTAATCCTGGATATCCTGATTCTGACAAAATTCAGATCCCCGACTTCTGTTGTTAATCTTCTCATTTAATACAAATGGTGCTTTTATGTCAACTCAACTTACGAATTATTAACAGAATACTCAAACAAACATGGGTTATATATACGTTTAGAAGCGTCTATTATTTCAATTCCTACAATATTTCCAGCGTCGTCATAATCTAAAATGATTCCTGGTTTTTCTTCATCACTTTCTTCAATTGGTATATTGCTGAATATAATTCTTAAAACATCAACTTCTGCGTCGTAGGTGATTTTCATGATTCTCTCCAGTATTTCTCAATTTTGCATTTGCCTGAATCAGGATGTCCAGGATTTAAGGATTTACAGGATGTTGGTTAAAAGTCTCATATTTTGAATTTTGATTGTCCATCTTTATCTGTGTTTATCTGCGTTTATCTGCGTACTCTTCGGGAAGCAAGCTACAATTATTCTTGATATTACTGTTACATTAGCATTATTTATTTAACTATTGATTTATTTGAATTAGCGAGATTATAGATAGTCTACTAATTCTAGAAACTCTTCGGTTCTTTCAATCAGTAGTTTTGCATCTTCAGCAGTTAAACGTTCAGAACGATCATAATCTCCCTTTAAACGTATCTGTTCTGCATCAATTAGATAACGGTGAAATTTAGGATCAATTTTACCAGTTCTGGCAAAAAGTTCGCCAAATTTACTAATTACAGCAGAGTGTTTGCTAAAACTGAGATTTTCACCTACTAGGAATGCTTCAGCTATATAAAACATGGCATAATAAGCACGAGAAGCAGCAAAATCAGGTAGATTTTCACCAGCTAAAATTTTAGCTGCACGCAGACTATCTTGAGCTTTTTGCACTAGAAACTCTTGTTCTTTGTTCATAAAAATAAATACCTTCTTTTTTGATATTTTGGATTAGCATTGTTTGTTCTTTCTCAAAACGACTGAGGGAGTAAAACAGGTTAGAAATTACTACACTATATTTTAAACAAAGGGGACTAAGAAAAAAGCCAATTTTTTCAATTTCTTTGGTTGCTTGAACTAAATCTTTAAGTATAATTAATACATCAAAATCTGAATCAGGAGTAGCATCACCACGCGCTTGAGAACCAAAAAGAATCACTGCAATTAGTTGATCTTGGTATGTTTCAAGCAAGTTATTACACAATTCCTGCATAATTTCTTCTAGTTTTGGGTGTCTCATCGTTTAGTAATATTTTCTACTTGGATATCTAGCATTTTTTGTCAGAATCAGGATTTACAGGATGTTGATTTTATTTGTGGTGTACTAATATTTTAATTTGTCAGAATCAGGATGTCCAGGATTTTAGGATTTACAGGATGTTGTTTGAAAGTATCATGTTTTGATTTTTGATTGTCCATCTTTATCTGTGTTTATCTGCGTTTATCTGCGTTCAATTATTCTTGATATTACTGTTAGATTACTAATTTTTTTAAACGAACCACTCCAGACACAGAGGACACAGAGAAAAAATATCGGTTATCTTTGTGTGGGAAGGGAGTAATTTTCTCGTTCCTCTAATTAATTATCTCAGAATTGGGGGAGCCTTTCATCAGAAAATAAAATCCTGTAAATCCTTAAATCCTGGATATTCTGATTCTGACTTAATAGTTTTCCGTAACTTTTAAATGTTGCAATCTACAAGTCTCGAAACGAGAGAAGAGGCTGTCCTTTTACTAATACCACTCCTTCCGCCATTATACCACACAAACTCCTCATTTACAAACCCCCACCCTGACCACCATACCAGCCCAGGAAGGTGGCCTTCTAATGCTGTTATAGCAAAAGTAATATTTTTGTAGTAGCAAACCCAATGACCTTCTTTTCTCCATCCTACCTTGTCCCCGAACGATGCCCAAATTTGCTCATCATAGTCTGTCGTTTCCCCTAAACTTTGATAAATCATTTTTTGCACCGAAAAACCAAACTTACCATAACTATATTCTACCCACAATTGGTCAATAATGCGAAGGTCTTCACAGGGATAATTATTAATATCTTCTACTCTTAACCAACCTTCCTCTTCCCGTTTCACAACCGTTAACATTACCCACACTGTTTCCTGATCTGCGTCTTCCCATCTTCTTGCTTTGAGTAAATCACGGAGTTTACTATAATCCATCCCACAGGATGATTTTAATTGTACCTCTTGGTTTACAGGTTTTGGTGTGGGTATAATTTGTGGCTGTTTTTCCTGTCCTGGAAAAAACAAGTCTCGACGACAGAGAAGAGACCAAAACCAATATGTGAAACCTCCAATAAATGTATATTTAATAGGAAGGTGTCCTTCTGGTGCTTTTATATCAAAAGTAATATCTGTATAGTACAACAAGATATTTCCTTTTCTCCATCCAACCTTGTCACCGAAGTCTTTCCAGATATTATGATCATAATATTCCGATCCACCTAAACCCTGGTAAATCTTTTTCTGTACAGAAAACCCAAATTTACCATTGCTGTATTTTACCCACAATTGGTCAATAGTGCGGAGGTCTTCGCCGGGAAAACTATAAATATCTTCAACCGTTAACCAACTTTCCTTTTCCCGCTTCGCAACCACTAACATTACCCGTGCTGTTTCCTCGTCAGCTTCTTTCCATTTGCCTTTTGCAAGTAAGTAACGCAGTTTCCTGTAGTCCATTCCTACGGCTGATATTAACTCAATATCATCTAATTCTAGTAATTTATTATTTTGAATATTTGACTTTTGATTAGGATAACAATTTTCAATAAGAGAGAATATATCCCACCCTACATTTATATACTCAAAACTGCTCATAACTTTAAATATCAAAATCCAGATACAAGCTGGAAATTGACCTTTTGGTGCTTTGATATCAAAAATAATTTCTCTGTAATACAACCAATCATCTGTTATCCTCCATCCTACTGTTTCACCAAATACTTCCCACATTTTTTGATCATAATATTTCGATCCACCTAAACCTTGATAAATCTTTTGCTGTACAGAAAAACCAAATTTACCATCGCTGTATTTTACCCATAATTGGTCAATGGTGCGAATTTCATCACAGGGAAAATTATCAATATCTTCTATTCTTAACCAACCTTCCTCTTCCCGTTCTCCCACACATAACATTAACTGCAATGTTTCCTTATCTGCTTCTTTCCATCTTCCAGCTTTGAGTAAGTCACGCAGTTTAGTATAATCCATCCCTATGGCTGATTTTAATTCTACGTCATTACCATTATTCCCACTACTTAAACCAGGAAATAAACCCACCCATTCCTTCATACTTTGCGGACGGTTTTTAGGTTCTAATTCTAAACCTTTAATAATCGCTTTATTTAACTTATCACTAATCCTTGAATTTATTCTTTTTGGTTCTATTAAATCATTATTTAACATCTTCCTGGCTAAACAAGGTGTGGGAGTATCTCCAGTCAATAAATAAAACAAAGAAGCAGCTAAAGTATAAACATCAATACTTAGTGCTTTCTCTACTTCTACGATTTGCTCCCAAGGTGCAAAAGCCCGATTACCAGTTTGATTAATACTTTGACTATTCACATTTCCGGCTAAACCAAAATCTATTAAAATTACAGTATTGCTATTTTCTCTTAATATCATATTCCCAGGATGTGCGTCCCGGTGAATAATGCCATTTTGATGACAGATAGATAAAGCGTCAGCAATTTGTTTAATATAATCAATAGCAATTTTTTCCGATAAAATGCCCTTGTCTTGGATTAAATGATATAAATTTTCACCCTTAACAAAATCCATGACTAAACACGGTAAATAATCCTCTTCAAAAAAGTCTATAATTCTAACTATATTAGGATGATGATTTTGAGATATTTTAGCTAATGTTCTTCCTTCCTTGCGAAAACCTTCCACATATTTAGGATAATTAGCATCTCTACACAAACGGCTATTAGGAGTTTTAATAACAACCGGAAAATTCAAATCTTGATGTCTAGCTTTATAGGTAATTCCAAAACCACCTTCTCCAATCACTTTTTCTATAACATATTGGGGACGTTGTTTTAATGGTTTTCCTGGTTGTAACATGATGAAATAGTATTTGATTTGAATCAGGATTTAAGGATTTACAGGATTTAGATCCCCGACTTCTTTGATCTAATCATCCTGTATCAAAATCAATTATCCTAGAAGTCGGGGATCTTTGTGATATGGGTAAAAATAATAATGTAGATAGTATAAAATATTACTATATATGCGCGGACAGATTCCCACTTATAACACAACTATAATGTAAGTTTTGCGTCTTGTCAAGTCTTAAAATGTAAAATACTCAGACCCTCCACTTCTTTATAGTTGAGTTTTGTTTCGCCCAAAGAGGCAAAAGCGCAAAGGAGGAAGATGAGATTTCTCACCGTCAATTTATCTTTTTTTCTCCGGTAAATTACGAGGGGGGATTATTCTCCCTTGATAAAATTCTTTTTCTAAATTATTTAATTTCCACCATCCTGCACCCAATAAAAGAGGAACAAATGTTTCCACCATCACGAATACAATTGATTTTATTTCCACCAAAAAAGCCAACAAAGGACTACTAGCTAAAGCAACAATGGTAAGAACACCACACCAAAATTTTAACTGTTGAACTCTCCTTAAAGCCTGACGACAACTAGCACATTTTTCTGTATGAGAATGATATCTTTCTAATAGTAATTCTCTATTTAGTAAAAGTGGTGGTAAAGATTCCCCTGGAAATGTCTCCCCATGATATTGATTTACCCATTTACGTAACTCAGCCACAAAAGTATCTGCTTTTGTCGCTAGATAAAAAGCTTTATTAAAATTAGCACTACCACCTTTATCTGCTAAATAACGTTCTTGATAATGGAGAAAAATTTGATCATCTTCCAAAACCCCATTTTGTCCAATATGGACATACCAACGAGGGCGAATTTTAATAAAAAATCCTGGTAGTTTAGACTTGAACTTAAAAGGAAACCGGGCAATTATCCGACATTCACCTTTGCGAATGGGGACAGCATAAACAACGGTTAAAATTCTGCCTTTTTCAGCATTAATATCATGCCACATTAAACCAGGAGCAATAAATGTTGTAGAAAGTTTTCCTGATTGTCCTGCTTTTAAACCTTGTTTCCAAATCCCTACAAAACCATATTTTCCAGATTGATCTATTTCTAATTCTAAAGGTGCAGCATTAGCTCTATTCCCAACTGTACGATGATGGGTAAAGGCAACATGACTAGGATCAAGGATGTTTTCTAATAATGTTAAAGCATCATAGGGAACATCTCGAAAGGTGTTAATAATTACCCATCCCTCCGGCTCTGTTTCTATTGGTTCAACTAGAGGAATTTTTGTATTTGCAGCATTTTCTGGATTACCAGCATAAACAAATAATAAACCTTGTTTTTCTGTTATTGGTAAAGAGGATACACAAGCTCTAGGAGAAGTTTCTGCTTTTGCACCTGGTACTTGTTGGGGAATTTTTTGACAACTCCCATCTCCAGCAAAAGACCAACCATGATAAGGACATTCTAATAGTCCATCTTCATTAATTCTGCCTTCAGAAAGAGGTGCAAGACGGTGAGGACATTGATCTATAAATACTTGCCAAGATTGCAGTTTTTGATCCCACCAAATCACAATATCTTTACCTAAAAGTGTGAAAGGTGTGGGTTTAGTTTTATCTAAATCTTCCAGATAATGAACCGGATACCATGCTTCTGCTAATTCAAAAGCATCTGCGTTACTTCCTCCAGGTAATATTTCTGTAGAGGAATTTTGATTGATCATAGATTGTGTTTGCACCATTGTCTCTATTAATTAATTTCCAATAACTTTTAATTTAACATTCTAGCAATAATTATACCTAATTGGACACTGATAATTCCTAAAATTGTACTACCAAAAAAATAACCAGCAGCAGCTAACCAATGACCACGTTGTAATAAACCAACTGTATCTAACCCAAAGGTGGAAAAAGTTGTATATGCACCTAAAAATCCTGTAGTGACAATCAATTTAATTTCTGGGGAAATAAGGGCTGTTTTTTCCATAGCTAAAGTTGCGAAAAAACCCATTGCTAAACAACCGCTAATATTAATAAAAAAAGTTCCATAGGGAAAACTTAAACCAAAACTGTTTATAAACCAAATAGTTAAGTAATAACGCATTAAAGCTCCTGCAATTGCTCCTAAACTAATGGCAATGGGAACACGCAGAGTAGGATTTTGTGACATATTAACTACTAATTCTAATAAATATTTGGACATAAATTGAATATCAGTATTTATTAATTCTATGTCAATATGCTACATTAAATATACATAGTACAATACTAATCCTATATAAACAAAATGCAAACTAATCAATATCCCTTCGCTCAAGAATTGATTACTGATATTGAAGGTAATATCAGAAAAGTAGTTATAGATTTTCAAGACTATTTACGGTTGCTAGAAGCACTAGAAGATGAAGGACTTATTCTAGCTATGAAAGAGGTAGAAAATGAAACACCATTAAATTTAGATGAAGCATTAGCAGAATTAGAAAAATAATGAATACCCAGTATCTACCCAGTTTTATTCAAGATTTGAAAGCACTTAAAAGTACACCTTACTATGAGTCTATTAAGAAATTTGCTTTTGAAGAAATAATCGAAATATCGAGTTTTGAAGAAATTACAAATATCAAAAAACTTCAGGGATATGATAATGCTAAAGTGGAGTATAGGTGATTATCGTCTGGGTCTTATTTTTGATGGTAAAATATTAATTTTTGAAAGAGTTTTACACCGAAAAGAAATTTATCGCTATTTTCCTAAATAGATGATTTTAGGATAATTATACAAATATATGGATAAGGGTTTAGCAATGCTAAACCCCTACATAAATTATTGATTTTTGAGGAATTAAAAACCTACTGCCAAACGTAGATAAGCAGAAACAAAACAATCCAGATAACATCAACAAAGTGCCAAAACAAAGAAGTGGCATTAATGCCAAAATGGCCATTATCAAAATTACCAGGAATAAAAGAACGTAATAACACAATTAACTGTAACAGAATACCCGTAAAAACGTGCAAACCGTGAAAACCAGTTAATAGATAAAACATTCCGCCGAAAGTACCAGAAGTAAAACCAAACTCCAAACTACTCCATTCTACCGCTTGACCATAAAGGAAATAACCACCCATAGCCATTGTTAAAAATAACAACAGACGATAACTATTTAAGTCATGTCTTTCTAGGGCTTTTTCGGCAAAATAAATGACAAAACTACTAGAAACCAAAATTACGGTATTAATGCTAGGATCTTTTATTTCCAAACCAGAAACACCAGCCGGTAACCAATTAACCGCAGTAGTTTTATAGATAATATAACCAGCAAAGAAACTCAAGAAAATGACACTTTCCGATAACAGAAAAACAATAAAACCAAACATTTTATTGCCTTCTTCATCATGTCCATGACTAACATGATCTAAATCATCAGGAGAAACAGAACCATCCATTGTTAAAAAACTCCAAAACCAGGAAAATAGTAATTAGGAAAAAAGTAACGAGAAAAACTATAGCGATTCTAAATAAGACGTAAAAAACTCTCTTCCTCTGTGTTCTCTGTGTCTCTGTGGTTCGTTTAAAAAAAGTCCTGAACACACATCAAATAGAATCGCTATATTACCCATTACTCATGTTCAGAAGATGCAATTAATTCAGACTTACCATAACCATAAGGTTCACAAGTAATCACCGGAATTTCCTCAAAATTCTCAACAGGAGGAGGAGAAGGAATAGTCCATTCCAAACCAATAGCCCGCCAAGGATTAGCAGAAGCCTTTTCTCCATCTATCCAGGAAATTAACATATTGAAAATGAAAGGAAGAGTAGACATTCCTAACAAGAAAGAACCCAAACTAGCGACAATATTCCAACCAATTAATTCAGGTGCGTAGGAAGCAGCGCGGCGTAACATCCCTTGCAAACCTAATGGGTGCATAGGTAAAAAATTCAAATTTGTGCCGATAAATGCTAACCAAAAATGGATTTGTCCCCAACCTTCATGGAACATTCTTCCAGTCATTTTGGGAAACCAATGATAGATAGCTGCATACATTCCCATGGTCACAGTTCCATAGAGAACATAATGGAAATGACCGACGACAAAATAGGTATTATTAACATGAACATCCACTGGAACAGAAGAAAGCATAATGCCTGTAATCCCAGCAAACACAAACATAATCAAACCACCCAAAGCAAATAACATGGGTGTAGTTAAGCGAATTTTGCCACCCCAAATAGTTGCCACCCAAGCAAATACCTTAATCCCTGTGGGAATAGATACAAACATGGTTGTCACCATGAAGAATAACCGCATCCAAGCAGGTGTACCACTAACATACAAGTGGTGAACCCAAACAATACCGCTAACCACGGCAATTAACATCGAAGAAACCGCAACAACTTTATAACCAAATAAAGGTTTACGAGAATAAACTGGGAAGATTTCGGAAAAAACTCCGAAGATAGGCAGAATGATTACATAAACTGCTGGGTGAGAATAGAACCAAAAATAATGCTGGAACATCACCGGGTTGCCGCCTTTACTAGGGTCAAAAAAGGCAGTTCCTACCGTAATGTCAAGCAATAACATCACCGCACCTGCTGTTAAAGCTGGGAGTCCAAATAATTGGATAATTTGGGCGCTAAATACAGCCCAAACCATTAACGGCATTCTGAAAAATCCCATGCCAGGCGCTCGCATCTTCACAATGGTGGTGACAAAGTTTACCGCCCCCATAATGGAAGATACCCCAGAAATAGCTACCGCTAATAACCAGAGAACCTGACCTGTAATTAAGTTGCCTGTGGGGTTCTGGGTGCTGACAGGGGGGTATGCCCACCAACCAGACTGGGCAGGGCCACCAGGAACAAAAAAGCTGGCTATCATCAAAATACCGACCACTGGAACCATCCAAAAGGCGGCGGCATTGAGGCGGGGGAAAGCCATGTCTCGCGCCCCTATCATGATGGGAACGATGTAATTGGCTAAACCTACAAGGGAGGGAAATGTCCACAGAAACAGCATGACTGTTCCGTGCATGGTGAACATTCCGTTATATACTGTGCGGTCTATTAAGTCAGCTTCGGGGGTGATGAGTTCTCCCCGCAAAATCATGGCGAAAATGCCACCAACGAGGAAGAAAATAAAGGAAGTAACAAGGTATTGAATACCGATAACTTTATGGTCGGTACTAAAGCTGAAGTATGTTTTCCAGGTTTGGGGGGGATGTTGGTGATGTGATTCACCGGCAAGAGGAATGGGGATGTTAGTCATTCGATTTTAGATTTTAGATTTTGGATTTTGGATTGCCAATTTTTAGATTTTTGATGACCAAATCTAAAAGCAAAAGGTTAGTTAACCGGGGAAATTAACTAATGGTGGTGCGGCGGGTTCAACGGTTTTCCAACCGCTATCAATGCCGTTTTCGATTTTTAGGGCATATTCAGAAGCCGCTTGATTAGGTGCCAGGCTGGGTGTTTGACTGGCAGCTTTGCTTAACCACTGCTGATATTTAGTGGGTGATTCAACGATGACCTTGGCTCGCATGGTGGCAAAGTATGTACCGCTATACTGGGAGTCGGTGAGGTCATACGCACCAGGGCGAATGGGGGTAAATTCAAAATCGAGGTCGTTACCGGGAATAATGTCTTGTTTGAGGCGGAAAGCGGGGACATAAAAGCCGTGAAGTACGTCTTCTGAATGCAGATTTAGACGAACACGGCTACCCTGGGGTAAATGCAATTCTGTACTGGTAACGTTGCTTTCTGGGTAATGAAATACCCACGCCCACTGTTTAGCTAAAACATCAATATGTTCTATGTCCTCATCTACAGCAGCTTCTGAATCTGCATCTGCTACCGCATCAGCTGTTTCCATCTTCATGGGGTTATCCAAATGGACGTGGTGAGATGGCCCTTGGATACCCATTTGCTCGTAAACTTGGTAACTATAACCTGCAATCCACAATACCAACATCACCGGTATTGCTGTCCAAACTACTTCTAAAGTGACGTTTCCTTCAATATGGGGACCATCACCAAAATCCGTAGATTTCGCACGATGGAAAGCGATGGAATAGAGAAGAGTCGCTGTTACTCCCAGGAAAATTAAAGCTCCTAATGTTACCAAAAAGCTAAATAAATCATCAATGAGATGAGATTCAGCCGCCGCTTGGGGAGGAAGCCAATAATAAGCCTGTTTACCAATCCATAGACTAGTAAGAGTTACGGCAACGGACCCAGTGCTAAGGGTCAAAAAGTTGAGAATTTGCCGAATTTTCATAATGGTCAGTTGTCAGTTGTTAGACAAGAATTTTTACACCAATTACCAATTACCAATCACCCATTACCTATTACCAAATATGCGATTAATGTCTTGTCCTGCTCGGAGTAATTTATCGGCTGTGTTGTGAACACCGAAATCTGCTGCTAGATGCGCTCCTAATGTGCCGTGAAGATACATCAGCAACATAATAATTACACCCACAACTAGATAAGAAATTTGTACTTCTCGCTCTTCGTATTTGCCAATAACATAACGTTGCCAACCTCGCCAAAAGGTCATACCAACCATCATTGCTAATAGCAATACACCGCCCACACCATGCCACATCATTGTGGGCATTGCTAACATTCCCCAAGGACTTTTGATATCTGCTGGTGGGGCTGCCAATAACATTTCATAAAAACCTGCACCAACTGTGAAAAATGTAATCACAGCCGCAGCGAAAATATTGTACCAACCAACATCAAATAATTGAGAACGTTCTACTTTAATTCCCAAAAAGTTGAAAACCCATTTTTCCAAGGGGAAAAATACACCTAAAAGATCAAAGATAATCGCAATGATGAATAAACCTAATGTTAGGTGTACTAAATTAGGATGAATAGGAATGGCATAAGGTAAACCATTTGCACCCATTTGGTGACTAATTTGGTCTAGTAATTCTGAATTCATGGCAAGATTCCATCCTTTACCGCTTCCACAACAGGTACGGTGTGTAAGCCATACACCCATACAAGTTCATCACCAAGATATACTTGAAACCCAACTAACGCTGTTAATAAAACTGCCATAGCTATGTAATGAAAAGGCAGTTTTTTGGGGTTGCGACTGCGTAAAACATACCGCCAAGCATTAATGGCGGCGATAATTCCTGATAGTGACCAACCGATGAGAGTATGAACATTTAATACTGATTTAGCCAGTTCGTAGGGTTTCGCTAAACCAGCTTCAAATTGACCAAAAATAATCGCTACAAAAATAGAAACTGTGGCAATACACATATTCCACCAACTCACTTCAAACAAGCGAGTTTTGCCAGTTAAATAACCAGCAATATCACAGAAAACAGAAAATAATACCATCGCAATTACAAAGTGAACCACGATAGGATGTAGGGGATCTGGATATGGTAAATTATGCTCATTCAATGAAGTGAAAAAATCCAGCATTACGTTCTCCTCGACAGATTTACTACTCCTTAGCCAAACTTCAATAATTGCTAGATGCTCACTCACTGATATCAATAAATAACCACAAGCCTGGATGATTTTTATAGGTATCTAGGCAGTTTATTTGATAAATATGGTGTGAGTTTGCGGCAAATTATAGCCAATTAACCAATTAATTTTGGTTATTATTTACCCACTTAATCATTTTTGTGTAAGGTGGGAAAAATACCAATTATCTAACAACAGTAATTATGGATGGAGCTAAACTAAATCACTGTTGGTGGTTAAATTTACTAGACCTACTTTGAAGGCGACGTAAATTTTTATTAATTGTCAGCAAAACTAAAAGTATAACTTTTAGAATGAGAGAGGCAGCAAAAGATTTTGATCTTTGCTTTATTACAATATTTTTAAATCAAAAAAAAATATTTTTATGTTTAGTGATGTACAATTACAAATTATCACCTTGTGCTTTTAATAACTGAAATTATTAGAATAGAGAATACTTCAACTAACTCAGGACATCGGCAAATCAGTAAACAGAGAAGCGTTGCCGATTTGATGGATGAAAATGATTTTGATGATATCCAAACTCTTGTAGAGACGTTCCATCGGAACGTCTCCACATCTAAATTCATACTTGCTTTCAGCAATGCCAAATTTTTTCCCCTGCGCCTCTGCCTCTTTTCGTTTAGACATAATTCTGTATATTTTCACCCATCCTGGTGATCTATTCGCCAATTACCTTTACAATTTAAGTTCCTAGCAATTACCAGGAGAATAAAAGTCGTTATGTTGTCTAAAAGAATCTTACCTTGTCTAGATGTTAAGGCGGGCAGAGTGGTCAAAGGAGTTAACTTTGTGGATCTCAAGGATGCTGGTGATCCGGTAGAACTGGCTAAGGTTTACAACGAAGCTGGTGCTGATGAGTTAGTGTTTCTGGATATTACAGCCACTCATGAAGATAGGGACACAATTATTGATGTGGTCTATCGCACGGCTGAACAGGTCTTTATTCCTCTAACTGTGGGTGGTGGCATTCAATCCTTAGAAAATGTTAAAGGTTTGTTACGAGCAGGGGCTGATAAGGTTAGTATTAATTCTGCGGCGGTCAGAAATCCAGATTTAATCAATCAATCAAGTGATCGCTTTGGAAATCAGTGTATTGTTGTAGCTATTGATGCTAGACGTAGACTTGATCCCGAAAATCCCGGCTGGGATGTATACGTTCGCGGTGGTAGAGAAAATACTGGTATTGATGCTCTATGGTGGGCTAAAGAAGTAACAAAAAGGGGGGCTGGTGAATTGCTGGTAACAAGTATGGATGCCGATGGAACTCAAGCTGGCTATGATGTGGAGTTAACTAGAGCGATCGCTGATGCTGTGGAAATTCCCGTCATTGCTTCCGGAGGTGCGGGTAATTGTGAACACATTCACACTGCTTTAACTGAAGGTAAAGCCGAAGCTGCACTTTTAGCCTCTTTATTACATTTTGGACAGCTTAGTGTGGCAGAAATTAAAAATTATTTGCAAGAACATCGTGTCCCTGTCCGTCTTTCTGCTTGAGATTCAAAATATAGGAAACAACTATATCTTGGGAAGGTAAAGCACTGTTTTGGGAAAGAGTGTTAAGATAAAGGTACTTCTATGAAGAAATATTAAGAAATATGTTGATTCCTATCTTAATTTTTGATGTCGCACTTGTAGCATGGTCACTACACTTGATGGAAAAAGCCTATGAGCATAAAGAATTTTCTCTCATGTTGGCTGGTACACTAGTAGCAGTGGCCGCAGCCGCAATGCTAGTAGTTTACTTTTTAATGGGGCATTGTATTACCTATTTATTACAAGTGTCTTAATAATCCAACAGACAACAGGCAACAACAATTTAGAATTACTACATATTACTAAGTTTAAACATTTATGAACGATACCATTCTGAAAATCTAGTTGTTATATTAGACTAAATCACTATTATCTGAAGGATTTAGTCACTGTGCGAGATGATTTACAGGGATTGGATATTAGTCATGACCAATTGCAAGAACTGACTAACTTACCTGTTAATAATAAATTAATCATTATTACTGATACTATAGGGCGATTCTATCAACAGTTGCTAAAAAAAGCCCAAGCAGCAGAAATGGGAACTCTGGTTTTTATGGGACTGGCCATTTCCCTATGTATTTACCTGTTAATAAAACTATCATCTTGGGTATCATTGATGATTTTAATTTTATGGGTAGGTGGTATTGCACAAACAGGATTATATTTCATCTGGAAACGAAAAAACAAAATTCTGCATCAGAATGTGACCAGTTCTTTGCGGATTTTATTAAATGATGTGGAAAGATATAATTCCGTGATTAAAGCTATAGATATTAATGATCAAATTGAGGATGTGGGGAACTTAGGAGTCAGTATACAAGAAAGAGAAACAGTCTTAGCAGGACTAAAACTCACCAGAGATGATTTAGTACGCGCTATCAAAACAGAGAGAATTTTGCGCGAAAATAAAAGTTTTATTATTACCAATGCCGATTTGTTTACCAATAATTTAGCAACTTTAGCATCTATGCAGGTAAATGAAGAAGCCACAGAACATGGCAGATTATTAAATGAAGCCTTACAAATTTCCTTGGATGTCCAGCATGAAATGAAAAGATTACAAAATAATAGTTAAAATTAACACATAATATCTGTTAAGTTTAAGTTGTAGTTAGAGAAAATACTTGCGCTTAAATTTTCCTCAATTAATCCCTACCCATAAATTTTGAGATAAATTTTGAGATGAATTGGAAAGAAATCAGAGGTAACTGGGTACTTGTTCCTCACCATCCCATTGGGATTATCCATTTTTTAGGCGGTGCTTTTGTCGCTACCCTACCACATTTAACCTATCGTTGGTTGCTAGAACATCTTGCGGATAAAGGATATGTGATTATAGCTACACCATTTGTCAATACTTTAGATCATGTGGCGATCGCTCAATCTGTACTCCGCAAATTTGAGCGCACCCTAGAAATTCTACAAGAGACAAGAGAAATCCGTAAAGTTTATCTGCCTATCTATGGATTAGGCCATAGCATGGGTTGTAAACTTCATTTACTTATTGGTAGTCTGTTTACCGTCCAGCGTGCTGGTAATATTTTAATATCCTTTAACAACTTTGCCGCCAATGAAGCTATACCCTTAGTAGAACAATTAAATTCTACATTGGAGATTGAGTTTACACCAACACCAGCCCAAACTACTCAAATAGTGCAAGAAAGCTATCAGATCCGGCGAAATTTATTAATCAAATTTAATAAAGACACCCTAGATCAATCAGCAAACCTCACCAATATTTTACAAACATTGTTTCCTGAGATGGTAACAATAAAAACTTTATCAGGAACTCACATTACACCTTTAGGACAAGATGTAAAATGGCAATCAGGAAGTTCTTTTAGTCCTTTAGATGCCTTAGGACAATGGTTTAAACAAGAAGTTTACCGAGATCTAAACCAACTAAAACAAGTTATCCTGTTTTGGTTAAACCCATTTTCCTGAAATATATGTCTGGAAACCATCATTGTCTAGCAAGATAGATTTACATCTAAATTCTAACTCCTGCTATATCTTTAGTCCTTAACATATAAACTCCAGAAAATTAACTGTCAATAAACAATCATTTAAACTTACATGAAAAACAAAATTTTCTACCTAACCCCATCTATTGAGATCACATCAATCCTAACTTTTGACTCAAGAATTTACCCTATAACCACTAGAGAAAATAAAAATTGTTTGAGGTGAATCTCTGAGTCTTCTCTGGGTTTAAAGACACTCTCTAATTTATAGATTCATCCCTCCTATGTTTGAAATATTAGTCATTGATGATGACCGATCTATACAAATGTTCCTGAAAAGGATGTTGGAAAAACAAGGTTATGAAGTGATTACCGCTAGTACAGGAGAGGAAGGGATTTTAAGAACCCTAAATTCACCTCCAGCACTAATTATATGTGATTGGATGATGCCAGGGCTAAATGGGCTAGAAGTGTGCGATCGCATTAAAAAAGATCCTAAATTATCCACCACATTTTTTATTTTATTAACCTCTTTAGATTCCATTGCTGATCGCGTTAAAGGCTTAGACGCTGGTGCTGATGATTTTATCACTAAACCGATTGAACAAAATGAACTCCAAGCAAGAGTTAGAGCAGGTTTAAGATTACATCAATTAAGTCAGGATTTACAAACACAAAAATCACTGTTAGAAACTGAATTAGCTGAAGCCTCAGAATATGTGAAATCCCTGTTACCACCTCCTTTAAAACATCCTCTCAGTATCAAATTTAAGTTTTTGCCATCGAGACAACTGGGAGGGGACTGTTTCGACTATAATTGGCTCGATGCTGATTCTTTAGCTATCTATCTCTTAGATACTGCTGGACACGGACTCAAAGCAACTTTACCGTCAATTTCTGTACTAAATCTCTTACGTTCTCGCGCTCTTAAAGACTTAAATTATTATCAACCCAGTGCTGTATTAGCAGCTTTAAATAATACCTTTCAAATGAATTATCAAAATGATAAATATTTTACCATTTGGTATGGAGTTTATAATCAAGTTACCCGGCAATTAGTCTATGCTAGTGGTGGACATCCACCAGCAATTATGATTTCTGGAACTACACCGACTAACACAGATGTAAAAAGATTAAAAACTCCAGGAATGCCTGTAGGTATGTTTCCTGAAGCAAAATATGTAGATTCTTCTTGTTACATTGAAAAATCCAGTATCCTTTATATTTTTAGTGATGGTGCTTATGAGATTACCCAAACAGATGGTAATCTTTGGAATTTAGAAGCTTTTATTCAGATTCTCATTAGTTTACAGTATTCTGTTGATAATCAGCTTGACTATATACTCAGTTACCTGATTGACTTAAACTCCAAAGAGACATTTGAGGATGATTTATCTATTCTTCAAGTGAAATTTGATTAATTAGCAGAAACTAGCAGATTTTTAAATGCGGCTTGATTAGGCACAATGGTAAATATGCTATCCATACCTGTTAGTTCAAATAATATTCTAATCTGCTCATTAATGGAACAAATAATCATTTGTATACCTGATGTTCGTAAAGTCTTAAAGGCTAAAACCAGATTACCTAGCCCAGTGCTATCCATAAATGTGAGACCATGACAATCAATTAATACAATTGATATTTCATTGTTAATCACTTCTTTAATAGTAGCTTGAAATTCATCTGAGCTACTAGCATTAAAACTACCGCTGAGTACAATCACCTTCACCTGTTGATTCATAATATCCTCATTTGTTGGATTTAATTAATCTAATAATGTTTGGTTATCACCTTATTATATTCTAATCTTGACATAATAGAAAGATGTTCATTACACAAAAATATAGTATTTTATTGCTAAAACAATAAAGTTGGGAAAATACAAAATCTAACAGTAAAATCATTGATTAATTAGTAAAACATATTAAAATCGCATCAGATACAGCATATTTTATTTAAATGAGGTACAACCTGGAATCATCAAACTTTTGTGGTGCGGGCATCTACCTTCGCAAACTGCTGTATAACTTTTATAGAGGACTAACTCTAGCTCGGTATAGTAGTTTATCAGATTGCATATAACCTGTATAACGTACCTTAACTATATCCCCCGGTTGTGCTGTTCCCTCTAGTAATTGGTGTAATTCTGGATTATATGGTACTTGTGCGCCCACATCAGCAATCGCGCTCAAACCCCAAGCCTGTAATAATGATTGTAAAGGTTTATCCACTAAAGGTAATATTTTCACTGCTGCTAATTGGTGATCCTCCCTAGCTCTGTGAGATGCTGTTGGCCATTGTAATATTAAAGACTCTAATATTTGTAAGCTCGACTGCTGAAACTCCTGCTGTAATATTTCTCTTTGTTGTTTTAAAGACGATGATAATCGCTGATACTCATTTTGTAAATCTTCCAATTGTCGTAATAAATCTTGGTCAAGATTCTCCGCATCTGTTGGATTTAAAGTTTCAGACAAATTCTCACAGCTAAAAGTTTCTAGCAACTCATCTTGGGATATCAGTAAAACCTCCGCCAGTTTGATTAATATCCCCACACGCATTTGCCCGATTTTACCTCTGCGTAATTGCAAAATTTGCCATTGTGAAACGCCAGCAGCACGACTTAAGGATTTAAAACTAGCAAAACCGACTCTTTGCATCAAATTTTGCAAATTCTGGGTGTAGTTAATTTGCTCCATAAATTATGGTAAATGAGGTCAAAACTGAAAATCCAAACATGGCCTAGGCCACGCTGCGCTATCAAACAGCAACGGTGTTTCACCTCCTGCCTTCTGCTATATCATACTCATAATGAGTTTTAGTTGCAAGTGTGCCGAAAAAAAGACATAATGCTATTATAGAAGCGCATAAGCGAAAAATTCTCATAGCAAATTTCAAATCTCTAGAACAGCGGATGATCCATTAGATTAAGTTTTCATGAAAATATTTATTTGGCGCTCTGGCTACAGATTAATCACAACTTTATGCTTATTGGGATTAACAGCCGCATCAGAACCTGTAAGCAAAAACCAGGATATAAAATTGCAAATTGGTATTGTCCAAAGATTTGGGGCTAAACCCACAGCCAAGTTACAATTATCGCCCACAAAAGGCGATCGCCTAACCTTAAAATTCCCAGTTGGTAGTCAGCAACAAACCCTCGTTACTGACAAACCCATCCAATTAACCACAATTATGGAAACCCTCAACCAACCAGTAGTACAGGAAGTATTGGTTCTGGGGGATTTTCGCACCTTTGAAACCGCCGAAGACAATGCCAGCCGTTGGCGTTCCCAGGGGATAGAAGTAGAAATAGCCCAGCCAGAACGCTGGCAAGTGTGGGCAAAACGGAACACCTACAGCACCCCCTTAATTCGTCGCCTTCTATTACAAAGTATAGAAAAATCTGGCGATAAAAACCCTTACTTAGCCACAAATATTCAACAACAAATACCCAAAATTATCTGGGTAGTCAATGGTAAAAACTATAGTCCCAATCACCTGGAAGTGACTAGCGGTAAAGACTTAATTAAGGTGAGTACGGATGAACAACTCCAAGAAAAGCGTCTTTACAATGGCAAAATGACCCTACAACCCAACGCTTACGGAACTTACACCTTAGTCAATACAGTACCATTAGAAACCTATGTCCGGGGAGTATTACCCCATGAAATTGGCATCAATGCACCAATGGCAGCGATGGAAGCTCAAGCTATTATTGCCCGCACCTATGCTTTAAGAAATATTCGCAGATTTGCGGTAGATAATTATCAATTATGTGCAGATACTCACTGTCAAGTTTATCAAGGACTCAGCGGAATTGCCAAAAATACAGATCAGGCCATTGCGGCTACCAGAGGCCAAATACTAACTTACAATAATGAAATAGTTGATGCTTTATATTCTTCTACAACCGGTGGAGTGACCGCTAACTTTAGTGATATTTGGAATGGGGAAGATCGTCCCTATTTAAAACCAATGATAGATGCACCCAATAATAATCTTTGGGACTTATCACGTCAAAATCTCTCAGATAATCAGAACTTCCAGAAATTTATCAATCTCAAAACTGGATTTAATGAGAGTACATGGGATGTATTCCGTTGGCATAAAGAAACGGACATTAATAAAATTACCAAAGATCTACAGAAGTTTTTAAATGCCAAAAAAAGCCCCTATAGCAACTTTCAGAAAATTAAGGCCATGTCTATAGTTGAACGTAGTACCAGTGGCAGAATTTTAAAATTGGCCGTCAAAACAGATATAGGTGTATTTACTTTACATAAAGATGAAGTGCGTAGTGCTTTCGCTGCACCTGTTAGCACTCTTTTTTATATTCAGCCTTTGAATAAAGGTCAAAAAGATATTTGGGGATATGCTTTTATTGGCGGTGGTTTAGGTCACGGGGTGGGTTTAAGTCAAACAGGCGCTCAAAACTTAGCCAAATTAGGTTGGTCTAGTACCAAGATTTTGGAGTTCTATTATCCTGGGACGAAAATTAAAGAGAGTAGGTGATTGGGAATTAGTAAAACCCATACCCAATTCCCAATCCCTTGGTTGTAATTAATTTTGTAACTAATAGCGGATAGCTATACCCTAGTAAAGGTCTTCTTCTTTGTGGGTTTCGATGGTGACATCAGAAGCTGGATAAGCAACGCAAGTCAACACATATCCAGCTTCGATTTGATCATCATCTAAGAAGGATTGATCAGATTGGTCAACAGTACCAGAAACAATTTTACCTGCACAGGTAGAACAAGCACCAGCACGACAAGAGAAAGGCAAATCAAGTCCTTTGTCTTCTGCTGCATCGAGAATATATTCATCGTCGGCACAGTCAATAGTAGTAGTACCGTCTGGGCTGACTAGAGTAACTTTGTAAGTAGCCATTTAATTATCCCCTCTTGTGAAATCGGCAGTATAAGTTATTTTAAAGCAAATGCCACAGCTACTTTTGCAGAATTAGCTGTTGGTTTAAATTTGCTTCAATTCTGATACTAAAGGAAAAGTTAAAATTTATAACAGAAAATCAGCCCCGATTAGTAATGAAATTTAGTTACTTATTACTAATAAGTTTTATTTATATAAAATCCGTAGGTGGATAGATGTCAAAGTGCATCTTGGTGACATTCTTTGATGTCGGCTTTATGAAACTTCTGGTTCGTCAGGAATTGCATCAGGTAGTTCATGTTCTACGCAGCGCAAACGCGGATATAAATAGGCAATTAAGGTTGCAACTAGAGAAAATAGTACTAATGAAGCCGCTGCTAATGCAACGACATTTAACATTTCTGTTATGGTATTGTTTCCAAAATTACCGAAATTGCTTCATGGACAGATCCCCGACTTCTTTTATTTATTGTGTCCACAAACTATAAATTAATGTCAGAAGTCGGGGATCTTATTGCCCTTTGACTTCCGCCCTGCGGTACTAGAGGTGTTAAATGTTTCCTAATGTCCGCTTGTTGATAAAATACTAATGACATTAAACCAAAACATTGAAAACTGGTGATGAATTCATGTACGACAACCAACTACCTTTATACACACACAGTCTGAGGGTAGGTTTAGTGGGTACTGGCTATGCAGCTAAACTCAGGGCTGAGGCATTGCAACAAGATCCCCGAACTGATTTAATAGCGATCGCTGGCAATGCTGACAGAATAGCCGCCTTAGCCCCAGAATATACAATTGAAGCTATTAATTCTTGGCAAGAGTTGGTAGCACGAACTGATCTAGATATGGTGGTGATCTGCACCATCAATCGAGATCATGGTAAAATTGTTCATGCTGCCCTATCCAGTGGTAAGCACGTAATTGTTGAATATCCTCTCTCTATTGATGTCAAAGAAGCAGAAGAACTAATTGCTTTAGCCAAAACAGTTAATAAACTTTTGCACGTTGAACATATTGAACTATTAGGAGGTTGGCATCAAGCTGTTAAAGAACACCTAGACCAAATTGGTCATTTGTTTTATGTCCGCTATAGTACCCTAAATCCCCAACATCCAGCTCCCCGTAAGTGGACTTATAATCATCAAATGTTCGGTTTTCCCCTAATCGGAGCATTATCCCGCTTACATCGTCTTACTGACCTGTTTGGTGAGGTTTTCAGTGTCAACTGTCATCAACGATATTGGCAAACTCAAGGAGACTATTACCAAACCTGTTTATGTTCAGCCCAGTTGTGTTTTGACAGTGGGTTATTGGCACAGGTAATTTATGGTAAGGGGGAAACCTTGTGGCAGTCAGAACGCAAATTAGAAATTCAAGGCGAAAAAGGGGAGATAATTCTGGATGGTGACACAGGAATGTTGGTATTTGCTCAAGCAACAAAATTAATTGAAGTGGGTACGCGTCGGGGTTTATTTGCCAAAGATACAACGATGGTATTAGATCATCTATTTAATGGTAGTCCCTTATATATCAACCCAGAACAAAGCTTGTATGCTCTCAAAGTAGCAGATGCAGCACAGAGGGCGGCAACAACAGGATTAACAATATTTTTAAAAGAGTAGATAGAAAATTGATGAAAACCGAAACCATAGTCATTTTATCCCAGCGAGAAATAGAAAAAATGCGTCGTGCTGGACGCTTGGCCGCCAAGTTGTTACAACATTTAGAACCTTTGGTAAAACCAGGGGTAAGTACCCTAGAATTGAATGACGAAGCGGAAAGATGGACTCAAAAACACGGAGCAAAAAGCGCTCCTTTAGGTTATAAAGGTTATCCTAAATCCATTTGTACCAGTGTGAATGAGGTGATTTGTCACGGTATTCCCAATGCTAAACAAATCCTCAAGGATGGGGACATAATTAATATAGATGTCACACCCATTGTAGATGGTTATCATGGTGATACATCAAAAACATTTTTGGTTGGTAATCCTACCTCCAAAGCCCAAAAATTAGTAGGAGTGACAGCAGAATGTTTGCGTTTGGGTATTGCAGAAGTAAAACCAGGGGCGAAAATTGGGGATATTGGGGCAGCAATTCAAGAATATGCGGAATCTTTTGGTTTTTCTGTAGTGCGGGATTTTGTGGGTCACGGTATTAGTAATATTTTCCATACTGCACCGGATATTCCCCATTATGGCATTAGAGGCAGAGGGAAAAAACTCAGAACGGGTATGGTATTTACCATTGAACCGATGATTAATGAAGGTACTCATGAAGCGGAAATGTTAGGTGATGGTTGGACTGCGGTAACAAGCGATCGCCTACTTTCAGCCCAATTTGAACATACAATTGCTGTAACCGAAGATGGCGTGGAAATTCTGACCTTACCAGAATCATAATTTCTCCAACATCAAATACTATGGAGTGCGAAATATGCAAGTAATAGAAAAAGTAGATCCACAATCACCAGATAGCGTCATTGAAACTATTGTTAATTTCGTGAAAGCCGCAGATGGAGATTTTGATCATATTGGCAAACTGGCAAATGCTGTCAGTGATAATCATAGCTTGCAAAAAATGATTGATTTTCTTTCTCGCACTCCCCAAGGAAAACAAGCTTTTGGCAACCGTCCCACGTTAGGTGACATAGACTTAGAAAAACTCCATAGTCTCCCCGTCAATACCTTGGGATATGCTTTTGCCGATCATTTTCTCACCAATAATTTACAACCTTTAAAACCAGGAAAAGTAGAAAACGATTTTCAATTTTTCTCAGCCCATATCACCGAAACCCATGATATTTGGCATATCGTCACTGATTGTAAGACAAATATCCTGGGTGAAATTCAATTAGAAGCCTTTTATGTGGGTCAGTTATATGCTACCCGCTTCTGGCTGGGTTTATTAGCCAAGAATTTGCTCAAATCTGTTGTCTATGATATTGAAGTTTCTACACAATATATGGATGCCATTAGTCAAGGCTGGTTAATGGCTAAACAAGCTAAACCTCTATTTGGCATAGAATGGAATCAATTATGGGAAACTCCCTTGGATGATGTGCGAAAGTCTTTAAATATCATTCTATAGTAGAGATTTTTAGATGGAACGTTTCTAAAGATACGTAGGGTGCGTCAGACTGCATAAGTTCTATCAATAAACATTTATTCGCATTGTTAAAGAAGTCCAACCCCGTTTTTTCTTAATGGAAAATGTGAAAGGTTTACTTTCTGCTTCACTGCGTCACAGACCAATTAATCAACGGGGAAAAGATTACCCACCCAGGACTTACGCAACTGGCACATTGGTAGGGTGCGTCAGATATCAACAATCTGTTTATTTGCATGATTTATGCAGTCTGACGCACCCTACAAAAGATTTTTGGTGTGACACTTGCGTAAGTCCTAGAAGATTATCTTGGGATAAACCCTCACCAACAATAACAACAAGTCCACATCAGAAAGCTACAGATATGTGTCATCCTGTAGAATTGCGTTCTTTAACTGTGCGTGAGTCTGCAAAGCTTCAAACATTTCCTGATGATTGGATTTTTTATGGTTCGGTAAGTTCTAAATATAAGCAAATTGGTAATGCAGTTCCTGTATTACTTGCAAAAGAACTGGGAATTTATCTCTTTAACTTAATTCACGGAAACAAATCAAAAGGTAAAGAAATAGCTGAACAATTATCACTTTTTTATTTATAGAACTTCAAGTGTCTATTTTGTAGCCAATTCAGCAAAAGCTTTATCAATTCTCTGTAACATATCTCGTATATGATTTTCAACTAGATCATAATCCATAGAAATCATATTCCAAAATTGTTTACCAGCAATACGAGGAATGTTGCTTCTGTTTGAAAAAGTCCATTTACCTAAGTCAAAAGCTGCTATAAATAGAGGATTTTCATGAATACTTAATTCTTTTTTTGCTCTTGGTACTTGAGAACCAGTCAATGTTCATTTTAGAGTTTTTAATTGTGCAAACTTCACTGTTTCTTCCGAAAAAAGTAGAATATCAATTCCAGTAATTTTAATTCCAAATTCAAATTCTGGGTTAATAATATAAGGACTAATAACTGACGAGCGTAAGCAAGACTATCTGTAATATCGTCGCGTTCTTCCCATAAACCTATCAAGCTCGAATTAAGTAATTCACGAGCAGTTAACACCTTTTTCCTTGTAGGAAGAATGGATAATAAAACAATTACCTCTACTTCTTGTCCTGCTACCACAGGTAAATTTTGAAAAGAGAGTTCACCATTTTTCTCTATAGTTTTTTGTAACCTAATTGCTTGCATAATTTTGTCATCCTTACAATAATAATATAATGTTGGTGTTTAATTAAGTACACCCCTAATTATAGAATATCACAAAAAGAAGTTGTCGAACTTCAATTCCCATATACTTACTTTCCATAGTTAAAGAACAACGTTGGGGAAAATTTTCCAACGTCAACATAATTTCATAACATCCCCGCACCCAACGAAAAGCTCTTTCCTGTAACTTCCTTACGATGAGCAATTCTAATAATAAATTTACCTAAAAAACTATATACCAAAGGACTTTCAACTCTGTTCCCTGTTCCCTGCGATGCACTGAGCTTGTCGAAGTGTTCCCTGTTCCCTGTTCCCTGTTCCCTGTTCCCTGCTATAGTTTCTTTCCACAGTTAACTATAGAAATGATTATACCAGTTAAGAGAAAATATTGGGATAACGACAGGCGATCGCCTAACTTATCGAAGGTATCGCTGTTAGTATGTGTAGAGGTGGTGCGATATTTCACCATTACCAAAGCTACAAGAGAAATACTAAAATAAATAAAGTAATTCAGTTGAGAGCATTTATGCAACAAATTAACACATTTGAAGAAGTTCTCAATCTAGTGACTGAACTACCACTTGATCAACAAGAACTACTAATTAATATCCTACAACGTCGAATAGGTGATATGCGACGAAAAGAATTAGCAAGTTCATCACAGGAAGCACTAGCAGAATTTAGAACTGGTAATCTTAAACCTCAAACCGCAATTGAAGCGATCACTGAATTAAGAACTTACTTAAATACTAATGAAACATAATGAGAAAACTGGTTCTTACTTCTCGCTTCAAGCGATCTTTGAGAAAATTCATCAAACATGATCAGAATTTACAAGCACGAATTGAGGAAACATTACAGCAAATGGAAATAGATTTATTTGCTTCTAACCTTGCTACCCATCAGCTAAAAGGTGATTTTGATGGTTTGCGTGCTTGTTCCTGTGGATATGACTGTCGGATTATTTTCTCCGTCGAAAGAGATGATGAAACTGGTGAAGAAGTAGTGGTTCTTTTAAACATAGGTTCTCATGATGATGTCTACTAAAAGAGAAATATCGCTTTTTTGAGGGTTTGGGTTTTAAGATATTTCTAGGATCAATAACTGGAATGAAAAATATGTTTTGGCAAAAAAGCTTAGGATGGATTTTCGGAATTATGCTTTGGTGTGTAGCACAACCAGCATTAGCAGACTGGACTCATCCCTTATCCTATAGTAATGCAGAACTAACAAGACAAGACTTTTCTGGACAAAGCTTACAAGCAGCAGAATTTTCTAACGCTAACTTAGAAATGGTTAACTTTAGTAATGCTGATTTACGCGGAGCAGTCTTAAGTGCTTCAGTGATGACCAAAGCAAATTTACAGGGGGCAGATTTAACAAATGCGATGATGAATGAGGTAAGATTAACAGGCGCTAATTTAACCGATGCTGTTTTAGTAGAAGCAATTTTATTCCGTACTATCTTTACAGATGTTAACATCACAGGTGTAGATTTTACAGATGCCATTCTCGATAAAGCACAGGTTAAAGAGCTATGTCAAAAAGCCAGTGGTGTTAATCCCCAAACTGGTGTAAAAACCCGTGAGTCCTTAGGATGTCAATAAAACTTGGTATAATTGGTGGCGGACAACTGGCCTGGATGATGGCTGATGCAGCAAATAAGCTGGGAGTTAAATTAATAGTCCAAACTCCTAGTCAAAATGATCCTGCTGTATCTATTGCCCAAGATAGCATTTTTGCCCCAATTAATGATGCAGCCGCTACGGAAATTTTAGCGCAAAAATGCGATATTATCACCTTTGAAAACGAGTTTGTTAACCTTCCTGCTTTATCACTACTAGAAAAACGAGGCGTTTGCTTTCGTCCTCAGCTATCAGCTTTAGCACCTGTTTTAGATAAATATGAACAACGTTGCTATTTTAAAGAATTAGGTTTACCAGTTCCTGAGTTTTTGGCATTATCTAGAGAACAAGACATAGAATTGCAAATAGCCAACTTTGGGTTTCCCATTGTTCTCAAAGCGCGAAGACATGGATACGATGGTCAAGGAACTTTTATTATTCGAGATATTGCGACTTTATCAAAAATAATTAATCAAAGTCAGACCCAGTTTTTAGTAGAAGAATTTGTACCCTTTCAAAGAGAACTAGCTATCATTGCCGCACGTTCTGTCAACGGAGAAATTGTCATCTATCCGACAGTAGAAACTTTTCAAGAAAATCAGGTTTGTAGATGGGTAATTGCCCCAGCGAAAATTAGCCAAGAACAAAGTTTAGAAATTAAAGCGATCGCCCATAAACTATTAAATAGTCTTCAATATGTAGGTATCTTAGGCATTGAACTATTTCTCAAAGCTGATGGTACAATCCTAGTTAATGAAATAGCCCCACGCACCCACAACTCTGGACATTTTACCCTTGATGCTTGTGCAACTTCCCAATTTGAACAACATCTGCGAGCCGTATGTAGTTTACCATTAACCAATACCACATTAAATTGCCATAGTGCTGTAATGGTCAATTTATTAGGATATGAAATCAGCCAAAGCGACTATCAAAAACAACGTCAACAACTGGCAGATATTCCCCAGGCTACTGTTCACTGGTACGGCAAAACAGAATCTCGTCCAGGACGTAAACTAGGACATATCACAGTTTTATCAGACCAAGATAACCACAATACAGTCAATGGCATTATACACCAAATCGAATCTATCTGGTATCCCCCAGAAAAAATTTGCGAAAATTTTCCCAAATAACTACACAAATTATTTTTCAAGGCTATAATGAGTTAGTTGTACTACGACGATTGGTGACTGCCATCAAGTTTTTTGATCTATGTCTTTAACAACAAGGGAGCTAAATAATTCTCATGGCAGTATACCGAGCTTGTACTCGGAAACTTTAAATGAGAAACCTCTGTTCCCACCTGGTTTACCCAGGTCATAAACTTAGGTAAAACGGCGTTGCGGTAAACTACAAAATTTTAGCTCTCTGGTTAATTAAACTGGAGGGCTTTAATATTATGAGGATGTCTAAAAATTATGTGCATAGCTTTTATGTTAGCAATTCAAGTGAAGCAATAAGATCCCCGACTTCTTGTATTGTGTCCATAAATGATAAATTGATCTCAGAAGTCGGGGATCTGAGTATAAACGATTTCTATAGCTGAATACTTACCTTTTATGCAGCCAAGAAAAATTTTTACGGTAGGATTATTTTGTATCCTCATAACTGGACTCTATGCTTGTGGACAAGAAGGAAAATCTGGTATCAATCTCCAAAATTTTACCATTGGTACTAATGTGACACCGATTCAAAAAATTACCCCACAAAATAAAGATACTACAGTTTACATTCAAGGTAAAGTAGAAAAAACTGCTCCTTTAATTCAGCGAAAAGCTTATCAAATTAACGACTCCACTGGAAAAATCTGGGTTGTTACAAATCAAGGTAATTTTCAAATTGGAGAACAAGTAGTATTAAAAGGTAATGTCCAATATCAAAGCATTCCTTTAGCTGGTCAAGAATACGGGGAAATTTATTTAGAAGAAAAGTAAATTATGAATAATCAAATAGTTGATGTAGCCGTCGTAATTCTCTATCGAGATCATAAATTTTTGATGCAATTACGGGATAATATCCCTAATATTATTTCTCCTGGTTGTTGGGCTTTATTTGGTGGACATATCGAACCAGGAGAAAGCCCAGAAATAGCAGTTCAGCGAGAAGTAAAAGAAGAAATTGGTTATGAATTAACTGCTTTTAGCAAATTTGGTATTTATCAGGATGAAACAGCTATTCGTTATGCTTTTCAAGCCCCATTATTAGTACCAGTAAATGAACTCATTCTTGCTGAAGGTTGGGATTTAGATTTGTTAACAGCAGAAGATATTCAAAGAGGAGAATCTTATTCAGAAAAAGCGGGAGAAGTCAGACCTTTAGCACCTTTACCCCAGAAGATAATGTTAGATTTTATCAAAAGTTTAGAAAGCGTCTAAACATGACCGGGAATTTCATATTAAAAAATTTCGTGTAAGTCACGTCCTTTAGGACAAGAAAATCGTCAATCTAAAATCTTTAAGTGCTACACTTTAGAGTGGAGTCAATCCAAAATCGAGTCACCAGAGATTTTGTCCAATTAGATTATTCATAAATTCCATGAAACCAGTCAAGTATCTACCAAACTTACCCAAATGGTTAAATATAGGATTAGCCTTTCCGATTATTATTCTTAATGGTTGGTTATTAATTCAATTAATTAACTATTTTCAACCTTTAGTTAGTGTTGTTTCTGTTGCCATTCTCTTAGCTTTTATTTTGGATTATCCTATTCAAATTTTACAAAACCGCCGCGTAACTCGCAATTTAGCTATTCTTTTAGTCTTACTATTATCTGTAATCATTTTAGGTGCTATTGTTGTCATTTTAGTACCGTTAATTTTAGAACAATTGAATGAATTAGCAAATCTTTTACCCTATTGGATTGAATCAGGAACTCAACAAATAGAAGCCTTACAAAATTGGGCATCTACACAGCAATTACCGATAAATTTAAGTGGATTAGCTAGTGAAATATTAGGAAAAATATCCAGTCAACTTCAATCTTTTACAGGGAAAATTCTCGGTTTTGCTTTAGATACCATTGGCAATTTATTGAATGTATTAATTACGATAGTTCTGACGATTTATTTAGTCTTAAATGGTGAAGGTTTATGGGATGGAATTTATCTGTGGTTTCCTGAAAATATGGCTAAAAAAGTTAGAGAATTACTAAGAGAAGATTTTAATAACTATTTTATTGGTCAAGCCACATTAGGCGCTATTTTGGCCATAGCCATAACCTTAGCATTTTTAGCCCTACGAGTACCTTTATCATTACTGTTTGGCTTAGGAATAGGTTTCTTTTCCCTATTTCCCTTTGGTACAGGAATTGGAATTGCTATTGTTAGTTTATTAGTATCTTTAAAAGATTTTGGTTTAGGAATAGAAGTCGCAATTATAGGTGTAGCTATTGACCAAATTAATTCTAACATTGTTGCCCCAAGGATTTTAGGAAATTTAACAGGTTTAAATCCTGTATGGGTGGTAATTTCTTTATTAATAGGGGCAAAATTAGGAGGTATTTTGGGTTTGTTAGTGGCTATTCCTTTAGCTAGTTTTATTAAAGATATTGCTGATACTTGGCGGAATGGTGAATTTAATAAATCTGCTGTTGATAGTGATTATGTACAAGAAGCTTGAATTATGGATAAATACTAAGAGTGTTATAATTTTATCCCATTCAAGTAGTTAAGAACTACAATATTGATATCACCCCACAGGAGACTGTATGAGTCAAATATATGAGGGAGTACGCTGGACAACCACAGACTTAGAATTATTACCAGATAATTCTAATGATGAGTTGATATCCCCTTTGTTACCAGCGTTTAATTATGTGGTGGGTAGTTTATTTATTTAGATTAAATATTATTCTGTAGATACAAGCATATAAATCAAGAAAATGATTACAATACTCAAGGTGAAATCTAATTACCTTATGTGACTAATCATGGAAAACTTTGTTTTTTATAATCCTGTTAAAATCCTGTTTGGTAAAGGCCAAATTGCCAATATTGCGGCAGAAATTCCCGCAGATGCCAAAATTCTCATTACCTACGGCGGTGGCAGTATTAAAGCCAATGGCGTTTATGATCAAGTAAAATCAGCATTAGCTGGACGGAATGTATTTGAATTTGGTGGCATTGAACCCAACCCCCACCTAGAAACTTTAATGAAAGCAGTGGAATTAATACGCAAAGAAGGCATTGATTTCCTCTTAGCTGTCGGTGGTGGTTCTGTTGCTGACGGGACTAAATTTATCGCTGCTGCTGTGAATTTTGTGGGTGATCCTTGGGATATTGTGGCAAAAGGTGCAGCAGTAACTTCTGCTTTACCTTTGGGCGTGGTTTTGACTTTACCCGCAACAGGTTCGGAAATGAATACAAACGCGGTTATTACCAAGTGGGAAACTCAAGAAAAGTTATATTTTTCCAGTCCTTTTGTATTTCCAAAATTTTCTGTTCTTGATCCAGAAACAACTTTTTCCCTTCCTCCCAGACAAATTAGTAATGGCATAGTTGATGCTTTTACTCATGTGATGGAACAGTATTTAACCTATCCAGTAAATGCACCATTACAAGATCGCATGGCTGAATCTATTTTAAAAACTCTCATTGAAGAAGGCCCAAAAACTTTAGCAAATCCTACCGATTATGATGCAAGAGCGAACTTAGTTTGGTCGGCAACAATGGCATTAAATGGGTTAATTTCTGTAGGTGTTCCCCAAGATTGGACTACTCACATGATCGGTCATGAATTGACAGCCTTACATGGTTTAGATCATGCTCAAACTTTGGCGATTGTCTTACCTAGCACTTTGAAAATTAGATGCGATCGCAAATGGCAAAAAATTCTACAATATGCAGATAGAGTGTGGGATATTGTTGGTGGTTCAGAACAAGAACGGGTAGATGCAGCTATTACTAAAACTCGTGATTTCTTTGAATCAGTTGGTGTCCACACTCACCTATCTGATTATGGTGTGGGAGTCGAAACCATTCCCGCAGTGATCAACAATTTAGAAAAGCATGGAATGACAGCTTTAGGAGAAAATAAAGATGTTAACCCCCAAGTTGTTGAGAAAATTTTAGCACTTTGTGCTTAGAAATTAAATAATTAGGTCAGACAAAAAACCTGACCTATATCATCAAAATACTTGAGTGTGGTATTTATATTTTAACTAAGCTGATGTGCAGCTAAACCGTACAATCAAAAAACCTGAAGTTACGGTAGCACAAGCATCTTGCTTGTATTAATTTTTCAAGTTAAAGGCACAACAGCTTATTCCTCTCTCTTCTCTTTGCACCTGTGAATGATAAAATCATTTACTCTGCATCTCCTCATAAGCTGCATAAACACCCTTCACATTATACCAATTCAAGAAAATCCGCGCAATTTCCAAAGCCAATTGTGGCTTACCAATATTAATCAACCATTGCAAAAACGGAGACATAGTTCTTTCATTCAATAACCCATTTACAGAAAGAATTCCCCACAACAAACGATGAAACCAAGTCATTTGAATCATCATTTTTACTTCCCAAGTAGGATGTTTTTGATAAAACAAAACTCCCATTCTTCCCCGTTGAATTTCCTGATCAATTAACTTAGGAATTTGTTGTAAACTAAAAGCTGGATGCCAATGATAACCAACAGCTTCAGGACATTTAATTAATTGCAAACCTAGTTTTTTTAACCTCACACCTAATTCTAAATCTTCCCAACCATAAAGTTGAAAACCAGTATCAAATAATCCAGCCTTTTCTAACCAATGTTTAGGAATAGCGACGTTACCCGTAGCAAAAAAAGCCGCCGAAAAATCTGTAATTTTATAAGGTTCAGCAGTGGGATTGGTAAAATTACAAGTATTAATTACCGCACCATAAGTAAAAAACCTGTCACTTCCTAATTTCTCCCTTTCCCGTAACAAAGCATTTGTATGAGCTTGCAGAAAATTAGATAAAACTACTAAATCACTATCAATAAAAATAATTGTGTCACCTTGGGCTTTTTCTACCCCCAAATTTCGCGCCGCAGCAGGACCCGCATGATCCTGTTCAAAACAGCGCAGATGAGTAAATTCATCTTTATGTAATGCTAACCAATTTAATGTACCATCGGTAGAACCATCATCTACTAATACAACTTCATAACCTTTTATATAGTTTTCCTGACTCAATTCCTGTGCTTCTAAAGCGCGGAGGCACTTTTCCAAAATTGGCAAGCGATTATAAGTGGGAATGACAATACTCAAAAACACAGTTTCACCCAAAACACTATTAACCATAGAATAAGACAAATATAGCAAAGTCACCGTTGCATAAAAAAATATACGCTAGGCAAGTCAGATATAATAATGACTCATTCTTTGTTTTCCTAAGTGGAGAAATTCATGGGTCGCGCTAAAAAGGTTGTTCTAGCATATTCTGGTGGAGTAGATACTTCTGTTTGCATTCCTTACTTAAAGCAAGAGTGGGGAGTAGAAGAGGTCATTACCCTAGCAGCAGATTTAGGTCAGGGAGATGAATTAGAACCAATTCGAGAAAAAGCCCTGAAATCGGGTGCAAGTGAATCCTTGGTAGCGGATGTTAAGGATATATTTGTTAAAGACTACGCATTTCCAGCAATTCAAGCCAACGCCCTCTATGAAAATCGCTATCCTTTAGGAACAGCCCTGGCTCGGCCTTTGATTGCTAAGATTTTAGTAGAAGCTGCTGCAAAATATGGTGCGGATGCGATCGCTCACGGTTGCACAGGTAAAGGTAACGATCAAGTACGTTTTGATGTATCCTGCACAGCCCTCAATCCTAACCTGAAAATCCTTGCCCCTGCCAGAGAATGGGGTATGAGTCGGGAGCAAACCATCGCCTATGGTGAGCAGTTTGGCATTCCTGCACCAGTAAAAAAATCCTCCCCTTTTAGTATAGATAAAAACTTACTTGGTCGCAGTATTGAAGCTGGTACATTGGAAGATCCAGCAAATGAGCCACCAGAAGAAATCTATGAAATGACCAAAGCCATCGCCGATACTCCCAACGAACCGGAATATCTAGAAATTGGCTTCCAAAAAGGTCTTCCTACCACCATTAATGGGACATCAAAAGAGCCAGTTGAGTTAATTGAACAACTCAATAAAATCGTTGGTAATCATGGTATTGGGCGGATTGACATGATTGAAAACCGCTTAGTAGGTATCAAATCACGGGAAATCTACGAATCACCAGCAATGATAGTTTTAATCAACGCTCACCGTGACTTAGAAAGCCTAACTTTGACAGCAGATGTCAGTCAGTACAAACGAGGCATAGAAGAAACCTATACCAAAATCGTCTACAACGGACTTTGGTACAGTCCACTTAAAGCTGCCCTAGATGCCTTTATTCAACAAACACAAGAGAGAGTTTCCGGTGTCGTGCGTTTAAAACTTTTCAAAGGTAACGCTACCATAGTTGGCCGTTGGAGTGATAATTCCCTATACACTCCAGACTTAGCCACCTACGGCGCAGAAGATCAATTTGATCACAAAGCCGCAGAAGGCTTCATCTACGTTTGGGGTCTACCTACTCGCATTTGGGCGCAGCAGAATAAGTAATTAGGTGATTGGTAATTGGTGATTAGTAATTGGTGATTGGAAAAATTTATTACCCATTACCCATTACCCATTACCCATTACCCATTACCTATTACCTATTCTTCCGTTTGCTCCTTCACAGCACGAGACTCCAACCAAATTGGGATCGCAATTACAGCAACTAAGATCAGTAAAGCTAAAATCGCAAATTGACTTACCCAAGCCACCAATTGTTCCAGGGAAATAATTCTTCCTGCAAAAAAAGCTAATGTTACCATGACACTAGCCCATACAGTTGCCCCAGCTACGTTATAAATCAGGAATTTACCAAAGGGCATTTCCGCTATACCCGCTAGTGGTGAAGCAAAAATTCGCAATAAAGCAAAAAAGCGCCCAAAAAATACGGCTTTAGCGGCATTTTCCGTAAACTGCTCTTTAATACTCAGCAGTCGCACTTCGGAAATCCGGAAAATCTTGCCCACTTGCAGCAGAAAAGGCCAACCGCCCACTCTACCAATCCAATAACCACAATTACCACCAATTACAGCGCCTCCCACAGCGTTACCGAGAACCAGCCAGTAATTTAATTCATTACTACCAGCCAAGAAACCTCCAACAATAGTTACGGTTTCACCAGGAAGAGGAATGCCCAAATTTTCTAGCAAAATTCCCAAAAAAATTGCTAAATAACCATAATTATGAGCAATCTCTTGGATGTTTTCTAGTGAAAGTAGTTCAAAAGACATCCAGCACCACCGAGTTTACAAATTTTTACCATTACCATATCTTTGCTTGTTTTTGGCTAGGGTGTCAATGAATCTACCACAATGATGAAGGCAAGAGGCAGGAGTTCAGGAGGAAGAAAGAAAATTTTCCCCCATTCCCTCTCCCCTCTCCTCACAGATAACTTTTTGCTGCACACCCTACTTAACATTTAGTGAGAAAACTCCAAATAAGTTATGAAAATTTTATAAATGATACA
>JACCDP010874436.1_pt1 | contig 80530 bp, 68 predicted proteins | sample 7445841 | NCBI WGS metagenome assembly JACCDP01 (sample SAMN15323441, study PRJNA562643) | freshwater metagenome | isolation source: river surface water | place: USA:Blue River Watershed | collected 2017-08-17 | reverse complement strand
TTTTCATCGCATAGTTTCACTCTGTATGACCCAAACCAAAAAACGCGTTCTGTTTGTAAGTTCTGAAATGTCTCCTTTTTTAGAGACTTCGCCGCTAGCAACAGTAGCTCGCATGCTTCCACAAGCATTGCAAGAGCAAGAAAATGAAATCCGAATCCTTGTGCCCCGGTTTGGTGTCATCAACGAACGTCGCAATCGATTGCACGAAGTTGTTAGACTTTCAGGTATCAACATCAGCATTGATGACAACGATAACCCACTGATCATCAAGGTTGCTTCAATTCCTCAAACCAAAATGCAAGTTTACTTTTTGGACAATGAGGATTACTTTCACCGCAAAGCTTTATTCCATGATGAAAGCGGAAAGTTGTTTGATGACAATGATGAGCGCACCATCTTTTTTTGCAAAGGCGTAATGGAAACGGTAAAGAAATTGGGTTGGGCACCAGACATCATTCACTGTCAAGGTTGGATGACCAGTTTGATCCCCATGTATTTGAAAACCTTGTACAAAGACGAACCCGTTTTCAAAAACACCAAGATCGTTTTCAGTGTATACTGCGACGAAGACAAAATCAATTTGGGTGGCGATTTTGCCAGAAAGGCCAGTTTGAATTCTTTGGATGATGATTGCATGAAGTGTTTTGGCGATGCCAGTGTAGACGCGATGAACATTGGCGCTGTAAAGCATTCAGATGCCATCGTTACCAACAGCGAAGAAGCGCATAGGGTTGTTGAAGCACACTTGATTGATAAAATCGTGATGAGACATAGCGACGAAGACGCAGCTACTCAGTACGGTACATTATACGAACGCTTGCTGTCCTAAACATCATTTTGAAATTCAGGGTTTACCTTGCTGTCCTCACAGTCCTAGTAGGATTGGCCGCTTGTAAAAAACAGGACGGGAATATCATCATTGATGGACAAAGCAATAACAATCAGCTAGAGATTTTTCGGTCAGACAGTTTTCAGTTGATGGCAAAAACCATTCGGGAAGATTCTTTACCCGCAAATGGCATTAGCTACACCTTGTTAGGCGAAATGAACGATCCCATCTTGGGCAAAAGCAAAGCCAGTTTGTTTGCCAAGATGAACATTTTGGAGCCCGAAAACAACTTCCCAAACAACATTGAGCCAGATTCTGCCATCCTGTACATTCCGATGGTTGATGGTCTTAATTTTTATGGCAATGCCTTAACCAAGCAACGTTTGCAGGTTTTTCCGTTAACCGACGGAATTACCTCGAAAGTATATTACCAAAACGAAAACATCGCCTACAACAAACAAATTAGTGCCAACTACTACGGTCCGATGTTTCAACAAAAGTTGGATTCTGTAGGGTATCGCAAAGAAAAAATGGGCCTTAAGCCTGGCTTGTTGATCAAGTTGAGTGCTGAATTTGCTCGCAGTCTCATGCAAATGCCGTCTGAAGCCTATCAATCCAACGATGGTTTGGCCAAGCATTTCAAAGGCATTGCCATTGTTCCTGAAAACGATGAATTGATGCCCGGCGATGGTGGATACGCTGTGTTGGACTTATCCAACGTGATTTCCTTGGCTTATCGCGCCAAAATCATGTTGTACTACAACGACACAAGCACATTTGTATTCGGATTTGAAGGAAAAGGAACCAATGTAAACCAAGGAAAAGTAGGTCCCTACCCTCAATTCATCAACGATCAATTACAAAACAGCCAAAAGAGTTATACAACCACCTACATTCAGGCTTTGGGTGGATTGAAAACAGAAATTCAAATTCCTTATTTGCTCAACCTAATCAAAGACGGCAACGTAGCGATCAACAAAGCGGAAATTCTATTTTACACCAATGAAATTGCTTCGGTGAATCAGTTTGCCCCACCGCGATTGAATTTGTATCAACCACTGAATGGGCTTAGCAAACGAAATCGACTGATTGATGATGCCACACTTTCGCCTGCAACTTTCGGTGGTGTGTATGATGAAAGCAGAAAATGTTACCGTTTTACTGTTACCCGTCACATTCAAAACATTTTGAATGATCAGTATTTCCGTTCATTAAACACCAATTTGGGTCTTTATTTGGCGGTTCCTTCAGACAATCCCGTGATTGGTGCGCGTGCTGGTATAGACCACAGCAAAACGAAATTAATCATCACTTATACGAAACCCAATTAACACAACATTGTTTCATCATTATGGGAACCCGTAAACCATATCAACTCGTTAGTCGCGACTGGAAACAAGAAGACACCACCTTCCAAGTGAATGGTGTTACCATTGGGAAAGATTTGATGCTGGTTGCCGGACCTTGTGCCGTAGAAAACCGAGAACAGATCTTTACCATTTCAGAGTATTTGGCGAAGAAAAACATCAAATTCCTTCGCGGCGGAGCATATAAACCAAGAACAAGTCCTTATTCATTTCAGGGCCTTAAAACAGAGGGATTGCAATTGTTGCGAGAAGCTGGCGACAAATATGGTTTGGCGGTAGTATCTGAAATCATGAGTATCGACAAGATTGACGAGTTAGTCACTTACGCCGATATTCTCCAAGTAGGCACTCGGAATATGCAGAACTATCCCTTGCTCAAGGCATTGGGTAAGTGCGGTAAGCCAGTATTGTTGAAGCGTGGTATGAGCAGCACCATTGAAGAATGGTTGTTGGCGGCTGAATATATCGTTAGCAGTGGTAACGAAAAAGTCATTTTGTGCGAGCGTGGAATTAGAACTTTTGAAACTGCCACCCGTAACACCTTGGATATCGCAGCGATACCTTTGATAAAAACACTGAGTCACCTACCCATTATTCTTGACCCAAGCCAAGGAACTGGACTTCGAGATTTGGTCGCACCGGTTTCCAATGCAGCCATAGCAGCGGGTGCAGATGGCTTGATCATCGAAGTACACAACCAGCCCAATGAAGCCTTGAGCGATGGTGACCAAAGCTTGTATTTGGACCAATTGGGCGATTTGCTTCCTCAGTTGTCTGCCCAAGCGCAATTCCGCAACAAACGCTTCGATTTTGAGGCCAACGTTACGGTACCTAGTCTCTGATATTTTCGCGCGGCTAACTGCGTTTAAAAAAGCCATAAATTGGCCAACCCAGTGCCACAATGCCAATGCCTGTCATGGCGATATTGAATTGACTCACCAATATTCCCAAGGCCACAAATCCAGCTAGAATCAAGTACGCAATGGGCAAATAGGGATATCCCCATACTTTGTAGGGTCTTTCCGCTTCTGGTTCGCGATTGCGCAGTATCAAAACGCCTGCAACGGTGATGATGTAAAACAGCAACGACGCAAATGTGCAGTAGCTTAAAAGGTCGCCGTAACTGCCACTCAAACACAATACGCTGGCCCAAAAAGCTTGCATCCACAAAGCGTTGGCGGGAACATTTCTTTTATTCAAGATGGCTGCTTTGCGAAAAAACAATCCTTCATCTGCCATCGCCTTATACAAACGACTACCTGCTAAAATCAATCCGTTGTTGCAACCAAATGTACTTACCATGATGAGTCCCGCCATGAACAACAATCCCATTGTACCTGCCAGCTCGTCATTGGTTGAGCCCATCAGCACGGAAGATGCAGCTACACCAACCCGATCCTGATCAGCGTGGGCGATGCCCAAATTGAAATTCTCTGCCCAACCATCTACACCTGTTGCGGCTAAAGCATCGGGCCATGAAAGTCCTTTCAAAGGCAACAAAGTCATGTACGCCACATTTGCCAAACAGTAAACCACGGTCACAATAAATGTTCCGTACAATAACGCTTTGGGAATGGTTTTACTGGGTTTATCGACTTCAGCCGACATGAATGTAATACCTTGCCAGGCATCGGAAGAAAACAAACTACCCACCATTGCACTGGCGAAAGCCAACATCAACGTGATACCCGAAATGGATTCCCAAGCGCCTTTGATTGGCTCAATAGAATTGCCTGCACTGTCTGGGGTAGCAGGAACAAATTTGGAGGCAGTGATGCCATCCGACATATTAGACCAAAAATAGTTATGGGCACCATTGAATGAACCACCCATCAACACGTATAAACCACCTAAAATAAGGGCGCCCAGCGCCAATAATTTGGCCAGGGTAAAAATGCGTTGTACCCATTTACTTTCTTGAATTCCCAATCCATTGATGGCGGTAAGAACCAGAATACTGGTAATCGCCATACACTGTCCGGAAAGCAAGGAAAATTGATGCCCACAGCATATCCAAGAAGCGATGACTTTATCATGTCCCCACACAAATATGCCCAAATGCTTCGCAAAGGCCATGGCAACAGCGGCAATTACCCCTGTTTGAATCACTGAGAAAACGGCCCAACCATACACAAACCCCATGCGTTTACCATAGATACGGGTGATGAAATTATACTGTCCGCCCGCCTTTGGCATCATCGCAGCCAATTCCCCAAAACTTAGTGCTGCCATCAGGGTAATGACGCCGGTGAGCACCCATGCCAGCAGCACGAGAGGGCCATTGCCCAGCTGACGGGTCATATCGCCAGTTACCAAGAATATCCCGCTACCGATCATACTGCCTGAAACCAACAATGTGGAATCAAACAAACCGAGTTTTTTAGTTGTTGTCATTGTGTTTGGAGGGGCATATTACAAAAAAGGCTTGGTGATACCAAGCCTTTTTTGTGTGAAGCCATTTGGAATTAATCCGCTTTATTCAAGTTAGAATGTTTGCGGCTATACAAGAAATAAATAATTACACCGAGCGTACCCCAGATTAAAAATGCATACCAAGTATTCTCACGGACTTGTGACATTAAGAACACGTTAAAAGCCACACCCATTGGTGCAACGAAATAGATGAAGGGTGTTTTGTAAGGGCGTTCCAATTCTGGTTGTTTCACGCGCAAAATTAACACAGCCAAACACACCATGGCAAAGGCAAGCAGCGTACCCATAGAGCACATTTCTGATACTTTATCAATGGGTGTTAAGGCGGCAACGATCGAAACGATGAAGCCGACCAAAATGGTACTCTTATAGGGCGTTTTGAATTTGGGGTGTAAAGAACCAAACATGTCCTTTGGCAACAAACCATCTTTCGCCATACCCAAGAAGATACGCGTTTGTCCGAGCATCATCACAAGCATAACCGACATCAAACCAGCTGTAGCAGCGATAGTTATCAAATAAACAGCCCAATCGATACCAGCACCCGCGAACGCAGAGGCCACAGGAGCTTTCAAATCAAGTTGGTTGTAAGGAACCATACCGGTCAATACCAAAGACACCGCGATGTAAAGCAGTGTACAAATAATCAGCGAAGCAATAATGGCAAATGGTACATCTTTTTTGGGATTAATCGCTTCGCCCGCTTGGGTTGAAACTGCATCAAATCCAATGTAAGCAAAGAATACGATGGTAGCTGCGGTAAGCACACCACCTACACCAAAATGCAAATGACCATCATCGCCCATTTTCTCTGCGGGGATAAATGGATGCCAATTTGCTGTATCAACAAAGAAAGAACCTGCGATGATCACAAAAAGAACCACAGCTACTTTCAAAATCACGATGATGTTGTTGGTAGAGGCGGCTTCTTTGATCCCTTTCACCAAAATGGCGGTAATAACCCAAGTAATGATGAAGGCGGGCAAATTGAATGCATTTCCTCCGTAGGTTACAGGGTCATTGATGAGATATTCTGGTAGATTAATGTGAAATAAATGGAGCAATTTGGTAAAGTACCCGCTCCATGCAACAGCCACAGTGGTAGCACCCATCATGTATTCCAAGATTAGGTTCCATCCAATAAACCAAGCGAATAATTCGCCCACTGTTCCGTAAGCATAAGCGTATGCAGAACCCTCTACCGGCAACACGGAGGCAAATTCTGCGTAGCACAACGAGGCAAATAAGCAGCCAATACCCGCAATAACGAAGGCCAAAGCCAAGGCTGGACCCGCATGGTTGTGAGCGGCAATGCCGGTCAAGGTAAATATTCCCCCACCAATGATGGCACCAATTCCCAATGAGGTAAGACCCCAGCGGGTAAGTACCCGATTCAAATCATTTTTCTTCGCATCGGCCTGATAGGCGGCAATGGGTTTCTTTCTCCAAATAGACATATAATTTTCGCTAAAAAACAAATATAGGGGTTTAGGCAATTACGCCCAATGATTTACCCACTTTGGTAAACGCGGCTACGGCCTTGTCGATATGCTCAAATTCGTGGGCGGCACTCAATTGAACTCGAATACGGGCCTGCTCTTTCGGCACCACAGGATAGAAAAAGCCAATCACGTAAATGCCCTCTGCCAAGAGCGCATTGGCCATATCCTGACTCAATTTTGCATCGTACAGCATAACCGGTACAATAGCACTATCGCCATCTTTAATATCAAAACCCGCAGCCTTGATGCCTAATTTGAAACGTTTCACGTTGGCTTCTAACTTATCGCGTAGTTCTGTGGTTTCATTCAACATGTTGAGGACCTCAATGCTCGCACCAACGATGCTGGGGGCCAATGAATTACTGAACAAATAGGGACGACTGCGTTGACGAAGCAACTCAATGATCTCTTTTCTGCCAGTGGTATATCCGCCCATCGCTCCACCCAACGCTTTACCCAAGGTACCGGTGATGATGTCAACACGACCCATCACGTTGCAGTACTCAGGTGTACCGCGACCGGTAGCACCAATAAAACCGGCGGCATGACATTCGTCGGTCATGACCATCGCGTCATATTTTTCGGCCAGATCACAAATTTTATCCAACTGAGCCACATAGCCATCCATAGAGAAAACGCCATCGGTAACAACCAAAATGAAACGCGCCCCTTTTTCGCGAGCAGCAATCAACTGGGCTTCCAAATCGGCCATGTTATTATTCTCGTAGCGGAAACGCATCGCTTTACACAAACGAACCCCATCGATGATAGAGGCATGATTTAAGCTATCTGAGATAATGGCATCTTGTTCGCCCAATAAGGGTTCAAACACGCCGCCATTGGCGTCAAATGCTGCAGCATAAAGAATGGTGTCTTCGGTTCCGTAAAATTCTGCGATTTTGGCCTCCAACTCTTTGTGAATGTCTTGCGTACCACAAATAAAACGCACACTACTCATCCCAAATCCATGGGTATCAATGGCTCTTTTAGCCGCCTCTACCACACGAGGGTGGCTGCTAAGACCCAAATAATTATTGGCACAAAAGTTCACTACTTCACTACCGTCTGCGAGTTTAATAACGGCGTCTTGTGGGGTGGTGATGATGCGTTCTTTTTTGAAAAGGCCGGCTTCTTCGATGCTTTTCAGCTCAGCCGCCAGGTGTTGTTTAATGGCTCCGTACATAGGTGTATAAAGAACAAAAATACAATTTTGCCCCTGATTATAAACCTATCATGTTTTTGATTTCTTCGATGATTTTGCGGTCGTTACTCAACCGAGGCACTTTGTTCTGGCCACCCAATTTCCCTTTTGATTTCAACCAGTCGTGAAAGGTTTGCGAGGGCACAGCGGTTACTTGTGGCATTTTCATGAGCATATCACCCGCTCGCTTCGACTTGTAGTCGTCGTTGGTGCGTTGCAATTCCTCATCCAGTAACGTTGTGAAGGCGGTCAAATTTTGGGGTGGTGTAGCGAATTCAATCAACCATTCATGTCCGGGATTCTCATTTTGATCCAAATAAACTGGCGCAGCCGTATAATCCGTGACGATGGCGTCCATTTCTTTGCAGGCCGCGGCGATGGCGGTCTCTGCATTCTCAATTACCAATTCTTCCCCAAAAGCATTGATGAACAGTTTGGTTCGACCCGTGATTTTAAATGTAAATGGATTGAGCGAGTGAAACTGAATGGTATCCCCAATGATATAGCGCCATAATCCGCCCACGGATGAAATCACAACCGCGTAATTGATGCCTGTTTTTACTTGCGACAAAGGCACCAAATTTTCGGCAGTAGGTACTTCGGCAGCAGGATAAAATTCAAAGAATATGCCCAAATGGGTCAATAAAACCAGTTCGGAGCGATCTGCTTGATATTGAATACCGAAAAACCCCTCGCTGGCATTGTATGTTTCTAGGTATTTAACTTTATCGCTCGGTAAAAAAGCTTTGAACTGTTCCCTGTAAGGTTCGAAATTCACACCTCCATGGATGAACAACTCAAAGTTGGGCCAAACCTCCAGAATATTTTGCTTTCCCGTAACCTCGAGAACGCGCTGCATAACCACAGCGGTCCAAGTAGGCACGCCACTCACACTGGTTACATTTTCATCTTTGATGATTTGCACCATCTTTTCGAGCTTCTCTTCCCAACTCTCAATAGTGGCAACATCAATATCTGGTGTACTTTTCCAATTCGCCCAAGAGGGTAAATGAATCATCAAAATACCACTGAGATCGCCAAAATAGTAGCCTTGATCCCCGTCATTTTGTTTGGTTGTACCCCCAATTAGGAGTCCCTTACCATCGAACATCTTACCGTCGGGGTAAAAGCCAAAAAACTGGGTTACTGCCTCTTTTGATCCCTCAAAATGGTTGTGCTCCATGATTTCATAGCTCATGGGTATGAACTTTGACACGTTGCTGGTAGTTCCGCTGCTTTTGGCAAACCAACGGATATCGCCAGGCCATAACAATTGCTGCTCACCCTGCTGATTTCTCTCGATATACGGCAGGAAATCTTCAAATGTTGCTACCGGTACTCGATCGGCAAACGTGGCATAATTGGTCGTTTTTTCGATGCCGTATTTCGCACCGTATTCAGTGAGCGACAGCTTTTCCATCAACAATCGAAACAACTCATCTTGGTTTTCCAAAGAGCGTTCGATATTGGTGCGAAGTTCATTCACACGCTGTTTAAAGTACCAACCAATTAACGGACTTATCATGAGGCTATCATACCATCGCGCAACCTAACGATTTTTTTTGCGTGTTTTGCGATGTCTTCTTCGTGGGTAACCAAAACGATGGTATTTCCACCGGCGTGTATTTCTTCAAATAGCGCCATGATTTCATAGGAAGTTTGGGTATCAAGGTTGCCCGTTGGTTCATCAGCCAACAGCAAACTGGGATTGTTAATCAACGCACGGGCCACGGCTACGCGCTGTCTTTGTCCGCCCGACAATTCATTCGGTTTATGATCCAAGCGATTGCCCAAACCCACTTTGTTTAGGGTTTCACGCGCTCTTTCCAATCTTTCCTTTTGAGAAACACCGGCATATACCAATGGCAAAGCTACATTTTCTAGAGAACTCAATCGATTTAACAAATTGAATGTTTGGAAGACAAATCCAATTTCATCATTTCGCACTTTGCTTAGTTCGATGTCAGACATCTGACTAACCTCTTTTTGATTTAACCAATATTGTCCTGCGCTTGGCGTATCCAAACAACCGATGATGTTCATGAGGGTACTTTTGCCGGATCCTGAGGGACCCATCAGCGCCACGTATTCGCCTTGATGAATATCTAGGTCTATTTTTTTTAGGGCGTGCACGGTTTGATCGCCCAGTACATAGGTTTTCCGAATGTCTTGAAGCGATATCAGGGCATTAGCCATTGCCATCGATCACCTTGGGAACGCGGAAGAAGTCACTATCCGATTTGGGTGCATTTTTCAACGCTTCTTCATGGCTAATGGATTGAATCACCACATCTTCCCTGAGAACGGTTTCGCTATTTGTCAAATAAATCAAGGGTTCAACACCTTCAGTATCTACTTCCTTGAGTTTTTCGCACATGACCAAGATGTCTTCCAAATCACTTTGCATTTTTGTTAAGCTATCGCCTTCAAATTGCAATCGCGATAAATGGGCTAGCTCTTTTACTCTTTGTTCGGTGATTTTCATATGATGCCTAAGGATTTGAGTTGTGAAGATATAACATTATATACTTTTTCCTGTACCATGGGCATGTCGTCTATCGACAAACCCTTGGTTTCAATCGGTGCGTGCACAAACATGCGCATAATTCCGGGCGAGCCATCAAATGTGTCGCTATCAAACCGCTTGAGATTATCCACCAGGGTTACAGGTACAATAGGTATCTGCTTTTCGATGGCCAATCGGAAGGCGCCGGGTTTAAAAGGAAATTTGATTTGAGGGGCATTGTCTGGAATCCGACCTTCAGGATAAATAATCAAATTGGCGCCCAGTTCATCCATTTGGTTAGATGCATCCAAAAACGCTTTGTGCGATCCTCGAAGACTTTCTCTGTGTACAGCGATATCAAGGGTGCGGAACCAAATGCCAAACAACGGAATGCGGGAAAGTTCTATCTTGCCCATGAAGAAATTAAAACCGGGCAAGAAACTACCACAAGTTAAAATATCCATGTAGGAAATGTGGTTCGGACAAAATATCAATTGTTGATTTTTTGGCAAGGGCTTTTCGTATTTCACCACAGGCCAAATGAATGCGATAATGGAAGTTACCCTACCCCAAATTTTTCGCAGGCCATGCGCCATACGATAGGTCTTGGGCGACAGCAGCAACAGATACAAAAAAGGATATATCAACAGGAAGAGCGATACAAACCATAGGCCCGCCCAAACCAACCAGATTCTTCCCAACAGTCTCTTCATTCCTTTATTTAATGGGCTATTGCGCGCGTTTCATGTTCCAAACAAAAACCAACAACGCCACCACCATACTCGTAGAAACACACATCATAAGTTCGAAACTACCAAAAGAAGATGGACTGATTTTTACATCGAAGTTCTCTTTCATGAGGGCTTTTTGTTTGGGTTTTTCAGACTCAATAATACTGGTGTCTTTGTTCACGGTGCGATCGATGGCAGCGTATTGCAACTTTTTCCAGTCTTGGATAATTTCTGTTTTGTTGTGATAAATGTGTTGGTACGCAGCGATGTTGGTCGCGGCCATCACCAGCGCCATCATCAAAGAATAAAAGAGCGCTTTACCCATATTGATGGGTTTGTCGGATTGCACGTGCATCAAACTCTTCACAAACAAATAAATACCAATTCCGGGAATTACCAAGTTAAAAAACATCGGAAAGAAAGCCACAAAGGAAGTGGTCTTGTATAGGCCATTGAGGTATTGCACCAAAAGCATAGAGGCGCTTAAAGAGCCAAATGCCAAGCCATAAATAAAAACACGTTTGAACACGGTACAAAAATAGGAAAAGCGAAGGCTAATTCCGGTTATACGAAAAAAGATGCTGAGAAACGGCCCTGGCCGAATTTACATCTTATAGATAATCGTCGTCCTGACGGTCGTATTCGTCAAAGTTATACTCTGGCAACAAGGTAGTTTTCACGTGGCCAATGGTTTCAGCCAAGCCATCGCTAAACTTGTTGAAATCCTCTTTATACAAGTGGATTTTCATTTTTACAAAATTACCATCGTCGAACTTGCTGCGCTTGCTCTCTGTAATTGTGATGTAATAGTCGTTGTTACGAGTGGCTTTTACATCAAAAAAATAGGTGCGTTTGCCTGCACGTACGCGTTTGGAAAAGATCTCCTCTTGCGAATCTCTGTTGTAGTTTTCTTCCTGCATCATCTTCTGGTTAATTCGAGAACTCAAATCTCTTGGCAAATATGCAAAAATTATTGAGGTTCTGCACACAAATGTAATATAAATTAAAAAACAAGTGTCACCTTAACGCTTGGTGCCTGTTTTTCATTGGAATTCAGCACTTTGGCTATCGTTAAGGTTACGATAATATTCACAGCGACGCAATAGTTCTTCGTGGGTGCCGATGTCAATGATCGCGCCTTCTTCGAGCACAACAATCCTATTAGCCATTTTCAACGGGGCGATTCTGTGTGCAACAATGATGGCTGTTGCATCTTTCAGCCACAGCGATAAATGATCGATGATTTGTCGTTCAGTCTCCGCATCCACCGCGCTCAAGCAATCGTCTAACACATATAAATCAGCTCGTTTCACCAGCGCTCTGGCCAAAGCGACCCGCTGTTTTTGTCCGCCCGACAAACTCACTCCGCGTTCACCCAACAGTGTGTTGAGTCCTTGCGGCCATTGTGGGATGTCTTTTTGCAGACAAGCGGCATTGACGGCCAATTGAAGTTCGTCATCGGCAATTTCTCCTGACTCAATACCAAAAGCAATGTTATCGCGGATGGTTTCCGAAAAAAGGAATACATCTTGGGGCACATAGGCCAAATGGCTTCTGAACTCGTGGAGATTAATATCTTGAAGGGGAATGCCATCGATCAATACATTGGCAGCATCTTGGGAGGAATAATACATGGCAGACAGGAGTTGCACCAGGGTAGATTTTCCTGAGCCTGTTCTTCCCGTTACGCCCAAAATTTCACCGCGTTTTATGGTTAATGAAAGATTTTTAAGTGCAGGTTGCGTTTTGCCTTCGTAGGTGAAATTGAGGTTTTGGATGGCTATATCTCGATCAAAAACAAACGGTTTTCCAGCGACTTCTTGGTGTTCATCGGCAGTAAGAAATTCATTGATTCGCTTTTGACTTGCCGCCGCTTTCTGCACCAAGGCAGTTGTCCAGCCGAGACTAGCCACTGGCCAAATCAACATATTCAAATAAATCACAAACTCTGCAAGATTGCCGGGGGTGAAAGCACCCTTTTCTACCTCTTTTCCACCCAAATAGATGACAATCAACGTGCTCAGACCCATCAACAGTAGCATCATGGGAAAAAACAGTGCATTGATCTTTGCCAATTGCATGTTGCGTTTTTTATACTCCTCTCCTTCCGACTGAAACTTTGCGCTGAAGGTATTTTCCATGCCGAATGATTTGATGATTCGAATTCCGGCAAACGTTTCTTGGGCACTAGCCGTTAGCACAGACAATTGTTCTTGGATTTGTTTGTTGCCCAAATTCATTCTTCGGCTGACTTGATAAATGGAATAGGAGAGAAACGGCAGTGGTAGCAATACCCAAACGGTTAGTGATGCGTTGGCTTGTGCCATTTGATAAATCACCACTACAAACGTAAAAATCATGTTGGCGAAATACATGATGGCCGGTCCGATATACATACGAACGTTAGAGACATCTTCGCTGGTACGCGACAGCAAATCTCCTGTCATGTGTTTGCGATAAAACGATTCGCCCAGCTTTTGGTATTTGCTATACAAGCGATTTTTCAAATCATACTCTACTTGGCGAGATACCACAATCAATGTTTGACGCATGTAGTACATACAAACGCCCCTGATGATGGCCACCAACAAAATACCAAGGCCAAAAGCTAGGGCCGTTTGAAAGATCAAGGAGGATGCCAGGGCATCGCCTTTGCCAGTGATCCACAATGATTGTTTGAGGGCTTCATCCAAACCCAGTCGTACCAAAACGGGCACGGAAGCTGAAAATACATTGGTAAGTAGGATGAATATAATTCCCCAAACCATCATTTTACCGTATTTGATGAGGTATTGGTTTAAAAATAAGAGTTCGCGCATGTGAGGATACAAAGGTAGTTCAAAGGTTTGGAGTACTTGTAGTCGATTGTGGGCCTTAGTAAACGCAGAGTTTTTTAAACTTTTTCACAAGAATATCCACATTTACTCATTTTTGTTTTGTATCTTTGCCTCCCATTTGAGATAGCCATGCAATTAACTGCTGAAAGAAAGAAAGAGATTTTTAACACCTTCGGAGGCTCTGCAACCAATACAGGCAGCACCGAAGCACAAATTGCCATGTTCACTGAAAGAATTAATTTCATCAGTGCACACTTGAAGGAATTCCGCAAAGACAAGAGCGCGGAATTGTCTTTGATTAAGTTGGTTGGTAAGCGTAGAAGCTTGTTGAACTACTTGATGAAGAAAGACATCTTCAAATACAGAGCTTTGATTAAAGAATTGGGCTTGCGTAAGTAAGTTCAAACTTTAAACCTTTTTACGAGTGAAGAAAAGCCCCGTTCGCAAAGCGAAGCGGGGCTTTTTGTTTAAGAAATTATAAAACAATGTTTAAAATACACAAAAAACAATTCGACACTGGTGATGGTAAAATCATCGAGATCGAAACCGGAAAATTGGCCCGTCAGGCCCACGGTAGCTGCGTAGTAAAAGTTGGAAAAACCATGATTTTGGCTTCTGTAGTGTCAAACTACGATGCAAAGGAAGGGGTTGACTTTTTGCCATTGAGCGTTGACTATCAAGAGAAATTTGCTGCAGTTGGACGTATCCCAGGTAGCTTCTTGCGTCGTGAAGCACGTTTGTCTGACTACGAAATCTTGATTTCTCGTTTGGTAGACCGTTGCTTGCGTCCTTTGTTCCCAGAAGATTATCATGCCGACACACAGGTTATGTTGACCTTGATTTCTTCAGATGATAATTTATTGCCCGATAGTTACGTAGGTTTGGCTGCTTCAGCGGCTTTGATGTTGAGCGATATTCCTTTCTTGGGACCTATTTCTGAGGTTCGTGTGGGTCGCGTGAATGGTAAATTCATCGTAAACCCTACGAAAGAAGAGTTGGCGATTTCAGACATCGACATGTTGGTGGGTGGTACCGCCAATGATTTGAACATGGTAGAAGGCGAATTGAAGGAGTTGTCTGAGGAAGAATTCTTGGAAGCCCTGAAATTCGGTCATGAAGCCGTGAAATTACAGTGTGCTGCCCAGATGGAGTTGTTGGCTGAAATGGGTGGTCGCAAACCCGTTCGCGAATACAACCACGAGGACAACGATGCTGAACTTCGCGAGCGTGTGATTGCAGAAACTTCTGCTGACATCCGCAAAGTAGCTGAAAGTGGTGCTCCTAAAAACGAGCGTACCGCTGCTTTTAAAGCCATCATCTCTGAATATTGCAAGCAGTTTGAAGGACATGAGCAAGAGTCTCGTATGGTTCGTTTGGCTAAGAAATATTTCCACGAAGCTGAGTATAACCAAATGCGTGAAATGATCTTGGACAGTGGCCGTCGTTTGGATGGTCGTACAACAACCCAAGTTCGTCCAATTTATACAGAAGTTGATTACTTGCCCGCAGCACACGGATCTGCAGTATTCACTCGCGGAGAAACCCAGTCTTTGACTACGGTTACATTGGGTGGAAAATTAGACGAGCAGTTGTTGGATGCACCGATGTTGCACGGACACAGCCGTTTGATGTTGCACTATAACTTCCCTGGTTTTTCAACGGGAGAAGTAAGACCAAACCGCGGACCTGGTCGTCGTGAAATTGGACATGGTAACTTGGCGTTGCGTGGTTTGAAAGCCATGTTGCCAATCGATGTTCCTTACGTAATTCGTATTGTGAGCGATATCCTTGAATCAAATGGATCATCTTCTATGGCTACTGTTTGTGCAGGTTCTATGGCATTGATGGATTCAGGTATTCCTTTGCAAAAGCCAGTTGGTGGTATTGCGATGGGTTTGATTACCGATGATTCTGGTCGTTACACTGTATTGACCGATATCTTGGGAGATGAAGATCACCTTGGAGATATGGATTTCAAAGTTGTTGGAACTACTGAAGGTATTACTGCTTGTCAGATGGATATCAAAATCAACGGTTTGAAATGGGAAATGGTTGCGCAAGCGTTGAAGCAAGCAAAAGACGGCCGTTTACATATTTTGGGAGAAATGGCGAAAACCATTACTGCAGGTAAGGCCGAATTGAAGCCACACACTCCACGTGTTGAAATGATTATTATCGATAAAGAATTTATTGGTGCGGTAATCGGTCCAGGTGGTAAAATCATTCAAGACATTCAAGCACGTACTGGAACCACGATCTCTATTGAAGAGCGCGATGGCAAAGGATATGTAGAAATTTTGAGTAACGATGGCGAAAGCATGGCTGCCGCTGTTGCCATTGTAAATGGTATCGTTGCCATTCCCGAAGTGGGCGGAACTTACACAGGTAAGGTTAAAACCATCACTGAATTTGGCGCTTTTGTTGAGTTCATGCCTGGTAAAGACGGCTTGTTGCACATCAGTGAAATTTCTTATGATCGCGTAGCAACCATGGAAGGCGTGTTTACTGAAGGACAAGAAGTTACTGTTCAATTGGTAGAAGTTGACCAACGTTCAGGCAAATTCCGTTTGAGCATGAAGTCGTTGACACCAAAACCTGAAGGTTACGTAGAGCGCGAGCGTGCTCCACGTCCTGAAGGTGGCAGAGGTGGTCGCGATGGTGGTCGTGGAGGTCGTGACGGTGGTCGCGACAATCGCAACCGTCGTTAATCCAACCCATTAGGATTATCAATAACAAACATCAAAAAGGGAGGCAAATGCCTCCCTTTTTTGTTACAGATTAGATGATTATCTCATCTATATCGGTTGTTTTACCGAGCGAAATAGTTCTCGTAAAATCAACACCCATAAATAAATACAAGGAAACGCTTTCAACTGAGCGGTTTCCACAATCCAAATCCTGATGGCTTTTGGATATAAATCGGTAGGTCCTAAAATTGTCCAACAAATCAACATCAACAACCCCAAGGTCCAAGGCCAATGGGCAAAACAAATGCGTCTGATTCCCTTAAATGACGTTGGTTCATTGTCGGACACCAGTGGGGACATCATGGTCATCAGAGCTACTACAGCCCCTCCCACGGCGATTACATAGGTGGCAGATTCAGCCATGTGATTAAAAACAACCATCCACAACAACCAAGATGCCGCGAACAAGCGTTGCCAGCGGTCTAACAGATTCGCTGAAATACTCGACAATGTGTTTGTTTGCCACATCTTTTGTTTGAATATCAGCATCAACAACGGTAAAATCTGTATGGACAATCCCGCAAACAGAACTAAGTTTTTATTAGGTCTAAGTCCAAACCATTGCTGTAGCCAACCCATTACCGAATACTTCACGAAAAAACCATGATCATGGGCCAAGAGTTCAAACATGGAGATATATTGTTGTTGCAAACCCGTCCATCCAATCACAGGTAACGGCAATAAAAACAGGCACAAGAACAAAGCGGGGATTTTCCATAGCGACTTTCTCAATGCGCCTGGAAAAATCAATAACATCGCAAAAAACAGCACGCCGAACAGCTTTATAAAGGCACTTAGCCAAATGAACAAAACTGCTTGAGTAAATCGCCCATTTTGCAAGGCCACCAAAGAGAAGAGCAATAGACCTAGTACTAAGCCATTGCTTTGGCTATTCAGTGCGCTTGTTACGCCCTCAAGTAACAACAATGTAACTGCTATTGACTTTGACGAAGAAGAGATGCCACGAAGCTTGAAAACAGCAAAAGCAGGCAACAAGAGGTTTATTGCTGTCCAACCTGTATATCCCAAATAATCAGGTAACAACGCAAACGGGGCAAACAGCAGTGCAAATGTGGGTGGATACTTGAACAAATCGTATTGTTCCGCGGGATAATGTAAGTAGAGGTCTTTCTCCTGAACTAAGTGAAAAAAGGACTGTTTAAAAATGATGTAATTGTTGTAGTGGCTGTAATAGCCACCATCTGAAAATAAATCACCCCAATCCAAGGTGAGGTTTCTAAATACTACAACAAATATGGCCAATCCATAGAGGAACCAGGCCCAGTTTATTGAGCGATAGGTCCATTGTTTGGGCGATTTGAGTAAAGACATCTTAAACTGCTAATTTACATGATTTCACTCTTTCTGTGGGATCATGAGAGTGGCTCTTCAACAAACAACTAAAAAGGGGGGCATGGCCCCCCTCTTTTAGTTGTGTTTTACTGTTTCTATTACTTAACGCGAATTCCATTTTGGAATCCTGCCACGAATGCATCTGCGTATCCAAGACTTCTTATACGAGCCTTTTCAGTGGCTGCTTCTGCCTCAGAAGCAAATACTTTTGCAGTGCAATACTTGTAATACTCACCTTGACGGTATTCATAAACGGCACCGATACCTTTGGTTTCAAATACTTTTTTATCCATCGGCTGTTTTGAAATGATGAATTGAATGCGGTATTCCACCTTGGCACCTTCAACAACTGGTTTGGTAATGCTTCCTGGTTGCGCTGGCGTTGGAACTTTGTTTGTTACACCGGCAGCGTCACCACCCTTACTGGTTGAGGTTTCAGTTTGTTGTCCGGGTAAACATGCAGGTGCTTCAATGCGATCTGGCAAACCGTCTTCATCAGAATCAGTATCTAAATAATCGGGTTTTCCATCAGCATCAGTGTCAACTGGATTGTTGCTTTTGCCACGCTCCATATTGTCAGGGATTGAATCGCCATCACTATCCACATCCAAGAAGTTTGGCTTGCCATCATGATCGATGTCCAACTTTCCTTCTACACTGTCGTTGATACCATCACCATCACTATCAAGATCGCGATAATTGGCAACACCATCTTTATCCAAATCATCAGCCGTTTCGATACGATCTGATATGCCATCGTTGTCAGAATCTGCGTCAACATAATCGGCCTGACCATCTTTGTCGAAGTCTTTTACTCCTTCCAGTTTGTCTTCAATGCCATCGCCGTCAGAATCCGTATCTAAGTAATTGGCTTTGCCATCCTTGTCAACGTCACTGGTTTTTTCAATACCATCAGCAATACCATCGCCATCTGAATCTCTATCCAAGAAGTTGGGGAAACCATCTTTGTCGACATCGGTACGACCTTCGCTCGCATCAGGCAACCCGTCGTTATCAGAGTCGGTATCCAAATAATCAGGAATACCATCAGCATCGGCATCACCACAAATCATATTGGTCTGTGAAATATCAGCCAAGGCAGCATCAGAAGCTTTCACAGCAGGAGCCGCGGTATCAACAACTGCAGGTTTGCTTGTTGAATCAATAGCCTGGGCCTTATCACCACAAGGGAGTACCGCACGAATGATGTACTCTGTTCTACGGTTTTGAGCGTGCAAATCATCAGAACATGTAACTCCGTCGGCACATTTATTGATTAGTTTAGACTCACCAAAGCCTTTGTAACCAATTCGCTCCTGTGCAACACCACGATTTACAACGTATTTGTATGCAGCCAAGGCGCGATCTTCAGATAATTTCTGATTGTACACTACAGAGGCTCTACTGTCTGTATGTGATCCAAGTTCAACACTCAAACCAGGATTGTCTTGCATAATCACAACCAATTTATCGAGTTCCACTTTGCTTTCTTCTGTGATGTCAAATTTAGAAGATGCATAGTAAATGGGTTTGATATCAAACAACTTACCCAAATCATCACCAATTTTATACGCTTTGGCTTTCAGTACTATTTTTCTTCCACCATCAGGCAAGTCAACTACACTGTCTGCAGTTGCATAACGGTATCCACAAGGATGTGATGTTACTTGCAAATTGGGATTTGCATTTTCACCAGCAATACCCGCAAATGTGTAGGAACCTTTTTCATCGGTGATTCCTTTCACTCCAATTTCAGCATCATTTAAATCATCAATGGCTACTTCAGCCCCTTTTACTGGCAGGCCGGTTTCAGCATCAACAATTTCTACAACTACTGGACTTTCTTTCTCTTCTTCCATTTCTTCTTCGGTTGGACCAATCCATCGGAAGAAGAAGAGGTTATCATCGATACCTTTTGATCCACGATTTGATGTTAGGGTTCCCCAGGCATCTCTATCATGAATTTGTGCACCGAAATCATCATAGTTCGAGTTAATGGGCTTTCCAGCATTGATGATTGCACCTGTTACAGCATCTACAAAGAAGATATCCAATCCACCGAAGCCCAAATGTCCGTCTGATGAAAAGTAAAACTGTCCTGAATCGCTATAACTTGGGAAATTATCTCTCAAGGCGGTATTGATTTCCGGTCCCATATTAACGGCATCACCGATTTTCAATCCTTTTTCATCATTTTGAAGAATTGGCGCTTCGTACAAATCTGATTTTCCAAATCCGCCGGGCATATCAGAAGCAAAAACCACTTTGGTTCCATCTGGGGAAATGATTAAATCCGCTACAGAATAGGCAGCGTTATTCAATTGGAAGGGGATTTCCGTCCATTTTTTGGTCACTGGATTTTGGCGCATCGCAAATACTTGAAGCACTCGCTCACGTTTATCATTCTTCCTTTTGGCATTTCGCGTAACATAAACAAAGCCAGTATTGGGATCAACAAAGCTAACGTGTTGATGAGATACACTTTTGTTGTTGGTTATTTCCTTTCCTTTTCCAATAAAACTATCAGAGTAGGGGGCTTTGTAAATTTGATAATAGGGTTGTTCATGCCACATTGAAACAGACTTTTTCAAGCCTTTTTCAATGTGGGTTGAATAATATGCGTTGCCCTTTTTATCGGGTACCAGCGCATATTCACCCAAGCTAGTATTGCTATTGAAAGGCTTTAAGGTGTAAAACTCGGCGAAATCATTTTCTGACCAGTAAGATTCTGCGCCTGCATTTTGCGCAACAAACTCTTGGGTAAGTTCCTGAAAAAATGGCTTTGCGGCATAGTCGGTACCTTTTAACACCAACAAAAGACTATCGGATAGCGCATAGTTTTCTACTTTTCTCGCAGACAAAGCGTAGCACAATTTATCAAATGCATCTACTTTATCGCCATATTTCAAAAACAACTCAGCATAGGCTTCAAAGGCCAACTGATTATTTTCAACTTGTGAATGCGAAAATGCCAATGCTCTTTGGTTTGGATAATCGGCTTTTTGGGCGATGGCTTTCCCATTGTTTTTATAAATAATACCGGCGTAATTGTACGTATAGATATCATATGCCAATTTCTTTTGGGCACTAACATTTGATACATGACCAAGGAAACCAATGGCCAGAATCGCTGAGTATTTAATTAAATTCATTGTTATGCGATTTGAATATTAGAAGTAGCGTGGAACTTTAACCCGACTATTTTCTTTCGGGGTGATCATGTATTGCAAACCAATTTCGTGTGATCCTCTCACGTATTCGTTCAGTGGTGATGTTTTGCTATCAAACGAATACATCAAATTGAAATTGGGATTCAATTGAACCATTGTCATGATACCGATATCTCCACCTGTGCGGTAGAATCCACCAATTGAACCAAAATCTTTGTAGATCAAATGAAGGTTCACATCGGCTTGCATAGCAGCACCGTTAACAAATTTAACTTGGGTGGTTGGCTTCAATTTCAAATCATTTGAAAGATCAAACACTGCACCTGCAATGGCATAGTAATGCATTTGACTTACATAATCCAAATTCACACCATTGGGGGCATTGCGCTCATTGATGAACACCATTCGCGGAGAACTCACAGCCGCAAAGTACTTGTCGCTGTAGAGATAAACCCCAAAGCCAGTCATTGGAGCGGTAATGGCGTAATCATTGTTTTTGAAGGTTACATCCGTTGGATTTTGAACTTGCAGCTTAGACAATTCTGCTGAATAGTTGAATGCACCAAGACGCAATCCCACAGCCAAACGCAGATTTCTTGCGATTTCCTTGTGATATGCAATGTTCGCTGCGAATTCTGTTTCGGAAAATGGCGACGCTACCTCAAATTTTCCAATTTTGCCTGTTTGAAAATTCAAACCAACGGCAAAATCTCTGAATGCAGGTGCCTGAGAAACTGGCGAATGCAGTGCCAAACTTTGATAATTTGGTGCACCTGGATAGGTGGCCCATTGGGTACGATTTAACGCGCTCGCTACCAAAGTTCTTTTTGACCCGGCATAGGCAGGGTTCATCGCCAAAGAATTGAAATCGTAGTGGGTGTACATTTGCTCTTGTTGAGCGAACACAGAGGTCGAGGCCAATAATAGTAATGCCAAGACCCATTTGCATTTATCATTAATCATGAATTTCATGTTATTTACTGTTTTTAGTTTTTGATGTAAATATTCTTATTTACTGTTGTTGTACCATACTTAAATACTACATAATAGACACCTTCTGGGAGGATATCGCCATTGATACCTGTACCAGCCCAATCGTTTTTGTAGGGAGAGGCTGATTCATAAACCAACTGTCCCCAACGGTTGAACACCAACATTGTAGCTTGAGAGAACACTTTCGCTTTCAAACCGCGGATATACAATACGTCGTTTACGCCATCGTTGTTGGGAGAAATACCCTCAGGGATAAAGTAGTCAGGATCGATATAGTTCGGTATACCGTCTTTGTCTGAGTCACCGGTTCCCTCAGTTACATCGCCATCCAACAATTCATCATTGTCTGAATCGGTGTCTCTCCAGTCGCCTACGCCATCACCATCGGTATCTACAGATCCTTCTACTTTGTCGTTGATGCCATCATTATCTGAATCCAAGTCTAAGTAATCAGGGAGGCCATCACTATCTGTGTCGGTTGTGCCTTCAGTTTGATCTGAGATACCATCGCCATCAGAATCCGCATCTCTCCAGTTTCCAACACCATCACCATCGGTATCTGTGGTACCTTCAATTTGGTCTGAAATTCCATCATTGTCGGAATCCAAATCACGCCAATCGCCTTTACCATCGCCATCGGTGTCAGTTGTGCCTTCAATTTGGTCAGAGATACCATCGCCATCAGAATCAAGGTCAAGATAATCGGCCACGCCATCACCATCGGTGTCGGTTGTGCCTTCTATTTGGTCAGAGATACCATCGCCATCCGAATCGAGGTCTAACCAATTTCCTTGGAGATCACCATCTTTATCACCGGTACCTTCAGTTTGGTCATTTATGCCATCACCGTCAGAATCCAAATCACGCCAGTTGCCGATTCCATCACCGTCGAAGTCGTTGGTGCCTTCTGTGCTGTCAGCAATTCCATCATTGTCTGAATCGGTATCTGTCCAATCACCTTTACCATCGCCATCGGTGTCTACAGTACCCTCGGTACTATCAAGAATGTTATCGCCATCAGAATCTATGTCTCTCCAATCGCCGGTGCCATCACCATCGGTATCCACTGTAACTTCGGTTTGATCACTGATGCCATCATTATCAGAATCGAGGTCGCGCCAATCGCCGGTGCCATCGCTATCCGTGTCAACAGTACCTTCAATTTGATCAGAAATACCGTCATTGTCAGAATCCAAATCACGCCAATCGCCAGTGCCATCGCCATCGGTATCGGTAGTACCTTCTATGTTATCAGAAATACCATCGCCATCAGAATCCAAATCTAAATAATCTGGTTTGCCGTCGCCATCCGTATCTACAGTACCTTCAATTTTATCTGTTATGCCATCGCCATCGGAATCCAAATCGCGCCAATCGCCAGTGCCATCGCCATCAGAATCAACATTTCCTTCGATTTTGTCGGAAATACCGTCACCATCCGAGTCTAGGTCGCGCCAATCGCCGGTACCGTCACCATCGGTATCTACTGTACCTTCGATCAAATCTGAGATGCCATCACCATCTGAATCACCATCTCTGAAATCAGAGATGCCATCGCCATCGGTATCCACAACATCTTCAATGTTGTCCAAAATACCATCGGCATCAGAATCTGTATCCAAATAATCGGGTTTGCCATCACTATCGGTGTCTACGGGCGTTGCGGGGTTGCTACCAGCTTCGAAGCTATCTTGAATTCCATCATCATCAGAATCCAAATCACGCCAATTGCCACGTCCATCGCCATCGCTATCTACACTTCCCTCAACGCTGTCAGGAATACCATCATTGTCGGAATCCAAATCCAAGCGATCTACTGTGCCATCTGAATCTGTATCCAATGTACCTTCAGTTTGGTCATTGATGCCATCATTGTCGGAATCCAAATCACGCCAATCACCAGTGCCATCGCCATCGGTATCTGTAGTTCCTTCAATCTTATCAGAAATACCATCATTGTCTGAATCTGTATCCAAGAAATCGGCAATACCATCACCATCGGTGTCTACAGTGCCTTCAATATTATCGTTGATGCCATCACCGTCAGAATCTGTATCTCGCCAGTTGCCAATACCGTCTGCATCGGGATCTGCTACACCTTCGGTTTTATCAGCAATTCCATCGCCATCGGTATCAAGATCTTTGTAATCGGGCAATCCATCGCCGTCAGTATCTACTTCATTGTAACCCATACCTCCATTGGCGGTAGTTGGGACACCCGCTGAATTAACAGCAACTGGACTAGTTCCTGAAACCCCATCATTATCTGGGTCAAGACCGTCTACTTCGTAAACATCAAAGATGCCATCGTTGTCAGAATCTAAGTCTTTGTAATTAGGAATGCCATCACCGTCAAGATCCAACGTGGTATCTCGATTTTCATTTTCTACGAAATCTAACAAACCATCGTTATCGGAATCCATGTCGGCATAATCAAATACGCCATCACCATCGGTGTCTTTAGATCCTTCTACGAAATCAGGAATTCCATCACCATCGGTGTCTTTGGCGATTACGGTTACAAGGGCAGTATCCGGACCAACTTTGTTTCCAGATGCATCTTGTGTCCAAACGTAAACTTCATTTACACCCGTATCGGCAACGGTCCAATTCAATTGACTTACATCCAGGGTGTCGATGCCACAATTATCGTAAAGGATGGCAACAACACTCATTTTTGTCATTGAACCTTTGCCTGTGGTATCCAAGTAAACGGTATGATTTTTTACTTGAAGGGTTGGTTTAATGGTATCGTAAACCGTTACGTTAATGGTGGATGTACTTCTGTTTTTAGTTGGGTCTACCGCCGTAATCGTAATTACATTCACACCCGTTTGCGAACAATCAAACGTAGAGTCGCTCATAATCAAGCTATCTATGTTACAATTGTCATAGCTACCGTTATCGAAATCAGCCGTAGTCAAGGTTGCGGTGCCTGAAGCATTCAAATACAGGGATACATTTTTCAACACGAGGGTTGGTTTGATTGTATCCAATACGGTAATGATGAGGGTATCGGTGGCGACATTACCATTTACATCGGTTGCAGTGAACACAACTTTGTTGATAGTGTTGTTGTAACCTGAATTTTGGCAATCGAACAACGTTTGAGAAATTGTTCTTACAATTGAATCACACTGGTCCGTGGTACCAAGGTCAACACTGTCTATGGCAAGAGATGCCAAACCGCTGTTGTCAAGGTATAGTGTGAAATCGCGGGTATTTAAGTTTGGTCGTGTGGTATCGAGTACATTGACGATATAATCAATACTGTCTCTGTTTCCGTTGATATCAACAACTTTAAAGTTTACCGTGTTGTAACCTACGTGTGAGCAATTGAAAGCGGTTTGTGTGATTGAACGAGAGGCGATTGCGCAGTTGTCTGTGGATGCGCTGTCCGACATATTCGCAGAAACGAAAACTGTTCCAAGGGCACCGAGATAAACGGTCAAAATTTTGTGTGGAACAGGGATTGGCTTGATGAGGTCGAGATGGCTAATGGTCACTTGAACGGTATCAAGACAGCCATTGGCATCTTTTACTTGGGCCGCATATTTACCTTCGTACAAGGCATTGAAAGTGTTTGAACTTACGTAAGTGGATGTAGGTGTTTGCCAAGTGCTATCCATGCGATAACTATAGGCAGACGTACCACCTGTTACATTCAGGGCGATGGCACCTGTTTTATCAGCATAACACACTGGGCGTGTTACGTTAGCTGATAGATTTAGGGTTGCTGGTTGCGTGATTACAATACTCTTCGACGTTGTACAGCCATTGATATCTTTGATTGAAACAGTATAAGTACCAGCGCTTAAACCAGTAAAACTGTTTGATAATTGGTACGTTCCACCATTTAAATTGTATTGATAAGGTGTTGTTCCCCCTGTTCCAGTAATGGCAATTGATCCATTAGACAATCCATTACAAGTAACATTTATTCCGGCCAAGGTTAAATCCAAGACAGAAGGTTGAGTGATTACTGTTGTTTTAGAAGAACTACAACCATTAATATCTGTTACGGTTACTGTATAACTTCCTGCATTTAATGAAGTGGCAACAGCACTTGTTTGTAAAGGGGTGGTATTCCAAGAATAAGTGTATGGAGTGGAGCCACCTACTACAACTGCTTCAATGTATCCTGTTGAATTTCCATAACAATCAACATTAGACAACTTGCTAAGTGGTGTACTTACAGTCAGCGCTGAAGGCTCCGTAATAGAAACTTGTACGGTATCTGACTGTCCGGCAGAATCAGTGACTGTAACCACATAATTTGCTGCAGGCAAATTAGAAAACACAGGGGAATATTGATAAGGTGAGCCACCGTAAATGCTATATCTGTAAGTGGGTTGTCCATTTACAACTTTGATTTCAAATGTACCGTCTGTGCCACCATTGCATTTCACATTGGTTTTCGATTTTAATGATGCAACTGGGGGACCGTATTCGTACAATGTTGCATAACCTGTATCGCAACGTGTGGTTGAGATATAAGCAGCAGATTTATTCACCAATGTACCTGTTGTGCCCGAAGCCACTTTGAAACGAAGTTTCAATTTTTTAGTCGTATTGGCAGGTACAAACAGAGAAATATTTCCATTGCTTGGGTTGGTGTTTCCACCCTCAAACAACAAATTACCCGTCGCCCCCAAAGAAGGCAAACTAGAAAAATCTGCCACTTGGTAGTCAGAGGCGGAAGCGATGTCAACAAACGACAGACCGGTTGGAAGTGTATCCACGATTCGGTCAACCATGACATCTGCAGAACTAGAACTGTTGGTTAGAGCGATATCGAAGGTTAGTGTATCTCCAGCGGCATATGAAGATTTGTTTACTGTTTTGGTTACGATTATGGTGTTTGCCGACGTGGGTACATTTAACCATTTGGCCAAAATGATGGGGGTTGATGTCAAATTGGTTAATGAATCACCAACCTTTCCTTTGATGTTTGAACCACCCTGCTGGTTGGCAGACAATGGAACCAATAAGGTAGAATCGCCGAGTCCAACAACTTTCCATTTGAACAGCACAGATATGTCGTAATTGGTACTACCAGAACCTGTAAATCCTGCGTTGAAGTATAATAAATCTTCATTTCCCGCAGTAACTCCAATTCCGGAAGCTGCTGATACTACCTGCACTTTCTCCAGTTTCAACAAGCTGGATTTGAATGATACCAACGTACTTGGTGAAAACAACATTTCTCCACCTGTTGGAAATCCCTGGTATGAGAATGTTACTGTATCCATGATGTAGGCACCCAATACGCGCAATGAACTAACTTTACTCTGCATCGATCCGGCAGAAGCCGTAGTCAAAATTCCCACCACATTTAAAGATGGTCTGTATTTTTGAGTGGCACTACCATTGTCGGCTGTAAACCTTATTCCTTTTGTAGTCCCCTTATCAGCGCAATTCGCATGTGCATAAAAATAGGCCGTCTTCTTTTGTCCAGCAGCCAACTTTCCAATTGGGTATTTCCCGTTTAACGGACCCAAAATCGACCAACCCGTTGGAACAGAATCCAATTGAAGTTGACCAACATTTATTTCAGAGGAGCCCGAGTTGTATGCTTCAACTGCCACAAAGTATGCAGTTGGAGCTTTAACCCCGCAGCCATTATTGTCTACTGGAAATACATTTCCAGATTTTAAACTAAAAGACAAATTACTGCTAATAACTTGTCCAAAAGTGGATCGAGTGATAAAACTAGTAACCAACAATAGGACGATGCCCAATTTTTTTGTGTTATTATCTACCATAGGTTTGTATTTCAAATTCTCTATTTATTACTGTACAAAAGTAATGTAACAATGTGCATTTAATGTAATTATCCGATAAAACGCCATTTTTGTACATTTTTCAATACATGTAAACCTGTTATTTTCAATTTGTTTATCGATAACACGAAAATTAATCGCAGCCCCCATATTGAAAAATTGAAACCTGTCTATATTTTTTGACCTATCACTAGTCGCGCTCTTTTTAACCAAAAAAGCTCACAATTCAATCATTAATGCGATTACAATCACCAATAATATCGTTAAAATTCCAGTGGTTGCATTTACAATATCATTAGTTATCGCGGCGAATCCCTTTTGAGGTTGGGATGGATTTTGTCCGGGCCATGGTTGATCTGACCATGCACCTTCCGCATTTTTATATTTTGCTTGGATGGCTTCTCCCAAAACGCTGTCTATCACCGTTCCCATTACGCCAAAAAACACCAACACCCAAAATCCTTGTACTCGAGAAAGATTAAACACCATTTTGTTTTCGTAAGGCTCGAAACAATAAAGACAAACTGCTACCGCGGCAGAACCCAATATTGCACCCAAAAATCCAACAAGCGTAACCCCTCCCGATACGCCTTTGTTGGTTAATTTACCCGTAAGAATACTTCTGGGTGTCCCTCCGAGCCACTGACCCAATTCGCTGCTCATGGTGTCAGCGCTGCTGACCGACAAAGTCAACATCGCCAAGAAAAAACAAATTTCCCCAAACATAGGTGACAGCTGTTGAACATTGACCATGGGAAATAGCTCAAACAAACTTTGAAAAAACCCAAACATGTGCAAGTATGAAAGTACGGCAAAAAACAGAAATAGTCCCCCATTGGCAAGAACCTGCCAATGGTCTCGCGGCTTGTTCATTTTCTCATCGCCGCCGCTGTTTTTTTGTTTTTTTCGAAGCTTCCCAACGAATGTCGCAAATCCCAAAAAAACCACCAAGGGTAAAATAGGCCATAAAGCCATGTATTGCACAGCCAACGCCAGAATCCACGCCATGGCAGCGCCTGAGGGGTTCAACCAGCCCATTTTCACAAGTAAAATAGCGGCAGCAACGGATAGTGCCAAGTAAACTAATAGTGCCTCATCGCTTTGATAAAATAACTCATAATACCCATTCAGATACATACCTGAGCCAACAACCATGGCGAACAACCATGCAACCAAAGAAACAAATAAGTTATCGCTCCCTCCACTTGAAACCATTTCAATTGTTGCCAATAAAATAGAAAATAGGACCAGTTCCATGAGCTTGTGTCTCACAGATAAATCACAACATTGAAGAAAAACTGTGCTTGTGATGAGGGTAACAACACAGAAAATAAAAAATCCAAACCATGATTTTTCATCATTACCCAAACTCACCTTATTCCATTGATTTCTACTGAGAAATTCATTTTTTGACACCACCCTTCCCAAAAATCCTGCTGTCCCATCGGCCAAAGCCAGCACCAAAAATGCAAAAACTGTTGCAAGGCGGAGCGTATTGAACAATGGATGTGCCTTGTCTGTAACCAAGAAAATTAGGGTGTTTAACAACGCATAGATGATACAGAAATACAGCATGCCCCAAGGTTTTCGTGCCTTTCCATTATCGGATACTTCCGTAAAACGATTTGCTCTAATGGCGATAAACACACCCACCGTGGCAAACCAAGAAACCACCACAACCAGCATGGGGGGTAAAAACCAGGAGGCCAACGCAGACAAGAAAATCACCACAATGTGAAGCACCTTTCTCAGCTGGAATGTCCAATTGGGGCGTTTCTTTTCTAGATAAAACACCAACCAGACAATCAGTCCTACCATCAAAACGGTGGCGGTGGTAAGAGGCAAATTGTATTGCATGCATCAAATAAACACAAATATGTTGGTTTGGTTGTTACTTTGGAGGATGCTTACACTGATTTGGAAATTTTCTCGGCCCCATACCCTTATTGGTTCTAGCATAAGTATTATTTCCCTGTTATTTCTGGTATTGTATGCCTCTCCGGTTGCAACAAATATCGAGCCGAGCGACCTTTCGGCAGCGGCAAAAACATTGATTCCGGGCTTAGATCAGTTGGGGCCCAGTTTGCCAACGCATCAAAATAAAATTACCGGCTTTATTCCTGTTGTTTCTGCCAAATTGATGGCCTTTTTTGGTTTGTTATTGCCCACACTGATCGTGTGCTTGCTTTGTAATATTTTCATCACTGGGCTTAATCAGATTGTGGACGTGGAGCTAGACAAAATCAACAAACCGCATTTGCCATTGGCTTCGGGCGAGCTCACAGTTGCCCATGGCAAAAGAATCGTAGCCATATGCGGTGGACTTTCGGTCTCACTGTCATGGTTAATTCATCCGTTTTTTGGTGGTTTGATTACCTTGATTGCTGCCATCGGGGCAATGTATTCATTACCACCCATTCAGTTTAAAAAGCATCACATTTGGGCCGCAAGCGCTATCGCATTGGTAAGGGGACCATTGATTAATCTTGGCATTGCACTGCATTTTTCCATTTTACTCTTTGGTTTGTTGAACAATTCCATGGGATGGCTGCTGCCATTGGTGGTTTTTGTGACCGCCTTTAGTTTAGGGATCGCCTGGTTTAAAGATATCCCTGATACAGCCGGCGATGAGCGATATGGTTATAAAACGTTGGCGTTGGTTTGGAGTAAACAACAGGCCCTCAACGCAGGTCGTGCATTGGTTGTGTCTGCCTATGTTTTCATGGGGATGTATTGGTTTTTTATCGAGTCTTGGATTGCGCGATGGAATCAATCACCAAATGTAAGTCCCAATATTCTAGCGGGATTATGCCATCTTATCTTCCTGCTTGTATTTCTGATGCAATGCAAAAAATGCGATATTCAAAATCCAAAGAGCATCAAGCGATTTTACATGTTTTACTGGGGCTTGTTTTTTATTGAATACCTATCGCTCCCCATTTTGCTCTGCAAATAATTCTACACATCGCCAAAAAATGGCTTTTCTTTGATTTGGTGGAAAATTAAACCCCTTTTCCGGTTGGGATGCCCTAAATTTGTACAATTTTTGGAAACATGCCGAAGGACCTCTCAATCAAACACGTACTCATCATCGGCAGCGGGCCGATTATCATCGGACAAGCCTGTGAATTCGACTATTCTGGAACCCAAGCTGCCCGTAGTATTCGCGAAGAAGGCATCAAGGTATCACTGATCAATAGCAATCCCGCCACCATCATGACGGACAAGATGAATGCGGATCACGTGTATCTTCAGCCTCTTACACCCGAGAGCATCGAAAAAATTCTTCAAGAGCAGGACATTGATGCTGTATTGCCTACAATGGGCGGACAAACGGCGTTGAATTTGGCAAAAGAGTGCGATGAATTGGGTATTTGGGAAAAGTACAATTGTAAAATCATCGGCGTAAACATTGCGGCCATCGACAAAATGGAAGACCGCGAAAAATTCAGGCAGTTGATGGTTGAATTGGGTGTAGGGGTTGCGAAAAGTCAAATAGCTAACAGCTTCTTAGAAGGAAAAGAAATTGCCCAGCGCATCGGTTTTCCTCTCGTAATTCGTCCGAGCTATACACTTGGCGGAACCGGCGGAGCAATCGTTTATAAGAAGGATGAGTTTGATCGAGCCCTCCAATATGGATTGGAATCAAGTCCCGTTCACGAAGTTTTGGTTGAGCAGGCTGTGTTGGGTTGGAAGGAGTACGAATTTGAGTTGTTGCGCGATAGCAAGGATGACATCGCAGTAATCTGTACCATTGAGAATTTTGATCCAATGGGTATTCATACTGGTGACTCCATTACCGTGGCTCCTGCCATGACATTGAGCGATACTGCCTTTCAGCGTATGCGCGATATGGCGTTCAAAATGATGCGAAGTATGGGTGTATTCGCCGGTGGATGTAATGTTCAATTCAGCGTAAATCCTGAAGATGAAGAAATTATCGCCATCGAAATCAACCCCCGTGTAAGTCGGAGTTCTGCACTTGCCTCAAAAGCCACAGGCTATCCCATCGCCAAAATTGCAGCAAAATTGGCCATCGGATACTACTTGGATGAGTTGAAAAACCCCGTAACCAAAACCACCAGCGCCTTTTTTGAGCCTGCCTTGGATTACGTAATCGTTAAAATACCCCGTTTCAATTTCGATAAATTTCATGGTGCCGAGACCCGTTTGGGTTTCCAAATGAAATCTGTGGGTGAGGTTATGGCGATCGGTAGAAGTTTTCAAGAAGCGCTTCAAAAAGCATGTCAGAGTCTGGAAATCTCCCGCCATGGATTGGGTGCTGACGGCAACAAAGTGAGCAGAAATTTGGAAGAGCTTGTTCATGGCATGGAACATGCCAGTTGGAACCGTGTTTTCCAAGTGAAAGACGCTTTGGCACTCGGCGTTCCTATCAGCAGCGTACAAAAAATCACCCGCATCGATCGTTGGTTCTTGGAGCAAATTGCTGATTTGGTTAAAACAGAAACTGAAATTCGCAGATATAACCCCGAAAACATCCCGGCGTCATTGTTAAAAATCGCCAAGGAAAAAGGATACAGCGACGAACAAATTGCTTGGTTGATGGGCGGTAATACCACAGCCGATCAAGTTTGTGACAAACGTATGTCATTGGGTATCCGTCGCGTCTACAAAATGGTAGATACTTGTAGTGCTGAATTCCCAAGTCCAACAAACTATTTCTACTCAACATTTGATGGCGAAAACGAAAGTATCGTTAGCGATAAAAAGAAAATTTTCGTTTTGGGCAGCGGACCAAATCGCATCGGTCAAGGAATTGAATTTGATTACAGCTGCGTGCATGGCATCATGGCTGCGAGAGAAGCTGGCTACGAAGCCATCATGATCAACTGTAACCCAGAGACGGTGAGTACCGACTTTGACATAGCCGACAAACTGTATTTCGAACCTGTTTATTGGGAGCATCTGTGGGAGTTGATTCAACATGAGAAACCCGAAGGGGTGATTGTGCAACTTGGAGGACAAACCGCACTTAAACTGGCTGAAAAACTGCATGAAAAAGGGATTAAAATCATCGGTACTAGCTATGACAACATGGATATCGCCGAGGATAGAGGTCGTTTTAGCGATATGCTAGCGTCATTGAACATCCCATATCCAAAGTTCGGTGTTGCATTGGATGCTGAGGAAGCCATAAAAATTGCCAATGAAGTAGGTTACCCTGTTTTGGTTCGTCCGAGCTACGTTTTGGGCGGTCAAGGAATGGTGATTGTAATTAACGATGAGGATTTGGAAAAAGCCGTTGTGAAACTGCTGGGCGATTTACCTGGAAACCGTGTGTTAATTGACCACTTTTTAGACCGAGCTGAAGAGGCGGAGAGCGATAGTATTTGTGATGGAGACGATGTACATATCTTAGGAATGATGGAACACATTGAACCTGCTGGTATACATTCAGGAGATTCTAGTGCTGTGTTGCCCCCATTCTCATTGAGTGAATCTGTTCAGAACCAAATGATCGAATACACAGAGAAATTGGCTCACGCCCTGAACATTCGGGGATTGATGAACATACAGTTCGCCATCAAAGACGAAAAGGTTTACGTAATTGAAGCCAATCCAAGGGCGTCTCGTACCGTTCCATTCATTTGCAAAGCATACGATTTTGCATATGTTAACATGGCTACCAAAGTCATGCTCGGTGCAAATAAAATTAAGGATTTCACCATACCTAACAGACCTGCCGGATACGCTATCAAACAGCCGGTATTTAGCTTTAATAAGTTCCCAGGTGTAAGTCGCGAATTGGGACCTGAAATGAAGAGCACTGGAGAGAGCATCTTGTTCATCAAAGACTTAAAAGATTCCGCCTTCCGCGAATTGTACAAGCAGAAGAGTATGTATCTGAGCTATTAATGGCTTCTATTCAATACAAAAGAAAACCCCGGCTCATTGAGCCGGGGTTTTCTTTTTTTATAGTAGGAATTAATTATTCAGACTTGGGTGCTCCATCATCCTTGTTTCCCTGCGGTGCCTGATTTTCAGGGCGTGGTGTACGAGGTTGATTTCTGTTGCCGCGTTCTTGTCCTTCTGGACGCTGACCACGATTCTGTCCTTCTGGACGTGGACCACGCTCTTGTCCTTCCGGACGTGGACCGCGATTCTGTCCTTCTGGCCTTGGGCCACGGTTATCTGATCTTGGACCACGGTTTTCTGGTCTACTGCCTTCTGGACGTGGGCCACGCTCTTGTCCTTCTGGACGTGGACCGCGATTCTGTCCTTCTGGCCTTGGGCCACGGTTATCTGGTCTTGGACCTCGATTCTCTGGTCTACTGCCTTCCGGACGCGGACCGCGATTCTGTCCTTCCGGTCTTGGGCCACGGTTATCTGGCCTTGGACCACGATTCTCTGGTCTGCGATCGTTGCCTCCTTTTCGGCGGTCATTATTTCCTCTGCCACCATCCCGTTTTTCTGGACCGCGTTTTTTCAGGGCAAACTCATCATCTTGCAAGAGTTCATTGTTACCAATGAAATCATTGTTTTGGTCTTGGTTTGCGCCATTTACCTTGTCTAGAATTGCGCTGGCAGGAGCCAAATCTTGCAATGCGGGTGATTGCTTACCATTGCGATTCTCTTCCATGACTTCATTTACTGTAGCAACCGGCAAGGCCACCCAGGTTTGATTATCGTCATAAGAGAACCACATCAATTTCTTTAAAATATCGGTTTTGCGCGCGTAGGCAACGCCCATCACGGTATCCAACTTTACCACTTTGGCTTTGGGAAATGCATCAATCGCTTCAACGTACTGATCCAGTTCATAATTCAAGCAGCATTTCAACCGACCACATTGACCGGCCAATTTTTCCATGTTGATGCTCAAATTCTGCACACGAGCAGCACCCGTATTTACTTGTTTGTAATCGGTAAGCCAAGTACTACAGCAAAGTTCTCTTCCGCAAACACCTGTTCCGCCTAAGCGAGAGGCTTCCTCACGGTAAGAAATATGACGCATTTCGATTTTCACTTTGAATTCATCTGCATAGCGTTTGATGAGTTCTCGGAAATCGACACGACTTTCTGCGGTATAGAAGAAGATGGCTTTTCTACCATCGCCCTGAATTTCGATATCTGAAATCTTCATTTGAAGATTCAGTGAGAACGCGATGGTTCTTGCTCGTTCTAGGGTTTGATCTTCTTTACTTTTTGCTTCGGTTCTGCGTTCAAGATCTTTTTCAGAGGCAACGCGCTGGATGCCGCGCATTTCTTCAGAATCTTCTCTTACACGATATTTTTTCAATTGCAATCGAACGATTTCACCTGTAGCTGAAACGGTGCCAATATCAAAGCCGATACTGCTTTCTACGCACACGTAATCGCCGGTGTATAATTCTAGGTTGTTGGTATTGCGATAAAACTCTTTCCGCGAACCTTTAAACCGAACTTCAACCACATTGAAGGGTTTTTGTCCGGAAGGAAGATCCATATCCCTAAACCAGTCGTATACGTTCAATGCATTGCAACCACTGGTACCACAAGTGCCATTGCTTTTACACCCACCGGGTGTGCCGCCAGACTTGGTTCCACAAGATGTACATGCCATTGTTCTTAAATTTAATAATGATGAATTACAAAGTTAATGGTTCCTCAGGTGCTTTCTTAACCCTGAGATTTACTTTTCCCAAACACCCACAATTTTTGTCCGAGGAAATTGACCATCATGCCAACTGCAGTGGCCGTTAGAACCGCGAATAATTTGTCGATTTTCACCGCAAACAACTGTTTACTTACAGTTAGCGTATTGTTCAACAGTTGCTCAGCGACCAATCTATTTGGCATCACGATATTTAACTGAAGTATCCAATCTGGAAGCACAGACAACAATAGTTCATTGGTTGCCACATTCAACGAACCGCTAATCGCATATAGTATCAAGTAGTTGCGCAACACAGAAGGTTGTTTTTCGGTAAGGTCAGCACCTTTTTTTACGCCCCATGTCCAAAGCGAATTCAGTTTATAGTTGACACCTGTAGCAACAATAATTCCTAGGGCTTTGGCCAAATAACTCGGCAAGAAAATGTCTGTACCGTAATATACCGACATATCGACCAGGAAACTCAAACCACCAACTATCCCGAACTTGGTAAAAGCGATATATGTTTTGGATGAAATCAAGGTTCTTGGATGAGGTTTGAGCAGTCAAAGGTAATATCACAACCCAACTTTACCGAATGATTTAGTTGATCGTGGCCAATTTCAACATCAAATAAAATGGGGAATCCCATATCGCCCACTGCCTCCAAGATGATTTCTTTGGGTGACTTACCAAAAGGCACTGCATTGTCTTTCATGTCGATCATGCTACCCACCAACAGTGCTTTAATGTCTTGAAACAGACCGGCATTTTTACAGGATCTGATCATACGATCGATATGGTACAAATATTCATCTAGATCTTCTATCAGCAGCACTTTATTCGTTGCAATCGGTTGTAAAGGGGTCCCCAACGACGCGTAAATCAAACTGAGATTTCCACCCACTAACTGTCCGGTAAATGATTTTAAATGAACTACTTGACTATGAATCAAAGACATTGATTGTCGCACACCTTTGAGTGTTTGGGTCAATGAATCGATGTTGTTTTGAACTGATTCATGGGTAAGTCCCCATTGGGTTGCAACCGGACCATGGATACTCGCCCAGTTATTTTTTTGCAACCACAAGTGGATGGTTGTCATATCGCTAAAACCAACGAACCATTTCAAGGTTTGTGCAGCGAGCCAAACATCCAAATTTCCCACCAAATGCGATAAGGCCTCTAGGGTTCTAACGGCTCCATACCCACCTCTTGCAGAAAAAATCGCTTTGGCTTTTGGATGAGACAAGGCCCAGTGCAAATCGCTTGCACGTTCTGCATCGTCTCCCGCAAATTGATCTTTGATACAAAATAAATTGGGCGATAATTCTAGTTTCCACCCGTTTAATTCTACCCACTGAATGAAGGGCTGAATATCGGATGGAACCACGCTACGGGCAGGTGCTATTAAAAGTACCGTATCACCGGGTTGAAGATAGGCAGGTACTAGCATCAGGGTTTCTTCATAATCAGCACCGCTTGGGCTACGGTAGTGGTCATTTCAGCATTTCTACTATCCTGGAAGTACTCGAAGTAGGGATATTGTCCCGCGGCTACCGACTGATTTTGGGTATTCATGCGCTTTTGCATCCAGGCAGCAAAGGCTTTCCATTTGGGTAGGGTTTCTCCGGGTTCAGCATTTACGGTTGCTTTGATATAGGTGCCGGAATCCAAGGTTTCTAGCACAAAACCCTCTGACAATGCGGGCATTTTACCTTTTCCTGAGGGTTTCACGGGGATACCCACAAACACATCCATGGACCCTGGGGTTGGAAATTCTTTGTACAGAACGGTGAGGCCACCTTCCATTTTGTATTTGTCTTTTACGATACGATTTACAATGAGTTGGGCGTTTGTTTTGATGGCGTTTTTCACCGCTGAAATGGGCATTTGCTGCCAAAAACCCAATAATTGCGCTTCATTTCGATGCATTTCGATCACCACAATACCAGAATCTGAGCCCAATAGACCTGCATCCGCAGGCTTGATGGCATCTGCGTTTTGGGTTGAATCTGTCATTCCCGATTTTTCTTGTTGGCCATCTGCACCCTGCTGACAAGAATTAAAAAGGACCAGCACACATAACGAGAAACCCAAGAAACACTTTTTTGCAAAAATCATCCCTGCAAAATACACGATTTTTTGGGGATTTTGATGTAGGTTTGTATTGTGAAATTCGTTGCCGAGATTGAAATCTTACCCCTCAAAGGATTATTGGATCCTCAAGGAAAAGCTGTAGCCAACGGGCTGCCAAAAATAGGTATCACTACTGCTTCCAATGTACGCATTGGTAAATTCATCACCATGGATTTAGAGGCTGAATCAGCTGCTGAGGCTCAACAAATGGCAGAAACTGCGTGTAAAAAACTGTTGGCGAACCTCATCATGGAAGGATTCAACATCAGAATTTCTGCCCAGTAATCATGATTATTTACAACGTAACATGCAACCTTCATCCCCGCATGGCCGAAGAATGGTTGGCCTGGATGAAAGAGGAGCATATTCCCGAAGTAATGCAATCAGGTTGTTTTACCGAATGTAAAATATTGAAATTGCTTACCGAGGTTGAGGACAATGAGGGCGTTAATTATGCCATTCAATACACGGCTCCCAACCTTTCTAGCTATCACAAATACCGTGATGAGTTTGCACCTGCATTGCAAGCCAAAACCAAAGCGAAATATGGCGATGATGTGCTCGCCTATCGCAGCATTCTTGAAGTAATTATGTGATTTTATGAGCCAGATAAAGGCGTTATCGATTGAAGAGGCGCTCACCCATGCTGGCTCTTATGTTTGGATTGATGTTCGAAGCGAATCAGAATTCGCGCGTGCTCACATCCCGGGTGCAGTGAATTTGCCTTTGCTGAACGACGATGCCCGTGCAGCTGTTGGAACAACTTATAAACATGAAGGTCGTGAAGCCGCGGTTCAGTTGGGCCTCCGGCTCATCGGTCCGCATTTTGAAACCTACTATCAATCTTTGCTCGCAATTGGCAAATCGAGCAACAAGAAAATTCTGCTCTATTGTTGGCGAGGGGGGTTGAGAAGTCAAATTGCCTCTACCTTGGTTCAATGGAGCGGAAATCCTGTTTGTATGATACAGGGCGGATATCGATCGTTTCGGAATTGGGTATTCTCTACACTGGAAACTCCGCGGAAGTATTTAATCATTTCGGGACATACCGGCACTGGTAAAACGGAAGTGCTACATCGGTTAAGGGAAAAAGGAGAGTGTGTTCTCGACCTTGAGGGCTTGGCAAATCACAAAGGAAGTGCGCTTGGTGGCTTGGGTTTCCCGCCTCAGCCTAAAAATGAACATTTCGAAAACTTGATTGCAACTACCTTGCGAGAATTTGGGACCAATCAACCCATCTTCGTTGAGAACGAAAGTCGAATGATTGGACAATGTGCTGTTCCCATGACATTGTGGATTGGCATGCAGTCGGCTCCTTCCATCGAATTGGTGGTGGATGTTGAAACCAGAATTCAGCGATTGTTGAAGGAATACGCGCATTTTCCATTGGAAAATTTGATTGAACAAACCCAGAAGTTAAGAAAGCGACTTGGTGGCCAACACGAACAAGCGGCGATTGACGCATTAAATCAGGGTGATTTCAAACGATGGGTTGAGATATTGTTGGTTTACTATGATAAATCGTACACCCACTTTTTAGAAAAACATCAAATCCAAAGTGAAAAATTAAGTTGGGATTGGAACCAAATAGACAGCGCATTGTTATCACTGATAAAAGTATCAAAACATGGAATTGAAAAATAAAATTGCAGTAGTAACCGGTGCTAATAAGGGTATCGGACATGAGTGTGTTCAACAGTTATTAGAAAAAGGTGCCACCGTAATCGGCATTTGTAGAAGCGGTTGTAGCCATAATCACCCCAATTACACCTGTTTGATGGCCGATGTTAGACAATGGGAGGGATTATCTGCGGTGTTCAATCAAATCATAGAAAAGCATGGCAAGATCGACATCCTCATTAATAATGCGGGGTTGGGTTATTTCGGACATTGCGATGAGCTTCCGATTGAGCAATGGCATGAGATGTTTGATACCAATGTAACGGGATTGTTTTATGCAACCAAGTTGGCATTGCCATCAATGAAAAAACAGGGTGCTGGGCATATTGTGAACATTTCATCAATTGCCGGACTTGAAGGGTATCAGCAAGTGAGTGCCTATTGTGCCACAAAATTTGCGGTTCGCGGATTTAGTGATGCCTTGTATAAAGAGGTTCGCGATTTTGGCGTTAAGGTTACCTGCGTCTATCCTGGGTCTGTAAAAACCGACTTTTTCAGACACAGCGAAAATATCACTGCGCACGACAACATGTTGATGCCTGAAGACGTTGCTGGACAGATTATTTATTGCTTGGAGTCTCCCCCAAATTTTCACAATGTAAATCTAGAAATTCGTCCGCTGAAACCCAGAGGATAAATGATTGTAAATAATGCGAATCGCCCAAATCAATGGATATACACCCCTTGGTTTGGGCATTTTGCTATAAGTAGGTAGCCATTTCTGCGGCCAACTTCTGTGCTTCAGCTGCCGCGGCTTCTTTGTAGTCCTCTCCTGAGGATGCATACAATATTCCACGAGATGAATTAACAAGCAGTCCCATGTCTTCATTGGCTGCAGCCGTTGTGATATCCTTTAGGCTACCACCCTGGGCGCCAACACCTGGAACCAACAAAAAGTGATTGGGGATGATGGCCCGGATTTCCTCCACAGATTTGGCCCTGGTTGCGCCTACAACAAACATTAAATTTTCTTCAGAGCCCCATTTACAAACGGTTTCAATCACGCGTTCGTAGAGCTTTTTACCTTCGTATTCTCCGAGTTGGAAATCCGCATGTCCGGCATTGCTTGTAAGCGCCAAACAAATCACCCATTTGTCTTTGAATTCCAAAAAAGGGCGCAAACTATCTTCTCCCATGTAAGGAGCAACTGTGATGGCATCGAAAGGCAAGGTCTCGAAAAATGCTTTGGCATACATAGAACTGGTATTGCCAATATCACCCCGTTTTGCATCTGCGATTTTGAGTGTATTACTAGGCAGGTGGTGAAGCGTTTCTTCCATCCATTCCCATCCCGCTTTGCCGTATTGTTCGTAAAACGCCGTATTGATTTTATAGGCCACAGAATAATCGGAAGTGGCGTCTATGATGTTGCGATTAAAATCAACCAACCCTTGTCCATTTTTTGAAAACACAGAAGGCAGTTTTTCCATTTGGGTGTCCAAACCGGTGCAGAGGTAGGATTGTTTTGAACGAATTTGATGTATGAGGTCTTGTTTATTCACGACACTGCAAATTAAGCAAAACCCCACGGCATCTTGATGAAATTCATGTAGGTTTGTAATAGATGAAAAGAAAGAACCATTTCTTGGGTTGGTTATTGGGGATTTTCCTTGTGCTAACACAGGGTGCCACGGCACAATATGTCAAGATTGGCGAAGGTTCTTATGCGGGTACTCTTGGCGGGCCGATGGTTTCCAGCAGCACCCGCGACACTCAAACTTCTCGGTTCTCTTATATCATTCCGCGGTCGGCGTTGGGCAATATGGCACACCTCGACACATTAACTTCGATAGAGTTTTATCGGGTTTCTGGGGCGGCGCCCAATACGAGTACTTCGTGTAAAATATGGCTTGCAAATACTTCTCGTACTGATTTTGGTATGGGCAAATTGCATTTCCCAACGGAGGTAAACAATGCCCAATTGGTCTTCTCCGGTAGTCCCTCCAGTTATGTGGGAGGCGCAGAGAAGTTCTATAAAATTCCTTTCAATAATAAAAGCTACGTTTTTGACACCACTTTGGGCGATCATTTGGTTTTGCTCGTTGAATACCGTCAAACCCAAAAACAAAGTGCCAGTTTTCAGTGGTATTTTGAAGGACCTGCCACGGTAAGTGCTTACGCTGTCAATCAGGTAAAATATGGTATTGGCCTTAATCCGGTGGATAGTTTGCCAAGCAGCAGCAGTTATCACCCCACCATGATTTTCAATTACCCCAAATTCAATCAAGATTTGGCCATATTAAAAGTCTATACCTTAGGTAAAATTCCGTTGCCCTTGGGCAAACCGGACAGTGTCCAAGTTTTACTTAGAAACGTGGGTAAACAATCACTAAACGGATTCCGTGTTTACACACAATCAGTTGGTTACAACAAGCAAAAGGACAGTTTTCAAATCAGTTTGTTACAAGGAGAAGAGGGTTTTTTTAATGTGCCATCGCTTAACCCATTGAATGGTGGTTTAGATTCTATTTATGTGAATTGCTCTGATAAGAACATCAGCAATAACAGCGGCGTTTCATACCGTTTGGGCAACCCCAATGTATACAGTTACCGCGATGTCACCATTTCTCCAGCACCAGGTGGTATTGGTTTCAATGGCGCAACGGGCGATTTTGTGGCTCGGTTTTTCTCCAATTCACCCAAATATATCAATCAGGTAACCGTTGCATTTGGTTCGGGTGGTGAACCCTTCAAAGTGGGTATTTGGAGCTGTGATTCTTTGACTAAAAAACCGGGTACCCTGATTTATCAAAGTGATTCTTTGACCAGCAAAACGGGAAATTACATTCTCGACTTCAAAAAACCTGTGGCCATCAACGGTTCGTTTTTTGTGGGTGTACGACAGTTGGGCACAAACAACATTTCGTTTGGCTATCAAATGGAATCACCCGTTAGACCCAAAACCTTTTATTACGTAGAACCTTTGGGTTCAACCAATTGGGTGGATTTCGCCCCAGACGCACCCTATAAATTTTTAATAGAACCTCGCTTACAGGCCGATATCGACATAGCCGCTATTTCCGTAGACCAACCCAGAGATAGTATCAATATTTACAACAAAGACACCATCGCTCCAGAAGGCATTGTTAGCAATATTGGTGTTCAAAATGCCATCGATAGCTTCGACATCCGTTGTGAAATCTGGTTTGGCGCAAATCGCCAGTATAGCCAGACACTTCGCGATACTTTAAGCAGTGGACAAAAGCGCAAATACACGTTCCCGCGCACGTACATTCCCTCTTCTTATGGTGAACACAAAGTGCTATTAATTGTGAAAAAACTGAGCGATCAGGTCTCCGATAACGATACCCAATCCCGATTGTTTTATGTGGGTGTGAAACGCGATGTGATAATCAATTCGGTGTATGAACCGGGCGAAGGCAGTGGGTACAACTACAAAACCGACACGATTATGCCCATGGCGAATGTGCAAAACATTGGATATGACAATTCACCCACCTTTACTGTAAGATGTCGCATGTTTCAGGGCAGCAAAGTGGTCTACAATCAAATTCAATTTTTGAGCCTTCCCAAATTTCAATCGAAAATTCTGTTTTGGCCTACTTATAAATGCGGTGACACTGGAAAAATTAAGGTTGTATTCACCACAGAGATGAGCACCGATGCTTACAAGTTCAACGACACACAAACTCGAACCATTTTCATTCGAAAAATCGTTGACATTGGCATTGATTCTTTGCGATCGCCAAGTGAATCTACCTTTCACAAACCCGGTACTTCCTTGCCTATCAAATATTTTGTCTACAACGATGGCTTGGTGGCGGCTTTTAATGTGCCATTTTATTGTGCGATTTATGGACCCAATGGCGCTCGATTGTATTATGACTCGATAAAGGCCTATTTACAGGGGCTTTATGGTTCGGATGTGACCATGCCGAAAAACTTCACACCAACGAAAATGGGTCAATACAAACTCGTGGTGAAAACGCGTTATGCCCTTGATTTATTCAATGAAAATGACTCAATGGTAAGGTTTTTCAACGTGGGAAAACCCTACGATTTTAAGGCTATTGAGATCAAAAAACCGAGTAAAAACGAAGTTTACAGTATAGGAAAACCCAGTATAGCTCCAAAATTTGTAATCCAAAATTTGGGTTATTTAAAAAACACTGGACCGGCTGTTTGCGAAGTGTTTTACAAAGGAAACCGCATTTATTACGACATCAAATCCATCACTTTGGACACAGGGAAAACAGATACCGTAGTTTTCTCTGCAACGCTGCGGCCCATGAATGTTGGTGATTTTACCATTCGCTGTTACGCCAATTTGAGTTCAGACATGGATCGTACAAACGATACCTTGAGTCAAACTTTCAGCGCTGTGGTCGGGAGAGATGCCTATCCCACCGCTATCAAGACACACAATGATAGTTTCAATTTCGACTTGGCAGATACCTTACAGTGGGTTGATGTTACAATAGAAAACCAAGGTGCTGACAGCATACGAAAGGTGTTGGTAAACGTCTCCATTTTTGAAAATGGTGCACGCACAGCCTTCTTATCTCAGGTTACTCAACTGTCAGGTAAACAATCGGGTTTATTGCGCTTTAACCTCCAACACAAGTTTACAGCATTGGGAAGCGCAGCCTTGTTGGCATACACGAGTTCTTTTGAAGATCAGAATATATTTAACGACTCATTATGGAAATCGCTAAACATTTCATTGTACCAAGACCTCAAACTGTTGAAAACAGCAGGGCCAGAAAAGTCGAGTAAATTGGTTAAAAACGACTCAGTTAGATATCCGTCTGTGTTTTATACCAATGCAGGAAACAAGGATTCAACCAAGCCAAATAAACTCGTTTATCGCGTAAGTCAACCCGCTTCGGGCAAAATTATTTATGCTGATACCCTTGCCATTGGCGCCATTAAGGCGGGCGATTCTGCTTGGATAAAAAGCAAAAAACCACTTACTTTCCCTGAGGCCGGCCCATATTTAATGACTTGTTTCGCACAAAAGAGTAATGACGGTATTACGAACAACGACACCTTGAATTATATTCTTTTCGTGGAGGAGGCAACAGGCATTAATCGCCCATCATTGTCGTGGAATTTGTACCCAAGTCCCGCCGATGATTTCATCACCATCGAAATGCCATTACAAGATAAGCCGTATTCCATTGATATCTTGAATGCCAATGGTAGTCAAGTATTTTCAAATCAAGTAAATACATCAACGCTTAAATTGAATACCCAGGGTTTTGCAGCTGGTTTCTATACAGTAAAATTGCGAAGCGAAACCCAAACGATCACGCGTAGCATTATCATATGTCATCCATAGTAAAAATTAACCCACTGCGTTTTTCTGTCGTTGGTTTGATTTGGTTCTTTACATCGTGTGGAACCATTCAACCCGAAGTCCCTGTATCGGCCAATCAAGTGGTGGCCGTAAAGCCCATGCCAACGGTAAATTCAACCATCAACATTCCCATTCGGGTTGAACTCAAACCTTTCATTAAACTGGCCGATCAGTCATTTGACAAGGAATTCAAAGGTGCCGACAACCCCTGTTCAGGACTTCGTTACCAATACAAGCTTAAACGCGAGCCCATACAACTTACGGGTAAGGGAAAAACTGTGTTTTTGGGGCTGGATGTTGCCTATGGTTTTTCTGGTGAATACTGTGCTGCTTGCGTTTTCGACAATTGCATCAATCCCCCCATTCCTTTCAGCTGTGGCTGGGGCGATGAGAGTTTGCGACGCGCCAAAATTAAACTAAAAAGCGATGTAGAATTAACGAGCAATTATCACATCAAATCAACTACCAGCTTCACAGAGTTCACCCCCATTGACCCTTGTCGCGTAACCTTTGCACAAATTAATATCAATGATGTTTTAATGAGTCAAATTCGACCAGAATTGGGCAACTTGGCGAAGATGATTGATGCAGAAATTGGTAAGCAGGACTTAAAACCCTACATCTTACCGGTTTGGAAAGCGCTACAAGAGGATATAAAAATACCGGCGACGGGCTATTTGCGGTTTCAGCCCCAGAGTTTATCGGTAAGTGAAATTAACATGAACGGCTCTATCTTGAATTTCAATGTTGGATTAACTGCAACGCCTACCATCCAAAGCAGTCCGTGGAACAAGCCCACAACAGCATTGCCAGCGCTTACTCCATACAAGAAGGGAAGCGGGTTTGAGGTATACACAGATTTAAAAATGAACTACGATAGTTTATCGCAGCAACTGTTTGAAATCATGAAGACTGAGCAGTTTGCGATGGGCAAAGAGAAAATCAATATCACTTCATTAAAACTGTTTCCTGCAGGCGAAAAGTTGGGGGTAGCGGTTGGTTTTACGGGTACAAAAAAGGGTACTTTCTATTTGTTGGGCAACCCAGATTTCGACAACACCAAGTCCTCTTTGGCTTTGAAAAACGTGGAATACGACATCGCAACGAAGAACGTATTAATCAAAACGGCCAAATGGATGATGGACGAAACCATTCGCAAAAAACTGGAAGAGCAGATGGTTTTTGATTTGTCTGATCTCATGAATTTGACGAAAAAGTCTATCGCTGAATCCTTGAATCAAACGCTGGATGGCGGCATCAAAATCAAAGGCCAATTAAAATCATTATCCATAAGCGGTTGGAGTTTACAACAGGATGCGTTGTGGGTTCGCGCCAAGACAATGGGCGATATTCAGGTAATAATGGACTAATTTGCTCCGCAGATTATCGCAAAAAATAGGGGGCCCTTGGGCCCCCTATTTCGTCAATGACTGTTTTAAATTATCCGATTTTCTCGATCAAATCTGCTACACGAGCGCTATAACCGGTTTCGTTATCGTACCAACCAACTACTTTCACCGTGTTGCCGATGACTTGCGTCAATTCTGCATCAAAAATACAAGAGTGGGTGTTTCCTACGATATCAATACTCACGATAGGATCTGTGTTGTATTCCAAAATTCCTTTCATTGGACCTTCAGCAGCGGCTTGCATAGCGGCATTTACTTGCTCAACTGTTGCAGGCGTTTTCAAGGTACAAGTGAAATCTGTAACTGAACCATCTGGAATGGGCACACGCATTGCGTTACCGTTTAACTTGCCTTTCAAGTGGGGCAATACCAAACCAACGGCTTTAGCAGCACCAGTGCTTGTAGGAACGATGCTGTAAGCAGCAGCGCGGGCGCGACGCAAATCCTTGTGAGGCGCATCGGCCAAATTCTGGTCAGCAGTATATGCGTGAATGGTTGTCATGAAACCAAGCTCTACACCAAATGCGTCATCCAATACTTTAACCATTGGAGCCAAACAGTTGGTAGTGCAGCTTGCGTTCGACATGATAGACTCAGTACCATCGATTACTTCGCTGTTTACACCCAATACAACGGTTTTCACGTCGCCGGTTGCTGGAGCTGAAATCACCACCTTCTTAGCGCCTGCTTCCAAGTGCAAAGCCGCTTTCGCAGCATCGGTGAAGATACCTGTAGATTCCAAAACTACATCAACACCCATGGCACCCCATGGCAAAGCTTTGGGATCGCGCTCAGCAAGGGCTTTGATTTTTTTTCCGTTGATGATCAAGTGTTCAGCATCAGAAGAAACTGTGCCTGGGAATTTCCCGTGAACTGAGTCGTATTTCAACAAATGCGCCAAGGTGGCATTGTCGGTTAGATCATTGATGGCAACAACCTCAACACCGGGTTTGTTGATCAAAAATTTGAAGGCGTGACGGCCGATACGACCAAATCCATTGATGGCTACTTTCATGATTATGTATCTATTGGTTTTGTTTTACAAATTTACGTGTTTTATTCGGAGTGCTTTGACAGAAAATCATCATAAGCCAATTTGATGCCCGCTTGCAAATGCGTTTGTGGCTGCCAACCGGTGGCGAACAACCTTGAGGAATCCATCAATTTCTTTGGTGTTCCGTTGGGTTTGCTTGAATCGAATACTATCTCTCCGTTAAATCCTACAATTTCGGCAATGGTTTTGGCAAGATCTCCGATGGTGATATCGCTACCGTAACCCACGTTCACAAATTCTTTTTCGTTGTAGTTAAGCATCAAATAAACCAAAGCATTGGCCAAATCGTCTGCGTACAAAAACTCGCGCATGGGAGATCCATCGCCCCAAACCGTCACTTGTGCAGCGTTACCCACTTTAGCTTCGTGAAATTTGCGAATCAAAGCAGGTAATACATGGCTGTTTTCGGGGTGATAGTTATCGTTAGGACCATACATATTCGTTGGCATCGCTGAAATAAAATTACAGCCATACTGATCCCTGTAAGCCTCACACATTTTAATACCCGTAATTTTTGCAATCGCGTAAGGTTCATTGGTTGGCTCCAAAAATCCGCTCAGCAAATATTCTTCTTTCAATGGCTGTTGCGCCAACTTGGGATAAATACAAGAACTACCCAAGAACAACAACTTTTTCACGTTGTGCACATAGGCTCCGTGAATCAAATTGTTTTGAATGCACAGGTTATCGTATAAAAATTCTGCCCTGTAGGTATTGTTGGCCAATATGCCACCCACTTTCGCAGCAGCCACAAAAACGTAATCGGGTTTTTCAGTTTGATAAAACGCATCAACCGCCGTTTGATTTCGCAAATCCAATTCGGCACTCGTGCGGGTTACAATGTTTTGATATCCCAACTTTTCCAACTCTCTCACGATGGCAGAACCCACCATTCCGCGATGGCCCGCCACATAAATCTTTGCTTCCTTTTCCATTATTCGAAGTAATTCTTGGTTTGAAATCCACCCTCTTTCAAAAAGGTTTCCTTTTGCATGACTTTGATATCGCTCTGCATCATGTCTGTTACTAGGTCTTGCAAGGTGTGTTTTGGTGACCAGCCCAATTTTGTCCGGGCTTTGGTGGCGTCGCCAATCAACAAGTCTACTTCCGTGGGTCTAAAATATTTGGGGTCTACGTGTACCAACTCCTCACCGATGCTTAAGCCGCAGGCCTGTCCGGTCGCCGCCTCAAACACCGCGTGGTCTATCGCCTCCACAAATCCTATTTCGTCTACGCCTTCGCCTTTGAAGCCCATCTTCACACCCACATGGTTGAAGCTCATCCGCACAAACTCACGAATCTCTGTGGTTACGCCGGTGGCGATCACAAAATCTTCCGCTTTCTCTTGCTGCAAAATCAACCACATCGCCTCTACGTAATCTTTGGCATGTCCCCAATCGCGCTTAGAGTTCAAGTTGCCCAAGTACAATTTGTTTTGCAATCCCAGGGCGATTCTTGCCGTAGCTCTGGTGATCTTACGGGTAACAAATGTTTCACCGCGAATGGGACTTTCGTGGTTGAACAATATGCCGCTGCAAGCATAAATATCATAGGCCTCACGGTAATTCACCGTAATCCAAAAACCGTACATCTTGGCAACTGCATAGGGACTTCTGGGGTAAAATGGCGTGGTTTCCTTTTGGGGAATCTCTTGTACCAATCCATACAATTCGCTGGTTGATGCTTGGTAAATGCGTGTTTTCTTCGTCAATCCCAAGATTCTGATGGCCTCCAACAAGCGCAAGGTACCCACTGCATCGCAGTTGGCGGTGTATTCAGGCGTTTCAAAGCTCACATGTACGTGGCTCATCGCACCCAAATTATAAATTTCGTCTGGTTGTACTTCCTGAATGATGCGTATCAAGTTGGTTGAATCCGTCAAATCGCCATAATGCATCTTGAAATGAGCCCCTTCGATATGCGGATCTTCGTAGATGTGGTCTACACGATCTGTGTTGAACAAAGAACTCCGGCGTTTGATTCCGTGTACCATGTAGCCTTTTTTCAAAAGAAATTCAGCCAAATAGGCACCGTCTTGTCCGGTTATACCGGTGATTAATGCAACCTTCATTATTTTGCACAAAATTACACAAAACATTTATGGTGTTATTGTTTGCCCACCAAAATTCCCCCCGACTTCACTACTTAATAGAGGAGGTGTTTTCGCGGCGATTGGGTATAGCGATTACCATCACGCACCAATTCGACGATTTCCTCAGTGCCTCGGCAACAAAAAAAATTGCGTATACCCCCACTCCTATTGATGTTGCGGGGGACAGCCAACCCCTTTGGGTTCATCAATCTGAGTTGATTTTTGAATCTTTTGTGAGGGACTTTGCATACGAGCCAACGATGCAAACTTTCTCTGTTTCGCAGCTAAAAGCATCCGATACCTGTCCTTTTCAAACAATTTCTGGGTTATTTCCTTGCAAATCAAGCGCTTCGTTAGACGATCAACACATTCCATTTGATTTATTTTCAGCCATCTTTTGGTGCCTTACCCGATATGAAGAGGTACAATGGGGATTGGTTCAAGGCACTCCATCGGCTTCAAAGGGCTTATCGGCAGATCCACATGGACGCTACCCCGCTGCGCAGAGTTTGTTGTATCGGTTAAACTGTTTGGATACGCCCATTGTAGATCAGTGGGTTTGGTTGTTGGGATATTTGTTGGATGCGCTACCCAATAAGTCATTCCAAATTATTCCAACGGCGGATATTGATATGGCGCTGCGCTTTGGTGGGAGACGTTGGTATCTACAGGCAGCAGGGATGGTTAGAGATTTGGTTAAATCGCCCAGTTTGGTTTTGTATCGCATCGCGGTTTGGTTCGGGAAAAAAGACCCTTATGCCATGGATCAAGGAACGCTGCAAATACTCGGAAACTATGGACAAGAAGCAGCCCCTTATTCTCCCAAATTATTTCTGCTTGGCGCCACACCGCGAAGCAAGCGCAACAAGCAAATCTCCCAACACGCTTTAAATGCCGAATTGGAACGATTGAAGAAGCCGCTTTTTGGATCCACCGCTTTGATGGGCATACATCCATCATGGCAAGAAAAAAACAATGCGCTGAAAACTTTAACAGCTTGGCGCAATGAATACGAAACCTTTGAATCCTCGCTCGGCTTTAAACCCAAAGACGCACGGTTACACTTTATTCATCTTCACTTACCCCACACCTACCAATTGTTGACGCAGCTGAACATCGAAAACGATTGGAGCATGGGATATCCTGATGCAGTTGGATTTCGCGCAGGGACATCCATCCCTTTCAACTGGTACGATATCACCCAAGAAAGAGCGACCGATTTGCAAGTATTTCCATTTTGTATTATGGATGTTACTTGTAAAAACTATTTAAAGCTATCCAATGAAGAATCAATTGTTTTAGGTCATCAACTGAAACAAACCATTCAAGCTTTGGGTGGGGTGTTTTGCTTCATTTTTCACAACGAGTCCGTATCAGAAAAACTCCCTTGGAAGGGGTGGAAAAACACCATTCTTTCTTGGGCGACACCGTTGGCTGAAAATCACAATGACATCCCCCATATCGAAGATCGCCCTCATCAGTCATGACCATTCGATTTGTAAAACATAGCGATATCGAGCCGAGTCAATGGAATTCGGCGATCATGAACAGCCGGGTGCCTTTGGTTTACGCCTTGTATGAATACTTGAATGAAATATGTGATCGCAACTGGGGAGCGCTCATCTTCGGCGATTATGAGGCCGTGTTTCCCTTGCCCATGAAATCAAAATGGGGCATTACCTACATTGTTCAACCCATCTTTTGCCAACAACTCGGTGCCTTTGGCTCAAACAAGAACATATCAACCCAAGCGTTTATTGACGCCATCCCCCGAAGATTCCTGCGTGTTCGATTACAATTGAATGCCTATTTTGATTTTGATTCTCCTCCATCATTGCCGACCAAAATCAATTTCCTTTTGCCTTTGTCTTCGCCACCTACATACAACAAAGATTGTCGAAAAAACCTGGCTACACTCGCGCAGTTGCCCATCGTTTATGCTAAAGACGACGTGTCGCTCACTGATGCAATTTCGGTGTACAAATCGGCCTGGGGTGGTGTGAACACACAATTGCATGACGAAGACTATATGCGTTTCGAGCGTGCTTGTTGGGCCATAAAAGAATCTACCGGTGCCGCTTTTGTCATCTCCGCCAAAAACGAAACCACCCAATGTTTACTGGGTACTGCCATCCTATTATCACATCCAAGGATCGCGGAGAACCAAGAGTGCCATTTCCACTACGTTTGTGCTGGACCAACCGCAGCAGGAAAAACGCTAGGCATCATGCATGGAATCATCGACCATGTTATTCAAACCCATCAAGGCAAAAATCGATTTTTCGACTTCGAAGGCAGCAGCATCCCCAGCGTTGCTTCATTTTACAAGAAGTTTGGTCCTACCGACAAACCATTTTTCCTCTTCAAACGAGGCATTTAATTGTTGTTTTTGGCATCGGCTGACTAAGTGCTCATGGTGTATCTTCGCAACATGAACCCATGGATTCAAGCTGCGCGTCTGAGAACATTGCCATTGGCTTTGTCGGGCATCATACTTGGTGCTGCCATTTCACATTTGTGCATGGAGGGCCAGTCGGCTTTCGCTTATCAAGAAGGACAGGCCTTGGCTTCACCTTGGTTGATCTTTTTCTTGGCTTTGATCACTGCCACTTTGCTGCAGGTCGTGAGCAATTATGCGAATGATCTTGGCGATTTTTCAAAGGGGACAGACGTAGTGGCTCAACGAAGCGATAGGGCTTTGGCCTCTGGTAAAATCACACCCCAAGCGATGAAGCGCATGCTCATTGTCTTGGTTTTGGTCACCTTCGTTTGCGGCACATCTCTCATTGCTTTGGCAGGATTATTTGATGCGCACAATGGTTGGTATTTATTGGCCACGGGTGTATTGGCCATCTTTGCGGCATTGGGATATACTTTGGGCAAAAACGCCTATGGCTATTGGGGTTTGGGCGATTTATCTGTGGTGGTATTCTTTGGTCTAGTTCCTGTGTTGGGCATGGGTTTGCTGCAAGGTTTTTTTTACGGTGCCGCTTCAAGTCGGTATTTTGATGTCTTTCTGATGGCTGGTTTGGGATTGGGTTTATTGAGTGCTGCAGTTCTAAACGTCAATAATTATCGTGATTTACTCTCCGACCAATCCATGGGAAAGAAAACGTTAGCGGTTCGATTGGGCGCCTCAAAAACGTTGTTTTATCACCGCATTTTGTTGTTGCTGGGCGGTTCGCTGATACCATCTTCCTTGTTGATTTTTGAAAAGCGCTATTTTGAATGGCCTGAACTTTTGGGTTCACAGTCTATCTTTTTACTGGGGATTTTCTCTCCCGTTTTCATCCAACTTTCAAGTCATTTTCAAGGCGTAAAAGCGGCCAATCCCGGAGATCGCGAGTTGCTCAATAAGCAATTGAAAAAGCTATCGCTCACCATTTTGGCGATGGTTTTGATCTATGCCCTAATGACGTTTTTGATCATCGATTTCTTGGGGCCAGACAAAGATTAGTAACGATGAAAATTCGGCTCGAACCCAAATCCATGGAATTCCTGAAACCGGCAAAAACGAGTCGGGGGGAATACACGCAAAAAACCAGTTATTTGTTGTCGCTTCAAGACAGCAACTACACGGGTTGGGGCGAGGCTGCGCCGTTGGGCGATTTGAGTACTGATGGAAAAATAGACTTTCAAGAGATATTGGCCCATTATTGGGACGCGGAGTTAACAGCCACGGACATTGCAGAATGGCTATTGCGCTGGGAGCCGGGATCGTCTGAAGCCCTGCCAAGTTTGCGGTTTGCTTTGCACTCAGCATGGAAAAACCTAACCTATCAACAATCAAAAGGACAAGTATCGCAATCATCTGAAATTCATTGGGTTGACAATGCATTTACCCAAGGAAAGCGGGGTATGAAAATCAATGGGCTGGTTTGGATGAACGGGATTGACGCAATGTATGACGAGGCGATGGCGAAAGTAGCGGCCGGGTTTCGGTGTGTCAAGCTAAAAGTCGGGGCCCTAGATTTTGACGAAGAATGCAAACTAATTGAACGCATTCGCAAATCGCACAGTGCTTTTTCGTTGGAGCTACGTTTAGATGCAAATGGTGGATTTCGCGATGACGAGGCCCTTGAGCAGTTGACTGAATTACAGCGATTCGAAATTCATTCCATTGAACAACCGGTAATGGCTGGCAGTGAGGTGTTGGACAAAATTTGTAGACTCAGCGCGATTGACGTTGCCTTGGACGAATCCTTGATTGGACTGCATCCCAGCAATCGCGGTGTGAACGAATTGTCGGGCGATGCTTTGTTGACTTGGGCCAAACCCAAATACATCATTTTGAAACCAACGCTATTGGGTGGGACAGATTTGGCCGATTTATGGATTCAATTAGCCCAAAAACACGCAATAGGTTGGTGGAGCACGAGCGCTTTGGAGGGCAATATCGGACTTGCAACGATTGCACAATGGGTGTCTCAATATCAACCGTCATTGCCTCAAGGATTGGGAACGGGCCTATTATTTAAAGACAATTTCACACCATTCACGCGGGTAGACGGCGAAACGTTGTGGTACAATAAAACTGGATTATGCAATTAGAATTACCGAAGCGCTTCGTTGAGCAACTCCACGCAACACTTCCCAGCAGTGAAGTACATCCATTGTTAGAGTCGCTTCAGGAAGTTTCTCCTGTGAGTATCCGATTAAACCGCAGCAAGGGCATCGACCCTAGTTCATTCGAAGACGGTGTGCTGGGTGAAGCGATACCGCATTGTGGAGATGGGTTTCTCCTGCATTCACGTCCTTCATTTACAGCAGATCCCGCTTTTCATGCCGGTGCCTATTATGTTCAAGAGGCCAATAGCATGATTATTGGGGAGTTGGTGAAGCGCCTCATCACGCAATTTGATCCAGGGGCGGTAGTCTTAGACCTTTGTGCATCACCCGGAGGAAAAAGCACACACATTGCTTCACAATTGAGACCGGGAGATTTACTGGTTGCGAATGAAGTGATATCGGGCAGAACGGGCACTTTGATAGAGAATCTTTGTAAGTGGGGACAGGGCAATCACGTGGTAACATCTGCGGATGCCAAATTGCTGGGAGAGCTTCGTGGGTTATTTCAAATTGTGGTGGCCGACATGCCTTGTAGTGGTGAAGGGATGTTTAGGAAAAACCCCGACTCTGTGCAGGAGTGGAGCGCAGACAACGTGGTTTTATGTAGTTCGCGACAGCAGCGCATCGCCCATGATATTTGGCCCAGTTTGGCTGAGGGGGGTATCATGATTTACAGCACGTGCACGTACAACCGAGAGGAAAACGAAGACAACATCAATCACATTGTGGAGACGATGGGTGCCGAAATAATGGAATTCGACTTCCCAGAATCCTTGGGTATTTTTGAGCTTGAGCCCGGTAAATATCGGATGCTACCCCACAAGACATTGGGTGAGGGGTTCTTTTTTACCCTATTGAGAAAAACAGAAAAAACCCGCTTGTCGCTACCCAAAACTGCCAAGATGAAACCCGTGAAACAGTTGCCATCATTCTTGGGTAACACATTTATGGGATATGAGTTGCAAGATGGTTTGATGGTTGTGCGCAGCGGAGATTGGTTAGATTATTATCCCAACTTACCGGCGCTTTTGCCATCGGTAAAACAAACAGGGGTGAATGCTGGTTTGATGAATAAAAACCAATGGAAAATCCATCCCGAGTACGATTTGTTGGCGAACAAATCGGTTGATTATCCCACCATTCCGTTGAATATTGACCAGGCGCTTGACTATTATAAAAGGGCATTTTTACCAATTCCCGGACAGCCCAAAGGGGTTGTGGGTTTGCGGTGGAACGGACTTTCTGTGGGCACAGCAAATGCAGTTAACCACGGATTAAACAATTTGTGGCCAATGCACTGGCGGATACTGCAATCACAAATGCAAGCCAATACGTTGTTGCGAGAAAAATAATGGTCGACAGGAATTGTCGGAGTGGGAATGTTGCTACTACTTGGGTGCTTTGGGTTTGATGCGTTTCAACCGATCCACGTAATTCATTTCTTTTTCGGTTAAAAAACGCCATTTGCCGCGACCCAATTTTACTTTGTCGAACTCTCCCAAAAGCACTCTATCCAGGGCAGTTACTTCGTAGCCAAAATGTTCAAACATTCTTCGCACGATGCGGTTTCTACCACTTTTGATTTCAATTCCCAAGACGGTGTCTTTTCCTTCTTCAACAAATCCACACTGTTCAAACGCCATCATACCATCTTCCAATTCAACCCCTTCTACCAATTTCAACATGTGCTCTTTGGTGGGTTTTCTATCGAGGGTAGCGCGGTAAACTTTTTTGATTTCGAAGCTTGGGTGCATGAGTTTTTGTGTCATGTCGCCATCATTGGTCAACAACAAAACCCCTGTGGTATTTCTATCAAGTCTTCCGATGGGATAGATTCTCTCTTTGCCAGGAAGATCAATCAGTTCCATCACGGTTTTTCTGCCTTCTGGGTCATCGGTTGTGGTGATGAATCCTTTGGGCTTATTCATGATGATATAAACTGGCTTCTCGGGGATCACATTGCGATTTTCCACTTTGATTTTGTCGTGGGGTTTCACTTTGGTTCCGAGCTCAGTTACTACCGTGCCATTGACACTCACAAGTCCTTGTAGAATCAATTCATCGGCTTCTCTTCTTGAACAGATACCGCTATTGGCGATGTACCGATTTAATCGGATCTCATTGCTTTTAGCGTGTTCGGCGCCTTTTTCTAGGTTGTTCGATACGCGATTGAATTCTCTTTTGCTGCCTTTAAAACCTTTGGGCGTATCTGCACGCTCTGCTTTTGGAATACCGTAGGTTTTTGGCGTTTCGGGCACGTAGTCAGCATTGTTGCTGTCTGACTCGGCACCACGGGGTTTGAATTTCGCCAAGCCTTTCGCACCGTTTCCTGAAGAGGCATTGAATGATGGCTTTGGACCACGATCGTTGCTCTTGTCCCAGGTTTGACTCGACTCGCGTTTGTCGCCGAAGGGTTTTGGCTTGTCGAAACTACGGGGCTTATCGAATCCGCGAGGCTTATCGAATCCGCCACGATTATCGCCTCTATCGCCACCTTTTTCCCATGGCTTACTTGATTCGCGCTTATCGCCGAAGGGCTTTGGTCTATCGAAACTGCGGGGCTTGTCGAATCCGCCGCGATTATCTCTTGGGTTGAACGGCTTTTTATCGTCGCCTTCTTTGTTAAACTTGGCGCTTCTATCTCCAGGAAATCTTGGGTTGCCAGACTTATCGCCTCCGGTAAATCCACCGCGATCTTGGAATCGGGGGTTGCTTCGATTGAATCCGCCTCTTGCGCCCTCTTCCCGGGGTTTGGCGTTATCAAAGCGTGGATTGTTTTCACGTGGATTTCTATCTTGTCCAAACTTCGGACGATCATTGCGTGGGAACCCACCTCTGTTCGATGGTGTTTCTCTGCGATTATCGTCTTTTCCAGCAAAACGGCTATTGGAATCTGGTCTTCCGAAAGACTTTGGTTTATCGCCCCTATCCGAAAACCCTTTTTGATCACTGTTTCTATTGAAGGATGGGCCGCTGTTGTTTTCACCAAAAAACTTGGTTTTTTTGGGCTCTGTTTTGGCAAAGTCTATTTTTCGGTTGCGTTTTTCGCCCGGTTGTCGTACTTGGAATTTCTTTCCATTACCTTGTTCATTCTTGGGAGATTTTGCCATATACTTATACCTATTTGAATTTGCAAAGGTAGTGTAAATTCGGGGAGCAGACCTTTACAAATACGTTCCCGGGTATTTGGCGATGAGTAATTCTCCATTTTTGGCTTCTGCATAACCAAAATCATAACAATACCGGTAGCAATTTCCTTTACTTGGCTCTTCGGTATGGGTGAAGAAATTGAACAGAAATCCTTTGTTCTCAAGTCTTCTCACGGGTATTGTGGCATTGCCTCCTGAGAGTTCGTAGACTTCTTTCAAAATGCGTCTGTTTTTTACAAGTACTTTATTAATTGATTTGAGCGGATCGAGGTGTGCTCTGTTTTTTCTGTTGTTATAAGCACTTCTACACGCGTCATTACAAAACACTTTGTCTGCACGTCCTTTTAGTTTGTCGCCACATTCTTTGCATTCATTGGTTTTTGGGTATTGCTGTTGCATAAGCTTTTTTTTGTACACTAAACATCGGTTTGTGCCAAATCCCCCAAAGAGGGAAAAGGGTGTGACACGATTATAATCGGATATATCTGTTTCAGGGCCGACTAGGGAAATTCCATGTTGCAACTTTGCATTGTAGACCGATACCCAAAGGCCACGGGAGTAGGGTTACACAGTCTTATTATTTGTTATACAGTTATTTACGAGAGAAAAGTTATGAAAAATTTATTGAATTCCGTTAGGTTAGTCGGAAATGTAGGGTACGATCCAGAGATCCGTGAATTTGAAGGTGGAAAAAAGTTGGCTAGACTGACTTTGGCAACGAATGAACGCGTTACATTGTTGTCGGGGGATGTCATTAACAACACCCAATGGCACCGTTTGGTGGCATGGGGGGCTGTTGCTGACCGATTTGAGAAAATGGTGAAAAAAGGAAGCAAACTCATGATTGAGGGTCGATTGCAACATCGCACGTATGTGGATGCGGATGGACAGAAGAAAGAGGCGTCGGAAGTGGTGGTTAAAAACGTCCTTCTGATTGAAGCGAAGGGAAAATCTGCAGACATGGAAGTGGGAGAGTTGCAACCTGCAGGAGAGTAAATTAGCCTGCACTGTACAGTAGAGCACCCTGTTGGTAATACCAATGGGGTGTTTGTTTTTTGGCCTTTTGGATTTGGTAAATTTGTATTGTGCATTTATTTAACAAATTCACGCTCAACAATGGGCTAAGGGTAATTCATTTGGAGGACCAATCACGTACAACCGTTGTATTGAACACGTTGTACAATGTTGGCGCCAGAGACGAAAACGAAAACAGAACGGGATTTGCTCATTTGTTCGAGCACTTGATGTTCGCGGGTAGTGAAAACGTGCCCATTTTCGACAAAGAGGTGGAGGAAGCGGGCGGACAAAACAACGCATTCACCAACAACGAGTTTACCAATTATTATTTGGTAATGCCCTCTGAAAACATTGAAACTGCATTTTGGTTGGAAAGCGATCGGATGCGGGCACTAACCATTGATGAAAAATCATTGTCTGTGCAGCGGGGTGTTGTTGTTGAAGAGTTTAAACAACGCTGTTTTAATGCCCCTTTTGGGCTATTATGGCACCATGTTCGCGCATTGATTTATAAAAACAGTCCGTATCGCTGGCCAACCATTGGCCTAGACATTTCGCATGTTGAAGAGGCCGTTCTTGACGATGTGCAATCGTTTTACGATCGTTTTTACAATCCACAAAATGCCATTATTTCGGTCGTTGGAAACATTGACTTGGCTGAGACAAAACGTTTGGCGGAAAAGTGGTTTGGCGACATCGTAAAACCAGGCGAGCCTAACAAAAACGTATATCCTGAAGACGAGGCGATTACTGAACGTCAATTCATGGAAGCGGAAGATTTAAGTCCGAATGCCGCAGTGTTCTTGGTATGGAAAGGTCCAACATTTTCGAATCCCGACTCCATTTCACTTGAACTGTTTGGCGAAATTTTGGGTGGATCTGATGTGTCGCCGTTGCAATTAAAACTGGTGAAAGAAACCCAGCAGTTCAATGCCGCAGAGTGTTTTTACCTACGCGGCTTGGGAGAAGGGTTGTTTGTTATGTATGGCATTTTAAATCCTGAGACCAGCCACGAAGCGGGTGAAGCCGCTTTGCTAGAGGTGTTGATGGAACAATTGAACCAAACAGGCTCATTGGAAAGACCTTTCCAAGGGGTTAAAAACCGCTACGCCACCCAGCTGCTTTTTGAAGCCACGCAGCCCATGCAATTGGCTCAACGACTTTGTTATTTTGAAAATGCGGGTTCGTTGGAGGATATCAACAACGAAAACGAAGTCATAGAAAAGTTGGATTTAACACAGGTTATCTCCACCGCGAAGCAAACATTAAACGCAAATAGCGTGTCTGTCATATACTACCATCCCAAGCCATGAGCACTCTTATCAGAAAGCGACCCGAAACCAAAACGATCCAAACCTTTGATGTGCCGGAAAGTCGGTTTTTCACATTGGCGTCTGGGCATCAAATTCATCAATCAAACCCTTGTAACATTGGTGTTGTGAGGATTGAGCTCTTTTGGGCATCTGGGTCTTATCATCAAAGTAAACCTTACGTGGCCACCTTGGCAAACGATCTTTTATTCGCAGGAAACGACCAAAGGAGTGAGTTTGAGGTGGTGGAATATTTGGATTTTCTGGGAGCCACGCATCGCACCGAATGTGGACATTTGGGGTCTTCTGTGATAATCCGAGCGAGCAAAAAAAATATTATTGAGGCATTTAACTGGGCGGTTGAAAATATCGAAGCGGCCAGTTATCCCGACAGAGAGTTAAACTCAGCAAAAAATGTTCGGGCCGCATCATTGGAGCGACAACAAAAAACACCAAAATATTGGTCGAGCCGAATTTCCCTTGAATCGCTCTATGGAAAGGATTACACGCTAGGCATTCATGGCGATTTAATAGATTACGAATCCATTTCTCGCAGCGATTTACTGGCCTTCAAGCAAGCCCATTTTTCTTTGGACAATATGATGGTCTTGATTTCAGGAGATAGCGACAATGTAATACTAGATCAGATTAGTTCTACTTTATCGGGGCATCCGGGTAAACCCATCACCATTACACAGGAAAAATTCAACGGTCCTTTACCCAAATTTGACCAACCCGTGATTCATGCAGTTGACGGGACAAATCAGGTCAATTTGACGGTTGCCAAACATGTTTGTCCTACCGACCAACAAGAACGTTACGGCCTCACTTTGTTAAATTTGGCTTTGGGTGGATTTTTTGGGTCTCGGTTGATGCAAATATTGCGCGAAGAAAAGGGCCTCACTTATGGTATTGGGTCATATTTCAAACCTGCTTTCAACGATTACACTTGGACGATTGCTGGGGATTTAAAAAGCGAGAATGCCACAGAGGCCATCGCGGTGATGCATACAATTTTTGACGATTTGAAGTCGAATTTATTGTCTGACAATGAGTTAAACAAAATCAAGCAATACTATTCTGGACAATTCCGTGGTGGGTTTGATGGACCATTTGCAATGGGTGGCAAGTTTCAACACCTATTGTATCGGGGGTTAGACATGGGGTATTATGCGAATGTGCTTCCGGGCATTTGGCGTGTTACTGCTGAGGAAGTTAGGGAATTGGCAAACAATTATTTAGATCCTGAATCGTTTATACATGTACTCTCTGGAGATACCGTGAAACCTTAATCTGTCACAATGATTCGTTGGCCCCGCAATATCTTGGTATTTTTATCTTGTTTATGGATAACAAAGACCATGGCTGTTGTTGGTCCGGCTACTGTTTATCGCGCTTGTTTAGACCGTCCCACTTTCACACTCACTGTAAGTGTATCGCCGCCCACCGATGCTTGTGGTAGTTTCGGAAGACACCGGCTTTATGGTAGGGAAGACGCTTTTTCTCCTTGGAAGTTGTTAAAGGAAACCTCGGTTTTAAACACGACTCTATTTACTGCAACGCTGCCCAACACAAAAACTTGGGAGGTTTTTGTGTCGACTGGTTTTTCTTGCTCGGGTGTAGATACTTTTAATTCGAATCACGTATTGGTTGACAACCAGGCGCCAGCTCAATTTGAACCAGACAGTGTATCCGTGGAATTCAATTCACAGCGCGTAGTTGCTGGGTGGAAAAAACCATTGGATTTAGACGTGTTGGGGTATAGTTTGTTCAAACTCGCGGGGGGAGGCAATGCTTTGATCAAGGACACCATTGGAACTTTTTATCGGTTTGACACGACAACTTTCAACCCCAGAACCAGCAACAACTCGTTTTCTATTGCCGCTTTTGACAGTTGTTTAAATGGTGGTTTACTAAGTAATTACCATTCGCCAGTTTATTTAACTGTTCAAGTAAATTCCAAATTTTGGTGTGCCAAAAAAACGACGCTCACCTGGACAAAATATCGAGGATGGGTGGCTGCCAAATATGGTGTTTGGAGACTGTGTATTACGGACGGTCGTTGGGAATTTCTGGGAGATGTCTTGGCCGATTTGGTAAACGATCCATCCGTTTACACGTTTTTGGATACCACCTACGAAGTCAACAAGCGGTATTTGTACTTCGTTCGAGCGCACAAACCAATGGGGAACATTAGCAGTAGTTCCAATACCCAAACCATTGACTATGGCTTTTTGGGAAACGCAAAACCCATATCTAACATTACGGGTGTCAGTGTTTTGGGTGATAATCAAATTAGATTGGATGTAGCGTGGAAAAAAGACGGCCCCTCCTCCACCCTCTCCATTGAAAAAAAGATGACTACGGGTTGGGCGGGTATCTATTCAACGGGTGCTGCCGGGAACCTGCTGTTTAACGATAACACAGCACAAACCCAACTTTCATTTGCTGAATACCGGCTTATAAGAACCAACGATTGCGGTGCCAAAGATGATACATCTTACGTCCATAATTCTATCTTATTAACTGAAAATCAGCGTGTTATGAGTTGGAATTCTCATGTTGGTTGGACAAATAACGCATTGAATACCGCCTTTCGTTACCACCTAGAACAATACAACGGTTCCACGTGGAACGACATCTATTCTGGCACGGGCAGTTCCTATAATTTACCCAACAACTTATATGGAAACCAACGTTTTCGTGTAAAGATTTATAGCGATGATGGTAAACTTCCCATCAATTACGAATTGTATTCGAACGAACGTAAGGTGTACTTGGGATTTGATTCGTCGGCTTTCGATACAACATTGATTCCTTCAGCCTTTAATCCTAGTGGGATAAACCAAATCTTTAAAATATCAAATCCTGCAATCGCTCCTGGCGAATCTGAGATGACCATTTATAATCGCTGGGGAGAATTGCTTTTCAAAGGTGATGCACTTCTGGGATGGAACGGCATGGATCCATCAGGCAATGAAGTTCCACAGGGAGCTTACATATATTTAATTCAAACCTCTTACAGAAACAAAAGAACCCGTTATTCAGGAACTTTGGTATTGATCAAATGAAGAATATTTATTTTTTGGGTAAATCCCGTTTTCTCAACAAGAACCATAGGGAAGCCATCAGACATTTATTGAATACAACAGCCATCAATAAAGGGCAACAAATTGGCTGTTTGAATTATGTCTTTGTCGACGACGAAGAAATCTTTCAAATCAACATGGAACATTTACAGCACGACACCTACACCGATATAATCACTTTTGATCTTCGCGACAACGTCAACGATGCGATTGAGGGTGAAATTTATATCTCTGTAGATCGGGTCAAAGACAATGCCGAGACTTTGGGTGTTTCTGAAGAATTGGAAATGATTCGGGTTATTTCGCATGGTCTTCTTCACTTACTCGGATACAAAGACAAAAGCACGGCGCAAGCAAAAGTTATGAGACAAGAAGAAGAGGCTTGCTTATCTTTGTGGGCCTCTTTAGGCGAACGTTTCACGTGAAACGAAATCAACATGAATACTAAATATGATGTAATCGTTGTCGGCGCTGGTCATGCCGGTTGCGAAGCTGCGCATGCCGCGGCTACCATGGGCTGTTCTGTCCTACTGATAACCATGAATATGGAGACCATTGCAAAAATGAGTTGCAATCCAGCAATGGGTGGTGTTGCGAAAGGACAAATTATTCGTGAGATTGATGCGTTGGGTGGAATGTCGGGCATCATCACTGACAAGACCATGATTCAGTTTCGGATGTTGAACAGAAGTAAGGGAGTGGCTATGTGGAGTCCGAGAGCCCAAAGTGATCGCTGGCGATTTGCTGAGGAGTGGCGATTAACACTTGAAAAAAACAGGAATATTGACTTTTTTCAAGACAGTGTTCACTCGTTAATCATTGATAATCAACAAATTAAAGGTGTAAATACTACCATGGGGATGTCTTTTGAGGGGTCCACGGTGGTCCTCACAACGGGTACGTTTCTGAATGGGCTCATTCACATAGGGAGGAAGAATTTTGGAGGAGGAAGAATGGGTGAACACGCCTCTGGTGGCATTACAGAACAGCTGTTGACATTGGGATTCACCACAGGTAGAATGAAAACAGGTACCCCACCCCGTGTTGACGGTCGTTCATTGGACTATTCAAAAATGGAAGAGCAGCCGGGCGACGAGGGTGACTTTAAGTTTAGTTATTCTTCTGATACACAGCCACTTTCAAAACAGAGAAGTTGTTACATCACCTATACCAATGATCAGGTACACGATGTGCTACGTGAGGGATTTATCGATAGTCCGATGTACAATGGCAGTATCACCGGGCTTGGTCCAAGATACTGTCCTAGCATCGAGGACAAGATCAATCGTTTCGCTGAGAGGAACCGACATCAAATCTTTGTGGAACCAGAGGGTTGGGATACTGTGGAAGTCTACGTTAACGGATTTAGTACTTCGTTGCCTGACGATATTCAACTCCGGGCTTTGAGATTAATTCCGGGGTTTGAGAATGCCAAAATATTCAGGCCTGGATATGCCATAGAATACGATTTCTTCCAACCTACGCAACTCAATAACACCTTGGAAACCAAGTTGATGCCGGGACTTTACTTTGCAGGACAAATCAATGGAACTACGGGATATGAGGAAGCGGCATGTCAGGGATTAATGGCTGGAATCAACGCAGCTTTGAAAACCCAAGGGAAGGATCCTTTTGTTTTGGGCAGACACGAGGCGTACATAGGCGTTTTAATTGATGATTTGATTAACAAAGGCACGGAAGAACCGTATCGCATGTTCACGTCGCGCGCAGAATACAGAATATCCTTACGTCAGGATAATGCCGACCAGCGATTAACACCCCTGGGATACGCTATAGGGTTGGCCGGGGAGGATAGGATGAAACAACTGGAACAGACCAATTTAGAATCGGATCAAATCATTGACTTCTTATCCAAAACGAATATTACACCTCAAGAAGTAACCGATTATCTACCTTCAACTGTAGCACCCATCAGCGAAAAACAACGTGCTCATAAGCTGCTTTTACGTCCTCAAGTAGAATTAGAGCATCTTGAGAACATACCTCATATTGGAGAGTTCTTAAGTAGTTTTGAAACCCTATCCAAAGAGAGGGCAAGTACCTATATCAAATACAAGACGTACATAGACAAAGAGGTTGAGTTGGCCGATAAAATGCATCGTCTAGAGGATATTATCATTCCAGATAGTTTCGATTACATGAAACTCAACAGCGTGAGTATGGAGGCTCGCGAAAAGTTGTCTAAAATCAGGCCGCAAACTTTGGGACAAGCAAGTAGAATTAGTGGTGTAAATCCTGCGGATATTCAAGTATTATTGGTTTATTTCGGACGATAATCACCGATGCAGTTCTCCACTTCTTTTATAAAAAATGTTCGCCTTATTACGGTCGTTCCAGCCGTTATAGGGATTTGTTATATGCAATCTTGCGCCAATCCTGTACCTCCTTCTGGCGGAGATAAGGATACAAGTGCTCCTGTATTGAAAAGCATAGGGAGTGTAATGAAAGAGGGGCAGCACAAGGTAACATTGGAATTCGACGAGAACATAACAACCAAAGGAACCATACTCTACTCCCCCATCGCCCCGAAAAAAACTGGCGTCACCGAAAATGCTGTTTCCGTAAAAAGGAATGTTTTGGAAATGACTATCCCTGAACGCACGAGCTGTGTGTATCTGGATAATTGGGTACTGGACTTAAACGAAAAGAATCCTCTCCGCGGCAATGCACTTTTATTCTCAGGTGATAGTGGAGAGGTGCACATCAAAGTAAAATCTACTTCCAGTAAGTTTGGTGTATTTATTCAAAAGGATTCTTTGCAATACGTACCTCAGAGTAAAGGCAATTTACAATATCATTTTCAAGGACTGCCGAATGGGATTCATGAAACATACGTCATCGATAATGATAACAACCAACACATCGATAAGAATGAATCATACAATGTTTTCTACTCGGTAAATCGTGCTAAGGATACTTTTTTTGTTCAATTATACCCACCAAAGAAAATCTACAAAGCCGCCTACCTATTAAAGAATACAAATCAATACTGTATCGTTGGGTGTGCTTTATATCATGATTGGATGAAACAATCCAATTCTATCCTTATGAGCGCGGATACCCTTTTCATTCCATCTTCATTAACCGCAGCCATTCAAGAACAATTACAATTGGATTCTTTTATTAGTACGTCAAAGAAAATCAATCCTAATACCAATCCTATTTACGGAATTCTCGATACTGATACACTCATTAGCACATTGGGTATATATGGTTTCAACCACCCCGCTTATTTTACCAAAAAAACAATTACGGCTCAGGTGGATACGGTAAAACGTACCTATGTTAATTTGAGTAAAAACACCATCACCAATCCAACTGATGTGAATGTGATGATTCGTATTCACAACAAACAAATCAATTACATCTATTCCATTGGTGCCAACCAATCGGTTGAGGTTATCTTAAGCGAAGGCAATTATGACTGGACTGCTTGGATCAATGATGAACAATCCTCTAACCAGTTACTCAATATTGAGGGATACGATTTTGGATTATCAAAACCACTCGACAATCCAGAGAGCTTCTTTGTAACACAAAAACCGTGGATCATTAAGAAGAACCTAAATAATACGTTAATATTACCAAAAAAGGATACGTATAATACTGGAATAACAACAAATTAAGATCAGTTTCACGTGAAACTACTTCGCTGCAAAGAATCCGAAATGCAATCATGTTGACATCCAAGCAATAATCAAGATACTTGAACGCATGCAACGTGGGAAAAATTGACGCTTTTAAACCTTAATCACAAAAGAAATTTGGTTGTTAATTTCCTTGTAAAATACTATCAATCAATTAATTAAAAAAATACCAATGTGGGTATCATTGTTGATTCCAAAAAAGCAAAAGGAAATTTTAAGAGTTATCATCAAATCCACATAGCTATAATATAGAATACGTAATACTTCTTTTTTAAAGTTTAAATATTGTATTACTATAGCTCGGTGAGTCAATCGGTGGATTGGTGGAAACAAGGGGTATGATAAAACAACATCAATGATTTAGATTTGTACTATGATTGAACGGATTCAGAAGATACAACAGGAGGTGGAAGCTTATGTGTTTGATGAAAATCAAAAAGCGGAGAGTTTCCGATTGGCTTATCTTTCGAAGAAGGGATTGATTACCACTTTGTTTGATGAATTCAAATCTTGTTCTGTGGAGGAAAAGAAATCTGTGGGCAGTGTTTTGAATCAACTCAAGCGTTTGGCAGAAGAAAAATATCAAACACAAAAAGAGTTAGAGGAGACCCAACAAGAAGTTCAAGGCAGTGGTGAAGATCTCAGTTTGCCTGTATATCAATTTCCTGAAGGCTCTTTGCATCCGTTGAGAATTGTGGAAGATCGTTTATTGGAGATCTTTTATTCTTTGGGTTTTGATGTTTCTGAAGGACCAGAAATCGAAGATGATTATCACAATTTTGGTGCGTTGAATTTTGCAGAAGATCACCCAGCTCGTGATATGCAGGATACCTTTTTTATCGCTGAACATGTATTGAGGACACATACGAGTTCTGTACAAATTCGTGAAATGGAAAAAGGAAAATTACCCTTGCGATTGGTGATGCCAGGGCGGGTATATCGCAATGAAGCGGTGAGTGCCAGAAGCAATTGTTTTTTCCATCAAATTGAGGGATTGTATATAGACAAAGGGGTAAGTTTCGCTGACCTCAAACAAACGCTGTATTATTTTGTGCAACAGTTTTTTGGTGAAGGCACAAAGGTGAGATTTAGATCGAGTTATTTTCCTTTTACAGAGCCCAGTGCTGAAATGGATATTTGGGCGGGAACAGACACTGAAGAGAATCGTCGATTAACAAAAGGTACGGGTTGGTTGGAAGTGTTGGGTTGTGGAATGGTTCATCCCAATGTATTAAAATCTTGTAACATCGATCCAGAAGAATACACAGGTTTTGCTTTTGGAATGGGTATCGATCGTATCACCATGTTGAAATATGGCATCACAGATATTCGCGATTTCTTTATCAATGATGTTCGCATGTTGAAACAATTTTCGGGCGTATAAGAGCGACGCGTTGACGGCAGATAAAAAAATATTTTTTGCTTCTGATTTTCATTTGGGTATGCCCAATTGGGAAACGTCTTTACAAAGGGAAAGGAAAATTATTGATTGGTTTCATGCATGCGCTCCTCAGGCCGATGCATTCTATTTGGTGGGCGATGTTTTTGATTTTTGGTTTGAATACAGCACCACCATTCCTAAAGGATTCGTACGATTTTTAGGTACCCTTGCCCAAATTACAGATCGTGGTATACCTGTTTATTTGTTCCCAGGAAATCATGATTTGTGGTTTGCAGATTATTTGGTAAAAGAATGCGGAGTGATTTTGGTTGACGGTCCGCTCGAATTTGAGTACCGTGAAAAACGCTTTTTTGTTCATCATGGCGATGGTTTAGGTCCGGGCGATACCTCCTACAAATGGCTAAAAAAAATTTTTACCGCTCGCTTCGCTCGCTTACTCTTTCAATGGATACACCCCAACTTGGGCATCGCCCTGGCAAATGCGTTGAGTAGAAAAAGTAGACTTTCTCAAAATCCCAAAGAAGATCACTACCTCGGTGATGCCAAAGAACACTTGGCGCAATTTGTAACCCAGCACCAAGCATCCTTAACCCAGCACCCAAAACCCGATTTTTATATTTTCGGACACCGTCACCTAGTGCTTGACGTGCAACTTGGCGATGCACGTTATATCAACCTCGGTGAATGGCTACATGGCAGTCAGTATGCGGAGTTTGACGGACAAACCCTGTCTTTGTTGCAATGGCCCAGCCAGCAACCCGCCGAACCCCAAAATCGCTAAACTACGTCATCGCGTATCGCCCAGCGCCGAAAAAAATCGGACCTTCGTCGCGGTAAAAAAAGTATCGGTATCTTTGCCGCAACATGCTGGAAAAACTGGAAGCCGTATACGCCCACTTCAAAGAAATTGAATTGCTGCTCAGCAGTCCGGAAGTTGCGAGCGACGTGAAACGGTTCACCAAATTGAACAAAGAGTATAGAGACTTGGAGGAAATCGTACAGACGTACTTCGAGTATAAAAACTGCTACCATCGCATTGCTGAAGCACGCGATATTCTCAAAAACGAGAAAGACAAAGAGTTGCGCGATATGGCCAAAGAGGAGCTCGACGAGCTAGAGCCCTTGCAAACGGAGTTAGAAGAGACCATACGCATCCAATTGTTACCCAAAGATCCTGAAGACGCGAAGCCTGCGGTTGTTGAAATTCGCGCTGGTACAGGGGGCGACGAGGCGGGCATTTTTGCGGGCGATTTGTTTCGGATGTATCAGCGTTATTGCGACGATATGCGTTGGCCCATTTCTGTGGTTGACGAAACCGAGGGCACGGCCGGTGGATACAGTAAAATTATTTTTGAAGTGCCTCACCCCGGAACATACGGCGTGCTGAAATACGAGAGTGGTGTGCACCGCGTGCAAAGGGTGCCGGCGACCGAAAGTCAGGGAAGAATTCATACATCGGCGGTGAGTGTTGTGGTGATGCCAGAGGCCGAGGAGGTAGATGTTCAATTGAATCCTGCGGATGTAAAAATGGAAACCAGCCGAAGTGGTGGTGCGGGCGGACAGAACGTGAACAAGGTAGAAACCAAAGTTCAGTTAACCCACCTTCCTACTGGGTTGGTCGTTGTTTGTCAGACCGAAAGAAACCAGCTCGGAAACCGTGAAAAAGCAATGAAAATGTTGGCCACCAAGTTGTATGAGATTGAATATACCAAACACATGGAGGCGATTTCATCTCGACGTAAGACATTGGTGAGTACGGGTGATCGGAGTGCCAAGGTAAGAACCTATAATTATCCCCAAGGCCGGGTTACCGATCATCGCATCGGTCTCACGTTGTATAATTTGTCGGCCATCATGAACGGCGACATTCAGGAAATTTTGAATGCGTTGCAGGTGGCAGAAAATGCGGAGCGACTCAAGGAGAGTCAGTAAGTTAATTCGGTAAATTACACGCCGGCGGCTTGTTGTGAAAGGCTGCGGTCTGTGTGTTGTCTGGGGGCGATTTTTTTGATGACAACCCCTTTGCTGTTGGTTTTTGCGCTGCTTTTCATGGCTTTGTAGTGGTTAGGTTTGAACCGATATACACAATAGACGCAAACACCCCCCAAATTGTTGTGGGTTAAAAGGAGTAACTGGTCGAAAATCGACCAACGACGAACTGAGTCCGTTGAAAGTTAGAAAATGCTGTCGAACACTTTTTTACCGTCTACATTGAGCAGGTAATCGGTGGCGCATCTTTCGGGGTGGGGCATCATACCAAAAACGTTTTTGGTAGCATTGCAGATGCCGGCGATGTTGTTCAAGGAACCGTTGGGGTTGGCCTCGTCGGTAATGTTCCCGTTTTCATCGCAGTAACGGAAGAACACTTGTCCGTTCGACTCGATCTCCGCCAACGTTTGTTCATCGCAGTAGAAGCGACCTTCACCATGGGCGATGGGCACACAAAGGACTTCGTTGGCATCGATTTTACGGGTGGCTACGAGGTCTGTGTTACCGGCTTTGAGGTGTACGTTTTTGCAATTGAATTTCATGTTGGTGTTGCGGAGCAGCGCACCGGGGAGGAGGCCACTTTCGCAGAGAATTTGAAATCCGTTACAGATGCCGAGCACGAAACCCCCTTTGCTTGCGTGGTCAGCGACTGCACCCATGATGGGCGACAATTTGGCGATGGCCCCAGAGCGAAGGTAATCGCCATAGGAAAAGCCACCGGGAACAAAAATGTGGGTACATCCTTGTAGGTCAGTGTCTTTGTGCCAAAGTTTTAAAACGGGTTCGCTCGTGTAGGTTTGAAGAACTTTGATCAGGTCTTGATCGCAGTTAGAACCTGGAAAAATTACAACACCAAACTTCATGTTGCTACAAAGGTACATTAATTGTTTTGGTTGATGGCGTCTTTGTTCAACAATCCCAAGGCCAAGAGGGCGTAATAGTTTACGGCGCGAATGGGGGTGTATTGAAATCCGTTGAGGTTATCGCTGTAGATGGTTTGATAGACGCTATTTTGGTGTGACGATACGATGCTATCGGAGGGAATGGGCGAAGGCAGGCGCAGGGTTTCAAGTGTTTTGCTACCGAAATAGGCAAGGCCATACACGAGACCATTGAGGGCGATGTGGGGTTGTTTCACGCCCATGGCGTCTGCAAGTTGGTTGAAGACGTGTTGGTATTTGAGGTTTTCAGCGACGCACAAAAAGCGTTTTTGCCAGCAGTTGTTTTCGTAAAGGTGAATCATCATTTGGGCGACATCTTCCACGCCCACGAAACCGTTGCCGCCGGTGGGATAAAACGGCATGCCTTTGAGGATCATGTGATACAGCTGGTTGGAGCCGGTAATGCCATCGCCATAGCCCAAGATGATGCCGGGGTTGACCATGGTGACCTGAAGTCCTTCTTCGCTGCCGCGCCAAACTTCCTGTTCTGCGAGGTTTTTGCTGATGGCGTATTGGCTATTGAGGTTGCTTTCTACCCAGTCGGTTTTTTCGGTGATGGGGGCTTCATTTTCCGTTCTGCCGATGGCCGCTACGGAGCTGGCGTACACGAGTTTGGGTATCTTGTTTTTTAGGCAGGCATTCACCACGTTCCGGGTGCCAATGACGTTGTTTTGCATCAGGGCGAACTTGTCTTTTCGCTCAAACGACACTTTGGCGGCGCAATGAAATACGGCGTCAACGTCTTGTATGGCATCGCACAGATCGTCGATGTCTAGGATATCGCCGGTAACCCAAACGGGCTGAAAGGCTTGTGGTAGTTGATGGAACTGATGAATTTTAGGAAACAAACCTTCCGATTGGGGGTTTCTGCGCATGGCCACCACGCGGTATCCTTGTTTAAGCAGCAAGCAGGCAAGGTGGGAGCCGAGAAATCCGGTGGCTCCGGTAATAAAAACGGCAGGTTTGTTCATTTTTCACTGCAAAATACCTGAATTCGGGCCGAACTCCGCGAAAAAACTTTCCCAAACGTACCTTTGTGTTATGAAGCACATTGCGATTGTCAATGGACCGAATCTGAATTTGTTGGGCACGAGAGAGACCGACATTTATGGGAAGCAGTCGTTTGAGGACTATTTTTTAGGACTGCAAGCGCGGTGGACAGGGGTAACCTTGTCGCAGTTTCAGAGCAATGTGGAGGGTGAGATCATCAATGAATTACAGTCGTTGGCGAAGGGTGGCGCGTGTGATGGTATCGTATTGAATGCCGCGGCGTATTCGCATACGAGCATCGCCATCGCAGATACCTTGAAAGCGATAGATGTGCCGGTGGTGTTGGTTCATATATCGAATGTTTTTGCCCGCGAGGAGGAGCGAAAAACCGATTTGATGGTGGCATCTGCCAAAGGACTTGTATGCGGATTGGGCCTTCAGGGGTATGACTTGGCGATTCGTGCATTGATGTCGTGAAGAGGATTGTATCTTTGTACTATGGGACTCAGACAAGACAAGTTTAGCAAGCAGGTACAGCGCGATCTCAGCGAGTTGTTCAACATCAAGAAGAACGATTGGTTGGGCGGTGCGTTTGTGACCATAAGCAATGTGAATGTGAGTCCGGACTTGGGCCATGTAAAGGTGTATTTGTCGCTCTACAACAATCCCCATCGCGCGGCGATTATGGCACAGTTGGATAGCTTTAACAAGGAAATTCGTCATGCCTTGGCTCAGCGGTTACGCAACAGCGTGAAGAAGATGCCAGAAGTGCATTTTTACGAAGACGATACGTTGGAGTACGTGGCGAAGATGGAAGATTTGTTGAAATCGCTCAACACGCCAAAGGATTAATCAAGGGCTTTTTTGCGGACCGATGGCGGTTTACGCGGTGCAGAGTACTTACTTTTGTACAGGTTGATTAAGACAACAGGTATCAAGCTATCATTTCAAATATCGAAGCGGTATTTCTTTTCCAAGGCGAATCCCACGGTGGTGAATTTGATCACGGGCATTTCGTTGTTGGGGTATTCCATGGGGGCGATGGCTTTGGTGGTGTTGATGAGTGCGCTGAACGGGTTTGAGACAAGTATTTTTTCTGCATACAAAAAAACGGATCCCGATTTGTTGGTTTTGCCGCAAAAGGGTGTGGTGGTGGAATTGTTGGAGAGAACAGCAAAAACGGGCAGTGACAAGGATTTGATTTTTCAGCTTGGCGCGGTGAAGGGTGTGGATGTGGTGTCGAAGGTTTTGGTAGGCAAGGCGGTGTTGAAGTACGGAGATCAGCAAACGGTATGTCAGGTTTGGGGTGTTGACGAGGCCTATAGAAAGCGGATTTTGTTGGATTCATTGGCCAGTGCGGGTGTGCCCAAGTTTGTGGATGATCGGGCGGCCGCCAACCCGAATTTGATTTCTGACATGGCGGTATTGAGTGAGGGCTTGGTATACAAATTGGGCGTTGGGAAAATTGACCAACCCATTACGTTGATGGTCATCAACAAGGATGCGGGGATTCACGACTTGGACGCTTTTGGTATGGAGGAGTTTATCCCATCGGCCATTGTGTCGCTACCGGAGGATCAGAATACGCAAACGGTCATGATTGGTTTGTCGCAGGCGCAACGAATTTTTGGGGCAAGTGCACAGGCGGTTACCCAGTTGGAAATTCGTTTAGACGAGGGTGTTCGCAATGATCCCGGGGAGGTTGAGTCGGTCAAGGCCGAAGTTGACGCCGTATTAAAGCGGGCTGGCCAAGGCGAGTTTGTTGTGAAAAACCAGCAGGAGCAGCACCCGTTGATGTATCGGATGTTCAACACGGAGAAGTGGATTTCCTTTGCTATTTTGTCGTTCGTTTTACTGTTGATATCCTTCAATTTGGTTGGCGCATTGACGTTGCTGGTGATGGACAAGCGGCGGGATTTCGTGTTGTTTCGCAACATGGGGATGGAGCGATATCAGGTTTCTTGGGTGGTTTTTTGGGAGGGTGTTTGGGTAAGTGTTTGGGGCACTGTGTTTGGGTTGGCTTTGGGTGTGGGGTTGGTTTTGTTACAGACGCATACACACATTGTGAGTACACAGGGCACGTTTTCGATTCCCTATCCGGTGGAGTTGCGGTTGGGTGATTTGTCGTTAATTTTGTTGTTGAATAGTTTCCTAGGCATTTTGAGTGCGGTTTTTCCTGCTTGGAGGGCAGGTAAGATGAGTGCGGAGAAGGCCATGGGCGAAAGGTAAATCAGTTAAAAACAATGAAGTATTTGATAGTTGGGTTGGGCAACATTGGCGATGAGTACGTGGGTACACGCCACAACATTGGTTTCGAGGTGGTGGAGGCGTTGTCGCAGAAGTTTGGCGGCGAGTGGAAATCGGTGAAGCATGGTAGTATGTCGGAGGTATCGCACAAGGGACGAAAGTTGTTGTTGTTGAAGCCCAACACGTATATGAATTTGAGTGGGAAGGCGGTATCGTATTGGATGCAGGTTGAGAAAATCAAACTGGAAAACGTGCTGGTGATTACGGATGATTTGGCGTTGCCGGTGGCGAAGTTGCGATTAAAATCGAAGGGGAGTGATGGTGGACACAACGGTTTGAAGAGTGTGCAAGCGAGTTTGAACACGACCCAGTATGCACGAATGCGTTTTGGCATTGGCAATGAGTTTTCTCAGGGCAGGCAGGTGGATTTTGTGCTAGGAAAATTTTTGGAACAGGAGCGGATTGACATCGCGCTGGCGATAGACCGGGCGGTGGAGGGCACCTTGCAATATTGTACTTTGGGTGCGGGCTTTGCGATGAATTACACCAACACATAACATGAAGATACATACCATTTTAAGTCCACAATTGTTTCCTTTGTTTGCGTCTGACGTGGTTGGGAAGCAGGTGTTGGTGATTGATATTTTGCGGGCCACTACAAGCATGGTGGTGATGTTGGAAAATGGCGCAATATCGGTTAGGCCGGTGGCGGGGGTAGACGAGGCGATGGCTTTGAAGCAAGGGCAGGCGGGTTTGTTAATTGCGGGTGAGCGGAATGGTTATAAGGTTGAGGGATTCGATTTTGGCAATTCTCCGCAGGAGTTTACCAAGGAGCGGGTGGAGGGTGAGTCGCTGGTTATTACGACAACCAATGGCACGCAGGCGATCTCATTGAGTTTGGCGGCATCGCATATCTGGGTGGGAGGATTTTTGAATATGACTGCTTTGGTGGAGGCGATTTGCGGGGTGGGCGACGAGGTGTTTTTATTTTGTGCGGGGTGGAAGGGACATGTGAATTTGGAGGACACGTTGTTTGCGGGTGCGGTAGCGCAGGCGTTGGTGAACAAGGACTGGGAGATTGGTGATGATGCTTCCAGGGCTGCGATGGCATTGTGGGGGCAGGCCCAGGGTGATTTGCATGGGTTTTTGGCGGAGGCGAGTCACGTACAGCGTTTTCAGTCGATGCATGCTGAATCGGACTTGGATGTTTGTTTGCAAATGAACACTTCATCGAAGGCGGTTTTGTATGAAAATGGGGTATTGGTGGCCATACCGAGTTGAATTAGTATTTTTGCTACATAAACCATGGGTAACAAACTGAATAGGCCAATCCGAGTGCTCATCGCGAAGGTGGGTTTGGATGGACATGATAGAGGTGCGAAGGTTATCGCCACGGCATTGAGAGATGCTGGGATGGAGGTGATTTACACGGGCTTGAGGCAGACGCCAGAGATGGTTGTACAAACCGCATTGCAGGAAGATGTTGACGCGATTGGCGTGAGCATTTTGTCTGGGGCGCACAACACGGTATTTCCGCGAATTTTGGCATTGATGAAGGAGAAGGAGATGGACGATGTGTTGTTGACGGGCGGGGGAATTATCCCTGACGGAGATGTAGACGCATTGAATGAGTTGGGGGTGGCCAAGTTGTTTCCTCCTGGTACCAACACGGGAGATATCGCATCGTACATAGAGCAGTGGGTAGAAGCCCACCGCGCATAAAAGCAAGACATGGCATACAACAATATTTTAACCTCGTTGGAAGAGAACATCTTGGTGATTTCGATCAACCGGGAGAGCAAATTGAATGCGTTAACCATTGAAACGTTGAAGGAAATCAAAGACGCGGTGGATGAGGCGCAAACCAATGATGAGGTGCACGGGATGATTTTGACGGGTGTTGGCGAGAAGGCGTTTGCGGCTGGTGCGGATATTTCGGAATTTGCGCATTTCAACACAGAGCAGGCAACCCGCATGAGCGCTGATGGTCATGATGTAATGAATTCTATTGAGAACGGAACCAAGATTGTGATTGCTGCGGTGAATGGGTTTGCTTTGGGTGGTGGTTGCGAATTGGCGATGGCTTGTCATCTGCGGGTGGCTAGTAGCAATGCCAAATTTGGTCAGCCCGAAGTGAATTTGGGTGTACCTCCGGGTTATGGTGGCACACAGCGATTGGTTCAATTGATTGGCAAGGGCAAGGCGATGGAGTTGTTGTTGACGGGCGATGCCATTGATGCACAGACGGCTTTGTCGCTCGGTTTGGCGAACCGCGTGGTTGAGTCATCGGAGTTGTTGAATGAGACGAAGGCGTTGTTGAAGAAGATTTGTAGCAAGAGTCCGAGCGCTGTAAACAAGGTCATCAAGTGCGTGAATGATTACTTCAGACCCAACGTAAACGGCATGCAGCGTGAGATTTATGAATTTGGTGAGGCGTTTGAGACACCGGACTTCCAAGAGGGCACGGATGCATTTTTGAACAAAAGAAAGCCCAACTTTCGGGCGTAATGAATATTTTTGACGTATGCGAAAACATTGGATGTTGATTTTGCCATGGGTGGCGCTGATGGCGGCCTGTGGATCGGGTTCTTTTGACACAGAGGACATCGAAGAGAATACAGCTACTGCTGAGACGCCAAAGAATACACACAAAGGTCCGATGGGCGATGTGGTTTTCAAGGACACGGTCTTTGTTTTTGGCGATGTAAAAGATGGGGAGAGTGTGCAGCACACCTATACGTTTAAGAATACGGGTGTTGCGCCTATCAGTATTGCGAATGTGGTGGCTCAGTGCGGGTGTACCACACCGGAGTACACGCACGAGGTGGTAGCACCGGGGGAGAGCGGGAAGGTAACGGCCACGTTCAATAGTTCTAACCGGGGAGGACCGGGGGGCATCTTGAACGAGAAGAGCATTACGGTAACATTTGAAAACAGCAAAACCGCTGAGGTGGTATTGAAGTTCAAGGCCAATGTAATTGCTCCTGCAGGCAGTGTGTCTGAGGAGGAAATGATGGGCGGCGACGAACACGGACATTAAACTAAGAATATGATATTATTACAAGGACAACCAGGCGCCGGTGGCGGATCTCAGATGGTGATGATGTTGCTCATCATGGGGGTATTTTTCGTGTTTATGATTTGGCCCCAGATGCGCAAGCAGAAGAAGGCGAAGGCGTATATGGAATCGTTGGAAAAGGGCAACAAGATTGTAACAACGGGCGGTATCCACGGCAAGATTGTGGTGGTGTCTGAAACGCATTTTGTGATAGAGATGGAAGAGGGCAAGGCGAAGATTGAGAAATCTGCAGTGAGCATGGAGTTGACGCAAGCGGCGTATCCTGCACCGGCAGCATCTTAAGGCGAGGAGACATGCTGTCTGTTGGGGTAACCGGTAACATTGGCAGCGGTAAGAGCACCGTTTGTTCTATTTTTCGCGGGTTGGGTGTGCCTATTTACGAGGCGGACTTGGCGGTGAAGCAATTGTATCAAGAGCATACAGGCCTTCGGGCGTCGTTGGTGGCGTTGTTGGGTGAGGGTGTCTATCGGGCATCGGGGGAATTCGATGCTGGGTTTGTGCGCAAAAGGGTTTTTGGCGACGACGATTTACGGGGTCGATTGAATGCGATTGTGCATCCGGTGGTTTTCGAAGATTTTGCTCAATGGAAAGTGGCGCGCGCGCTGGAGGGACATCCTTATGTGATCAAGGAGGCGGCGATATTGTTTGAGTCAGGCGCGAACGAAACGGTGGATGTTGTGGTGGGGGTGGTGGCGCCGATGGAAATTCGCAAGCAGCGGGTGCTTTCTAGGGATGGGATGAGCGAGGAAGATTTTGCGCGCAGGGTAGCTGCACAGTGGCCCCAGGAGCGATGGATGGAACGTTGCGATTTTTTGGTTCACAACGATGGGGAGACATCCATCATTGAGCAGGTGTTGGTGATACACCGGCAGTTGTTGGGTTGAGGATAGAAGTATTTTTTTGGGCGATTATTTATCGCGCAATCCCCGACCGCTTTTGCTGATCAATCCTTGGTCTTCCAAAACGATTCTCAATTTATCGAGCACACCGTTGACAAACCGCGAGCTATTGGGGGTGCTGTAGTTTTTGGTGATTTCGAGGTATTCGTTGATGGTAACTTTTACGGGGATGGTGGGGCAGTGGAGAAACTCTGTAAGGGTGAGTTTGATGATAAGAAGGTCCATCACTGCGATGCGTGAGGGGTCCCAGTTATCGGAGATTTCTGCTACTTGAATTTCGTAGGCCAAGCTATTTTTGGCGGTAGTAACGAACAGTTGCTGTGCCATTTCCACTTCTTCGGATTGGGTGGTTGGGACGGGTGCTACAGGTATTACGCCGTTGGATTGTGCGCCTTGCAGGGTTTTTTCAATTTCGCGGGTGGTGTATAGCTCGTCGTCTGACCAGCCGGGGTAGTAATCGTTGAGGGTATCGAAGAATGACTCTTTGGTTTCGAAGAGGTTGGCATAGAATTCTTCGAGGAAGGTTTGTTGTTGTTCGAAGGTGGGTTGTTCAAAGAAGTCGATGTCTTTAACGAAATCCCATTCTAGCATCCATTGGTAGAAGGTGTCGAATTGTTGGGCGAGTTGACTCCAGTCGAACGCGAAGGATTTACGTTGGGTATCGGTTACTGCGCGGTGGAGGTATTTTACCAACGGCATTCTATCGAGGAGTCCGAAGCTGCGAATTTTGGCTTGGTCTGGGTAGAATTTTGCTTTTTCCAGGGCCTGTTCTTCGAGCAGGTATTGGGAAAGTTGGTAGGGGAAATCTAACAGGAAAAGATAGAAATCGTGGCTTTGTTGGATGGATTCTATGAGGTTTGAAAGGGTATCATCGAAGTAGGCTTTCTGTTTGGGGTTAAGATTCCCAAATTTGAAATCGGAAAGTGATTCTCCTTGTTGGAATGAGTAAAGCGCTTGAAGTGCTTTGATGCGAACGAGTCTTCGTGATATCATAGAACGAGCCGCAAAGATACAAAAATCCCTAGATAATTTCCACAAAATCCTGAACCAAACCCCTTGCTAAGTGTTAATTTTGCAAAGCATATGGCGAAGATTACGTTTCAGTTTGAAGAAAAAGACCGGGCGGATGTCACGGTAGAAATTTTTGAGGGCGAGTCGATTTTGGAGGTGGCGTTAGACAATGAAATTCATTTGAATCACAATTGTGGTGGTGTTTGTGGTTGTTCTACTTGCCATGTGTATGTGGAGCAGGGAGAGGATTTGTTGCCAGAGATGAGTGATCGCGAGGAAGAGTATGTAGATCGCGCGCGCAATCCTAAGTATAACAGCAGGTTGGCTTGTCAGTGCAAATTGTCTGAAGAGGGCGATTTGGTGGTAAGAATTCCAGACCAGAGTGGCATTATTGGACATTAAAATTAAGGCGCATGGATATGTACGAACCCCCGATACAATGGTCTGATTACGAAGACATTGCAATGAAATTATACGAGCGTTTTGGCGATGATTTTTCTGAGGCCAAAATTTATCGCATTCGGTTTACGGAGTTGTTGGAATGGGTGTTAGAGATACCCAATTTTGAGGGCAAACGCGACGACAGTAACGAGGGTCACTTGGAGATGATTCAGGCCCAGTGGGTGTATGAGTGGAGAGATAATCAGTAAATAGCGTAATTTTGCATTGAATTATATCAAACAAAGATGATGAATTTCGAATTGACAGAAGAGCATTTGGCGGTGCAGCAAGCGGCACGCGACTTTGCACAAACCGAGTTGTTGCCCGGTGTAATCGAGCGTGATAACGAGCAAAAGTTTCCTTACGAGCAGATCAAGAAGATGGGCGAGTTGGGATTCATGGGTATGATGGTTGACCCCAAGTACGGTGGGGGTGGAATGGACACCATTTCTTATGTGTTGGCGATGGAGGAAATCTCTAAAGTTGATGCATCGGCGAGTGTTTGTATGAGTGTAAACAACTCTTTGGTTTGCTGGGGCTTAGAGGCATACGGTACTGAGGAGCAGAAGATGAAATATTTGGTGGAGTTGGCGAGCGGACAGAAGATCGGTGCGTTTTTGTTGAGCGAACCTGAGGCGGGCAGTGATGCTACGAGTCAGCGCACAACGGCCATCGATATGGGCGATCACTATGTATTGAATGGTACGAAGAACTGGATTACCAATGGTAATTCGGCCAGCTACTATTTGGTGATTGCGCAGACTGATGTTGACAAGAAGCACAAGGGCATCAATGCGTTTATCGTAGAGAAGGCTTGGGATGGTGTAACTGTAGGTAAGAAAGAGGACAAGTTGGGTATTCGCGGAAGTGATACGCATAGCATCATGTTCCAAGACGTGAAGGTTCCAAAGGAAAATCGCATTGGCGAGGATGGTTTTGGTTTCAAGTTTGCGATGAAGGTGTTGAGTGGTGGTAGAATTGGTATCGCTGCACAGGCTTTGGGTATTGCCAGCGGCGCGTATGAGTTGTCGTTGAAATATTCAAAAGAGCGTAAGGCATTTGGTACTGAGATCATGAATCACCAGGCGATTGCTTTTAAGTTGGCGGATATGGCTACTGAAATTGAGGCAGCGCGTTTGTTGTGTTTGAAGGCGGCTTGGATGAAAGACGAGCATTTGAATTATGACCGTGCTAGTTCTATGGCGAAGTTGTTTGCTTCTGAGGTTGCGATGAAAACGGCGGTTGAGGCGGTTCAAATTCACGGTGGTTATGGCTACGTGAAGGAGTATCATGTGGAGCGTTTGATGCGCGATGCGAAGATTACTCAAATTTACGAGGGTACTAGCGAGGTTCAGCGCGTGGTTATTTCACGTGATATTCTGAAATAAGTTTAAATTAATTGAATATTTAAAAGGGCGCCATTGGCGCCCTTTTTGTTGCATTGGACAACAATAAATCTTCGTCGTTCATGGGCGGTTTTGGTTGGTTTACATAGTAATAGGTAATGTTTACCAAATAAGCACACGTATAAGTTTTTCCACATTTCAGTTAATTTTTATCGGATTTAATTGACTATTTACATAAACTTAACTATTGTTGTTTGTTAAACCAATATAAATAGCCTATGAAATTTAAAGAATTACTCAAGCCCTTAGCGGCGGCGGTGGTCTTGACTTCTTCTGTAGCTGCAGTGAATGCACAAACAGCGGGGTCTTCCACTGACACCGGTAGGGTAGAAGAGGTGGTGGTTACCGCCTTGGGTATCAAAAAACAGCAGCGCGCATTGGGTTATGCAGTTCAAACCGTTAAGGGTAAGGAACTTGTAGGATCTGGTGAGCAGAACGTAGTTCAAGCGTTGAGTTCAAAAGTAGCAGGAGCTTTGGTGACTAGTTCATCGGGTACGCCTGGTGCGAGCTCAAGAATCTTATTGCGTGGTGCAGCCACGTTTACTGGAAACAACCAGCCGTTGTTTGTTGTGGATGGGGTGCC
>JACCDP010170437.1_pt1 | contig 80584 bp, 74 predicted proteins | sample 7445841 | NCBI WGS metagenome assembly JACCDP01 (sample SAMN15323441, study PRJNA562643) | freshwater metagenome | isolation source: river surface water | place: USA:Blue River Watershed | collected 2017-08-17 | reverse complement strand
TGTAACCACTGATTTTAGCCAATTCAAGAATCTTATTACTATATTCTATCAAATAATCATCAATTAGTATGCTATCAAATTCATCTATTAGTGTGAGACATAATTGTAGATTTTGTGTTTTTAATGCTGCATTAAGAAATAGTATATAGATTTCCTGTCTCTGTTTCCATGGATGAGCCTGAATAGATATATGCTTTGTATTGCGTAGTATGAGATCGTATTGCTGTTGGCTCTCTAGCCATTGTAAATGGGAATATGATATATAACTTGCATATGTAAATTGCGGTGATTCATTTATATCATACACATTCCCTATAAAATCAGTATCGTTTTCTTGAGGTGTGTCTATAGGCGAGATTTGTTCGTTTAAATGCCCTATACAATTCGAATGAATAAGAATTTCTTGTGGAGTATACCGAGGATATATGACTGTAGTTAAAAATGCCTCATCAAAGCCATACTCCTTATTGATATTTGGATTCGTTGCTATAAATGTATATAGTAGCTCTGTAAAATTAGGAGCGCTGTCGTCTAAATAAAATCCGCACATTCCTCCCATTATTCTTTGCTTATGATAAAAGTGATCCCTAATTGCGTGAAGCTTCTTACCTGACTTTATAAATTTATCTATACACCATATATCGCGCTTCGTTATTCGGCTGTCTAGGTCGCGACAAAATACATAGGTGTTTTGCGGAAGACAGTCTAGATTTGTAAGACGGGTGCACATTTTATAGGGCAACAAATCATATGCCATTTCTACTAACTCTACAAAGTCATATGTGGCGGCCTGTTGTTTATATTTTTCTATAATCGTTGAATCATGACTAATTATCACATGTGGGGTGGGGGTTATTTTTGATAGTAATTCAAGATTTCTTAGGAGCCCCTCATAATATATTAGCTTTGTTCCATATATGCAAAATGAAAAAGTAATTTTGGACATAGTTCGTTTTAGAATTAATTAGCCTATTTAAGTAAGCTTTAGGCTAAGGGGCTACTAAAGTATTTCTTAATGCGCTTTGAATGGAATGGGGGATAATACTCGGCTGTATAGAGGCTCTTCGTCCCATAATACAGCCAGCAGGCAAGTAGCCCAGTCGCAGCAGTAATTGGCACAATCATCGTCAAGGGAAGCCTCTTACACCACAGAACTTCCTTTAGAAGCTTAGACCTATCTGTTGCGACTCCTGCCATATTGTTTAGATACATACCATTCTTGTAATTGTAGTGTCGTACTTCTAGAGGAAGATTAATTGCAAATCTATCTAGTGGAATATTATATTCATTAAATGTATGGATTAGAGCTGCCTCTGAATTAATATGACTTTTGTGTGTAAAACTCATATTAATATCTTTATTATCGTTAATCTGCCAATAGTTGAAATATTCATTCTTTCTATCAGGCGAAATATGCTTTGCATAAAGTGGTCTCTTCTCCCTGCTTGTATATCCACCAATAGGAATCATCACATTATTTGCATTCACATATGTTGGTGGATGATATACTGGCTGATAATGATAAATTTCAATACCATGCATTTCTTCGGGTACATGGTGAATCGCATTCTCTGTCTCTTTACTAATCTTGGGAAACCACCAAATATAATTGAGGCTGGGATATAATAGCGCGAGCATATATGGAATTTCAATTCCAGTGAACATTTTGGTCTTATTAGTGAAGATACTACACATCAAATTTATAGTAATCTAAAAATTGAAATATGTGATGGGGTTAAGGGCTGCTAGGCAAAATGATCAGAGGGCATATTAGCTCTGATATCCAGGACCTTAACAAGCTTCATCAGGAGTATTGGTGGATCCCTGATGAAACTATGATTCGGCCTTATCAAAATGTACTTGAAGATAAGAGGACATTTAGTCAGCATGTACTTTCAACTTGGAGAGGGTTTCGCGACTTCATTCTTAACACACATTTTCAATATAAAATGATCAAAAATGATGACGGAAAACTGTGTATAGCAGATTTAATTAGTGCAGATGAGGCTGAATGGGAACTCGCCCAATCTCTATTTCCATATGCCGTCCCTGACGGAGTGCATCATAGCGTGCTCTGGAATTCCTATTATGACTACTTTGTGGCTTTTAGTCACACAGACATAAATTCTATACTTACTCGGAAACTGAGAGGCTTGCTAGGGCATAATAACTTTGACTTTGCATGGTATGTTAATCCCAAGCCCTCTATTCCTGAACTCTGGCACTGCCAGGTCTTTTGGGTTGAACTATAATTGGAGTTTATACGTATCTATTTTTTGTTTGTAGATAATTCATATAATCTCTGTAGGATTTAAAGACTGGTTCTGTAAAAAATGTTCTTGCACCTGTTTTAATATCCGTGTAATATCTATCAACATTACTGACAATTGCGCGCCCTGATGTATATGTAGTTAATAATTCATTGTCTTTATTTGTGGTAGGGCTAGCTTGGACACATACTGTGTTCTGGCAGCATGGGATATCAGTTGTAGTTGGGACAGGTGTGGGAGGGGGAGGGGGTGGCGGTTGGAGTATATTTAATGTAAAACTTGTAGTACTATACGCATCATCTGCATAGATTATAAGAGTGTATATTGAATAAGGAACTACGGATTCAGCAGTCATAATTTTACCAGTTGTGGTATCAATTGATATTTCAGGATAGATGTCATTAATCAATTTAAAATTGCTGTATGGGACAAGGGCTGGACGCGTTGAGCCACCTGGCAGGACATTTTCTATGGCGGTTTGTATCAGTAGATTATTAGCGGTATCTATATTATCTAGGACATATGGAGATGCACCAAAATTGTTTAATATATATGGTGTGTCCATTGCAAGGCTTAACCATGTTTCATTAATGCCCGTTAGTGCAGCATTTGCCGCAGAATCAGACCAGCTACCATTTGCAGAATAGCAATTTTGCTGGGTTATGCCGCCGCCCCCAGCTCCAAATATGCCGTCTGCACTGCTACCACTAATTACGCCTGCACTATAACAATTTGTAGCTGTTGCCGTGCCACCATTAAGGCCAGCATCTGAACCAAATATGCCTCCTGCATTAATACCTGTAATATTTCCTGTACTATAACAGTCTGTAGCTGACGTATTGCCGTTATTTCCTGCACTGTTGCCAAATATTCCTCCCGCACCTTGACCACTAATACTGCCTGTACTATAACATTTTATAACAATTACTCCCCCTTCGTTTAAGGCAGCAGATGAACCACATATTCCACCTGCATTATCACCTGAAATATTTCCTGAACTAGTGCATTCACTAATTATTAAGGAACTTCCACTACCTAAGCCAGATTGAAGGCCTGCAATCCCACCAGAATCGGCACCGCCTATTTCACCAGTTGTAGAACAACCAAGAATATTTAATTGAGTTCCAGCTGATGGGCTAAATGGTCCAATAATTCCTCCAGATCCATTATTTAGAGGAGTATCCCAAGAGGCCGAGCAATTTACTATATTATTTGGAAAATTAATATCAGTACTGCCTGCATATCCACTTTGACTAATCCACCCCCCTTGAAAAACGGGTAATGTACTATTTATTGCATTAATTGATAAATTAAATATATTTATATTACTATGCGAAGCATTCGCAATTAATCCAGGATAATCGGTTACATTATTTATAGTTATAACTGGACGTGTTCCATCATCCTTAAGACGTGAATCACCGAACTGAAGAGCATTTGAGCCGCAAAGGAAATACTGATCAGTCGCAGTTAATTCTATATCACTCGTAAATAATACCTTTACTATGCCCGCCCCCGTATCATTATTATCTACAGTTACGGGCCATGCTGCAATAGTTATTTCACTGCCACTATCAATTCTATAGTATGTACTTCCTCCCGCTTGGGATATATTGACCGTAGAACCACCTGAAGCAGATATAGTCGTCATTACTAATATTATATATATTAAATATTTAGAACATGAAAATATACAGAGCCTAAATTGGTTTACATAAAATAGTATATAATGGGTAAACCAAAGCAGATTAAGTCCAAAAGTGACCGTTTACAGGAAGGTATTAATATTCTAAAACAGCTACGGGATAATGGCGTTAAGGAACATTCACTAGGATTTATTGAGCTCAAAACAAAAATTAGTGAATGGGTTGGCGGTGAAGACTCATGGGAGGGGAGTATTAATTTTAGCGAGTATGGACGGGTTGCCGAAGTTGACCTCCCCAAATATGATAATCGTGCGGCGGGAATTAATTTTAAGGTTAAAAAAGCCTTTTAGGGTGCGACTTAGATATTAGCTGATTTAGCCATATAGTATGCACCCATTTTAGGGGTAGGATCCTAACTTTTTCCTCGCAATCGTCATCCCCCTGGTGCATTCCAGGGCTCGGCTTATAAAATCCGTCTGGTGGTACACCTAGCTCCTTACAATGGCTCGCCCTATGCCCCACATTTCCACATAGCGTGCACGCATGTTTTGGATTTCATGACATATTATAGTCATAATGCAATCGTAGTTTAGGCTCTTATGTGGGGGGGTATAAAAAAATTATTACTTATTACCTACAATGGAATATTTGCGATTTTACTTTCATACTTTATATAATAAATTAGTTAGATCCGTCTATATCTGTGAACTAAAACAACCCCTATTAGATAATGTCTAAACATTCATATCCAGCAGAATTGGCACATGATCGCTGCCATAATACTCATCCAACATATCAGACTCTACAATTTTACTTTTTGCAGACTCTGATACCATAAACAGATCAATTAGCCACCCTTTGTTATTTTGGCGCGAATTTGCGAAATTTGAGAAGTAACTATACTTGCGTGTCTCTGGATACAGCGTGCGGAATGCATTTACCAGACCCGTTTGCTCTAGCTCTTTATAGGCCTGGCGCTCTTCCTTTGATGCACCTGCCACTTTGTCCCTATTTTTCTTATCATGAATGTCAATATCGGCGGGAGCAACATTCAGATCACCTGTGTAGACGATAGGGACATTATTATCCTGTGAAAGCCGCTTTAGATAATTACGCATGATTCGCTCCCATTCAAGCCTCTCGCTGATACGAGCTAGCTCATCCTGGGCATTCGGAACATATGCTGTGACAACGAGTACATTTGAGAAGCGCGCAGTAATCAGTCGTCCCTCGGTCGCCCAGTCATAACTATTATAGGGCCCCAGCTCTTCCTCGGTATATGCGGAGAAACCATATGATACCCATACAGGCCTTTTATTTGTTAGTAGGGCGACTCCTGAATATCCCTTCTTAGTCGTTGAGAAGTTGGTAAGAATATATTTGTAGCTTGTGGCGAGAAAGTTCAGATCATCTTTTGACTGTGTCTTTACTTCTTGAAAGCAGACGATATCTGGCCTCTGTTCTTCAATAAGTGTCTTAATAACATTGTCTGTGGGGGTACCCTTCTTATCACCGTTCTTTAGCTTTGCAGATGTGGCACGGATGCCATTGACATTCCAACTAATGATGCGCATTTGTTCTTGGATTCTGCGATGGGCCTGATTGCTATTTTAGGGTGGAGCCGTGTTTCAATTTTTTATTGGGTGGCGCTACTCAATCGCATCCAGCCAAGCCTCTTGTTCCGCCTCTGATATCTTAAACTCATTCAAAATACCGCGCACCTCTTCGCGCGCCTTTGGTTGGAAATCATTGCCTAACTTATCTTTCCATCTTTTAATCGCCATCGTAATCTGATTCTGCATCTGCTCCCCTGAACTGATTCCAATCTGAACCTCCTCAATAAATCCCGTCAGAGCATTCAGCGTTCTCGTAAAACGCCCAGTAAAACAGGCCCACTCTGATGCATCTAGTTCCTGGCACAACACATCAATCATTTCGTCTTTGTGTTCGTGGTCCTGGATAATCGCCCATACTTGTTTCAAAAGCGATTTATAAGTTACGCCAAAACGGCTATGAATATCATTTGAGAGACACCAGTTGCGAATTGGGGGGTAAAAAATGGATGACTCTGCCCAGCTTTTGGAGAAAAACTTCATGGCACGGCGCATACGAGACCTTTTAACTTTATTAGCTTTATATGCATTGATAACGGCTGTAATGATGTCTTCTGGGAGTGGATTTTTTGGTTTGTAATTGAGAACATAATCCAGCGATTTATTTGTTGATTGCTGTACTGCGCTATTGTGGACACTCTGACTATCCGTTCCTGCAATTTGTCCTTGACCTGTATTAATAGTAGCGGGTCTTGCGGGACGAGGAGGCAGAGGGTCACCCCAGGTCCTATTAAACTGGCCCACAGGTGGCAGATATCTTAATTCTGCTGGCAGAGCATTTATTTCATTCATAAATCTATCACCGCCCTCCACCGCCCTTATAGGTACTGGTACAACCATTATTCCATTGTCAGCGATTTGCTCCGCTATAGGTGCGGTAGGAATTGGTACTGTTCTTGCTTGGATACCAGGCAGCCCCATTACCGCTCTATGATACTCCCTATCAGGGATATCATTATGGTCAAACTTCATACTATTAATATGGGATACGGGTGGCACACTCTTTAGGAAATTATAGGAGGCTGAAAGCTTAATGCCAATTACAAGTTTATCATAATTGATAAATAACAGGCGATTAAAGTCTAAATTAATGTTCTTTACATTAAGACCTACCAGTTTATCCAGTTCAGTAATCTCATTTCCACTTAGGTTAATATCTTCTAAATCAAAACAGTACGCAGTCTCTGGAAAGTCAGTTAGACGATTATTTTTACCACTGACTGAACGAAGTTTTTCAGGGAGCCGCGGCAGCTGGAATATCTTATTATCATCAAAACTTAGAATCTGCAAGTCTTCTGGTAAATATGGTGGAAGCGTAGTTGCTTCACATTTATTCATATTTATAAAGTTAAATGAGTTATACATTCTGTGAGTAAACATATCATCCACCGTATCAAACTTCGCCTCGCCCTGCTCGCCATCTACCGCCCATTTACATAGGATTTGGTTCTTTATCATATATCACAATATTTATTAATATCCTAATATATCAATATGCCTTTAGCCTCTTTGATTTAAAGCGACTGTATATTCTAATTTCACAGAATGGGTAATGCTGGGACAAAACGTATATATCTTAATTCACTGGATGATTTGCCTCACGATCTCTTTCTCATATATGTAGAAAAATCTAAGCATAGTATTAACGATCAATATGACTCAAATACCTCTGCAATACACTTCCCGTATTGGGGTAGATCTACAGTGCATACAGATGATGGGCTAAGATATATTATCATGGATGTACAGCATAAAATGTTAGATAAAGAATTAGAACTCTACTGCAAAGAGCTCATTCGTCGCCCATATATACTTGTTGGGCGAACTGTATATTTGGTGGAGAACTATGAATAACTAGAATGCAAACATTAGACCTGCGCGTCCACCATAGACCCTCAGAATATTATATGTAGCAGCATATACATATACAACATAACTCGGTACAATTGTACCACCAACATTTCCACGAACAGGTCGCATTTGTAGCACTAAATCGCGATTTACAATCTTATCCAAATTCGCCTCTCCTTGTGGTCTTGAAAATGGTGTGAACCCATTTTGAATACCAAGAGGAAAATTATAGTAATATCTGTTTACCCATGGCGTCTTCCGCTGCTCATAACTCGGTAAAACAGCCCTAAATAGTGCTGGGCTCTGTGTTCTGAAACGAACTAGACTACCCTCATACTCTACTGCATACCCTGACAGTGGCTCTGAATCACTGAGCTCAAATCCTGGGCGTAAAAAGGTAGACGGTGTTTGAGCATATAGGCCCAATGCATTTGGCCACCAAGGCATTTGTGAATTATCTGGTAAAGTGTTAACTGTACCCGTTAAATCTCTCGTCGCCAAAAAATATGCATTATATCTCTGAGCCTCCACACGGTTCATCATAAAATAGATATCGCGTGTGGGATTTGGGATATTTAGTGGAATTCTAGCAGTCGGCAGAGCGCGCGTATGATATGGCTTCATATGATAATGTTGTATCACTGGAATTTGTAGATCTGCTAGACGAAATCTGTTTGCCTCATTTTGGTCCAAATACACATACTCAGCCATAATATAACAATCGCCCAGTTGCAGATTCAGAGGCATTTGAATTGGGTGACCATTTGCTGTAATCGGCGGCGCAGTCGGATTTGTAACAGGATCAGATGTATAAAAATGACTACCTGCAAGAGGCCATAGTGAAGTTCCTGGCTCATCTGATTTATTTGGAACATGCGTATCTGTATAGTATGTACCGTTTAGGGGACGGAAGCGGATTCCAACACGCACCTCATCCATCGGAATTGCATCAATTGGGAGAGCGCAGCCAAAATCACCGCGTGTAAACCAGAATGGAAGCGGAACTACAACGGTTTCCCTATATGGCTGTAGAGTTGGACCTTGAGGACCTTTAGGCCAGCCGAACGATTGCTGCGTAAATCCGTGATCTTTGCGCTTAATAAGCTCATTCATTGTCGGAACCTTTTCTAGTGGCGTATGATACTCATCCAGTATTTCTAGAAGGCGGCTATCCATTGTCTCGACGCGACTATTTGCAATATCCATGGTTAGCTCTTCCACTAGGGCATGTCCAAGAGAATTTGTCCAGCCAAATTTGGGGTATATAGTTGCACTTGGAGCCGCTCGCTGTGCGGTGGCCTGAGGTGTCCAAATGTCGGGCATCTGTGCAACCAGAAATAGACGCGTCACAAGATGACCCTTTCTGAGAATCCTGAAATAAGCCGTATTTCCAAAGGTTGGCGTATTCTCAAACTCCAGACGGCCCCACTGCGTTGTAAAACGACCAGCTTTAATCCAGACTTTCGTAAATGGGTACAGTGTATGCTTAAAGTCTAGTCGTTCATCTTGAATGCCAGACGATATGACTTTTAATAGACTTGCCACCATCCTTACTTATTACAAGGTATTAATGGAGACTCTCTAAACTCTATTTCTGGGGTGTTAATCACTAAACATACGATTGCAGATACCATTCTGGAACCGTAACCAGTTATAATGTATTGCAAAGACAAACACTTCCCACCCCCCTACCGTCGTCGGATCAAACACACATGGTGGGTCAGCCGTTGTAAGATCCTGCACGATTGGCTGATTTACACGGAGGTTGAGAGTCATAGATGTCGTACGACTCATATTTGCCGTGCCGCTAGGTTGGTGCTCATCTGGGTATCTGGCAAACGTATATCCATATGTGTAGGAATTATATGTTATTAGACCGCCTCTATGTGCAGCTGCAATATGTTCTCTAAACCAGTTTCCATCTGCTGAAATTAATTCTGAACCATTTATGCGGATAGTTGCCGAATCTAGCCAAGGAGGATATACGCGACCTGGATATGTCTCAAGACTAATTGCGGGTGTAAAATTAGCCCATTCATTATTCACTAGGACTCCCTTGCGTCTAAATACCCATAATAGTTCTGTTACAGGATGATTTAAATCTAGCGGAAGTTGAATTTCAACTGTCCCAGCATTCGGAGTTGGTTTACTTACCAGATATTTCAGAGGTTCCTCAAAATGAAAGGTTTGTGATAACTTTACCATTTGCTCAAATGGGCGATGCAGAAACTTCTCTCTCAGCGATCCCGTTATGAGTGGGCAGACAGTTACAATACGAAAATCCTTGAACTTGGGAGGGCAATCATCCGTTGTAGTAGTTATAGTGGTGGACGGTAGCTGTGTAAAATGCACTTGAGTATCAAGTGGTGTCTGGTTACAATCTGCGCGGTATCCCATATAGCGCCTGACAACTTGGTCAAATGGGCGAAGCTTAACATCAATGCGAACAGTATTTTCATTGCAGCTCAGAAGTGGAAATACTTCGCTTAGCCGTGTTCTTAAGAAAAAGAAGGGAAGAATGCAGAAATATTGCCCATTTTCAGTGGGATATGGCCGATTGGGATTAAATTGTGTCTGATTTACAACGGTAGGTGACAAATACTGAATAGGCGTGGTACCTGTTGCATCGCTTGCAATCCCAATAAGGTTATTAATATCCGCGTATGTGTTAAAAAAAGTGCGGATAAATTCACCCGTTAGACGCTCAACTGTTTGGTCATTCACAATAAATTCCGCATAATCAATGATGGCGGTACCTAGACTATTCATATATGTCCAATACTCTTCAGGGTATGTATCTGTATTAGCTTGAATTTCTCCTTTTGCTAATTGAGCCATGATTTTTCCATTATACCAACTGCCGAGTTGAAATTGAAGAATTACTGCTTGTAAAAGATCACCCGCGGGGAGGGCGCCAATCTCAAAACTAAATTTTTGGCCCCAGTCAGCGGGACCACGCTGTGTGAATTCTTGTACGCTGACTGCAGAGGGATAAACGGTTTTATGATCGCCGCGATGGAACCAAGATTCCGTCGTATCTAACGGAAAATATGTATTGTCCTGGGAATCGCGGTCCGTAAGGTCTAATACTGTTGTTATATCCCCGCGTGGCCTAAAATAGTCCTTGGCCGACATTGCTATTTAGTATCTATTTTAATTGTTTATGCTGGCTTTTGGGCGGCTTAGAGGCCGAATGGCACTCATTAATACCTTGAGATAGGCCGAATACCCTGTGCATTATTTACGATGTCCTGAATATATACCTGATTCTCCACATTATACACCCTGCCATCCTGTCCATCATTCATATAGAATACAAATTGATACGTATCCCTTTCCGTTAGAAGAAGATAGTTTTGTACTCTAGGAAAGAGATCCATGAACCCTAGAAGGTGTAGGCGAAAATGCTGCAGCTGGAATACTGAACTAGGGCGTACTCTAATATAGAATACACCACTATCAGGCGAACCATTTGAAGAGGGAAGTGGCCATACTGTGTCGTGCCACTGACTACCCTGTTTTGGCTGTAGAGGGAGAATATCGTATGTGAAATTATTAGTCGTAATAAGTTCAATACCTACATCAAGCTCTGCATTGTCCACTCCATAGAGGCTGTACCTAAAATTTGTCCAGAAAGTGTCCCTAGAATAAGGAAAACGAAACAGATAACTCCCATCATTTGTGCGCGTAGCTAGATCATTCGGAAATGAATAGACTATGCTATGTGCAAGAGGATCCTGGAGGGCCGGATTTATGCGCTGGGGGATATCTGTAGGAATGTACATTCTGACTTGGATTAGGGCAAGAGCTGCTATAAGATTCTGGGTATGATTTAATTCAATTTTTCTTTTCTCTCTGGGCGGGAGGGAATAGCAGCCTAACTTGTAATAACTGCATGGAGCCAGAACATTATGACAAAAGAAAATTTGAACCGATTGTTGCGAAACATTAAAGATGAGACCCTGCCATGATGCTTTGTATTTCCAGGTATACCGATGACACATATGCCCAGCTCTTTGCAGACGGGCGCCATAAGTTCTATTTGGAGTTTCGTTGTAGCCGCCCATGCCTGAAAGGGCTAGAGTGTTGTGCCAAATGTGCTGAGAAATCTGTCACAACTACTCTTCAACATTCGCGTAAATTTAACCATGGTAACGTAAATGAACCCATTCCTGATAATTCACACATCTTCGGTGGGAAATGGTATTATGAGGCGACTAAAAAGTGGGGTGCACCTCCATCTGAAATCATTGAATTTGCATTACAATACCAGCGTGAGGCTCGCGGTGACTTTGTAGTTGAGCAGCCAAATTATGATGAGTCATATAAAGCTGAAAAACAATCTATTTCCCAAGAAATGCCTCGGGGCAAAAAGACGGCAAATGAAACTAATCCTGTTGCTGGTGCTGAAGAAAAACCTAAGCGTACCCGAAAGCCCAGAGTTGCTACTGCAGTGGCCGAGGAAACAGAGTCCGAGGGGGTACCAAAAGTAAAGCGGACGCGAAAGCCCAAAGTGGCGCCCGATGCATCAAGTGTAGCAGCAGAGAGCGTAACAACCGAGGACACTCCCGTCCCCACTGCAGCTAAAAAACGCGGAGGTAAGAAAAAGGCTGAAGAGACTCCATATTCAACCCTTATCAATAATACACATGCAATGGTTCATAAAGAAGCCACTCTACCTACTCATATTGAAAGTGATCTGGAAAAAGTGGATACAGGCGGTTATGCAATTGAATATATTAGACTAAGTATCTTTGATGTTGGCGAGGTGACATATTATCGCGATTCTGCTAAAAATAAATTATATAAGAAACTAAAAGAAAAGAGTATTGGGCCATATGTCGGGCGGTGGAATTCTGATACTGGTACGATTGTAACTGATATTCCAGATTCAGATGATGAAAATTAGAATATAAAATATATCTCTTATCTGTAGGTATGGACGGGCAGTCTATTTTTAATAGCTATGCAAATAAATCCAGGTTTTGCTATTCCTATAAACCTCCTGGCGTAATAGAAAATTGCTGTGCACCGCCTACATGTTCTAGCACGGAAAATTTAGCTATAAGATCATCTATACAGACCGTTACTTTTAATAGTACACGAACCTCAGAAAGATCTCTCCTTCTTTACAATCAACAACAATATTTGCAGGCCACTCAGACTGCGGCAGTTAGCTCAATTATACAGAGCACAATCGCAAATAGTGCCGCTATAACTAGTACACTACAGGGGCAACGTGAACAAGTTGCTCAAAATAGATATCTTCCCTACAAACCATATGTGCCACCTTGCCTGCCATCATCAGTTATACAGCTTCAGATGGCAACATTTAATGCAGGTGTTCCTATGTCTTTTTTCACTGCTGCAGACTGCAAGGGCGTTCAATCTGTAACAACTTGAGGATTGGTATTCGGTAACAAAAATAAGATATTTTACTAATTAATTCTATTTGTTAGTATGATACTCTTTACTTGGCCTTAGTCAGTACCTTCTTCTTCAGCACAGGCTTCTTAGGGGCCGGCACGGGCTCTACATCATCGCCCTCTTCATCATCTACAGTCGCCGCTACAACGGGAGCAGGCGCGGCGGCTCGAGGCAGCACGGCCGCAACTACAGACGCCTTCTGGGGAGGGGAGCGGAAGGCAGCATCATCGTCTACCTCGGACGCCTGCTCATCCTCATCATCCTCCACATCCTCTACCGCAGGAGGCTTAACGCTGCCTAGACCCTTGAAGGCAAAGTCAGCGATCTTCTCAGGCAGCTTGTGAATAGCGATCTGCTTCGCACGCCAAGTCAGGCCAAACTTAGAGCCCGCAAACCACACACCCGCGCACTCAATAATGGCGGTCACCTGCACACCCTTCACCAGCAGATCTTCTACAGGCACGCCCTTATAAGGGGTACCGTTCAGATCATAGAACTTAGTCTCAAACTCGTTGTTGATTTTACGGAGCTTGAGCTTCAGATTGGGAGGGTAATCCAGCTGTTTACCAGTCTCCTTGTCCTTACTGTACTTTAGAGAAGGAGTGTAGAACTTCTTTACTACCTCCTTAGGCATATCATCGCGGAACCAGGCTACACTGTTCTTTACACCCTCATTTACCAGATGCTCGTCTAGCTGGGCGATTACATTCATAAACTCTTTGATTTCGGGACGCTGCTCAGATTGGCGGAAAGATACCTCAACTGAATATTCAGCAGGGCCAAACTTATCGGCCACGTTAATTCCAAACGGCACGGACATTGCCACCGCCGTCTGCATCACTAGCCGCTCACCCCCATAGTTGAGGTAAGCCTGCTTCGCACCGCTCGGCAGCTGTTTAGGCGTGCTGATGGTGATGTTCTTGGTGCTGAAACTGGAAGGATATACTACGCTTTGGGACATTTTGGACTCGTTCTATGCTTATTTTTAGCTGGCAGCGGCCGTCAAATTTTGTTTTTGGCGCGTCCTTATGTGGAAAAAAAACTTTGTATTTTAGTTTATCTTAAGAACATATATGCGCATGTCATTAAAAAGTTGTAACTTTTTTCTGATTGAAATTGATTTTTACGCTTAATAATACATAAAAGTAATGTTAACTATGCAATGATTATTGTGAAGATGCTTCTTATTCGTGGTTTTGATTTCTAGACACACCATAGTACATGATCATTTATGCCGGATTGTCCCGTCTTTTGCAGGGGTCTTCAATAAAAAAAAGCTGGATTCGGGGTAGCCTTAGGTGCTCGCGCGCGTATATCCTATAAAATTTGACTGTCGGAGGAGACGCAGATATAGGCATAGTGCGTTTAAAGATGTCCCAGAATACCACCGGTAATAGTACAATGAGCAAGACCACCACCCCCGCCACTGGCGCCAAGCGTGTTTCCAAGAAGACTGATGCCCCTGCTGTAGCCGCCCCTGCCGCGGCTGCGCCCGCCCCCGTGGCCGAGAAGGCCTCTAAGAAGGCCAAGCCCGCCGTTGCCCCTGTAGCTGCTGCTGCCCCCGTGGCTGCTGCGCCCGTGGCCGCCGAGGCCCCTGCTGAGGTGCGCACTGTGGAGCAGGAGATTAGCTCCCTGATCGCCTCTCACCAGAAGATCCGTGATGAGGCCGTCGCCAACATCAAGACCCTACAGCGCCTGCAGAAGCGCGTGGCCAAGGAGGTCAAGGAAGCTGGCCGCCGTCGCCGCCGCTCCAAGCGTGAGGGCGAGGACGGTGCCCCCAAGGAGAAGCGCCCCACCATCTTCACTACCCCCGTGACCCTGAAGGATGAGCTGTGCTCTTTCCTCGGCAAGTCCAAGGGTACTCAGATGACCCCTGCGGATGTGACCCGCGCCTTCAGCGCCTACGTCGACAGCCACAAGCTGAAGGATGCCGAGAAGGGCCACACCATCCACCCTGACGCGGCCATGCGTAAGGTGCTGGGCGTGAAGGAAGGCGAGACCCTAACTTACCGCAACATCCAGAGCTACCTGTACAAGCTGTATGTGCTGCCCGAGAAGAAGAAGGCCGCGACCGCCTAAACAGCGAATAGCTAGTTAGTTTAAGAAAACAAAAATAAAATATATTTTTAGTTTATTTTTGTTGTGCTTTTACAAATTCCTTTATTTAATTGCGACGGGTCTGTCTGCGTTTAGTATGACGACGACGGCGAGTCTTTCTTTTACCGCCCTTGCCCATTGCAGCATTATTATCACTACCTGATCTGTATGGTTTTCTATTGAAAAATTTTTTTATCCACCCCTCCTTATTAGATGGGTCGGATGGGTCAGATGGGTCGGATGGTCCTAAATTCAAGGCTCTAAATGCAAGCGCAGCTAAGTTTCTATTTATTTTATTATAATAAGCCTTATAGGCTGGGTTTTCAGTCCTTTTTATCGCGCGCACCCATATAGTAAGACCACGTTTAGTTTTATTTCCTGATTTTTTCCAATTAAATTCCTTATCATCTTTTGCTTTTCCCGTTTTGTATGTTTCATCATTCTTAGGTTTTTCCGAGCGTGCGACTGTCTCATATGTATAAATATATTCAGGGGGTGGTTTATTCATTTCTATCTAATTACATGAAATTAAATCTGCTCCATACAGCGTCTCGTACTTTTGCAAAACATAATCCAGATCTTTATACACACTAATAAGTGAATACGCCAAGAGTATATCTGGTGATTTCATATTCCTACAAAGATACATGAAGTCTTGCCACTGCTGGCTTGTAAATCCAAGCGACTCACACAGGTTGTCGGTATCTAGTACAGAGAGGCGCAGGGAAGACGGGTTGGGCCGTAGAACTGCCTTTGCGCCCCGCACAAGTAAATCAGAATCATTCGTTATGATAACATCAATGCTTTTGATTTTTTCTAGTAGAACTAAATATCCGTCCGCCTCTCCTGGCGCTTGATGTATAATAGCGCCCTTATTTCTCAGCCAATCTTTAATCACCTGCACATATTCTGCTGGAGGCTGCCATGCCTGAGACTTTAGTTCTGCTAGACACTCTGCAATATGTTTACGATCATCTTTACTGATGCGCCTGAATGGATACTTCAGATACTTTTCAAGCTCTTCAATCGTATTTACCATCTCGTCTCTTTGTGCGTGTTCTTGCATGGCCTTATCTCTTGCCCCATCAAATACACAGTGAACCTCCTGGGCATATTTAGTTATCTGAACTAGATAATTCTGAAATGCAAACATATCGCCCTTTGATTTGTGAATATAGTGAAATATATCAACACCCACTACTTTTCCGCTAAGTGCATCTTGAATACTAATGTCTCTTTCAAATCTCTTTAAGAATTGAAAGAGGCCTTTGACGCCCATTTTTCTATTTGCTCGCTTTTGCACAGGCACTGTTATCAAATTTCGCTTGAGGTGGACAGAGGACTTAAAGAATAGTAGAACCCTCGTGAACTTTAAAGCGTTCCTTTATGATTTTTGGCGGTGGATATGTTAATCGTAGCGAGTTTACTTCTTTTATTTCGGGCTTTAAGTCCTCCTGGCTCAGAATCCCCCAACGCTCCCAGACTTCCTGTTTACCAATCGTATACCTCCATGGAAAATCTGTCGGACCCTTCATGTGTTTTCTTACTTTGTTGTTTTGTTTACGCATCCATTCGGATTGACGCTTAATCAAATCCTTAAACATGTACTTCTGGCCACGCGACAGAATTGCCTGATAAAATAATTCCGCCCAGGCCTCCGTCTCCGCCTCAATCATATCTAGCCCATTCTCTACACGATCCAGACAGCATGAATGCTGTAATTCATGAATTAGAACACGCGTCGCATCCTCGGCCCTATATATCACAATCGTTTCTGGATCACACCTATAAGTGTATCCACCATTGATATTCTCGGGCGTAATTGGCTTTTTTCCTGGGGGGAATTCACGGGGGCTTTTATGTGCCAGGAAAAATACTTTGAATGGCTTTCTTTCTGCCTCTGAAAACATTCTCAGAATACGAGCCCATACACCCCATGGCATTTCTCCAATCTGAGATGGCTCCTCAAATATCGCAAATAGACGGCCATATGCACACTCAGCCATAACTGTATACATATTGGCATTTGACATACCTTGATACATGTGATTACGCTTATTTGATGGATCAAATTCGGAATTTTTGGTACACTCTCCCTCTAGAAACTGAAGATCCTCCTCTAAAATATCCACATTTTCCCATAGAGGTTCTTCTAGCTCATAATCTCGTTTTACTCTATCTAGTACAACATCTAATAGCGCACTCGCCATTACTGACCTACTATGGAGCAATAAACTTTATACTGTGATTGCCTTTGGCTCTGACGCTGCTTTTGGCTCTGACGCTGACTTTAGCGCTGCCTTTGTTGTTTCTGATGCAGATCGCAGCTTATAACTCTCATGCGCGAATTTTAGATGCACATGTTCCCAGAGAATCGGAATACGATAGGATGTAACTAGCACCCAGCCTGAACCCGACTCTGCATTCCATAAAATCTCTAACAGACGCTGGCGCATACTCGGAGATATCCAATCCGTATCATACACGGCCTCAATCCAATACATTATGACATCGGTCCATCTCAGATTGCGTTGTAAACATGTGTAGATCCAATTCCGAACATCTGTTATCTTTGACGGGGCCCAATTTTGCGACCATTCATTCAGTGTCTTCTTGAAAAATTCTAGCCAAACATCTTTTTCTAGTAGCTTCGCCTTCTTCGTATAATTTGCTAAAAGATGATCCTCACCAACAACTGGAATCTCAAAACAGAAATCTCTTAGGCGGCCGCACAGCGGCAACTCTGTCGTTAAAAGAATCGCAAATGTAGGATACTGCTCTAAGCATTCCTGTAGCTGCAGTACAGATTCATCTGTTAGAAAGTGGGCGTGATATAATACTAAATAGCGGCTCTGAATAAGCGATGACACCAGACACACATCCTGCTGGCCCGTCCAGCGCTGGAGAATGGATTGCAGAAAGACCTTGTCGGACATTGACATACGTGCTACATCAAAACCAAGATGCAGATTAGATTCCTCATAGGGAATGGATTTGCCAGAGGCCTCTTCGTCATCTTCATCTGGATCACCGCCGCCTGTGGCCTGCTTGTTAAGAAACCATGTACTCTTTTTCACTTCAAATGGAACACCTATCTTTTTGGCCTGTTGTTCTAGGAATTGTAGGAGCTGGGTGCGTTTTCCGACTCCTCTGAATCCGCGCCAGGCATACGAACACGGCTGCATATTACTCTAGTTTCGGGAAGGCGGTTTAAGCTGCGAGGCTTAGAGTGGCTTAGAGCATAAAGTTTAGACGCACTAATAAACTTATGGAACTACCAGGCAATAGCGAATTTACTTCTGCATTCTTTGATGAATCCAGTCGTGCATGGCTGCAAAATAAGGTGCGCCGCGGCGAGTCATATGCGTATAAATGCAATTATACACATAGTAACACTCGGTCTTGTAAAAAGCCTAGCACTTGTGGCGATTACTGCAGACAGCACTTCGTGCTTCTTAGATCACAGAAGAGGCTATGAACGGCGTTTAGTCTTTCTATTACGTTTTCCGCCAGCTAGCCCGCGGCTTCTTTTAATAGTATTATATGCATTAGATATCTTCTTATATTCTTCTGGGTCGCCCCCCTTATTGGGGTGTTTCTTTAGTGAAATTTTTCTGAAGTGACTTTGTAAATTAGTATTTGATACAGATGGGACTAGGCCCAGTATGTTATAGTGTGTTTTTAACGGATTATTTGGGGAAGATGGAGGTGGTGGCGCACTAGCTTCTGCATTAGCTGCGGCCTTATCTTTAATCGCATCCTGTATTAATTCATCAATAAATAGATTAATTAATATAAATTTTGCGTGATTGACATCTATTGGTTTAAATGTTTTAACACTATTTTTTGTCATTAGGTTATCGCGTATTATGCGAACTGTACGAGCGTCAATGTTAGGATATCCTGTTGGTAAATTATTATATCTAAGTATCATTTCTCTATAGTTATCAAATCTATCCACAATTCCTCGTAATATAGAATATTCACTATCTCTTTTCCCAAGACTATCATATAGCCCTTTGAGTTTGTTATATTTTTTATTATATTCTTCTATAGCCTTATTTGCATCTCTTTCCTTATTTCTGTATTTTTGTTCATTCGCTTCAATAGAGCGTATCGCGTTTGCATTTGCTTTTAAGGCTTTTAGTTTATTAATTAATGCATTCCTCTCGGCCTTTACTTCTGAAATATATTTAGATCCAACGGATAAACTACTATTAAGTGCATCTAATCTGTAAAATGCATTTTGTGTATTATATAATATCTTTTGAGCTTCACGCTCAGCGGCTTTTTTGGCTTCAGCAGCCCTAGCATTCTGAGACGCTTTTTTAGCAGCTTCACGCCGTCTAGCCTCTGCTGGTTTCATCCCAGCAGGCAGCCATTCCTCCTCATTCATGTTATCGGCCATTCTACTTTTAGATAAACAATTTAAATACGCATAGTATTAATACCAATAATAATGCTCCTATCTATTCCGTCCCAGGCCCTAGAAATCGGAAACATTCATCTTACACCATTTCAGGCCGACAAATACGGAAAAGCCATTGCACGCCTATCATACAAAGATAATAGCATTGACTTTCAAGATGTCAGTATTCTTACGCCCCCCCTCAAAATCATTGACTACAATCCTGAAAACTCGCGCCTCCGTATAGATTTATCTGACCAGCCCAACTTTCAAACCAAACTCAACACGCTTCAGGAATATCTGGTCAGTACATTCTGTGTACATCAACAAAGCTTCCTCGGACATCGTGGCGAAACACATGATACCATTCGCCAACTCTTTCACTTTCTTCTAAATGGTTCTATGCTATCCCTTTACATTTTCCCCACAACTCTCGTTAAAAAACGGGACGGTACCATCATTAAAATCTCTGAACTTGGGGCGGATGATCTCATTCGCTGCGTAATACGCTTTCATGGCATTTCTCAAGTGCGCGGCAAATACGGAATCAGTATGCGCCTACAACACTCTATTCCGTCTATGTGGCTTATCAGCGAATCTATCTAGAAATAGCTGAGTTAGGCCATCATCTATCTAGAAATAGCTGAAATCGCGAGGGCACTAAAGGACAGGCCTAGCGCTAAGCAGGTTAATACCAAAATAAAGTATATTGTGCGAGCTGAATCCTGAATGAAATATAGCAGAGATGTTACGATTAAACCAAATGTTCCGATGAGTGTTAACATCAGAATTTTTGTTATCTGTGGCTGTATAACATTCCAATCATCCTTGCTTCCAACAAATTTAGACATATTCACAAACGCCCCAATAAAAAGGCCAACTGATACAATACCAAAAATCCATATTCCAATTGTTCCCGCCCCCCCAACTGATTTTAGAGCAGAGCCAACATTCATACCCGTAGGGGCGGCTGCAGCTGGTGATGACATCCTATTCATGTTTGCGGATTATTTCGCTGTATCATATTTCTCACCGCAGCAACTGGAAATGTTAGTGGCTCAGTTCCAAAAAATACTACCATTAGCAAAAATCCCAATATGAATAACTGAGTCCCAATCATCAATATTAGATTTGACTTTGAGAAATCATATGCTGGCTTATCTGGCTGAGACATCCCTACTCTTTTCTCTACATTTATTAGCAAGACTCCTAGGCATGGCGGCGACTACCAAGCGGAAAAAACTATCCCTCAAGGATTTCAGTCGCTGTAATCCTGGTACTACTCGTAAATCTAAAAATAAGTGCCTGCCAACCAATGTCTACTCTGAAATTGCATCAAAACTCCGTGTCAGCGCGGACGATGATGCAGTATTTCAGAACGTCGGATGCATGAAAGGCGAAGAACACTGTCTTCTTGATAAGGCCCCCATTGCTGAGCACCGCAAAAAAGAACTCCGTAAGCAATATCTCAGACCAAGAAGGCCCAAGGCCTGGGACAGTGATCCCGATATGTGGCTTGATAACTACAATATTCTTCATGTCATGAAACAGTATCAGGAGGCCTATCCATGGTTTAAATTCCTAGGTGTTTTCCCAATTGATTTCTCTGCTCCCGATCCATATAACGGTAGCCCCCCTGGTCGTAGTAACAAATGCCTATACAAGGAGACGTGTGAACTTAACTTGCGCGATGAATACAATAAGGGCGTGCGCGGTATTGGCATGATCTTCAACTTGGATCCCCACTTCAAAGGGGGCAGCCATTGGGTAGCCCTTTATATCAACATCAAAAACATTAAGAAACCATTTGTGGGATATTTTGACTCTTATGGCTATAAAGTGCCGCCCTTAATTGCTCGCCTTATGCGTAGCTTTAAACTTCAAATTGAAACTTGCCAACTTGGCTTCAATGCTCGTAGGTTTCAATATGGTGACTCCGAATGCGGCATGTTCAGCATGTACTTTATTGTATGCATGATATGCGGAATAGCATTCAAAGACTTCTGTAAAGATTCCGTAAATGACGATTATATGTTACAACTTCGTAAAATATTATTTGCTAAATAATATAATTTACACGACCATTAATTAATGAACAGTTTGGCTCCTTTTCACACTGTTCTTTAATATCCTTTTTGGGGGAGGGGAGAGCTGTTGCAGACGTTGTCACAGAGGCTGAAGGCGAGGATACTACTTCGACTTGAACTTTTGTAGTTGTTGGCTGAGTATTATTAGTATTCGTTTGCATACGATCTCTTCTATTCCTTCTAAAATAAGTTTAAGTACTTAATCGCGTAGTGAAAAGCATATAAAAGATTTATACAGTAGAGTTAGCAATGTATCGTCCGGTTCTAGCACAACAGCAGCCGCCGCAGCAGCAGGGGAATAACTCACAGGCGCCCGTAAGAACCATACTCTTTAGCGAAAAGAATTTCAATACACTTCAGACCGTACTGACACAGGACTTTCAAGAACGTAATGGAGCTCCTCTGAATGACCAACAACTTGACCGTCTATCAAAGACTCTCAATCACTATATGGGTCAAGTCTATCAGGCTCAGGGCGATAAACCCCTGCAAATGCTAAATAAGGAGATTCTGTCTGCCAGTGCCAAGGATTTTTCTAAATATATGCAGCGCAAAGAGCTTACCAAGAATACATCAGCCGTTAAGAATGTTATGGATGAGAGTCTTTTCCAAGATACAGCTACTCGCTTTGAAAAACTCACCCAGGATCGCAATGAAGTTAAGGCCCTTCCGCCAGCACCTCCCAACTTCCGCATGGAATTTAAGGACGACGGGCCCGCGCCCGCCGAGCTTTATGAACTTGCCAAGAAACAACGTGAACTGGAAGCCCTTCGTTCTGCCTCACAGAATTCAGAACTGGTTAAGGCGGAAGCTGGTCTCCAATCTCGTATTGCGGCTGACTCCATGTTTCGTGTTGCCCAAGACTCACAGAATCGTAATTCCGAACTAGCACTTGTCCAGCGCCAGCAGGCAATGAGCCGCCCATCTGGCCAGACACAGGATCTGTCACTCGCCATCATGCCCGACAGGCGTGATCTTCTCATTGCCCCCATTGGTTCTTTTGATACCATGACACAGTCTCCCCCTCCCCGTGAACTCGGCCAAGCTAACTCCAATCCAACCATCATAAACCCTCAGATGGCGAGCCCTACTAAGAATGATCTGCCCCAAAATTACTTAGTACGCGAGGAACGGACTGTGAACTACCGTGAAATTGAGAATAATCTATTCGTATATTCTGCTGATCGCGACTGGCTTCGCAATAATAAGGAGAATCGCTACAGCTTTACGGTTAACTTTGATCCCGCCGCCAATGGTCAGAGTTTTAATCCTACACTCTCTGCGCAGCAGAAATTCAAAAATATTGTTCGCATTGAGCTCGTGAAATGTATCATGCCTGGCGAAAGCTTGGATGTGACCGTGAAGAAGAACAGTGATGGTGTGCAGACTGGGTACCAGGATAACATTCTCAACTTCCCCTACATCACTGTTCGCATTGCCGAGCTTGAAAACAATAACTACGGAACTGATAATTTCCTTGATCGTTCTTTCGGCGTGCTCCAATACGACGCCCAGTGGGTATCAGATGATACACAAAAAGATTGCACTCGTGGCTACCTGGCGATGATTCCCAAGTTCCTAAAATGCCAGAAGGAATTCTATCCTACTCCTCTCTCTACTCTGCAGAAGTTAACAATTGATATTCGCAGACCCAATGGCGAACTCGTATCACTCTCTCCTGACACATTTGACATTTCTGGCATCATTGGCGCTGGCGCCGCCGCTGCTGGTCCTGATTTCCCCTTTACAGTTGTGCCGAGTGGTGCATATAATATCGTATCTGGTGTGGCCCCCGCGAACTTCTTTATTGTGACCAACAAATACTTTAGCCGTTTTGAAATCTGCCCTGGTGATCGTATCCAAATTAGTGGGTATACATACACTGACGGGGCTCTAAACGATCCTACTAATGGGGCGGCGCTCAGAGATTTCTGCAACTGGATTAATCGCCCTGAGGGTCATATTGTTCTGGATCTTGCTTATACAAATAGCAATACAACAATGGCTGATGGCACCAATCAGGTTGGCTATGCGAATATGATAGTTATCCAGGGTAGATACCAGGATCCCACTACTGGTTCCATTGCACTCAGTCCATTCGGTGCTGGCAGCTTTTCAGATGTGCTCAATGCCTATGGTGTTGCTCTACAGAGTCCGCGCCGTCTGATTGATCTTAACAAACAGCTCAACCTCGTCTTCCGTGTCATCACACGTGAAATGGACTCTCTTCCCCAGATCCGCCCCGATAATAACTATTAAGTGGAGGCACATGGGGGGGGTTGTATAGTAAACTTATAAATTAATCTACATATGAATTAGGAATAATGTTTTTCAACATTATAATTTTCTTTATAATTTTGATAATTCTGACCCTAATTCTTAAATACAGTATTAGGGTTAAAGAAGGATTTGACTTACCGGCCTCTCATACTCAATTTGTTCAGGACTCCGCAGCAAAATTTAATGAACTAACTAATACTATTAATTTAACAGATCCTGTTTTACCAGTTTCTCCCGATAGCGCTGCTGCATTTAAGGTCGCTCTTGGTGGATTAGCTGCACAGGGGACGTCTGGAACATACTCACTTGACGCCAAAACCGATTATATGATTCCATCCAGTTCTCCTTCTACATTTCAGACTGCGAAAAGCTGTGAAGCGGCGTCTGCCACATGCAGTGCATTTGATGACCCAACTTTTGCTGCAAATTGCGGAATGAGTTTTGATATTAATGGAATGAGTGCTGATGGAAAACCGCATGTCGGCGGCCTCTTTATTTCTGTCGATGACCGCCAAAAACAAACCGACTTGGCGGCGACCGTTCTAAGTAGTGGTGGACCACCATATGATCCATACAAGGTCTATCAACCAACTCTAGGCAAATCAAAACCTGGAACATTTGCTCTCACCAAGGATCAATGCATAGTTGTCAAAGAAAAAGTGGATTGTGTATCCAAACAGACTTTTAGTTCTCCTAACTGTACCCAGTGCTATACATCTCAAACTTTTAACCGTGTTAGTCCAGATACACCGCGCATTCCATCTGTTTTGTATCTATTTGGTTCAGGAGTGGCGACTATAACAAGCGCGGATAATACAGTTACCCTTGCACAAACTAATCTTGATGTGAATTCTGGAGTACAAGTTAATATTCCCGCCGATGGCGAGGGAAAGACATTTACTATTAATGTAGTACCTAATGGAAGCACCCTTGCCTATGTGGCCGGATTTATACAGGGCCAGACTCCTCGTGGAACATTTAAATTAGACCTGATGAGTCTGACACAATCTGATCTTGTCACAAATGCAAAACCCCGCATCAATGGAAGCATAACTGCAGGAGGTTTTAGATGTCTAGTACTAGTACCTGGAAACAAGCAGACCACAATGAATCTCTTATGCATGGTTCCCTTTTCATTTTTAAGCATGTATGACGGCGATGCGCTCACATGTGATAATGGGCCAATTATAACACAGGCTGCATCTGCAACCTTTTTAGAATCTGATCCCTGCTTTGGAAAAGCAAATGCACCTGGAAACTATAAACTAGAATGCCTGCAGACGCGCTGGATTGAGCTCGGCGGGGCACAACAAGGAACAGGTTATCCTAGTACGCAGAGCGCGGCCGATGCAATACAGAAAGGACCAGGTGGCGAAGCATTGGATATTGATACTATTGTCAATAATCTTGCTCCAAAGATGTTGGCCGCCGCAACTGGCAAGAATGCAAGCGGGGCAGATATGTCATTAGCTGACTGGAATGCCGTTTCTATGTGGGCAACAGGTGTGCCCATCAATACTCCATGCGATGGGCCTGGTGGAGACAGTGGGCCACTTTCTCAAGAGTGCTTATCATATTTGTACTTGAATCAGGGAGTAAATTCACATATAGGAGCAACTTATTCACTACTTCCTGCACAAGTCGCAAGCATGAAGGGGCAGGATATGCCAAATACATATTGTCAACCTGGAACTGCCATTGACCCCGCAACACCTGCCGGCCTAAAATTCGGCCAAGGCCTCGGCGGAATTAACGCCGTTAAACAGACATACGACCAGATTAATCGCCTCGCAAATGATAATACGCAAACAAATTCTACACGCCAGACTGCTGTACAGCAATGTTACGGAGTCACAATTGATGCAAAAGCCGTTGCTAGCAGTAACGGTCCTGCGCAGGTATTCGCTGTCGGCCCAGGATATAACTATACTAAAGATCAGGCGCAGGGCGTCTGTGCACAATATGGAGCCCAAGTTGCTACTTCTAGCCAACTAGCGGATGCACAAAACTCGGGTGCTGACTGGTGCTTTTCTGGATGGGTCGCCGATTCTAATGATGCACAGTATCCTATAACAACTTCTACTGGTCCTGGCTGTGGAAATGGGTCAACGGGTGTTATGACATATGATCCTCCTGGCGGCGTTGCTGGAGTAAATTGTTATGGGCCAAAACCTGGTATTGATAACTATCCTCAAGGAACCATTCTACCATTCAGTGCAACTGCATGGGATACACCGCCAACACAAAAAGTATATAATAATAATGGCACTGTATCGTGTGATACTTACTGCAGAGGTACTAGTGGAGGTCCTTGGAATAATGAATTACCCGCTAATTGGAATGGAGCTAAATGTGTAGGGGTGAGCCCTGGTATTCAGGATTGCAATTCAATATTTACTTCTGCATATGCATCTGGCGACACATATTGTGTCTGTGCTAAAACTGGTACTGGATGGAATTGATTATTATAGTATAAAATTGTAAAAACAATAATGATGAGATTATAATTTTTACAAATAAGAACCGCATACAAGATTAGGATGTTTCGCAGATTGGCTGAAGCTTTTCAGGGTGACAGCCAAGCCGATTATTTAAAAGGGCAAAATACCTATTTTGCCACACTGCCAAATATGATTCTCTCAGGAACTTCCGGACTAAAAGGCTTTGATACGGCCACACAAAGTCTGGATGCCCTCGGATCAGGATATCAAGCGAGCGCAGTAAAAGCGCCCAATAATATTTTTATGAAAGATTCCAGTCCCGATCTGAATGCCATGGCTAAACAGTGTTCGGCCTCATCTGTTGATCAACTTCTCGCAATTAAAAATCCTAATGCTGCGGTCGGATGCGGATGGCTCTATACGCCCCCAAATCAAGGAAGCCCCTACCCCGTCGTGTCACAGGGATTTATTGGTGATAAAAATGGCCCCCTTCAGGGATTTGCTCCACCTGAATACAAAAAGTGGTTCTTTGATTTACAACTGGCCAAAAAGCAAATGCTACTTGACAAGTGCAAGGCGCTAAAAGCGTGCACTGATGTTGATAGCAATGTTTTTCAGGGTTCATGCGGTTATTGCACTGATACAAATCAGGGTGTTCCCGTTGACACAGTTGGCCAACCATTATATGCGGGAGATCCGTTAGGAACATGTAGTCCTGGAAACATAGTCACATCCAGTATAAATTGCCCAGTGCCTAGTGTACCGTCAGGACCACAACCAATCGTTGATAGAACGTGTGATCCTATTAATGGACGTCTATCTTCTGCATGTCTCTATAATCAAGTATTAGCGGGGGGCTGCAATGATAATGGTGCTCTTGCAATTGCGCTTTCTGGAAATCCAAGCCCATCCGATTATATTGCCACAATTCGCGACGGAGATTCAGTTAAGATTTATAATCGCTCGGCCAACCCTCCACTAAAACTTGATATATTTAGCCAGGGTGCGACTACAGTTGATGTTGTTCTAAATGAAGTTCGTCAACTCGCGGGAAATACTAAGCTACCTTCCAATACCGCAACTGGCGCAGCGGCGCGTGATCTCTGTCTGCAAAAGGGCGCCATCAATAATTACAACTTCTGTTTAGATCTACCAGACACAACGCCCTCACCCTTTGATGTTGGCTGCTTACAACAGATTTTTAAGAAAATGGGTGGACAACCAACAGGTACTGCATATCCTAGCCAGAGTAACATGCCAACATATAACTCCATGGGTAACTTGGGAGCTGTAAAACAATATATCGGTGTGCTCGCTCAGAACATGAATAGCTCGGATTATAATACACAGCGTGACGCAATGATGCAGTTCCTTGGTATATCTCCAGAAAAACTTATTAGTCGTGCACCCTATTCACAGGGCGTGGAAGTTATTTGGCTACAACCACAGGCGGGAAATCCCACCGCGATATGGGGTGTTCTTAAGAGAACTATTGAAACAGATATTGTTCAGTATGCGCCCTGGACTTCTGGTGTTGTCCCTCAATTGGCGTCCACATATCCTGGATTCTCACAATACTCCGCAATGATACAGATGTTTGATGTTCGCGCCCCTGGCGACTTTGCTGTTAAGTTTACAGTTGCAGTGGATGACGGATTTTTTATTGCCGTTAATCAGCCCGCCACGATTGCCGAAACTGCGCTTGCATCCTACTCTTTAGATCAAGTCGGATTATTTTCAAATCTTGGTATTCAGGGTGCAACAACTTATATATCCAATAATTGCTCAAACTACTTTGGTGGGACACCAAATATTACTAAAGTATATCATACTGACGCGGGGGGCGGACAACGTACATTACAGCTTGGTGTTAATCCCTGCTCTGGGCAGCCCAGTTTTACGCCACCTTATTACTCCTTAACTTTGGAGCCTCGTGCTCCATTTTTAAACTTTGAAGTTGATTCTGGTGGTAGAACATTTGATGATACGCGCAACCCTGGTCTATTCTCCAGCCTATTATCTGTTACGGGTCTTGAATTCCACAATAGAACGGATGAGAAGGGTTCTGTTCCTGGTAAAAAAGGATTTGTTCGCCTAACGAATAATTCATCTGGAATTTCTCTTCAAAACATCGCCTATCAGGCGTGGGGAACTTGCACATTCGCTTTTAGACTTCAATCCATGCCTGTAAAGGACGCCTTATTTACATTTAAAGTATGGAATAATTACTGCACCCTTTATTTAATTCCAATTAATGGCAGTAGTGCTCAACTTAGAGTGCAGACTAATATGAATACGAATTTATATGGATTTACTGGTGGTGATGGAGCAACAAATGTTAATTTACAGGTTGGAAGCTGGTACTTTCTAGAGGTTGCGCAAACTGGGGGCGGTCTAGATATATACTGCGATTCAATAGATAATATTATTAAGAATGGCAATTTTACAACATCCATGGCTGCAAGAATTATGTCAAATGGTTCTTTAACAACAACTTATAATAATGGATTATATAATGGCGATGGGTATCAGTGTAACGTATCTGTTGGGGGGCAGGCTTCAGGTACTGGATTTTATAGCGGCTCTTTCCAATATGATCTGGCGTGGATACATTTTTACGATTACTACATCGGCCCTGCTGATGCTGTCAAAGATTGCCAGAGTTCATGGATCTTTACACAATTCCCAGATTCACTCAATACATATAAAACAATCGGCTAATAATCTATATAATTTATGGTATAAATCTAGTAGATTATTGCGGCATACTTGTACCAGTTGCTTTAAATACTGGAACTGAGTCATCTAATGTTCCAGTTGCTGGGTTGACTGCTAGTTCACCCAGAGGATTACGTAATGTATCATCAGATCTTGCATACAAATTAAATATTAGCCCACCAGATTTAGGTTTAGGATATAGGAGATATTCTACACCCTCCCACTCCATAACCACTAGCTGCGCCTTCTTTGTATCGGCTGGAGGACGTGGCGCACCCAGCTGTTTCATTACTGCAGCAGTTGCCGCAGCAGCAGGCGCAGCTTCTTCTTTCTTTATCTGTTTATCTTCCTTGAATTCAATTGATGTTAGAATCTTATCCACTTCTAAATTTGGATCAAAGATGTATTGGTCAGGGCGGCCGTCAACTACAAAGCATGATACAGCATCATTGTCTGCACCATTTAATCCGCAATCCATCGCAGTCTCCTTCATTAGATCAAGCAGCTCTTGGTTTACACGGTCTTTCTTGACACCAACATTGTACACCTTTTCATCGGATGTCTCATCTTCGTCGGCCTGACGAATTGTTACATCAATCTTATTCTTATTCTTTTGTTCGGCAGAGAAAACAGTATAATAAGTATAAATATCAACTTCACGGTCTTTGAATGGGAGATCTTGATGCGAGCAGATACGAATAGCGCGTCCCTTTACCTGGTCAAGACGCACTTTATTCCAATATGGTTCCATGATATGCACTGAGCGGCAGCACTTTAGAGAAATACCCTCCGCGCCGGCGCCAGTAATACCGAAGACCCAACAGATTTCTCCATAACGGTTTTTGCGCTCACCATAGCCAGATTCTTCAAGAACGCGTCTCATACTTTCTGGAATTTTATCAAATGCACCATTGAAAATGTTTAGGAGCAAGTTTCTCTTCTCTCTTAGACCCTCGCCCGTTAAGAACATAAAGCGTTTCTCTTTTGCATCTGGACCCTTTCTTAGAGATTCAATTGTGGCCTGAGAGAATCTTAGGCTGTTGTCAGCAGTGGCTCTTAGAGCACGAGGCATCCATTCGCCGCCTTCAATATCTATCTCTACAAAACCGTTTGCCTGCAGGGCAAGACGTAGAACACCCAGACCTTCTACTGTCTTGAACTGTGAATATACTAAGTTGCTGCCCTTTGATATCTGGATTCTGCGGATCATCTGGTCTAGCTTAGTAGAATACTGTGATAGGCGCCCTTCTGGGACTGTTGCGTCTAGCTTCAGATATTTATCTTTGTTTGCGCCGAGGCGGTCCATAGCTCTCTTGATACGCTCCTGATAGCTTAATGTTCTAGTAACTGCGGCTTCCTGTTCGGCCTCTAGCTCCGCGCCAGTTTCACTCTGAAGTTCTTCTGCAGCGGCCTCTACTGGTGCCTGGGTAGTTGGAGGGGCAACTTGTGGTTTTCTACGAGGGGCTCTTGCCGCGGGCGCCACATCTTGTGCTGTGACAGCTGCAGTTGCTGGCTGTGCCTGAGCAGGGGGTGCTACTTGAGGGCGTTTGCGCTTTGGTTGAACTGGGGCGGCAGGCGCGGTAGGAACTGCAGGAACAGGAGCAGCTTCGCCAGTAGCAGTCTGATTTTCATCGCCTTCCGCTCCACCTTGAGTTACTCCTAGACCTACAGCCGCAGCCATACTTTTAACAGCACCCTCCAAAGCACCCTCTTCAGTCCGCTCGGCATCCTCTGCCGCTTCTTTCTCTCCTTCTCCCTCGTCTTCCTCGTCTTCCTCTCCTTCTTCTTTCTCTTCCCCCTCATCAGCTTCTCCCCCATCCTCATCGGCATCAGGGATTGTCGCTTCCTCCGCCGCCACTAATTCCTGTGCGGCAAGATCTTCTTCCGTCGCCATAACGCCTTCTGCGATTGCAATATCTTCTGCCTGAGCAACCTCCTCTTCCTCATCCGCTAATGAATCTGGAAATGGGCGCTCGATACCTTTGGGGAAGGCAAAGTTACATAAAGCTCTGCTTCTAAAGCGATAGCTTGAGGGGTTTTTCATTTTTGCAAATTGTTCAACAATTGCATAATTATCACCTGGCTCACCCGACTTCTGTTTTTCTCCCTTAATTTCCCTATTACGCTCAACTGTGTACATTGACAGAACATAATCACTCATTTCGCATCTTATAACTTCGTCTTTTGTTACACGAGGCATATACTCTTCTTTTGAGCCTCTGTAATATGAAATTAGACCTGTGAGTCTTTTCTGGAGTACAGTCTTATTCTTCACTGACAGATTTATAGGGTCAATAAATTCATCTTTGAATTCTTTATCATCAACCGGCAGACGAGGATATGATATATAAGTTTCTGCGCCAATGGGAACCTTCTCGGCTAGTAGTTTTCCTTTAATTCTCTCATACACGCTTCTAATACCCTCTTGAGCTTCAGCATTATACTTAACACCAATAAATTCACCAGTATCTTCATTATTAACACGCTCATAGCCTTCATTGAAAACTGAAATTAATAGCTCCATCTTTTCAGCGCGTGTTCTAAATCTCACAATATCAACTCTAGGCTCCGCCTCCGCAATCTTTCTGACCTTTTCAATAATCTCTTTATCAACTGAATTTAGAATTACTTCCGCACACTCAATATATCCACCAAGCACATTTGCTAAAACGCCCAGCTCATCTGGAAAGTTAATAATTGGTGTACCAGACAGGCCGATAATTTTACTATTTCTCGCATCCGTCAATAGTTTATAGAATAGATATGAGCGTTTGTAGTTTAGCTCAGATGTACAAAGACCAGGTTGCCATTTGCCAGGCGTGATTGGCTCAACTGGGATTTTTCTCGCGCGCCCCTTGCGCTTAGTTGTATATGGTGTAATTTCACCCTGCATTAGGCGGGTCAAGTTATGAATCTCGTCAATGACAATGACTGCATTATCAAACATTCTATCACCCGTTTCAGGGTCAACCTTGCAGGCATACCGTTTGAGTTCCGATGCGGTTACACCGTTGTAGCTTATAAACTTCACGCGATTCTCAATCATATTTGTAATCTGCGCACGGATATCGTCGCGTTCCTGCTGCGTTAATTCATCATAATTCGGTGGCTTTGAAAAATCTGGTACCCATATGACCTTTCTTCCATCTTCTGGACGTTCAAGTACTTTCTTTAAAAACCAGTCACTTAGTGACAGAACAGATTTGCCATAAATGTAAGTTATACCGCCAGCAGAGATGAGGGATTCGCTTACCCAATGATTTTGGGTATTAAAATGTCTGAAGCCGCAGAATGATATTTCTGACATAAAGTTTCCGCGCAGTGAGAAAGGGGTCATAACGATAATTTTCTTATCTGCAGTTCCATACAGTGCTTCGGCGGCGGCAATCGCGGAGCATGTCTTACCTGAACCTAGACCATGATATACTAGCATACCCCTATATGGCGAGGCATTGCGAATATATTCACGAACAAACTTCTGATATAAGAATGACTCAACTGCTGTTCCAGCCGCTGCACCCAGCTTCGCACAGGCATCTTCATCTATTTTACCCTTCACCTGAGGAATGAGCTTGAATTGATCATTATAACTTTCAGAAATAAATCTATAGTAACTCTTTCTAGTTTGCGGCGTATATACTACAATATCTGTCATGTAAGGGCTATTGGATTCAATTTCTGCTTGTTTTTCGTCATACTGGCCAAGAACTGGATTAATCTCATCTAAACTATCCTTTAATCCTGGATCCATTGCGGTTCGGCGGGGAATATAATCTGGAGTCTTTTTGACCATTCGTAGCTGTTTACGCTTAGCAACTGGTGCTTTTGGTAAAGATGGCCCCGCTGGGGCAGGTGCACGAGGTGGAAGAGGACCTGGAAGTGGGTTTAGAAGTGGGTTTGCCTCGGCAGCAGCAAATACTCTCTCCTGTGCGCGCCCCTTCGGAGGCGGCGGTTCTCCAGCGAAAGATTGCGGGGCTGCGTCTAATTGGCCAGCGGGAAGAGGTTGCTTCATTCCAGCTAACACCTCCGCGCTAACCGGTTTAGCAACAGCAGACTTTTTTGGTTGAACTCCCTTTCCTTTGGAAGACATCTATAGACTACTTAGAAACTATATTATCATAGAAACACATATGTATATATAGCTTTTACTTTTCAATAATACATCCTTCGCATGTGGGCGGTATAATTGTTTCTGTCCCATTAACGAAATATGGATTTGTTTCAAATGCCTTTGTATCTGGGTTTAGATACATAGTATTATCACATGGATCGCATACAGCATTCACTCCGTTATTTGCATTTGGAAATCTAGAATGACACTCTTTAACAAAATGCTTCTGATTTTGATCTTGTACAGGATAGTTGCATGTCGGATTCTTCATGGCATAATATGTGTCAAATGGAGGTAAATATGGATTCAAATTATTATTAACAGAGTTTGTTCCAGGTTGACCAATTGTAAGATTACTTGGTGTAGGTCCATTTGTATTTGAACAGATATAGCTGCAAGAAGGAACTTGTAGCTGAGAATCAGATGTAGCGGGGTCTCCGCCAGGAAGAACTACGTAGGAATTTGCGGGGGCGGGATTTGTTCCAGCTACACCGCATGATTCCTTGCCGGCACGCTGAAGTGTTATGCTTTCAGATGAATATATGTGGCCCGCACTCCCCCCCGCTCCCGCGAGAACATTTAGAAATTGTTGAGGACTACCTGTCTGAATAGATATAGTTCTTCCCGCTCCCCCAAAGGAACAGATACCATTGCCCTCGGGGCAGGCAGGATTTGTCGGAACATTCCAATTCTGTGCCCCCTCACAGGTCTTAACACCTTTTATATATTTTGATGACTCTATCTGATTCTTCCAGATTAAAGTACTAGAGTCTACTGTTTGATTACGATTGATATATCTAGTATTTTGCTTCTGAAGCAATTTAGTTATCTGACTGGCGTCCATTCTAATAAAAATACAAAGATTTTATATTAGAGGATTAATATGCATCATGTACAACTTTAGGGCGATTTCTCACAATCTTTTTATTAAAAGGAGCTGAGGGCGGAATGGAGGGGACGGCAGCTACCTTTGGGGAGGGAGGTGTAGCCTTTGGAGGCGGGATGGAGGGGAGGGAGGGAGAGGGAGAGGGCTTTTGCATGGACGGTACAAGTGGTTTTAGCGCTGGACTAGGTGCTTTTACTGTATTAAATGCCTCATTTAGAGAGGGCTCCAAAAGTTCAAGCGCTGCACGAGATGCCTCTTGTTCTGCTACTTTCTTATTTCTGGCTGTTGCTGTCGTTAGAATCTTATCATTTGGATCAAGTACACCCATTGTAAAGATTCTATCATGCGGCGGCCCAACAACCGCAATTTCCTTGTACCGCGGCGGCACGTGATATAGGGCCTGAAACTTTCGCAGAAGCTGATCTTTGTAGTTAGTATCCTCAATGATAATCTGTACGAAATCAATATGTTTCTCAATAATACGTACGAGGAAGTCGTTACATTGTTGGAGTCCTCGCCCTACATCTTCTTCTTGCAGATAAAGAGCGCCAAACCAGGCTTCAAACATTGAACCAAGAATGCGCAGATTGTTACGGCCGTCGCAGATTTCTTCCATGTGACGACTGAGAATGATCCATTGACCTAGACCAATCTCTTTCGCTAGCTTTCCAAGCTGCTTGTTATTTACAATACGTGATAGAACGCGGGTTAGAAAGCCCTCACCTTGGCCAGGATAACGCTTTGATACATAGGATGCAATAACAAGACCTAGTACACGGTCACCGAGATATTCTAGTTCTTCATTATCACACCTACGTAGGGGTAGACAATCATCTGGTCGTGCAGCAATAACGATTTCCTCCCCATATTCAGCCTGTTCTTGCCAGATCTCAGGACGATCTACATATGATTTATGACAACACGCCTGCGCAAATAGATTAAAGTTCTTAAAGCGTCCCTTCCAGCCATATCGTTTAAGAATCGGAATCGCATCCGATGGAGTGAGCTCCCGATTCTTTGGATTCCACGGATTAAAGATTTTCGTATTTCCTGACTGTACTACCGTATTCATCTTGGATTAATATCGCTTCCACCGTTTATATTCTGTCATGGCTAGATCAAATTTGCTGATTTGCGGTGTATTATATTAATTAGGATTTATTTCCATTTCTTGTTATAGGTATGACTGACTTTATAGACTCATTTCCAGAGCTGCCAAACATTATTGATGTTGGTGGTGAACGATATTATATGGGCCCTGGACGTGCCATTGAGCTTGAGTTTAAAAGCTATCAAGACTATCGCCGTGCATTTGGAAATGATACTAGAACAGAATACTTGCTAAGAAAATATATGTATCGTAGTTTAACCGATAAAAAGCGGCTTATATTCGAAACGCCCGAAGACAAACAGGAATTAATTAAAATTCTTAAAGATCGTGCCAATAAATTACAAGAAAGTAAACAGTTTACGAGTTCTCTTCTCAAAAATACGAATATCCAGCGTACATATATTAATATACAACAGTTAATACAAGAACTGGAAGGGCCAGATTATAAAGGATTTGAATTACCATCACTGCCAGATGTTTCTCTTCCTTGTACTAAGGCAAAACGCTATATTAAACAGATTCCAGAAGAGCGCCTATTTCAGTTAATTCTTGAGATTTCATGGTATCTTTTGCATCCTGAAATGGTCCCAGCTAAGGCGCAGTGTGATTGGGCCAGTGCTATAAAACAATTAGATACGTTGCGCATGGGTGATTTACTATGGCCTAAGATTCAGAAGGAAGCAGCTGGAAAACTATCAACAATGAAGCCTTTTAATTTCTTTAAAAGGGTCAAACTTGGAAATGTAGCAAAAGCAGACTCTCTAAACACCGCATTTGATGAAGTTCTCGCCGCTGCCAAAGAGGTAGAAGGAGAAAATGCTAATACATCAATGAAAGAACTTGTAAAAACCCTGCTCAGTATACTACAAGTGAAAAAATATCTAGATAGCAACATTCGCATTGATGGAGATAGACTTGATGTAATTGATGTCCCCGCTGTAGCTAATAAACTTCAGAGAACGATGATTAAAAATCCCATGGCTGGAGGTGGCAAAGCAATTGATGAGCCACTCCAAATTGCAATGAAGCCACTTTTTGATTACTTCAAAGTTGTCTTTGATCCAGTTTATACAGTTGTTGCAAATGGAGTTAAAAGTAGTAGTCCTGGCAATAATTCACTCAAGCGGGTTATTATACCGCAGCTAACTACTATTTTACATATATGCAATAGCCTAAATCCAGTTGAGAATCCCATAAGTGGGGGGGTAACCTATGGCGTTTATAAAATTACAAATGTTGATAAGGAAATTATTGAATTCTTTACGGGCATGTTAAATGCAACGGCTGGATATCTATCTGGATTGCAAACGGATCAGGATAAAAATAATTTTACCAAGCAGGTTTTCTATTTGCCCAGAGTTCGTATATCATCCCTTCTTGGGAGAAGCGATAATGGCTATAAAGATCCTGATACAATTCCCTATATTCAATTCTTTACAGTTGGCGGGAATATTACACTAAAAGAGCAACAGAATACACCAGAACTAGGTGAGGCCACTAAACAATTTTTTATACCTGATGACCTCTATATCTCATGCACAAGCTCTAAAAATAGAACACCTCTTGAAATACCTATGAATACATATGAAATTGACTATGATACAGTAGATGTGTCGGGTGAAGTTGGCCTTGATATCAAAACACCTGATAACTATTTTAATAAGAATAAAGAGAGCAAACTTCTTATGGAGAACATTGTAAATCTGACACCCTATGCGGTTTTCAATGATGCGGAACTGGCTCTGAGCATTTTTGCGGCCTTTAAAGAACTCATGCCTAAATAGAATGAACGCTCCGTCTGAAACAAAAAAAGCGAGCCCTTCTGGACCTAACTTAACTTATAATCGCTTCTTTCTAAAGGTTAAATACAGCTTTTATAGTGCGCTTGTTTTCTTTCTGTTTGCTAATCCCGAGACGCTTCTTATTCTTCAGCGCTTCCTTGGCAAATTTGTTACCTTTGTTGGCTCAGGCGGCGGGGCAACTATGACTGGTATTTTTACTAGCACTGGACTATTCTTTATTACAATGCTTGGCCTAATGTTGCTACCGAGTGATTAACTATTGAATACTGGTGTCAGTGCTTGTTGAAGAAGTGCTTCTTGTTCAGGTGAATATTTGAGTGCATTATATTTTTTCTTGAAAATAACCATTTGCGCTAGAGTTTTGGCCTGTTCTTCTTTAAATCCCTTCTTTTTATTAAAGAAGAAGAAGAGATTTGTACATTCTAGCTTTTCTCCATCTGAAAATGTTGCATTCCAACGCGGCTCCCATGTTTCCGTTGTATCACTAGCGGGTGTCCAGTATAGCATTTCTGGTTGATATTTGTGGCCTAGACTCATTCAAATTTAATTTCAAAATATCTGACAGTATACGCAATGTCACGCATCATTAGTATTCTGTCTATTCTGCTAATCCTCCTTGTCCTGCTAAGATTTTACCACAATCGTAACCTTGAGGGGTTTGAGGGCGGCAAATCTAGAGAGGTCGTTATCTGCAAGGCGGATTGGTGTGGTCACTGCAAAAAGGCTGCTCCCGAATTTCAGAAACTACTCGCGGCGTCCCCGATTGCACTAAAGGATGGCTCCAAAGCAACAGTTAAGATTCTGGATGCTGACAAGGATAAGTCTGAGGTATCCAAATACAAGGTTAAGGGATTTCCCACTGTATTAATTGTTGACGGGGGTCAAACAACCGAGTATCCGGGTGAAAGAACCGCTTCAGGCGTTATTGATTTCTTAAATAGTAATTATTAACTTACAGAGTATCTACGTCTCTAGGCTATCTAACTCACAGAATAACGCCTTACAGGTTTAGGACTCTTTGTATAATAATCCTTTACTGCCTCAATGCCTTTTTCAATAATATATGTCTTAGTCTTTTCATCAAATGAAAATTCTAAAATATTAAAATTACCCAGTCTAATCTGTATACATCTTGTATCATAAAATCGCGCTTCCATATTTGTCCTCTCCGTTATAACAATCTTAATCGGCCGCATAATTAATTCTTCTATCCCAAGATCTGTCAAATTCTCATGCTTTTCTACTGATGTACGAATCAGTATGCTTAGTGTTTTTGAATGCTCTTCTGGTGGCAAAACAAATAGCGGATGATTGCTTATTACACCTCCATCTGACAAAAGATGCCCTGTCTCGGGACAGACGACAGGTTGAAAATAGTATGGATACGACATGGAAGCTCTGACCGCATCTGCAATCTTATAATTAGGTGTCTCTTGCGGACTAAATGTCTTCGTCGCCGCCTCATTTAAATCCGTTGCAACCACACGTAATGATTTACCAAACTTTTCGTAACATTCTTTGAATGTAAAATTGGATGGCAGACCTTTTACATGCAGACATGCTTCAATCAATTTATGAAGTCTTTCTCCTGTATCTATTCCAAAATGCAAGACCCAGCCCGGAATAGAATCAAATTCTCTAATATTTGTGAAATCGAATCCAATACACAACTCTTTTAATTCATCGAGTGTAAATCCAATGCATGCACACATTGCCATAAGTGCCCCTGCACTAACGCCCATCCATTCTCTCACCGTTTTTAATGGTATATGCCTTGATAATTCTATTAGGGCGCCAACATGTGCTATCGCACACATTCCTCCTCCAGACAAATACACCCTGTAGGGTATCATCCTGTAACTCTTTTGGCCAAAAGTTTTGTTTATTCTGACGCGGCATTTATCTAAAAGTCATTTGCTATACTCTAGCAGCAATGGAGCAGACGCCTCAATTAAATCCAACCGATCTATACGATAAGCGTCGTACAAAGGATGCAGCCCGCCTCCGTGCTTACAATAAAATTCTTGAACAAATTTATAACCGTATCAGAACTATAAGCAAATTGCCAAACTCTCAGTGCAATCTCCTATATACCATTCCACCGTTCATTCTCGGGTTGCCCAAGATTGATCTTGAAGATTGTGTCGTATATCTTGTCTACCAACTTCGTCATGCAAGCTATGAAGTTCGTTATTCTCCACCAAATATGCTGTATATATCCTGGCTTCATCATGAAAAATCCTATCTTGTCGAACAATCTCCAATTATGCAGGCCATGATGGAATCTGCTGAAAAGACCGCAGCTGAACTGGAACGTAAAGAAAGAGAGGCTGCACGCCTTCTTGGCCCTGGAAAGAAGACACAACGTAAAAATGTAAAACAGGCTCCAGGCCTAATGCAAAGCGTATCTGGATCTGCTCGTCCCACTTCTGCACCTGTCTCCGCCATCAATACCATCCTTAACAGAAATAATCTGAATCCGACTGCAGGACCTCCTCCTCCAGCCGCAGCCGATTATGTTCCTCCCGCTACCTTTTTACAGAATGTCGCAAGTCCATCGAATGATGTCGTGTATCCAAAATCAGTCCCTGAATACTTTAAACGCTAATCTATAAACATTATAGAATGATTAATCCAATTAAGATTAGATTTTTCCTATTTTTATTTGGCTGCATTGGATCTCGTCTAGCTATTACTGCTATAAGTGCTTTTAGCACTGGGTGGTTTTTGCGGTTATTAGGCTATTTTGCATTAATCCCAGTTATTGGATGGGCATATATTATTTTTATTGGAAAACGGGATACGGGTATTGAAGTACTTGGTGATAAAATTTGGTGGAAACATTTGCGCCCTGTTCACATGATTCTATGGGGGTTATTCGCATATTTAGCAATATCTGGAAATAGTAAGGCATGGATTATATTATTATTTGATACCCTATTTGGTCTAGGCGCCTTTACAATTTATCATTGGTCGCAGGGTAATTTTGCTAAAATATTCTTATAGTCTAGTAGTGAAATGTTTCAGCATAGCGCCTGGTTTATGATAATCTGTATGTTCTTTGCTGGATACATGTCAACCATGAATGTCTGGATTGACAAATGGGATGATTATCGATTCAGTTTAAATGATTTTTACATGGTTGGCCTGATGACGGGCTGGATGCTTTTCTTTATGGGACTCTTCTCACTTCAAATCCATCTTGGTGTCGTTGGGGCGCTTGTTGCTGGACTGTTTTTTATTCTAATTCGCGGCCAGTATTTCGTCAATGAAATTCAGTATTTGAAAGGTATGATCCCCCATCACTCAATGGCAATTATGATGAGTAAGCGCTTAGTTGAGAAACCAAATACAGTCTATCCGCTTTTACAGCAAATTATTCAGAGCCAGGAGAAAGAGATACTCATTATGAAAAAATACCTAAATGAATAGATATTAAGACTGATTTAGAATTTCTGATAGACGCTTTGATACCGCGGGGCCAATTCGGCGCGCGCCAACTTTTACATTCTCGATGTCCTTCTGCGGTGCTTCAATTACACCCTTTAGCGTCTTAAATGTGTCAATTAGCGTTTCAGCCATCTTGACTGAGACTCCTGGACACTGTGCAAGGCAACTAATCGCAAACTGTCTGTGATCGCCTGCATTCGCCTTCTTTTGAACATGAAGACCATCTGTTACTTTAACTGTATCTACCTTTCGCTTAATAGACCTTTGTGGATCTTGTTCTTCCCATTGCTGAATTAATGCTCTAATTACTTCGGCTGTTTCTAGCACAGTTGATGTTCTTAGAACTGCAATCTGATAATGCAGAACAAGGCGATTCATGAATTTAATAATTGCAGACTTTTCTAGACGACCCGAGTTGGAGGTTAGAGGGCCTTCTAGAATATAAATCGGTCGTGCTTTTGCTTCTTGGCAATAGGACAAAATACGCCCCCGTTGTTCTCGGTAGCGACCATCTAGAATGGAGGCCTCTAGATCTTGAATTGATTTCCGCTCAATAATGAGTCCGTCTTCTACCAGTTTATTTTCGGCATCTACACCGATCCAGATATCGCCCACATCTAGACTTTTAACGGTCATTTCTGGCGTTCCGTCTAGAATACGAATTAGATCAGATTCGCGAGTGTCTAATAGAAACATTTTACTAGTAATAGCTGCAAAATGTTTATATTGTTTTATTAGGGTGAAGGCAGAGCCTATTGTGTTGCCTTCTTTTCTTTTGTCTCTTTATTTTTCTTTTTAACTACATCGTCAGTATCAAGAACCTCTGTTGGATCCACTTCCACTTTTGTCCCCTGCGGCTCAACATACCTTTCAAAAATAGTCTTAGCTGTTTCAATTGGTGATTCTACAACTGCAGGCGACTGTGTTGCTTGCGTTTGCTCTGCTTCTGTTTGCCCTGATACAGGGGAAGAGGGTGTTGATAGATCTGCGCCCATTTAATCCTTTAATATGGCAGCCATTTAAGTTGAATCTTTCTCAATTGTGACTTTTGTCGGCATCCATTTATGTTTTAGCATCTCACTATCCCAGCTTTCAGGTAAGTAGCTCCTTACCATAAGTAGCTTAGTATTCTCAGGGCCTGTCTTAGGTCCTTCAACCGGTTTACATTTCATTCCATCCCAGTCCAGTTGACAATGATAATATCTATACTCTGGTGCATTGGGAGGAGGAAATAGACTTAAAAGCTCTTTCGGAATATGTTGGTTAACTTGGATATTCGCCATTTAGATATTATAGTCTGTATCGTTTATATTCAGATTATAATATGTTCAAATTAAATGCAGGAATTAGAACCAGGACTTTATAGGGTAGGTTGGGGCAAACATTCTTTCTAGTCCAGGAGTCCATTGATAATAATCAAACTTTCCATCACGTACGGGATTTCTGGCCTGGAAAAAGGGATCTAGTCCCGCCGCAACATCAGACGCAGTATAAGGGACCTCTATCACCTCCTCTCCGCGCTGTTCCATTCTATCCCTCTGTGTCTGGCGCTCTAAATCATCCTCCCACACAATATGCGGATCCTTTTCTTTGACCTCAGTGATCTCCCAAATATTCTGTCCCTGTTTAGACTTCTCAATTACGGGAATTAAACCTTTTTTGCCATACACTCTATCAACAAGTGACTTTACATCATCAAGTGAGTATTGCAGAAGGCCCTTACTGCATTCAGGCTTATAGGTTTGTAATATCTTTTTCTCTTCATCGTCCATGGCCTGCGTATCAGGAGGGGTCATATCGCCGTCAATTCCATTATACATTCTAGTTGGCTGGGGAGGGGGGTCTGCGGTTTTAGCTTCAAATTCAGCCTGTTTGTCCTGGAAGTGCTGTGAGTCGGGGCCCTGAGTGGGCCAATCCATCGGATACCGGGTCATAGCATCGCTAATCTGTTTCTTGGAGGCTGTCTTGGAGCCCTGATTCTTAAAAACAAGTGAAAGCTCATAATCGTCAAGATCGTCAATCGGGTTCATCAGATAGGGCTTTTCCGGCGGATAAACCATCTTGTTCATCTCAGTATTGGGTTCCCCATCAGGTTTGAATCGCGGTTGTCCGTCATAATCGTTATTCTGGAAACGCTCTAAATACTTACGCCCGCCAAAATATAGGGCGAAATAGGCGATAATCAGTAAAAAGATTAGCGTAACTAGATTTGAATTCGCCATTGGCTCCTATATCTTCCATACATTAATAAAGAATACCAAAGTAGAATGGCAACACGAAAATATCGTAAGTCCAGACCCCGTAAGTCTATTCGTCGTAGGCAGTCAGTTCGGGGACATAGACAATCTACCGCTGGGATGATATTACCCCTTGTTGATGTGCGTACATTGGCCGACTTACCCATGTTTGAGAAAGCGATGAATAGTAATACTAAAAAGGCGTGCATGGTATGGGCGATATGGTGCCCGCATTGCCATACAATGATGCCCCATTTTGATGCTGCTGCCAAATCTCCTGATCGTTCCATTCAGGCAATTAAGGTTGAAGAAAAAATGCTTCCCGCAGTTAATGAAATTCTGACAACTAAAGTAAATAAAAATGCAAAGCCTATTAATGTTGAGGGATATCCGAGCATTATTTTAGTAGATGATAAGGGTAATAAAATGACGGATATTGAGCCCGTTCGTGACACAAAGGTTATGACAAAGGTTATGAATCAGGTTGGGCCACTCGCTAATGCCGCGGGGCTATCTGGAAAGAATGAAAAAGAGGCGGTTGAGCCCAATGCCAATAATGCCTCAAACATGGCAAATATGCTTGGTGAGCCCTCTCCCCCTAATGCTTCTAAGGCGAACAATGTGAATAAGGCTAATAAGGCTAATAAGGGTAACAAGAATATTCTGGCCAACATTGGTATTGCAAATGAGGGGCTTGCTGCCGCCCCTCGTACAAAGAACATAGACATCGGTGAAGATACTCTTCTAGGCAGCCTTGCGGCTGAGCCAAATAAAAATAAGGGTGTTAAGCTAAACTCTATTCCTGTGAATAAGATGAATAATACAGGGAAAAATCGCGCACCTATGGAGTCTCTGAAAGCTGCAACCGCCCCATCTTCCATAAATACAACGCCGCCATCTGCTGCAATTTCTACTAATTCTACTAAAGCATCTAACTCAGTTCCAACAAGTATGAAAAAACTATCTGAACAGGTGGAGAGAGAGACATCTATGATTGCACCTTTAAGTCCTCCGAGTATGAATGTTGACTTGGATATGGGGCCTGGGATGTCAGAGATCGAGGGGGAAGAGAGCATATCCAATAATCTATCTGCTGAGCAAAGGGTAAGTGGCGGGGGTAGACGTGGTGGCTCTCTTTATGCGGCCATGGCGCGGACAACCTATACTCTTGCCCCCGCGGCAGCCCTTCTAGCCACAGCTGCGATGGTTATGAAAGGCAAGCGGGGTAACGCGGGCAAAAGACGCGGAACTCATAGACGCGCCAAGAAGTCACGTCGTATCTCCCGTCGCCGCTAGAGAAAATTTGAAAGGCTTTAAGCCCTCGGTCGCTGGTGTGATAAAATTGAATCTAGCTTTTCCAGCATCATTTGTAGCCATACAAAATGACCACTAATGCTGCTAATTCCACGATCCGCGATGTCGTTTTCCATTTGCTGGATATTCAGGCACGCGACATGCGAATTGAGTCCGAACAGGAGGATATTCGCGAAGTAGCATATGAATCCAACTCTGATGCCGACGATGATGACGAGATCCAGACCCGCAGAAAGCGGGCAAAGATTAGCGGCGGAGGGTTTACTCAACAGAAAGAGTTTGTCATTCACCTTTTCGGTGCCGACGAAAATGGGCGACCGATTCGCTGTGATGTAACTGGATTCCGCCCCACACTCTATATCAGACTGCCCGAAGAGAAAACCTCTCAATGCGCAGAATCCATTAAACAATACATTAACGGCCAGGGTATTCCTATGGGACAACTTGGTATTAAGCGTGTTATGAAAAAGGTCTTCTATGGATTTACTGCGGCTACATTCTTCCCATTCCTGCAGATTGACGTCCCTTCACTAACTATGTTTCGTAATCTCCGCAATCTATTCCTGGATGAAAACCTAAACCCTCAAACTAAAAAGCCACTTGATGGTGTGCTCCGCGGCAAAACGGTTGAAATCTTTGAGGCGAATATTGATCCTATGCTGCGATTTATTCACAGCCAAAATATTCAACCCTGCGGCTGGGTGGTTATCAAAGACGGCAAGAATTCAATCTCTGAAGATAGCGACTCTGGAATTGTTATTGAATGCGACTACGAACAAGTTCTACCTACCCGTGGCCCTCGTGTTGCCGCACCTTTCCTAACCGCTTCTTGGGATATTGAGTGCTTTTCAATGACTGGCGATTTCCCCCTCGCCAAGCGTACCTGGAAAAAAGCTGCCCAGGATATTCTTGAGTATGCTCGCGATTCTGCTCATGCTGCGCAACTAGTTATCAATAGCCTATCAACTGGACAGGATCCCGTATCAACGCTTCCTAAAGGTATGACCCCCATTTATTGCCAACTGAAAAAGCCACTTGAAGCTGTTGCGACTAAACTATATGAAGCCGATATTCAAAACAAGCTACAGGCTGTTCTAAATCTACAGGAAGATCGTAACATCAAAATTCTAAATCTGGATAAGGTACTCGGCGCAGCACTCAGAAATCATGTCTATCTCGTAGGAGATCCTGTTATTCAAATTGGAACCACTCTAACACGCGGCACACCTGAAACGACTGAGCGCCACCTATTCGTCTTTCCTGACTGCGCTCCTATTGATGGTATTGTCGTACATGCATATAAAACCGAAAAGGCCATGATTCTCGCGTGGTTTGAATGGATGATTGAGCGTAATCCTGATATCCTCATCGGCTATAACGTATTTGGTTTTGATGAATCTTATCTCTGGCATCGTGCCGAAGAACTTGGCCTGATTAACGCGAACTCCCCTATTCACCAGTTTACTCGCCTCTTCGCACTCTCCAGCGAGGTTAAGCTCGAAGAGAAGTTCCTAAGCTCATCTGCCATGGGAGATAACTTTATGTATGTCTGGTCCGTTCATGGCCGTCTACAGATTGACTTGTTCCACTATATCAAGCGCAACAATGTACTACCCTCCTATAAACTGGACGAAGTTACTAAACACTTTATGTCAGGCAAACTCAAAGCCCAAAAATACAACGATGGTAAACTAGTGCTTGATGTCGCTGGCGCAGTAAAAGATGTTAAAACAGGACGTGCGATTGCCCTTCTGGATGAAACTGGCGAAACGGTATCTCCTAAACTTGTAGTGGAATCAGTTGATGGTGGTAAGATTACATTCGCAGTGGAACTGGATGAGGACCAACTCGCAGAAATGGCCGACGCTACAAAGTGGGTTATTGTAAAAGATGATGTCGGCCCGCAAGATATCTTCCGCCTGCATCGTGAGTCGGCAGCGGGGCGAGCCATTGTCGGCAAATACTGCTTGCAAGATTGCGACCTAGTAATTGATCTCTATAGGAAACTGGAAACTTTCAATAATACGATGTGTATGGCGAATGTTTGCTCTGTACCTTTGAGCTATATCTTCACTCGTGGACAGGGTATCAAGATTGAGTCGCTTATCTTTAAGGCCTGCAGAGAGCGCGATATTCTGATTCCCGTTCTATCTACTCCCAGACAGGGTGGAGCAGAAGACTCCTATGAGGGTGCAATTGTTCTCAATCCTGATCCTGGATTCTATTCTGACTCGCCCATTGGCGTCTGTGACTTTGCTTCACTGTATCCTTCAACTATTGTCAGCGAAAATATCAGCCACGATTCTCTCCTATGGATTAAGGACTTTAACTACGATGGTACTCTAATCTCGCATAACTGGGGATCTGAAGTCTATGATAACTGTGAAGGATATGCCTACACGGACATTGAATTTGATATCTGGCGACCTGACCCCAATGATAAGCGCAAACATCCCGTTAAGGTTAAGTGTGGCCGCCGAATCTGTCGTTATGCACAACCTCTAGACGGAACGAAGTCAACTCTACCGCAGATTACCACATGGCTTCTGCAAGCCCGCGAGGCAAAAAAGAAAGAAATGAAGGGCGAAAAGGACCCTGAGAGGTATGCTCTTCTTGATGCTGAACAGCTAGCCTACAAGCTGACGGGTAACTCACTTTATGGCCAGCTGGGCTCAGGAACCTTTAAGATTCGCCTTCAGGCCCTAGCTGCTTCAGTTACTGCATATGGTCGCAAACAGATTCTCTTTGCAAAAGAAGCAATTGAAAAATTTTATGGACCAGGCTCTGGTCGTAAAGATTGCTGTGCAAAAGTGATGTATGGAGACACGGACTCCCTATTTGTAGAGTTTAATCCAAAGGATGAAAATGGGAAACCACTACCACAAGGGCGCGAGGCTCGACAGGCCACAATTGACATCACGGATGAGGCGGGTGCATTTATTACAAAGGCTCTTGCAGCGCCCCATGACTTCGAGTTTGATAAGGCGTTTGATCCTATGCTGATGTTCTCTAAGAAGCGCTATGCAGGAAATATGTACGAAAATAATGCGGATGATTATGTTCATAAATACATGGGTATTGCTCTAAAACGTCGTGATAATGCACCCATCGTTAAAACAATCTTTGGTGGGGCAATGAAAATGCTTCTCGATAAAAGAGATGTAGAAGGTGCATTCAAGTTTGTAAAGGATAAATGTATGGAACTCGTAGAGGGTAAAGTTTCACTAGGTCAACTGACAGTTACGAAATCACTTCGTGCAGATTATGCAAATCCTCTGAGTATTGCACACAAAGTACTTGCTGACCGAATTGCACAGCGTGATCCTGGTAATGCCCCTGCGGCGGGTGACCGAATTGGATATGTATACATTAGTGCTAAATCTGGTCAAGAAGTCGCCAAACTACAAGGTGATCGGATTGAAACTCCTCAATTTGTACGAGAGAATAGTTTAATTCCTGATTACAAGCATTATATCGAGCATCAGCTGCAAAATCCTATTTCACAGGCATTCGGCCTACTCGTGGAGAGAATTCCTGGATTTGAATCTAGTATGTTAGCTAAATGTCCTTCGCGCCCCGATAGCATGGATGGATCTCTAGAAGCTGAGAAAATGCTGGATGGATGGCTAGGATTTCGTGAGTCAATTGCCGCGCAGCTACTATTCAGTGATTGTCTTAAGAAGTTTGAGACAACTAGTCGTCGTGGTGCAATTAAGAATATGTTTGGTGAAAATGCAATTATCTCTACATCTGCTCCGAAGGCCACAACCAGAGTAGCAGTGTCTGCCGCTAAGCCAACTAACAAAGTTATTACTGCTGCAACGCAGAAGCCAGCTGTTCAAATGACAATGAGCAGCTTCCTTCTGGATTCTATGATCGTGGGCAATATCAAAAAACAGGAACGAAAAGCAGCTACTGCAGCTAAAAAGAAACTAAAAGAACAAGCTGCAACCGCCCTTAATTCCTCTTAATTGACTTTATAAGATCAGGGTTATATATCTCTTTAAATGAAAAGTCCTTGGCAGAATAGACAGTATCTTCTACTTCAGATTCATATGATCCATTAAGAAAATAATGCCTGGCATTATCAAAACCTTTTCTATTGTCCTTTACAAACATCTCTATAAGATGAGGGCTTACTGAACGAATATAAGAATTTTCCTCTTCTAACATCTCTCTATGACGCTTATCTAGACGCTTTCTAATTATTTCACCAGGAGCTTTAACTAAAATAACAACAATCTTGTATTTTACATCCTTGTTTAGCTCTAAAACAGGCATAATATCATTTTTAATTTTATCATTTCCGCCTGTTAATGTTGTGTCATATAATATATTCAGACCATTTGCAACCGCATAGACCAGACCCTCTCTTCTTAGACGGTTTAGGCACATTAGGGCACCCGCGCCATCTTCGCCATCACACATCTTCTTTTTAGTTGTGCGTGCACCATTTGCTTTTGGCTTTGGCGCTGGCTTTTCCCCCTCTGGAGCAGCAGGCTCATTCTCTTTCGGTTTAGCCTTGGCTGCCACTGCAGCTTTTGGTTTAGCTTCCACTTTTTTGCCTTCAATCTTGTCAGTTAATCTTGTAATTGTATACGGTAATTTGAAATTAGCCTGTGATGACATAATAGTTGGTAGATATACTTCACTTAGAGCTGCAAAGTTTTCACCCCTTAGAGGCTGATCTCCTCGCTTAGCCTTTATTGTATTATATAAATGCTTGGTGGCAGTGCGATATGGTTTAACACGCTCAACTAGACTATCCAGAGCAATATTATAGAAATCATTATAATCAACACCTAATTCTTTCTTTAAAAACTCTTTAGCTTTTGTTGTTTTTCCGACACCGGGCGAGCCCACTAACACAACTAAAAATGGATTCGGTTTTAACTGATATGTGGGACGATCCTTACCAAATATACGTGCAACTTTTGACACGTCTTGGGCATTTTCCAATGTATTAAATACAATTGGCTCCATCCTATGTATTTAAAATATTTTATAAGATGCGCGGCCAATTAGCCTAAAAGATTTTACTATATTACTACAAATGGGAAATTATACATCTGGTCCTAAAAGATTAGAATTAACAATTGTTTCAGATAAAAAAGAAGCGCAGACCTGGCTGGATGCTGCCGATCTGATAGACTATTACATTGAAGACTGTCAGGATGATAGGCTAAATGCACTTGCGCGTAAAAATCTTAACTATAGAGCAAATGCGGTTGCCCTACAAGATTTAACACATGCAAAATCCTTTATTGAGGGCGTGTATGCGTTTCTACCACAGAGACTTCTGATAGATCTTGGTGAAGTTAAAATTATACAACTAATGCCCACCGCTGATGGTGGAATGCCGCATACGCGGCCAGATAATATTATATGTTATCCTGATTTTGCACAATTATTTTCAAGAACAACTTTAGTTCATGAATTATGGCATATACATCAACGAATTTTTGTAGAACAGTGGAGATTAGCATTTAAACGTATGGGGTGGACCATGTGGAACGGTACTCTACCCAAGCAATTAGATGAGGGGCGGAGATACAATCCAGATACAATTGATTCGCCTTTTTGGATTTTTAACGACACATGGGTCCCAGTTCCTGTCTTTAAAGATATTACACATCCCAAAGTCGGAGAGGTTGAAATATGGTTTTATAATCCTGTTAAAGACTATCATAGCCGTCAAATCCCGCCAGAACTTTTGAATTACTGCCCTCACCTCCCGTCTGCTGCGTATGAACACCCTCGTGAACTTGCAGCATATATTCTATCGGAATCTGATAAATACCAAACATCAATGGCTTTTAAACATCTAATAGAGTCTCTTGGTAATACTGCATTAAAAAATCTAAATAATAATTAGGTTCTGGATGTGCAAAAAAGAGATGAAATGTCGAGCCTGGGTATCTTTAGATAGCCTGGGAATAGTAGGAAGCGGATGCCTTAGAGATGCGGCATGGATTAATTCACTAATTATTCCAACAAGTCAATCTATTTTGAATCCAGCACTATATATTGATCTGCCCTCTCAACATCTGACATATATGAGTAATGTTGCTCATGGTAAATTTGGCTACATAGATTCTGCGATTTATGAAAAGGATGGGCAGGGAGCATATGAGGTATACGTTAAACGCCCAATAATGCCAGGAAAAAGTTTGCTCTATGAAGCGTGTATTCAGAAGCTCGTGCGCGACTCTCTCGCCGCGATAGGATTTCCGACAGGGGCGCCGCGTCTACATACAATTTTTAAACTTCGCGATAATTCTGTATGTTTTGCAATGGAACAACTGCACGGGGCAATGACACTAGATAAATTTATTGAGTCTTCTCCAAAGAGCGAGATTGCGAGTATAGTTGTAGAATGCCTACTACAATTAAGCGCTATGGTCTGGCATTTAGATACATATTTAGGCATAAACCATAGAGATTTAAAACCGAGTAATTTTTTAATTGTAGAAAATTCTACGCCGTGTCGGCGCGTATTAGTGATTGAAAATGAGATTCTTGAAATTCAGTCAAAATATACTTTAACACTTATTGATTTCGGTTTCTCATGTATCGGATCTACCGAGACACACATCTCAGATGTCTCTCTCAGTAATGTATATTCTAAAACTGATCCATGTCCAAAAGATGGCCGTGATATGTTTTTATTCATTGCATTGTTATATATTGATATTTATAATAAACTTCCTGGTAAGCTGGCGACCCTTTTTGAGAGTTGGCTCCCTGGCGCGAATATGTGTAGCTTTATGCGTAAAGACAAAGAGTCTGCGAAAAAATGGATCTACTTCATGGCGGGAAATGAGAAAATACGACGCTTTAATTGCTGCCCTTGTCGTATTGTACACGATTTGCAAAAACTTACTTAGTCTGAATTTTTGAAGTATCAGATATTTTGGGAAACCAATACTTAGTGCCATTATACACTGTAGCATTCGGGCCAGATGCGGCGAGACTCTGAGAATTACTTTCAAACCCACCATAATATGTATTATAGGGAATGTGCACTTCGTCTGCATTTCCAAGAAACGCTGCCATCCATGCCATAGTAGATGCAGATGTTACCAGCTTTTTTGCCTTTAGCATAAAATCAAAGTCATCGCCCAGAAGACCCGAAATGATTACAGGATTGAGATCATTAAATTCTGCAAGATATTCCTTTTCCCACTCACCTTTTGGAGTATTACATACGATATAGAGCTTATCATATTTGATACCCCTAATAATTTCCTTCAGCTGCTCAGGATCGTACAATTGCGAGGTTCTATTTTCCATATCAATAAAATCGGCCCATTGAAATGAACCAGCGAGGCGCACATGTAGCACAAGATCATTTTCTGTAGGCTGGATCGTGTGTTTGGTTTGATACTTAACAATTAGACCAATCTTAATACGGTTACTGATATTACTCATATTCTCGGCAGTAAACAGAGAACGGAGATACTCACGTTCCTTCAGGAAAATTTCGGAACGCTGGAAGAATCCAAACATTAGAATATCCTTTGAGGTATCTAGTTCATATCTGTCGCCATTCAGGTATGCAGTGATGATTTTCTTAAATTTGGCATCATCTATTACAGTGTTAAACTCTAGATTAATCTCAAAGGTCGGCTTTACTTCATCATAGCCATAGATTTTCTTGATGATTTCAGACGCGAAATACTGAAAAAGGTTATTGCCAAATTGGCCCTGAACAAGGAACTTCACGGTTTTCATTTCTTCTTATTTCTATGCTCTTTCTGTTTAAGTTATCTAACATTGATCAAAACATTATCAAACTGCTAACAATATAAAGGCTGGGTACAATATAACAGTAGTTGACAACATGGCATTTGTACAAGCAATGAATTCTCCTGATACCACGAAAGTTGGTATTAACGGTGCCGATGTCTATACCGAGGCTGGCGTGGGTGATCACCGCGTCACTCTTTTTACTATGCTAAACCGTAATTTGGAGCTGGAATATATTCGGTCTAGCGTAGATATGGTAGTCGCGGCTAGTGGGGTTGACAGTAAGGCTATGCGTGACCTGTTTGTTATGGCATTCCAGACCCGCGACATTCGTGGCGGTAAAGGTGAGCGTAAACTTTTCTATAACTTCATGCGCGTTCTTGCTGCATATGATGGGCCTGCAGTTAGACGTCTACTTAAACTCGTCCCTGAATATGGTTGCTGGAGAGATATGTGGGAGATTCTAGGAGTCGCTAGCCATCTAGAGCAGACTATTTTTGAAATTGTGAAATCTACTTATGAAAAGGACCTAGCTGCGTATTCTGTGATGATGCCTGGAGAGAAATCTAACCTATCTCTTCTTGCGAAGTGGCTACCCCGTGAGGGGTCTGGGGCATATCCTGGCCTCGCAAAGAAACTTGCTAACTATCTTTATTCGGCTGATCTATCTGAAAGGAAGCGTCTAGTGCAATACAGAAAAGATGTTAGTAAACTAAACCGGGCCCTAAAAACAGTTGAAATTAATATGTGTGGTGGGTCCTGGGCCGATATTAAACCTGAAGCCGTTCCTGGTCGCTGTATGAAAAATAATACGAAGGCATTCCTAAACGAGAAGGGGGGTGATCTCCGTTATCCTAGTTCGGAGGATCGTATGAAGTGCCGCGAACATTTTCAGGAGTTTATTAAGCAACTCGCCAGTGGAGAAAAGACGGCGCATGGCGCTAATGTTGTTATGCCGCATGAGCTCGTTACAAAGGTGCTGGCTTGCAATAGTAGTGCCGATGAACTGGCTATCAATCAGGCGCAATGGGAGTCTATTCGTAACCAGACTCTGACACTTGGCGGCCTCAGTAAATGCGTTCCCATGTGCGATTTTAGCGGCTCTATGAATGGTGTGCCTAAACTTGTATCTCTTGCTCTTGGTGTACTCATTAGTGAAATCAACCATAGTGCCTTCAGAGATCATATTCTAACCTTTGACGCCGATCCCAAATGGCACTCTTTTAGTGGGCATACTACTCTAAAGGATAAGCTTGATGGTATTAAGTATAACCTGGGGCAGGGGCTAAATACTAATTTTTACAAGGCGTGTATGTGCATCGTAGAAAAGATGAAACAGGCCCGCGTTCCCGTCGGCGAGGAGCCCGATGATCTAATCGTCCTAACGGATATGGGCTTTGACGCGGCCAGTCATGAGGGTAGTTATAGTCACCTTAAACGCGGCGAATTTCAATGGGTGGGCCAGCTTGAAATGATTCGCAATGAATTTAAGCTGGCGGGGGAAGAAATCTGGGGAGAAGGAAATGGCTGGAAGCCGCCTCGTATCGTGATCTGGAATCTCCGCGCGGAATACAAGGACTTCCATGCGAAGGCGGACCAAGAAGGCGTTGTACAACTCTCAGGCTGGAGCCCCGCTATGCTCAAGGCACTACAAATGGGCGGTGTACAGGTTATGACGCCCTATGAGGGGATGCGCTCTATTCTGGATGATGTGCGTTATGACCCTGTGCGCAGGGCCTGGGATGAAGTACATGGTGCCGCTCAATAAATTTGAAATGGTTTGAGCCGATATGTTAATCAGTTAAACAAAATGGCTTCTCTTCCGATCTGTAATATTCCCAAGACACCCGAGGCGCCCAAGACATCTTTTCGACGCCGAAGTGAAAAAGACTATGCTGCTCTTTCTAAACTAATTAAGGAATATGTTGGAGCTGATTGTTGGGCGTTCGTAGTTAATGGTGAAATTATCTTTAACAGTTATATTGAGAAAAAGACATACAAAGATAAACTAGTTGAGAGAGGGCTGCGCAATCAGATCATCGATAATCCGCATGCAACTATTCTGGTAGAAATTAATCGCAAAGATGAAAATGTAAGTATTGAGATTTATATGTTCGGTACGCATCCATTTATGCTGCAGATTACATATGATGCAGAAGAGCAAACATATTATACAGAAGAATTTGCATCAGATGCGCATAACAAGATGTATGGTAGCTCTTAATGGATTGTGCCTCAAAGTACTTAAAGACCTCGCTCCCTGAATGGATAGGGGCGAAGGGCCTTCTTAACTAACCCCAAAAAGTATGTGTATTCTTGCAGCAACTTCAAATTGTATTAAAGCTTTTTTTAATAACCAATAACGGAATACAGCACAATATGCTTTTTGGGGGTAGGGTTTCTAAATTCAATTGTATCCTTGCAGCAACTCAATAATATTATTTGATATATACGGGATACAGAAATTGGATTGGGGATGGGGGGATTTGAGTTATTGATTTTTTATTAATTTTTCCAAGACATTTTGTTTCCTGAGCTTTAGAATCCTTGTAGCAATGCAATAGCAATTATTTAAATATAGTGTATTTACAAATTTTAGGATTCAGGTCGGCAGGTGAATTACACTTGCTCAAAAGCTAACATTTACAGAGCCTCTGGGGCCTCGCTTAGAGTGGTTAACCTGGCTAACTATAGTCCTTGATATCAAGTCCAGCGCTATAAGATGGCCACACATGTACTCTAGTTGACAAATTCGCGGTTTGTCGCGGGCTTATTGAGAGGGGGTTGTATTTTATTGTATATCTTTGACCGTATAGGGTTGGCGATCCTATATAGAATGATGAGATATATGATGACGATATGACCATCATTTGATTAGATTGCGCCCATATTATTCTATTTGGTTAGTAATATGGATAAGATCATTGGTAGAATGACTTTGCTTATGTAAGGAAATTTACAGCAATATACAACTATGGCTACGCCCCGTGCAGTTTCTATGCTGCCTGTTTAGATTCTAGTAGTGTATGTCTTTTAGACGTGGGCGAAACAATCTAATCATAGAAAACCAAAACGAATGTTATTGGTAATTGCGCTTTAGTACTGTAAAACGGGGGTAAGTCCTCGTTCCTGTTGATAGCTGCAGTCTCATACGAGAAGCGGCCACTAATGGGTTAGTACGCAGTTACTTATAGCAATTTTATCTAGTGCTATCATGTTTTCCAGTGTGGGAAATATGATAGTACTTTTTTGCTTTACTGTATTAAATGTCATCGTCTGATGTGGATAATGAAATTATAGAGTCCTCCGAATTCAAACAGATATCGGTTGCCGTGCAACAGGGGCAGCGCCGCCGTGTTATGAAGGGTATGACATACAATACAGATGAAAAACATGGGTATATCTATCTTGTTCGCACGCGAGAGTTCAAATCACTTAACAGGGAAATCTATAAAGTTGGAAGAACCTCTCAGTGTCCCGACACGCGCATAACCCGCCTTCATAAATATACAAAGGGGTCTGAGATTTATCTGATTTTACAGTGCCATGTAAACGATGTAAGCCTGATTGAAAAAGAAATTCTTGAACAATTCTGCTTAAAATGGGATCCTGGGCCAGACGGCTCAGAAGATTTTATTATTCCCACTACGAAGGAACTTATGGAGGCCAAAAAAATTATATACGATGTTATTCGCAAGTATGAAGAGAAACGTCTTTAGAGGTCAAAAATATAATGTTATTTGGTCTAAGCCATATTTGGCTATTTATTGAGATTTTGAACGCCATAAGGCAACTATTGAGATTTTGAACGCCATAAGGCAACTATTGTGATTTTGAACGCCATAAGGCAACTATTGAGATTTTGAACGCCACTGCGCATCACATACATTACAGATGTATAGGAACTTCATATTCACTGCATCATACTTCAGATAAATAACATCTTTTTCTTTTCCTGAAGTGTTTGAAGCACATCCTGCATTCGGGCACTTAATCGTATTTACATGTGGCAGCGTGGGGTCCTGCTTCGTAAATTCATTCATTAGAATCTTGTATCCCTCTGAAGTTTTCTCCTTCAGATCAATTTCCAGGAATAGCCCCCCCTTCTTATCCTCTTCCTGATATCCACAATTACGACATATCCGTCGGAGATTATTATTGTCTTGGTTGAGATACAGATAATATTTGCATACTGGACAGAAATCTGAGTCTTTCATTCTAATCCTCCTGCTATTATTTGCAGCCAGCATTTAAGTCAAATTTTATCGCCATAGCAGCATATTCAGTTTTACATTACATTACAACAAGCGTTAATTGCATCATATACAAGTGTATTATTACTGCGTTTTTCATCTAGCCTATCAAATACAGGATCAATTGATCCCAGAAGTGTTTTTACAACATAGTCACCAAAGCTAAAAGCATATCTTAGACCCTGTGCTTGTTGAACTTCAGTCTTTTCTGATAGGTAGTCATCATTTACATCCACTGCAGGAATAATACGATCAATATTATTAAGATATCTCATTGATTCTGTATCATCTGTACATGCGATGATACTCACATAGACATTTGGAGACCTTGTCTTGAGACACTGAAAGAAATCGCTTGTTGCACTTTCACCTTCATCCGTTGTAGGCTCACCATCTGTTGCAATCAATAGCAGCATCTTTTTCTCACGGATAACGGCCGCTTTATCAGTCAAAATCTGTCTAATAACCCTAGGAATAGGAGTGAAGCCCTCGGGACGGCCTTGAAATAGGGGCTGCACTTGATCGCTATGTGTAATACCCGTAACTGAAGGACGATTCAGAAAGTAGATATCCAGTCCATTCTGATCCAAAATACCTGCAATGTCTGTTACAATGCTGACATAGTGTTTGAGTTCATCCCAACGACTATATTTCTTTCCAAAAGGGTCTCCTGGACTTTGGTCAAGTAGACTTGCCATTGACCCAGAATCATCGCAGATAATGACAATCTCAAATCCTTCTAGTTGACGAAGCTTGGAGCAAAAGTCGGGACGAATTTCATACCGCCCCGCAAGTTCACGGAAACGAGCTAGACGATAGTCATCTAGGGGCACAACTGGAATAGGTACTGGAACTGCCATTTTGATTCGTTTAGCATTATTTGCTTGGATACGTTAAGTCAAATTTATTGTGCAGCCTAAACAATCCGAAAATATTATTAATAGCAATGCTTACATTCCATACACAGCATACCATTAATTGTGCCAAGTTTGTAAAATACTACGCACAAGGAATTAAACACTTCAAGCACAATGATCTCGTGTTACTACCGTATCACTGTAAAGATGTTAATCATAATAATCGCCTAATTACTGGTAACTTTATATATCCTATGTGGAAACCCTTTGAACGAACGCTTCTCTCTAAGGGCGGCAACTTTACGCATAGTTATATTGTTGCCCCTGAATTTACAATCTCCGCGATACCTGGGGGGCATACATTTAGAGAGTATCATATTTTCGGTCAGGGATATCTCAATACAACTAAAGTTCGAGCATGTGCTGCGACTCTTGTGCCAAATTCTATTCTATTTTTCCCCATTCACCGCAATGTTGCGAAGCCGCTCATTGATCATTGTTTAATCTAATCGCATCTACGGCGGGAACTTAAAGGAAAAAAGTTGAAATCGCGTGGCTTAATACAAAATACGACAATCTTTCTTGTATGTTGTGTAAATGCGTATAAACGACGCGGAAGTTGAGACCAACAAAATTTGACCTCCCAAAAAAGGGATGAGCAGCCGTATCACGATGCCTACTACTATTGAGAATTCCATTGAAACTCCATTCCGCCTCTTTATTGAGGCCCGCCGCGCCGCGGAGAAAGGCGATGTATCCTTTACGGGCATGGGAACCGTCAAGGGCAAATTCTTTGTAAAAGATGAAGAATATCCGCATTTCCTGGACCTTCTTCATGACTATCTCTTTGAACAACATAAGCGCCCAGTGAATCTTGTGGAGCAGCGACGCAGCGATCTCGCCACTCCTCTCCTTATTGACCTTGATTTCAAATATCCTGCTGGCCAAGCCCTTCAGCGCACCTTTGAACTCGGTCATGTTCACGCGTTCGTTCGCAAATATGTTGAGAACCTAACTCACTTCTATAATCTAGAATCCCATAAGCCCCTGCGCTTCTTTATTACTCTGCGCCCCGCGCCCTACGAGGACAAGAAGACAAACACACTCAATCGCTCCATCAAAGACGGCGTTCATATTGAATGTCCTGACCTAGTACTGCACTCAGAACACCAGCAAGTACTCCGTCATCGCTCTATTGATCTCGGCAACCTTGCCGAAACCTTCAAAAATACTGGATATGTAAACGCCGAAAAGGATGTATTTGATGAAGCGATTGTTAAAAAGAACGGATGGTTCTTCTATGGTGAATCAAAACCTGATATCCCTGCTTACAATCTAGCATCAGTCTATGTATATGACCCTACAAATGGAACTTATCACGAAGAAAACAAAGATAACTATACTAGCCGCCAACTACTAGAACTCCTCTCTATTAGGTACAACCTAGAACTGAGCGATGCCCCCTTCAGACAAGAGAACCAGGCAGAATGGAACGAACTGCATGCCCACGGTTCTAATCGCCGCGAAAACATCGTACCTGCAGAGGAGTCCAATCCTGATAATATGGTTGTTGTAAATACCACCGCATCAAATGTATATGAACAACTGGAGCGGGATAAGATTAATACCGCTCGTCTCCTTGCGACAGAGTGTCTATCAGCTGAACGCGCATCTGGTTACCAATCCTGGATTGAAGTTGGCTGGTGTCTACATAATATCGACCCATCCGATGAAATGTTCCAAACCTGGATGGATTTTAGTGCCAAGTCCTCTAAAGCGGGGGAAAATAACATTAATGGCCTTATGCGCGAATGGAAACGTGGCTGGACTCGCTCGCAACGAGAGAAACAGTTCACTATTCGCTCTCTGCATATGTGGGCCAAACAGGATAATCCTAAGCGGTATCGTGAGATTATGAACGACAGCTTTGTTGACTTTGTCGAGCGCGAAGTAGATGCTACTCATACCCATATCGCCCGCCTCATGAAACGCATGTATGAAAATAACTATTGTGCATCTGTTGATAGTAAGAAGGTCGAATGGTATGAATTTGTGGGTACTTGCTGGAAGAAACTGCCTCAGGGTATCGAACTTCGTAACAAAATGACCGATGAGGTGGCTGAAATTATCATTGAAGCCCGCCGCACTATCCGCGAAAAACTACAGAATGCTAATACCGATCAGAGCTTTATTGATAGCCGCATGAAAAAGATGGTTAAGATTGAACAGTGTCTATACACTTCTGGATTTAAGGATTCCGTCATGAAAGACTGCATTGGTCTATTCTATGAAGAAGACTTCTCCCAAAAACTAAATGCGAATCAATATCTTATCGGATTTAACAATGGTGTTATTGATCTGCGCGCGGTTCGCACTCTTGACGATGGAGCTCAGGAATATTATGTCAACTTTCGCAAGGCTGAGCCCTCGGACTTTGTGACCTTTATGGCCGGCCGCTATCCAACCAAAAACTGCGACCCCATTGACTATGTTGAATATGATCCCAGTGATCCCGAACAGGCTCCCATTCATGCCGAGATCGATGACTTCATGAGCAAAGTGTTTCCCCGTCCCGAACTTCGTAAATATATGTGGCGTAAACTGGCTTCTTGCCTAGAAGGCGCAAACAAGGAACAGACCTACGAAACCTGGATTGGTGTTGGCGGCAACGGTAAATCTAAACTTGTAGATCTGATGTCTATGGCACTGGGTGATTATGCTTCTTCTCTACAATCTACCGCTCTAACTCGTAAACGACCTGAATCTGGTGCAGCGAATCCTGATATCATGGCCATTCGCAATAAACGCTTTATCTATATGGCTGAGCCCGATGATCGTGAGCCGCTTAACACTTCTCGTATGAAACAGTTCACGGGCGAAGATGATGTAGAAGCCCGCGGCCTCTTTGAGGATCAAACCAAATTCAAAATCACGGGTAAAATCTTTATGTTGTGTAACGCATTTCCTGCAATTAATACGATGGACCGAGGTACTTGGCGCCGTGTTCGCGCCGTTCCCTTTGAGTCTAAATTCGTAGATCCTAATGTGGAAGATGTAAATCCTGGCTCAAATATCTATCCTCGTGATAATCAACTTGACGCAAAGATGAAGCGTTGGCGCAGCCTCTTCATGTCCCGTCTAGTCCATATCTACAAAACTGAATATCTTCCTTATGGTCTCGGAACAATTCCTACAATTGTCACTCAAGAGTCTAATAAATATCAGGAGTCCTTTGATTCGGTTGCTAAGTTCATGAATGCGCGTATTCGTGAAATTAGTAAGGGTGGCTACGAAGCTAATATCAAAGATATCTTCCGTGTATACAAAAACTGGTATGAATCAATCGGTGGCGGTGTTGGTCGCAAACTATCTCAACAAGAACTCTACAAGCGTCTAAGTGATAAATGTGGAGAACCGTCTGATAAAAAGACATTTAAACAGATGCGTCTGTTTGAAGATGACGCCGATATTGAAGAATACGATCGGGCTCTAAATGAAATTGTTTAAATGAAATTGTTTAAGTTAAATTATACATGTATAATAATTATTTGTAAATATTTTTTATGCTAAGAAGTATAGTAACATATATAGGAACATTGTTAAAAAGATACTACCTATCATGGCTTTTCCAAATGCAACTAGCTTAATATCAGCAGTGGCCGTATAGATATATATTCCTGAAATTATCATAAATAGATACGCCAAACTTAAGATTGCAAGTGTCCAATCCTCAATAAAACGGAGAGTCTTTTTTGCCTGCGGCTCTGGAATCGTGTCTTTGACGTCTGAAAAATCACGATTAGATCTTTCAATTATTGCTTCATTTTTACTAACTTCCTTCATTGCTTTTTCTTTTTTAGATCTAAGCTCATGATTACGATCTTTCACTTGTTTTGCTATATCCTGGTATCCAAATTGGCCAAACATATTGTCGCCCATCGCTAAAGAGTCCTGGACATTTGCTGATAGTGATTCAATATCCTTTTGTATCTTAAAAGTATTTGCAGCAAAGTTAGTATTTCTATTTAACTCCGTACTAGAAGTGCATTGGTCTATCTTTGAATTCAAATCATTTAGTCCATTCGGAGTTGATCTACAGACCGAAGATGTAACATTTCTATCCTCAAACGCCTCTACTGATTGGGGCTGCATCCTATTATCATTATGATATAATGTTTTGTAAATTATTACAATGCATTATATAATATAATTAATATTCTATTTGAGATTATAAGCTTCCAATATTTACAGATACTGGTTCTGGTATTATTTGAGGTACTAGTGCAGCCTGCCCTTGTGTTGCGGGCGTAGGAGCAGGAGCAGGAGCTGGGCTCGGGTTTTGTGGACACATCGGAATAGGGATCTTGCCATATTTCTGGTTAAATGTATTTCTATTCCAATACCTCTTGTCTCTGAAAATATTTGTGTAGGTTGTGCGATTTACTACAACAAGTACCAATATCACAATTACTAATACTGCAAGAGCAACCCATAATTGAGAACTTAAAATGGACATATTCCATAAAGCGGTAATTAGTACTAGAAAGGTTAAGGCAATAAATGACATTGAATATATAAATAAAGTATCATTCTTATTACCAAGCGACCATTGATTCATTTCATATTTGCGCTCAGCTAGATTTTTATCGTCCGTTATAGCTGTAGCTGAATTAGATTGGTTACTATAGATCTGTTTTTGAATATCAGCTAATTCTTGATTACGCTTATCAAGTGTAATAATAGCCTCCTGCGCCTGTGTAGCACGACTCAAATCTCCGTAGACCTTTTGGAAAGTAGAATCTTTTTGCTTGATGATATCTCCAAAAACTCTACCCTGTTGGTCCTGTAAAAATTGCTGTAGTTGCGCGGGATTTTGTTTAAGTTGTCCGACAGCTGACGCTAGCTCAACGTCCTGAAAGGTTTTTGTATAATTTATAACCTGATCAAGACTTGACATTCCTAGTTCGCCTTAAGAAATTAGCACGGAGATTTTAGTCCGATGATTTGTATACATAAACTAATAGACCAAGAGCAACTATATTTAAAAAACTATATAACCCTAGAAGATTATCTGAATACTTTGCTTTTTGCTCTGTAAATTTAACCATCTGCTTATTTAATTGGACTGCGGCCTGGTTTGATGAAATTATCTTATTTTGCTCAGCCAGCTTATCCTTCTGTGCACGTATTTGCGCGTCAAATGCTTTTATTTCAGACTCAAGGTTTGATGCGGATGATAACATGCTATCGGTCACACCATTTATGATCTGAGTTAAATCATTTAAACGCTGATTAAGTGCCTGTGTTGTCTGCAAATACTTTTTTACAGCAGCTTGCACATCTCCAGTATTATTTGCATAGCCTTGTCTTATGGCATTAAATAGTTGTTCAAGGGAATACTTGTATCTAGATTCATAGAAACAATACTCATCTTGTACATTCTTTAGAAGCTCGGCCTGTTTTTTAGCGTATATCTCGGGCTTCCCCCCTGGCGTCGGTATGATACCTGCCCCTTTTAGACTGGCCACGATGGCCTGCACAGCATTTTTGTTTAATATACCAGCGCCATCTCTATCGGAAGCGCCGTTCGGGCTACTCGGTAATAATCCCTGCACTGTCCCATTTCCGAATGTTGCATTTAAATCCGTATCTGTTAAAGCGGTCTTATTTGGACAAGAAAAGGACATCCTACTATCTTATGCTTGTTTTTTATAACTATTTACCAAATACGCCTGCAATTTTTAACGATAAAAATATAATAACAATTATTGCTGAGATTAATAGTGATGACATAACAACTTTATTACTAAAAAATTCAATTAACATGTACTGAAACGGAACAGAACCGTTTGCTACGGCGACACCAAGTGATGGCGCAGACATCTTAAACATAACAAGGCCAATACCAATAAAAAGAACAGATAAGACCCACAAATAAGGAACTAAACCTCTTCTAATTGGGCGATCAAGTATAAATAACTGGTGCTTGGTTACATTTGTGTCCCTTGACCGGAGTAGATCATCTCTTGCTACTGCACTAACAACATCTATTTTCATCTCGTTTTGAATCTTTTCTAGGCGATTTATATGTTTTTGCAGTTCACCATTTTCGGCCAGTAGACCAGATAGGTTATTATCCTTTGACTGTTGACCCAGATACTTTAAAATATCATCGTTAAGGGCGGAATATTTTTGTTTAATACCTTCGGCGCGATTTGTTAGCTTCACAATATTAGCATAATCAGGGTTATTATTCGGGTCCTGGCTCAGGCCACCGCGTGATATATAATTACCAACCGCCGTATTAAGATCCGTAATTAGACCCTGAATATTTTGTTGAGAAAGCTCGTCAAACCGTTTCTGGAATTGGGCTCTTTCTTCTATCCACTTCATCTTTCTCCTGGTTATCCCAGGGACAAAAAGCGTGCGATTTATTTTTCTATTTCTTCGCATTTAGTAGTAATGTCCGGAAGTGAATGGAAGTCGTTTCTAACAGGAAATGGAGGCGGATTTAATTTTACTTATGGATCTTCTAATACTCCGCCCGCCGGCGGCGCTGGGGCTCCCTTACCGCCTCCTCCATCCAGTGCACCTGGCTCTGCTGCGCCTATAAAACCAGTACATACTGTTCGTACCCCAAAAGTAACAGGAGTACCTAAGATCCCTATAGCACAAAAGGTGCGCGGGGGGAGGCGCACAAAAGTTCGTAGTGGAAGGCGTCATCGCACAAATAAAAATAAATAAGTTTATACGTATTTGTACTAAATATCAATATTGGATTATTTACGGGGCGCAAACTCTATAAATAATCGATTCTCCTGCAGATTGGCTCGGGCGTGTAATCTTAACAATGTCGCCAGGAACTGCTCCAATACACCGTGCAATCGGATCCACATGGAACTTGATCTCTGGCATCTTAGACTTTGAAGTAATATATAGCGACTCTAGTAGCTCCTTATGAAACTCGGGCTTTACGATTTCATGTTTAGGTACTAGCACATGCTTCATAGGGTTAATTACCAGTGTCTGAACACTAAAGAATGATACGCGAAGCTTTCTGCGTTCCTTCCCTCCAGATTCTTTCGGCTTCATATATTGCTTCAGTGCTGCCACATGATGTGCATCTGATACCAGATGATCAAGCATTACAATCACTTCTACATTTTCAGCATCATCATCGTCAATATCATCAAAGAACGAATCCATCTTTTGCCGAGAAATGAATGCATATCTAACATCACAGATTTTGGTCTCATCATCTTTCTTGGATGCTTTAAAGTTTAGCCCTGACATTGACGCTCGTACTGCCGCCGCCGCCTCGGCCGGAGAAAACTTACGATACTTAGCCACATCATAGCCTCTCTCTTCTAGAATATCTAGTAGGGTCATGCGGCTACGATAGAGATAATCAATGTAAACAAAGTTGGCATCCATTTTCCTATTCATCGCATTTGAATTTTAGGCTGTCAAATTTTATTCCATTTTCGTTATATTCACGCGCACACTTGGACCAGTTGGTAAGGGCATCCCTCCCCCTCCCCCACTAGCACCGCTAGCACCGCCATCCATTGGTGAATATCTCGGCGCAGGCGGCCCCATCGGTCCCATACCCATTCCCATTCCGCCAAACCCCCTATATGGACTTCTTCTCGGTGCGCGCTGCATACCATATCCACCTGGCATTAGACCATCTCTCATAAAATCATCTGGCGTTGTGGAAACAGCAATTACTGTCCCGCCGCTTGGAACTTGAGGGCCGTCGACCACTACACCCTCTGAACCTGGCAGGACTAATCCGCCAACCATAGGAGCCGCTCCTGGCATAACTACTTCATTTGCGGGGGTAGCAGAGGCAGAGGGGGCCACCTGTTGCTGTAACTGCTCCATCGCCTCTAATTGTGCCTGTTGTTCCAATCCCTCTCCCGCTTCACTCTCCTCTAATACAACATCCAGAGCAGCACGCTCAGCCTCTGTCATTGTTGCCACCTGTGCACCCATCGTGCGAAGTTGCTCAACGGTTAGCACCGCCTTCGGCGCCTCCTCAATGTACGCGGGTGCTACCTGTTCTGGCAGAATTAATCTCGGCAATTCCTTCACCGCCTCACTTGCTGTCCCCGAGAATTCCAGCGGTCTTAAGCGCTGCACACCATGTGTTGTTATAAACCGCATAGTTAAGTTGAGATATGTTTCTTGTTCTTGTGATAAGAGCTTTGTAGAATAGGGCATCTCAACCTCCACGATCTTTGATTTCGGGCGGCCAAGCGGCGGCAGAATTTCCAGGTTATTAACGGTGTCGCCAATGTATTTCACGGGCCCGTCGCAGAGTGGGCAGATCGTTATACCAAGACGGGGGTTATAAATGGGGATTGTGCCGCAGGCTACGCAGAGGGGGAACTTGGCCTTATCGGCGCGCTCCATAAAGGACTCTTTTACAAATGCCATACCTGCATGCGCAATAATCGCATCGCGGTCCATCTCACCAATCTTCAAACCACCCTGCGCACCTCTGCCACCTGTCGGCTGATGTGTGCGGACTTCCTTCTTACCCTTTCCACGCGCATTCCATTTATCTTCCACCATATGTTTTAGACGCATACCATACACTGGGCCAATAAAAATAGCAGCCTGAATCTGTTCGCCCGTCGCACCATTATACATGATCTCATTGCCATACTTTTCAAACCCCTTCTCCTCTAGAATTGCACCAATCGCCTCCTCTGGACTGCCGTCATTCATGAAAGAGGTTCCATCACCAATCGCACCAGATAGCGCCGCCGTCTTACCTAGAAGCTGTTCCAAGTTCTGTGCAATCGTCATACGAGATGGAATCGCATGCGGATTCATAATCATATCTGGGACTATGCCTGACTCGGTGCGGGGCATATCATGCGCGCGTAACATTGCACCAATTGTACCCTTTTGGCCATGTCTGTTTGAGTTACCAGTCCATACTGGTTTACCGTTTCGTCTGACATAAAATATATGAGATGGTACTTGAATACAATATACATTACCAGTATATTTAATTAATTCTTCTGTTTGAGCTTTCTGTGTTTTTGTATGCCCATGATTTACCATTGGATTATTTTTGTGTTTATTGATTGTTAGTGCCCAAAAATCAGCGTTTGCTTGTGTATGTTTTCCTTTAATTATAAATTTGGTACCTGCTTCATATACTTTTGACTTATTTGCAGACCAGCCAGCGTGTAAACATAGGCGCTGAAATTGATCGGCAAGAACATTAGATGATGTGAAGAAACGCTCCACGCCATTTTTCATAATGGTTCCATCGCCTGCAATCAAGCCTGAAATTAGTATTCTTGTCTGTCTTTCACTTAATAGCCATACCCATTCTGGTAGTTTTTTATTAGTTGCACCATTACTGTAATTATTAAGATATTGGGCCAGCTGTTTATTTGTTATAAATAATTTGGTATTATCACTGCTTGAGTATACATTATAACCAAGTCCTTTGGCTAATTCTGTAAATCTGATTCTATCTTTATCTATACATAAACATACTTCAATTCTGTATTCAGATTCTTTATTCGCATGCTTGATTTCATATACCCAGCCGTCAGATATCCAATACCCAAGAAATTCTAGGAATAAATCCATATTAAGAGTTATATTATTTGCGGAATGATGATCAACATTCTCTAATACAAATTGATAGTCTAAATTGGTATTCAATCCATCCTTTTTATATTGTACTCTCTTACCCTTAATATCTTCGGCTTTTTCTAATGAATATTCTTTTGCGTTTCTCTTTTTGACATACATTTTATGATTTAGTGTTGTTAACAAGTCTACTTGCTGTGATTTGATATGATACAATTCTTCATCTATACAATCAAACTTGTATAATTCAGTTGGGTTATTGTAACTTATACTACCATCTATTAGTGTACATACTTTATCGTTTTTTGTAACAAGTGCTATTGATTTCCATCCATCAGTAGTTAATACCTCATGATCATCTGTTAAACAGAACTTATCACCTAATTCTGGCATTCTGTCCTGTACTACCCGAATCTTTACTAGGCGCAGCCCCATATTATTAATCATAACCACCACCTTCTCTACGCGCCCACGAGTCCATACTTGCGGTGTCTTTGACGCATCTGATATATTTCCACCCGTCATACTCATCATATATGCACCGACAATCACTGTGTTTTCATCCACATACTCGCCCTCCTTTACAATACCGCGCTCATCCAACTTGGAATAATCTAGACCAGGCTTCAGATCCTTCCATGCACCAATATTCGCAGGATTGCCAAATCTGACTCGCGTGTTCGCCTTTTCATCATCCTCCTCGCGGGCCTCATAAGAACGGAACGCCATAGAACGAAACATACCACGAGTGATCGCATCATAGTTCATTACAATACCGTCCTCCTGATTGTACCCTGACCAGCAGGCAATCGCCAGTACAATATTCATGCCATACCCCATCTTGCCCTCTCCCAGATAGTTATTATACATTGTGCGCGTCAGGGGAAGTTCTGGATAACAGAGTACATGTGCGGTATTATCAAAACGGTTGCGCCAGTTTGTGGCGTAGATTGAAAGTCCCTGTTTTGACTGTGAGCATGATAGCTGATTACGAGGAGACTGGTTGTGCGGCGCAAATGGAATGAGAGATGTCATCATACTCATAATTGTTGACGGATGAACCTCCATATGTGTCGTTTCAGGCTTGATATAGGCGGGATTGTTTGCAATATAGGCCTCATTTTGTTCATAGGGATCAATGTATTCTATGGCGCCAGTATGCGGGGCTAAGGCAGCAGGATAATCCTCCAACTTGTTTGTTTTCCCTTCTAGGGGATCAATGAACTCGGTTGACTCCAGATTTGCATAACGGCGAATCTCCAAGTTACCCATAACTAAGTCGCGCCATGTAGGATATGTTTTAAGCTTATCAACTGGGACACGAGCCTTATCTAACCATACAAGGGGCCTGAGGGGGCGGCCAGCATCCATGTAAATATATACAATTCTGTCGCGGATTGAGAACGAAATACTTACAGAATATGGTAGGCAACCAGTGCGTTTGAATGATTTTAGTACTTCAGTTAAGAGGTGAGGCTTAGCAGTGTATCCAAACATGCCACCATTAACATAGACTGGAACGAAAATGACGCGCTGTTGTTCAGTCACATCTTCGGCTTTATAGACACGACCAATTGATCTCAGCCACGCAGAAAACTTCGCAGTCTGCGAAGCAGTAGAAATACCCGTCATAATACTTAAATTCTTAGTGATACCAATTGATGCGCCAGTAGGCGTCTCAGATGTGCAGAGGTACCCATACTGAGAAGGATGCAACTTACGAGGGCCTGTTAGTTTCATTCCAGTATCAAAATCAAGAATTACGCGGCGGCAGTGAGACATGAAATCCACATAGGATAAGCGAGACATGGCTTGGAGCACGCCTGTTTTTTCTTCACCGAGGCCCGTGCCCCATTTGCCCTTAAACCCGCGCATAATCATTTCACTCAGAATTCCTGGCAGGAAAATCTTTTGCTCATTGCCCTCTGAGAAAATGTTTTTGAAGTTCTCATCCTTGTATAGCACTTGTTTATTGTAGTTGTACTCCTTATCTATTGCGAGGGCCGCGGCCTTTAGCCACTGTTTGTATGAATTATTGAATAGTTCTTGTACTAAGAAGCCACTTGTTAAACACCTCTGATTTCTAATATCATCGCGGTCTGTCTTGTTGTCATAGCCCTCGGCCACGCGGAGAATCTTGCGTACGCAATCGCCTAGGAATACACCCTGCGTATAGGAATCATTTGGCATATGAATAAAAAGTTGGTTCTTAATGATATCTAGTACATGGGCAATACTAAAACCCTTTGTTAGTGTCTTAATGTATTGGACGGCCGTGAAGCTGTTTAGGAACGGGAATCCCTCAATAATAGACGGCTGGAGCTTAGGCAGTAATAACTTTGCCTCTGGGCTATTAAAATCGGGAAATATCATCTTAAGAATTTCCTCGTCGGACTGAAAGCCTAGTGCACGGAATAAAACAAAGAGGGGAATTGTCTTTCTTACAAAAGGGAGGCTGACTTGAATTGTCGGATGAATGTTAAAGCGATCCTTTTCAATACCGCGCATAAGCGCAAATGCAATGCGTTTAACCTGACGAGTCTCAGCAGATAAGCATGAAATAGACGCATATACTGAAACTTTTGGATCAGTTTGGGGCGTAACATAAAGTGTATTAAACGCTTGTTCCTGGCGGGTAATTAATACCTTTTCCGCCCCGTCAACAATAAAATAGCCGCCGTTATCATAAGGGCATTCACCAGCTTCTCTTAAAAACTCCTTGGGCTTTCCGTGTAGAATGCAATAACGGCTGTGAAGCATAATGGGAATCTTAAATAGCGGCATCTTCTGGAATGTTTCAGGGGGAGGGCTCAGATCCTGCACAGCTCCAGCTGAGTTTGTGTAAGTAATCTTGACTATAATATCCGCGTATACTTGTGAGGCATATGTTAGATTTCTTAGGCGAGCCTCATTAGGAAATAGAACACGAACCTCTTCTGTATTTTGAAGACTGATTGTCGGAGTACCTATCTCAATGGCGTTCCCGTTTTCACCCCCAACATAAATTTCAACCTTGTACTTGTATGTACTCGTTTTTTCATTGATAAGATCCTTCAGAATGAGAATCGGGTTCTGGGATTTTATAATGCTGATAAGATCTTGTTGTAAAAACTGATCAAATGAATCTATGTGGTGTCTGGTATACGGGTAAGACACTGTACGAAAATATCTGTCAATCAGCTCTCTTGACAGCTCTCTAGCTTCATCACCTGATAGCGCCATCTATCTGAACTAACCAAATAAAAGACTTGTTTATATTACATTTGCACACGGCTTCCACAATTTTAGCATGAATGTCTAAATAGATATTTATGTTAAAATATTCATTAAGTTATACACTAAAAAGTAACGGGTTTAGGATAAACAGACCCTAACTTATATTCTGGTCCACGCTGAATCTGGTCGGGAGATGGGCCGACTCCTTTGCCATGCCACATATCCTGCGTGTCTTTGAGAACTCCTGGTGGGGTACTGGCTGAAAATGGGTGAGTAAACGCCTGTTGTAGCATGGTGCCTGTAGCGCCTCCCCTGCGTCTAATTGTTCTTCTTTTACCTCCACCCTTCGCTGAAAAATGAACAGCATTGCTACCCATTCCAACTGGAACAGATGTGGGGAAGCGTGTCTGGCCTGGAACTGGGTCATAAGACTGGCCAGGCTCAGGATTCCAGAAGCCCTTGCTGACATACTCCACATAGCTACCGAAGTTGGATTTTCCACCTTCAGACAGAGGTAAATGGCCCGCCTTATCTGGGATCTGGCCAGGGGCTAAATATATGCCCGCACGTGTACTATAATCAAGTGGTGACCCAGCAATCGGTGTCTGAGTATTAGGGAGTTGAGCGCCTGCACCGCCATAGACGCGCATTGTGCGGCGGCGCCCAGGCTTTTTGCTAGCCATGCGCTCAGACACAAAGGCATCCGCAGATTTCTTGTCTAGCTCTTTACGAAACACTTTTAACCATTCATGGCGAACATCTTTAATAATTTTTTCCTTTGATTCGTGGTGGGCGATTTTGTTATCAACGAATTCTTCAATGTACTCAAATGAGCGCCGTAATTCGGGTATGGAGTATACACCATTTGTCTTTTTGGCAGACTGTTTTCTGGTTTTACGAACCATTCCTATTTATTCTTATTAAATTGTTTCCAGAAAACTTCTCGAGATACCATTATTATTACCTCTATTCTGATTGTTATTTAGCCCTCCAAGATTATTGCGATTCTTATTAATATTATTAATTTGTTCATTTATGCTATTAACAACATTCGTATTCCTATTATTAGTTATTGCAGTACCAATCTTGTTTATAGAGTTTACAATAGAACCTGTAATGCTGTTTTCATTTGGGGTGGGAATATTTGGAATTGGTGGAACAGGAATAGCCCCGCCTGTAGAGACAGCGAGGATGCTGTAGATGATAAATAGAATTACAAACCCGAGCATAACGGCCGGAGCATAAACCTTGAGAGATTCCTGCCATGTACTTAACCGATATTCCGCCGCAAATAGCTTATAATGATCATAAACGCCGTATGTTAAAAGGGCCAAAGACAGTATTGCAATAATTAATGGGGTGAATCTTGGCACTATCAAAAATGATACTAGCAAAGCGACCAAAAATAATAGAAGTCCTGGTATAAAGATTTCCATTTACTCTATACTGTTCTTTGATTTTACCTTTTGTTTTTTGTCTTTGCCTTTGGTTGTTTAACATTTATGTACCTAAATCTTGTCAATCAGATCTACGTGTGTTAGCATATGTTTTCGGCAACAGTAGCGCTTTAGACCCAGCGCATTCAGCACTTGTAGCTCTGCCGTATCCGGAACAGATTTTCCATCCATATAGATTGGTGTCGGCTTGCTAGTACCACGAAGTTCCTTTACTTTTTCTTGATAGAATAGCCATTTGTCGGCTAGGATATTGCCACAGTTCATACAGCGAATTGGAATAATCATCTCTACGGAATCTACGGAAAGGTTTGGGGCTGTCAAATTTCTCGGACGGGGGGTGGGGGTATTATACATATAGCACAATTATTGTATAAGTGCGTTATAAGTACTAAATTAAAAGTTAAGGTGACTGCAGAAATGACATCTGTTCTTTATGGTGCTGGCTTAAACTACCAAAGAGGCAATCCTGTCCGTCAGGAAATCGTGGAGGTTCGTCGTGAGGTTGATTCCCTCCGGAAACAGGTGGAACAGCTCACCGAGGAGAATCTGGTATACCGTAAACACATTATGAAGCTACTCCAGGGTGCTGAGGGCGGCAACGCTGAATTTACTCGCGATCTTATGACCCTTGCTGGCGGCGGCGGAGCAAATTCTCGCGAACCTGGGGGTGGTACGGTTCAGGGCGCGGGCTTCCGTCGTTAAATCTTTGGAATTGGTAGGATGAGTGCTAATAATATAAAAATTAGAGAGGCTGCAATAAGCGGCTATACCGAAAGATTAGGAAGTAGAAATGCGGCGGCGGCGTATTATGACAAAGAAAAAGCTCGCATCCAGGCTAAACGGGCCCTGGAAACTTTTGGGGATGAATTTTCTCACTATAAAAGACATCTAGAACGCCCAGGAAAACAGTTAACTATTGAGAATGTCATGAAACAACTTAGTAGCCCAGGTGAGAAACCTGGCGTTATTAATGCTGCAAAAGCGGCTGTAAAAGAAGCGGCGAAGGCTGAAGGTAAAACAAACGATGAGGCCGCGGCGCAGGCCGAGGAGAAAATTAGAGCGGTGGCGCAAAAGGAATTAGATCGTGTTGGATTTGGGGGTGGAAAAAGACGCAGAACTCATCGTAAACGCTCCATGCGCAAGCGTACAACTCGTAGACGCAAAACTTATAACAGACGTCGTTAGAGCTCCTTCCGCATCTTTCCAAGCATTCCTTCACTAATTTCAATACCATACTTTGAACTAAGATTCGCCCTTACAGATTTTAGAGACAATGTTGAGTACTTCTTTAAAGTATTTATGATTGTTTCCCGTTCTTCATCTGACCACTTTCCTTTCCGTTTAGAACCTTCTTGTTGCGTTTCTTGGGCGGGGGTTGGTGGGATACTTACAATCTCACGCTCTGGGCCGTCAGAGGTCATCTTTACTTCACCAATTGAGAGCTGCCCCACGTGCGTTTTATCATGACATGCTTCGCAAATTACAATCAGATTTCGCTTGTCGTTCATATGCGTTCCATCCTCCAACACTCCGTTTTTTGCAGTTTCGCGAGCCTGAATATGATGCACCTCAAGATTATTCGTTACCATCTTATGACATACTTCACACTCGCGGCGAGTAATTTCCGTATTCCAACTTGAGACTACTGCTTCTTGTTGTGGCGTTGAGCCCATAATCTGATGACGATTCTTCAAAGCCTGCTCAATAAATTCAAACGGAAGATCCATCGCCCGCGCCACTTCCAGACCATATAGCGTTGAACCACTTCCAGGACGTAGAGACCGATCATATACCAGTTTCTTTGTAATAGGATTATATTCAACTTGAAGATGCCATACATCTACACCCAGCTCTTTTGTATTAATTACATTCGGTAGGTCGTGAAGATGCGTTGCAAAAATAAACTTAGCGTTGCGCGCAGATAGCCACTGAATGCCACTTGCAACCAGGGCCTGCGCAGAAATAGACTCCGTCCCCGCACACAGTTCATCGCCAAGAACGAGTGTATGGCTATTCGCATTTCTTAGAATATCCCGCAGCTCAGACATTTCCACAGCAAATGAAGATAGCCCCGCGAAGAGATTATCTTGATTCAGAATACGCGTATAAATTGCTTTGAACGGCCTGAGCGTCATTTCCTTTGCAGGAACAAAACAACCTGCCTGGGCCAGCAGAACACATAGACCCGTCGCCTTCATAAGCGTAGATTTTCCTGATGCATTCATACCATATACCAGCCATCCTTTGGCTGCGTCATGCCCGAGACTGACATTATGCTTTACATAGGATGTCCGAGTTGCAGTCGCTTCCACTAGCGGGTGACGAACATTATTAATATCCACCGAGGAGCCTCTTTGTTCATCTACATCTTCAATAATGGGGCAGGCAAAGGCGCGCTCTTTAGATACACGACCGATACATTGCGTACAATCAATATGAGAAATCCAAAACTCCATAAGCGTCCAAATCTGTTGTCCAGCTTCTGCAATTTTGAGACAAGCATCAGGTAGGTGCGTTTTGACAAGATGTTCTAGGGCCTCGCGAAGCTTTACAAGCTTAGTATTGAGCTGTTGTAGTTGTGTGCAATCAACCCATCCGCCCGATTTTAGCTCAGAAATGCGCGTACCCTCGGGTAGGGATTTACTATTCTTTTTGAGTTGCTGCAGAGTAACAGTTGAACATTTGAAGCCATAGGGCTCCTTCTCGCGCTCTTCAATCCGAATAGCGTCCTCTTGTACACCGCAATTCGTTGCAATCTCCCTACGAAGCGCATAAAGAGATTTAATTGTCTCTTGAATCTCAGCCTCCTTTTGACCAATATCAGTGTAGGTTTGAGTGTTAAATGCAGTTAGATCGCCACTTGCTGACTGTGCTTTCACTTCTGAAAACTGTTCGCGAAATACTTTCATGTATTCGGCCCAGTTGTTAAACGAAAAGGGCTCTTTTAGAATTGTATCTTTAACGACGGTGGTCATAATCGCCTGTGTAGCAGAATAGGTCTGAAATAGGCCCGCGATTTCTTGGGGTGTGACAAGGCCACAGAGAACTTTGCGATGCAGACGAGGGAGGTCAAACATAAACCGAAGTTGCCGTTCCAGAGCCTTTGTCTTTTCTTCAGGCCATATGAGGTATTCTTGTACTTCATTCAGGCGGGCGCGAATCTCAGATGGGTCAGAATACGGGCTTAGAAGTCTATCACGCATCGCCCTCTTGCCCATAGGTGTAATTGCTTTATCAAACAGTCCAATAACGGTTTCATGCAGAGTTTGGCCTGTCATTTGAAGTTGGGTCAGTGCATGATTGCCACAGATGAGTCGCGCCTGGGGAAGCCAGGGTTCGTTGCGATGAAAAGATTTTAGCATACTCGGATAATGTTCTTCCACAAATTGGAGTAGAAACAGGAGGGCAAGTTCTTCACAGTCGCTGCGAATACCCAGATAGGTTTTGGGCGGCAGAACGGATTTGATGGAATAAATCTTTTGGAGATATTCGGTGCGGGCAAGATCTTTGGAGAATCCACCGAGGGTTTCAACGCGGCGAATATGAATGGGGATCTGAGAAATTCCAAAGATGCGGCGAAAAAATGTTTCATCTGGCCCCATGGAGGCGTCTGGCCCTGTACGCCAATAAATAATTAGTTCCTTCGGTTGAAATACACTTAGAAGTTGTACAAGATCATCTGCAGTCCAAATATCAGGGCGACCGTTTGCCTGGCCAGCGTATGTGTGGGTGGAGCCAGTGGTTAGATCCAGAGTTGCAGCCCCAAAGCTCGGTGCCTGATTGGGTTGAGCCTGGAAGTATAGTGTTGCAACATAGGGCGTCTCAGTAGATGTAGTATTTTCAATGTGTGTACTGGGTGAAAGAATACGCGATACTTTGCGCTCTTTCACTTTGCCACGTACGTCTTTTACTTGGTCTACAATAACAACCGTCCATCCTGTGGAAGTTAAGCGACCAGCCCATTTGTGCATGACATAATCTGGAAAACCAGCAACGAGGCCATCCCAGCCCTCCTCCACATCTTTTTTAATAGATACTTGGCACCCTAGAAAGTCTACAAGATCTTTTACATTTGTACGACATTCACCCGTCTCCTGATTTTGAAGTTCATATAATTCATAAAAAGAACCAACCATCAAAAATATAGCCGTTTTTGGGCCGTATTTTTGAGTGTATGTTTTATACAGCTCAATATATTCTTGGAACATTTTTGGTCGTTTACCTTTTTGCGCTATTCATATAAATATTGCGATTATGCTTTAGGTTATGTCTTTACTGTGAATATAATTGCTGCCATAATACCTGCAATACATCCCATACTGATAAATCCAGCTGTAAATCCCTCTTGATATCCCAGATCATATTTAAGTTCAGCGTATTCAATTATAATGTCTTTCTGATCTACCATGATTACTGAATATCATCTGCATAGTTTAGGTCATGTTATCTAACTTTTATATTTCTACCAATAACATCCCTTTTCTACTTTTGTAAAATTAGCTGGTTTATCATTCGCTGCTGGACGAATCCAGTCATCATTTACGCGTTTTAGAATATCTTTATTATCAAACCACCGTTTACCAATTACACCAAAAAAGAGTTGAAGCGCGCCCCCAATATACATAACTGATTTACCCATCTTTGTAAAGATATGATTAGAAATAAGCATTCCATATCCACCTGCTGCCACCATGGCAATATCAAACTCCTGTATTTTATGCAGAGATTCTAGAAATAGATCCATATGTGCTGACCATGGTTTATTTTCATGATTTCCAGCAAGTGTTAAAGGCGGACTAATAAACTGTAGATGACAGTCTTCAAACCATGACCTCCCAGGAAAAATCATTTTTAGATTTTGCAATTGTTTTTGAAATGTTTTTGAAAAAGGATGAACAATTAAAACGCGCTTACCCTTTAGGGCAGACATCCAACTATCCTCAAAATAATAAGGCTCTAATGCGCGCGCATCCAGTTTTGTTACATTCGGTGTCCGTTTTGCAATAAACTGTTGTCCCTCACCCGTTAGCGCAAATACCTTTCCATCCCATTCAGCAATTGCTGTACAGTGATCGTATGCTCGTATTAATTGTTCACAATACTCCACTAAAGACTCGTTTGTTGGCGTAAAAATTCCAGCATTATTTTCAAGTTCTAAGAGTTCTGTTGAAACATCATGTAGTCTATTTATATGATAATAGTATGCAACCTTTAATTCGCAACCAGCAATACGCCCTATAAAAAATGGATCACCTTTTTCAATAATAAGCTTAATTTCTAAATTATCTCGTTCAGCCCTTTCCATTGCTGGATGCCTCTGTTCTTTCTATAATTTCTGCTTTACGCTGTTCTTCATGATACCGAATTACTTGATATGCTCTTTCTCCTAGTATTAGTGTTCCAACAAATATTGATGCAACACAAATTGATTTAGACATTTGACTAATACGAAACATCGCTCTACCTGGATTTCTGGAGGAGCTGGTGCAGTGTCAAATTTATAGGGCTTTTTTACTAACAATCTCCGCATCATGAGCAATTTGTCTTATTACAGCTTCTGGCGCCGTTGAGTGTGGCTTAATAAGGCCATCCGCAATTAGTTTACTCTTAAGTTTTTCAATTGGCATTTCTTTTACTTCCTTATGGAGCTTTTTAGCGCGTGTAATACGCTTATGCAGTGATGATACACCTATTGTTACCTTGCGAGCCTTCTTTGTCTGATGTTTCTTTCCCGCCTTTTGTTCATGGTGCGCCTTTTTGGGATTGAGATGAACCTTCTTGGCCGTCGTCTTCTTCTTTAATTCAACCCTGACATGCTTGGCGCCACCTTGCTGCTGTTGTAGCAGAGGCAGTTGATGCGTGGAATGGGGGGCTGCAACCGCATTGGGGGCTGGAACGTAAGACGGTGCGGGAATAACCTTAGGAGGAACTGGAGCCGCCTCTGGATACTTTAGCCAATTACTAGGTGAAGGGGGAGCCGCAGATCCCGCTAATTGGGAGGGAGATTCTACACCCTTAACAGCTGCCATAACAGGAGATACACCGCGTATTTCTTCTGCACCACCATCCTGTTTACGCTTAGTTATACGACGCTTCTTTGCGCCACCAGTTATCGCATCTGCTGCGCCACCAGTTATATTAACTGACTTAATCTCAGACATTCTTGTTATTATCATAGAAGTTTTATTCATGTATATTCGCTAAATTATAGAAATATCGAACTTAAACTCGTGGCGCGATTATTGAGAAATAACATCGGGAGCAAATTTGATTCTGATTTTGAATCGCTATGCAGTGTGTAAATCTGAAAATGTCTTCTTCTTCAGAGATGATTCCAAGCTATCGCCATATTCTGGAAACTTTTATCACTCAATCTGATGGTAAACAGATCATCAGCCATCAGATCGAGTCCTTTAATCAGTTCATGGAAGTAGACATTCCTGAAATTATTCATATGTCTAACCCCATTACTTCCTATGGCTCACCGGAAATTCCTCTGGCCGGGCCTCGGTCTGCTCTTGCTACTGCAACAGGCCTTTCTACCACGGCTGCAAATGCACTTATGGGTGGTGCCGGCGGAGTAGATGGCTCTTTGGGCAAGAAAGTTCAACACGAATACGAGGTAACTCTAGAGTTTGAAAAGATTTCCATTCGTAAACCAACTATCTTTGAAAATAATGGGGCAATTCACCCTATGATGCCTAATGATGCTCGTCTGCGAAATCTAACCTATGCTGCGCCCCTAAATGTAGATGTAAAGGTTACTACCACTTTCATTGATCACACACGCAATAGTATTCGCGAATCAAATGTACGTATCTTCCCAAATGTGCACCTCGGTAAAATCCCCGTTATGGTTGGCTCTAAATACTGCCTGCTCAATGACCAAAAGCATATTCATCCCTCTAAACTAGGCGAATGCCCTGAGGATGTTGGTGGCTACTTCATTATTCAAGGTGGCGAGCGCGCAATGATTTCAATGGAGCGTATGTCCGAAAATCGCCCCTTTGTCTTCCGCAATGGCCGTGGCAATGCAAAGGAAATGGAAGTCGTTGAAATCAAGTGCATTGGGCCCGATAACGATCAAGTTCCCAAATCTAATACCGTAAAGATGGTCTATCATCCGAAGAATCAACTTATCACCATGCTTCGTGCTACAGTACCCCGTATCAAGACGGATATTCCGCTCATTATTCTCTTCCGCGCTCTCGGTGTACTAGCCGATAAAGATATCTGTGAACTAATTCTTGGGTATGATAAGGATACTTCCTACGATCATATTATCGCAGAATCTATTCTAGAGGCAAGTTCTATTACTACCCAGGATCAGGCTCTTATGTGGCTAGGTGAACACACGAATACCTGGTCTGTTAAATCCCAAAAGCAGAACAATGTTGCTGAAATTCTTGGTGAAGAACTCTTTCCTCAAATTGGCGGTACCGATATGAATTACGAGAAGGCGTGCTTCCTGGCCCACATGACTCGCAAAGTGCTATGGACTTCCTCTCAGCGTATTCCCACCGATGATCGTGATGCTTACCCCAATAAACGCGTGGATGTACCTGGCTTTCTTCTAGCCGATCTTTTCCGCAAGACCTACAATAACCGCATGGTGAAAGATATGAAGGCGGCCCTATCAAAGGAGATCCATGGGGGGAGCTGGAAAGCAACGGGCAATTGGACTGAAATCGTAAACATTAACAACATTAATAAGATTATCAAATCCACCATTCTAGATGTGTGTCTAAAATCCTCTCTGGCGACGGGTAAGTTTGGTAGCGGTAAGATTGGTGGCCCTTCAAAGGATGGTGTATCTCAGGTACTAAACAGGCTAAACTACATGGCCACAATTTCACACCTTCGCCGCATCTCTACGCCAATTGAAAAGTCTGGTAAGCTGGTGGCGCCGCGTAAGCAGCACAATACTCAGTTTGCCTACATTTGCCCCTGTGAAACTCCTGAGGGTCATGGCGTAGGTATCATTAAGAATATGGCCGCCACGACAAACATTACAATCTTCAGTAGCCCCGTAACTGTATACGCCTATATTCAGAGTCTAGATAAGCTGATCTCTCTTCGTGAATCTACAATTGACCAAAAACACGAAATGACTCGCGTCTTCCTGAACGGCTCCTGGATTGGTCTTCTTGCAAATGACTCCGCCGCGGAAGTTGTTGATTCTCTGCGCAAGGCGAAACGCTGTGGTAGAATTCACATTCATACGGGAATTATCTGGAAGAATGCTTTCAAAGAACTCTGGATTACTACTGAGGCAGGACGTGTAATTCGCCCCGTTTACTACGCTCCCACCATTCGTGAAATTGCAGCGGATAAGACTGGGGGACTTAAGAAGCAGATTCTCGCCATCAAGGACTGGAATCAACTCATGCTATGGGAAACTCCTGGTGGACATCCTCTGTTTGAATATATTGATGCGGGAGAAACGGAGGGAACCTATATTGCAATGGACTATGATAACTGCGTAAAAGACAGCTCTTACACGCATTGTGAAATTCATCCCTCCGTTCTCTTCGGCACTACTGCGAGTTGCATTCCCTTTCCCGACCACAATCAATCGCCACGTAATGCCTATCAGGCGAGCATGGGTAAACAGGCGATGGGTGTGTACGCACTGAACTTTCGCGAACGATTTGATGCAATGGCGCATGTTCTCTGCTATCCCGAAATTCCTATGGTCTCTCCCTTCATGAGCAAGTTCTATGGCGCGCAGAGCCTCCCTACAGGCCAAAATGTGGTCGTGGCGATCATGACCTACTCAGGCTACAACCAGGAAGATTCAATCATGATTAATCGTGCAGCTCTGGAGCGCGGCCGTTATCGTTCTATCTTCTACCGCACCTACAAAGACGAAGAGCGCAAAAATCAGAGTAGCGGCGAAGAAGAAAAATTCTGCTCACCTGATCCCATGGAAACAAAACATATGAAAAATGCACATTATGAAAAGGTCGGCGAGGATGGATTTGTACCAAAGGATTCTTATGTGACTCCTGATGATATCCTTATCGGCAAGGTTGTTCCTCTTCGTGTAGCAACGGGAAGCGTAGTGCCTGTTGGGGCGAAAAAACAGCGCGATGTAAGCAAGATGCCGCGCAACAATGAGAGCGGATATGTGGACAAGATCTATAAGAACCGCAATGGAGAAGGCTACAACTTTGTAAAAATTCGTATGCGCCAGGACCGCGTACCCGAGATTGGTGATAAATTTGCCTCACGCCATGCACAGAAAGGTACAACGGGTATGATTCTCAATCCTGAGGATATGCCCCAGACTGCATCTGGCATTGTTCCTGACATTATTATTAATCCTCACTGTATTCCTTCTCGTATGACAATTGCTCAACTAATGGAAACTCTGCTCTCTAAAATTGGATGTATGGCGGGCTGCCTGGGTGATGCATCGCCCTTTAACTCTACAACTGTTGAGGGGCTGGCGTCCATTCTGCGTGATAAATATGGAATGGAGCCTTATGGGAATGAAATTATGTATAACGGATATACAGGGCGTATGATGGAGACGAGTATCTTCATCGGCCCGTGCTATTATCAGCGACTCCGCCACTGCTCGGCGGATAAAATGCACTCTCGCGCTTCAGGGCCACTTGTCATGCTTACTCGCCAGCCGGCCGAAGGCAGGGCGCGTGAAGGTGGTCTGCGATTTGGT